>Ga0316605_10002170_pt1 | contig 11176 bp, 9 predicted proteins | sample OWC_soil_day20_n_FD_207666 | JGI IMG/M metagenome (GOLD analysis project Ga0316605, IMG submission 207666) | Wetland soil microbial communities from Old Woman Creek delta, Ohio, United States - OWC_soil_day20_noCT | ecosystem: Environmental > Terrestrial > Soil > Wetlands | place: USA: Ohio... | reverse complement strand
GGCACCGGCAACGCCTGGGATGAGGCGGTTTATCTCATTCTTCACACGCTCAATCTGCCGCTTGACCGGCTGGAGCCCTTCCTCGACGCCCATCTCCTGGCCGAGGAACGTCGAGCCGTACTCGACATCATTGAGCGCCGCACCCGGGAACGCCTGCCCTCCGCCTATCTGACCCAGGAAGCCTGGTTGGGCGAATACCGCTTTTATGTTGACGAACGGGTCATCGTGCCGCGTTCCTTCATCGCCGAATTGCTGGAAGAACAACTCGCCCCATGGGTGGATGATCCCTGGAGCATCGAAAACGCTCTCGACTTGTGCACCGGCTCCGGCTGTCTTGCCATCCTGGCCGCGCTCAACTTTCCCAATGCCCGGGTCGATGCCGTCGATCTTTCGCCGGATGCCCTCGCTGTCGCCCGCCGCAATGTCGACGATTACGAACTGGACGGACGCCTGCAATTGCTGCAATCCGACCTGTTTAGTGGCCTTGAGGGTCGACGCTACGATCTGATTATCAGCAATCCGCCCTACGTCAATGCCGAATCAATGGCAGCCCTCCCCCCGGAATACAAACGCGAACCTCAAATAGCGCTGGCAGGTGGCGACGACGGGTTGAGCCTGGTGCGCAACATCATTGACCAGACCAAAAAACACCTCAAACCCGGCGGCTTGCTCATTGTTGAAATTGGCCACAACCGTGATGTTCTTGAGGCCACTTACCCTGACCTGCCCTTTACTTGGCTGGAAACAAGCATCGGAAACCAGTTCGTCTTCCTGTTGCGGGAAGACGAACTGTAACAAGAACAGCAGGGGGAAATCGGTGACCTGCAGTGTCGCCCGATAGAACCGCATTTCAGTGTGGCTTGCTTCCAGCCGCTTCAGGTGCGTCCGAGCAGGACGCTCACAACGGCGGCTCGTGGTTGCGAGCCTATACGTAAGCTCAAATGTAGCAGGCACTGCAGGTATTTCTTTGGTGTGACATCATCAAACACCACACCCTGATCTCTTTATAGACCTTCCTGGAGAAAAGTCGCCAGAGTCTCCCCAAAAAGGGAGGAATTGCATTTCTTCTACCCGGCTTTCGTCACCGGCAACGCCGACCAGTCACGCGTATAAGCCGGCGATAAATGACCACTTTTCATTTTCCAGCCCGTTTCACCGATTTCGGCAGCCAGCCTGAGTGCCCCCTGCCCCCAGCGCCGGTTGATGGCATCGCAGGTTTGCATCAGCCTTTCGCTGCGCAACTCATCGATTTCACTCGAAAAAAGGCTGCTCTGTCGCAGTGCGCACGGCACGATTTCATAAAACATCACTCCGGCTTTCTGGTAAGCAAAACCCGACTGGTAGGTCGTCTCCAGTGCACGCAAGGCTTGCGCCACCAATTGTCGGGTATCGGCAGTCGCTTGCGGCAAAGGCCAGTGCAGCGCCCGCTGATATTGCGGCGCCTTGGGTTTGTGTGGATTGGTACGGATGAACAGCATCAGCGCCCCAGCCAGTGAATACTGCCGCCGCAATTTCTCGGCAGCGCGGCCAGTGTAGATCGCCACTGCCTGCCGTAATTCGGCCAGATCTTCTATTTCCCGCCCAAATGACCGGCTGTACATGATCTGCTGTTTATCCGGCACCATTTCCCGCAATTCCAGGCTGGCTATCCCACGCAATTCAAGCACGGTGCGCTCAAGCACGACAGAAAAATGGCAACGCAAATGTTTGGCATCGGCATCGCGCAACTGTCGGCAACTGCGTATTCCCATTGCCTCCAACCTTGGCGCCAGCTTGCGCCCGACCCCCCAGACTTCGCCAACCGGAATGCGTTCGAGCAGGCTATTCATTTTTTCAGCTGAAAACAGACCGAAATCGCAAACACCTTTATCCCCGGCCAATTGCTTTTTGGCGCAATAATTTGCCAACTTGGCCAAAGTCTTGCTCGCGCCAATGCCGACACAGACCGTCAAACCCAGCCAGTCCTGAATACGCTGTCGAATCATCACCCCATGCGCCAGCCGTTCGCAACTTGCCAACAAACTCAGGTCGAGAAAAGCCTCGTCGATGGAATACACCTCGATCTGAGGCGCCAACTCCGACAATATCTCGACCACCCGATTGCTCATGTCAGCATACAGGCCGTAATTGGAAGACAAGGCGACAATGCCCTGTCGCCGCGCCAAATCGCGGATGCGAAACCAAGGCACCCCCATTGCCACACCCAGCGCTTTGGCCTCGGCACTGCGGGCGACAACACAGCCATCGTTATTGGAAAGCACAACCAGCGGTCGACCCGCTAAAGCCGGCGCAAAAACCTTCTCGCAGGAAGCGAAAAAATTATTCACATCGACAAGCGCAAAAATAGACATGGCTCAAACCGCCATTTTTCGGAACTTTCCAACCGCCACTCCCCAGAACTGCCAGTCATCTCCCTGCCCTGCCTGCAATGGAGAATAGCCAGACGAAGCCGCCTCCAGCACCACGCCGGATGGACGCTCACAAAAACGTCGCAACAGGCATTCGCCATCGACAAAAACCACAACGACATGGCCATGGCGCGGTGTAATGCTGCGATCCACCACCAGAAAATCACCCGGCAAAATATCAGCGCCGCGCATGGCATCGCCCTCGACCCGGAAAAAGAAGGTGGCCACCGGATTGCGCACCAGATATTCGTTGATATCGAGCCCGCCACCCCGTCGCGTAGCGGCAAGAATGTCGGAAACAAAGGGAATTTGTGCTGACGAAGCAACAAGAGACGACAAAGATTCAGGGGTAAGCATAGCAAAACGCAGAATGGATTACTGTTCATTTATACAGCAATTATTCCATGCCGCCAACAGCGCCAGAATTTCGGAACAGAAATAGCTGCTTACACTTTCCCGCAGCACGGACATTCGGTTGTTACAACTTCCGACTATCCTGAAAATAAGTCAACGAAGGAGGCTTATGATGAAAATCAAGACAGGATTTGCCATCGCGCTGCTCTCTTTTTCGCTGCTGTCTGCCGGCGCAGCCCGCGCCTTTGACCCGGTAGCTGGCGTCATTGTCGGTGCGACCATCGGGGCGGCAATCGCCAGCGACGTGCATCATCGCGCTTATTACCCCCCTCCCGGATACGGCTATGCGCCGGAGTATTACTACCCCCCGGTTCCCGCTCCGGTGTATTACCCGGCTCCGTTTTATTATCCGGCACCGGTTTATGTAAGGCCGCATTATTACCGGCACGGCGGCTATCGTTACCATCACCGCGGCGGGTACAACTACCACCAAGGTGGCCGCCATCACAGGCGCTAGAGTTGGTCTTACATGACAGAGGGAGTTACATTCATGGCGTCGCCCATTGGGAGGCGCCATGAATCGTGTGAAAAGGATTTGGCCGGATACTCGCCTAGCTGGTGGGTTTTTGCCTGCTTATTGCGCGACCGTTTCGCCTAGACGATCTTCAAGCCAGCAGCGAGCCGAGGCCTCATCGTCAAAAAAGGCATAGGTTTCGCCTGCCTTTTCGTAAATACGGGAAAATACCCTGCGCACAATTTCAGGCCCACTGATATCCTTCAGGACAAGAGCAGTGGCGGCACGTCCCTTCTGGCGATGCTGGCGAACCATCTGCACCGTCGCATCGAAGGTATCCGGCGTGTGCATTCCATCGTTAAAAATAGTCGCCAACAAAGCCCAGCGTGTACCGGAAAGCAAATCGGCGCATTCATTGGCTTTGCGCCCGAAAAGATACGCCAGTTCCTCGTTCCATGGCCCGGTAATACTTGCCACCAATATCTGATTCTCGGTTGCGACGGAGAAATCACCCTGCGGCATGAACTTGATACGACTCATTTTCTCTATGGCTTAAGTAATACAAAGGAGAGAACTATAGCGGTTTTTGACGAGATGCATGCCAAAAAGTGCGCAAACCGGAGCAAGACGTAGACAACAAAGGCACCAGAAACAAAACCCGGCCCGAAAAAGAAAACGGCTCTCATCGCTGAGAGCCGCATAAAACCTGGGGTGACGTACCGGGATCGAACCGGTGACCTTTGGGATCACAACCCAATGCTCTACCAATTGAGCTAACGCCACCACTGTCTGGCCGGGGACGAAAAGCTCCCGGAAAGAGGCGTGGATTCTATCCAAAATCGCCGATGCCTGTCTACTTTCATTCTTCTGCTCCCTGCGACTACCGCAACAATCACGCCGAATGGAAACCAATTTTTGGTGCGCGTTCGTCTTGTCGTATTGCCGTGATAGAATGGAAGGCTTTAGCTTATCCGTTCATCATTCTCACTTTTTCGCCAAGGATTTTTCATGGAAGCCTCAACCACCAATCCCCTGGAACGCCGTCTTGACCTTTCGGTTGCCATTGCCGACATCGAGAAGGAAGTGGATAAACAACTCCGCCGCTTGGGCAAGAACGCCAAGATGCCCGGCTTTCGCCCTGGCAAGATTCCCATGAACATCCTCAAGCAGCAGTACGGCGAACAGGCACATCACGACGCCTTCAACGAGGTACTCAACCGGGTTTTTATGGATGCCGTCAAAGCTGGCGATTATCAAATAGTTGGCCGGCCGCAGATTGAGCCGAAACAGACGGAAAGCACGACGCATGTTGAAGTTACTGCCATCTTCGAGGTCTACCCGGAAATCGTTCTTAACGATCTTGCCGGCGCCGAAATTGAGCGCCCGACTCTGGAAATTGCTGACGCGCAAATCGACAAGACCATTGAAATCCTGCGCCAGCAACGCGTCCGCCACGAGGCTGCTAATCGCGCCGCTGCCAAGGATGACCGTGTAGTTATCGACTTTAGCGGCAAGAAGAACGGCGAACCCTTTGAGGGCGGCGCTGCCAGCGATTACCCCCTCGTGCTGGGTCAGGGGACTTTGCTGGCCGACTTTGAAAAAGCACTGGAAGGCATGAAAGCCGGCGAAAGCAAAACAATCGACGTCAAATTCCCGGACGACTATTTCGCCAAGGACATGGCAGGGCAGACAGCAAACTTCGAAATTACGCTCAAGCAGGTCATGGCTCCCGTACTGCCGGTTGTGGATGCCGAATTCGCCAAAAACCTGGGCATCAAGGACGGTGACCTCACCAAGATGCGTGAAGAAATCGCCGCCAATCTCAAGCGGGAAGTCAAGCGCCGCATTGAAACCCAGGTCAAAACCCAGGTCATGGACGCATTGCTCAAAGCCAACCCGGTCAACGTACCCAAGGCACTGATCGAAATGGAAATTCAGCGCATGCGGCAAAACCTCGTCAAGGAACTTGAGCGCAGCGGAATGAAGACCAATGATTTCCCGATGCAGGACGATCTTTTTGTTGAACAGGCGACACGGCGCATTTCGCTGGGCATCATCGTGGCTGAAGTGATCAAGGCTGAAAAACTGGAGGCACAACCACAACAGGTTCGCGCTGCCATTGAGGATATGGCTGAAAGCTACGAGCGTCCGGACGAACTGATTCGCTGGTACTTTGCTCAACCCAAGCGGCTCGCCGAAGTCGAAGATGTGGTCAGTGAAAACAACGTGGTCGCTTGGGTACTCTCCAAGGCCAAGGTCACTGACAAAGAGGCCGATTTTGACGAATTGATGGGTCGCAAGACGAACTGATCGGTCAGGAGACCAAACAATGAGCATTGAACACGCAAGCCAATGGGATCCCCAGGCGCTCGGTCTGGTTCCGATGGTGGTGGAACAAAGCGGCCGTGGTGAGCGCGCCTACGATATTTATTCGCGCCTGCTCAAGGAGCGCGTCATTTTCCTGGTCGGCCCAGTCAATGACGCCACTGCCAATCTGGTGGTGGCGCAATTGCTTTTCCTTGAAGCTGACAATCCCGACAAGGATATTTATTTGTACATCAACTCGCCCGGCGGCGCGGTAACGTCCGGTTTGTCGATTTACGACACCATGCAGTTCATCAAACCGGATGTATCGACGTTGTGCATCGGTCAGGCCGCTTCGATGGGGGCTTTTTTGCTCACTGCCGGCGCCAAGGGCAAGCGCTTTGCTCTGCCCAACTCCCGTATCATGATCCATCAGCCGCTCGGCGGTTTCCAGGGTCAGGCCTCGGATATCGCCATTCACGCCAAGGAAATCCTCTCCATCCGTGATCGCTTGAATCGCCTGATGGCCGAGCATACCGGCCAACCAATCGAGCGCATTGAAAAAGACACCGATCGCGACAATTTCCTTTCTGCCCAAGAAGCGGCAGAATATGGTCTGATCGACAAGGTGCTGACCCGCCGCGACGCAACCTGATTTTAACGCGGCACAAACAAACGAGGCAGAGATGGCTAAGGGCGGACCGGAAAAACTTCTTTATTGCTCCTTCTGTGGCAAGAGCCAGCACGAGGTCAAAAAACTCATCGCCGGACCTTCTGTGTTCATTTGCGACGAGTGTATTTCACTGTGCAACGACATTATCCGGGATGAAATTTCGGAAGACACGCCCGGTCTGATTTCCTCTGATCTGCCCGTACCCAAAGACATCAGCAGCGTCCTTGACCAATATGTAATCGGGCAGGAAGTCGCCAAGCGCATTCTTTCCGTCGCCGTATACAACCATTACAAACGCCTGCGCCACAAGTCCAGCAAGGCAGACGATGTTGAGCTGGCCAAAAGCAATATCCTGCTTATCGGCCCCACCGGCTCCGGCAAGACCCTGCTCGCCCAGACCCTGGCGCGTCTGCTCAATGTTCCTTTTGTTATGGCCGATGCCACCACCCTGACCGAAGCCGGTTACGTTGGCGAGGACGTCGAAAATATCATCCAGAAGCTTCTGCAAAAGTGCGATTACGATATTGAGAAAGCACAGCAGGGTATTGTTTACATTGATGAAATCGACAAAATTACAAGAAAGTCCGAAAATCCTTCAATCACACGCGACGTTTCCGGCGAAGGGGTACAACAGGCGCTCCTGAAGCTTATTGAAGGCACTATTGCCTCCATCCCACCCCAGGGTGGGCGCAAACATCCAAATCAGGATTTCGTTCAGGTCGACACGACCAACATCCTGTTCATTTGCGGTGGCGCTTTCGACGGACTGGAAAAGATCATCCGCAACCGTTCCGAAAAGAGCGGCATCGGCTTTGGTGCCGAGGTCAAGAGCCGCAAAGACAAGAAAGCCGTTGGTGAAATCCTGCGCGCGGTTGAACCAGAAGACCTGATCAAATTCGGCCTGATTCCTGAGCTCATAGGTCGCCTACCGGTGCTCGCCACCCTGCGCGAACTCGAGGAGTCGGCTCTGGTGCAAATCCTGACCGAGCCCAGAAACGCGCTGGTCAAGCAATACCAGAAGCTCTTCGCCATGGAAAATGTCGAGCTGGAAATCCGTCCGTCGGCACTTTTAGCCATTGCCAAAAAAGCCCTGGAGCGAAAAACCGGCGCCCGTGGCCTTCGTTCCATCCTGGAATCAGCTCTGCTCGACATCATGTACGACTTACCCAGTCTGGAAAATGTCAGCAAGGTTGTGCTGGACGAAAACATGGTGCTTTCAGACGCCAAACCGCTTTTGATCTACGCCGATCAGCCCAAAGTCTCGGGTTCCAACTAATCCAAGATCTTGAATTCCGACAGGGCGTCCCCAGATAGTTGGGACGCCCCTTCTCCTAAGGCACCATCATGTCCAATTCCCCTGCCACCTTGCCGGAAACTGTAGAGCTGCCGCTGCTTCCCCTGCGCGACGTGGTCGTTTTTCCGCACATGGTCATTCCCCTCTTCGTTGGCCGCCCCAAATCAATCAAGGCGCTTGAGGTGGCGATGGAAAGCGGCCGCAACATCCTGCTGGTAGCCCAGAAATCGGCGGCCAAGGACGAACCGGAACCGGAAGACCTCTACGCTATCGGCTGTATGGCCAACATTCTGCAAATGCTCAAGCTGCCGGATGGAACGGTCAAGGTATTGGTGGAAGGCACCCTGCGCGCCCGCATTGATGCCATCACCAATGAACCAGCTCTTCTTTTGGCCACGGCCACCCCTTTGCCGCCGGCTGTCACCGAAGACAATGAAATGGAGGCCATGCGCCGTGCCGTGGTCACCCAGTTCGACCAGTTCGTCAAACTGAACAAGAAGATCCCGCCGGAAGTACTCTCTTCCATTGCCAGCATTGAGGATATCGGGCGCCTAGCCGACACTATCGCCGCTCACCTGCCCCTGAAACTCGAGCAAAAGCAGGAAATCCTCGAAATGGAAAGCCCGCGCGAGCGCATTGATCGCCTGCTCTCCCAGCTCGAAGCCGAAATCGACATCCTGCAAGTGGAAAAGCGTATCCGTGGCCGCGTCAAGCGCCAGATGGAAAAAAGCCAGCGCGAGTATTACCTGAATGAACAGGTCAAGGCCATCCAGAAGGAACTCGGTGAAGGTGAAGATGGCGCCGATCTGGAAGAAATCGCCAAGAAAATCGAAGCCGCCGGCATGAGCAAGGAAGGTCTGGCCAAAGCGCAAAGCGAGTTCAAGAAACTGAAGCTGATGTCGCCCATGTCGGCCGAAGCCACCGTGGTACGCAATTACATCGAAACCCTGGTTGGCCTGCCCTGGCGCAAGAAAACCCGCATCAGCAAGGATCTGCGGCAAGCCGAAAAAGTGCTGGACGCCGATCACTATGGCCTGGAAAAGGTCAAGGAGCGCATTGTCGAGTATCTTGCCGTCCAGCAGCGCGTTGAAAAGGTCAAAGCCCCCATCCTTTGCCTGGTCGGGCCACCGGGCGTCGGCAAGACTTCGCTTGGCCAATCCATCGCCAAGGCCACCAATCGCAAATTCATCCGCATGGCGCTCGGTGGCGTGCGCGACGAAGCCGAAATTCGCGGTCATCGCCGCACCTACATCGGTTCCATGCCAGGCAAAATCCTGCAGAGTCTGACCAAGTCAGGCGTGCGCAACCCCCTCTTCCTGCTTGATGAGGTGGACAAGCTTGGCCAGGATTTCCGTGGCGATCCTTCATCGGCCTTGCTGGAAGTGCTTGATCCGGAACAGAACCACACCTTCCAGGATCACTACATCGAAGTCGATTTCGACCTTTCCGACGTGATGTTCGTCGCTACCGCCAACACGATGAACATTCCGCCGCCACTACTCGACCGCATGGAAGTGATTCGCCTCTCCGGCTACACCGAGGACGAAAAGGTCAATATCGCCATGCGTTACCTGCTGCCCAAGCAGATGACAACCAATGGCGTCAAGAAAACCGAGCTGACCATCACCGAAAGCGCCATCCTCGACATCGTTCGCTACTACACCCGTGAAGCTGGTGTGCGGGGACTAGAACGCGACATTTCCAAGATTTGCCGCAAGGCGGTCAAAACCCTGCTACTCAAGAAGCGCTCTGCCCGGATGATGGTTAATTCCCGCAATCTTGACAAGTTCCTCGGTGTGCGCCGATACAACTTTGGCATGGCGGAAAAGGAAAACCAGGTCGGCCAAGTTACCGGCCTAGCGTGGACAGAGGTCGGCGGCGAATTGCTGACTATCGAATGCGTCATCATCCCCGGCAAAGGCAATATCCTGCGTACCGGCTCGCTCGGTGACGTCATGAAGGAATCAGTTGAAGCCGCCCGTTCCGTCGTGCGCGCCCGCGCCCGTCGGCTGGGCATCAAGGAAGATATTTTTGAGAAGTCCGACATCCATGTGCACGTCCCGGAAGGTGCCACGCCCAAGGATGGCCCCTCCGCCGGCATTGCCATGACGACCGCCCTGGTCTCGGCCTTCACCGGCATCCCGGTGCGCTGCGATGTCTGCATGACCGGTGAAATCACGCTACGCGGCGAGGTGCTGCCTATCGGTGGACTCAAGGAAAAGCTCTTGGCTGCCATTCGCGGCGGCCTGAAGACCGCCCTGATTCCAGACGAAAACCTCAAGGATTTGGCTGAAATGCCGGACAATATCAAAAACCGCATTGAAATTATCCCGGTCAAATGGATCGATCAGGTACTCGATCGCGCCCTGGAGCGCCATCCAGAAGCGCTTGCAGAGGGGGAAACAACCTCTTCGGAGAAAAAAACCACAGAAGAGAAAGGACTTTCAGCAACAGTCCTTACCCATTGATTTGAAAAGCCACCCGATTGCCAGATGAATTAAATTCGACACGCATGCCCGAAAAATCAGCGCCCAGCCCAGAAAATCCGCTTGACACATGGATTTCGACGGCGCTATAAAGGCGAGCGCAGGCCTATCTTCCTGTTAAACCACATCTGAACAAGGGGACATTAAGTGAATAAATCCGAACTCATCGACGAAATCGCCAAGTCAGCCGAAATTTCCAAAGCCGCCGCCGGTCGCGCCCTGGACGCCACCGTCAATGCCGTCAAAGCAAGCCTGAAGAAGGGTGGCATGGTCACTCTGGTTGGTTTTGGTACCTTCTACGTCAGCAAGCGCGCTGCCCGTACCGGCCGCAATCCGCAAACTGGCGCCACCATCAAGATCAAGGCCGCCAAGGTGCCCAAGTTCCGCGCCGGCAAGGCTCTGAAAGACGCTTGCAACTAATTTACTTCAGCACGGGTGCTTAGCTCAGTTGGTAGAGCGCTAGCCTTACAAGCTGGATGTCGGGGGTTCGAGCCCCTCAGCACCCACCATCCTCTAAAACCATACCGCATCACAAAACACCATAAACCCCCGGAAATGAAGACTTCCGGGGGTTTTTCTTTGCCAACCCGGCGCCATCTAAAACCATCGAAATTTACGGTATTCAACGGTATTTTTCACAGCATGTAATCTAGAAAACCAAGTACACGAAAAGCATCCAGAATCAGGAGTGGTTCCAGCTCACATTTTTGCCTCTAATTTGCATAAAATCTAACAGTTTGGACAACTCGGTAACACGAGGGAGTAAAATAGATGCCCTGCCCATTCATGTAATAAGGGTCTGAAGATGAGTCTTCTTGATCAGCTACGCTCAATTCTCAATAAAAACGAACAGCCTGCCAAGGAGGCCGAAGTCCCGCCAGTCCAGCCGCAGGCGCAGGACGAACAGGGGGTTGAACGCCGCAGGAGAAGGCGGATCAACGCCAAACGCGGCACGCGCGTCCTGATCATTGACGACTCGCCGACCATCGTCGCCGCCTTGAGAAAACTACTGAACTCGGCAAAATACGCCACGCTGGAAGCCTTTGACGCCGAAAGCGGCCTGCAGATCGCGCAGAGCGAACAACCCGACCTTATTTTTCTCGACATCGTTTTGCCCGGCATGAATGGCTTTGCCGCACTTCG
>Ga0316605_10002169_pt1 | contig 11178 bp, 10 predicted proteins | sample OWC_soil_day20_n_FD_207666 | JGI IMG/M metagenome (GOLD analysis project Ga0316605, IMG submission 207666) | Wetland soil microbial communities from Old Woman Creek delta, Ohio, United States - OWC_soil_day20_noCT | ecosystem: Environmental > Terrestrial > Soil > Wetlands | place: USA: Ohio... | reverse complement strand
AACAGGAACAGGAGCGCGTCGCCGCCGAACTTCAGCAGCATGCCGTCGCGCTCGCGCGCCGCGTCCAGCATGCCGCCGAACACGCGGCTCAGCGTCTCGACGAGCTCCTCGCCGCCGATGCGCCCGCGGCGGGACAGCTTCTCGGACAGGGCGGTGAAGCCCGAGATGTCGGCGAAGCACAGCGTGCCGTCCACCGCCTGCCAGAGCCGGTCGGGCGCATCGAGCGCCCACTCGATGGCGAGTTCCGGGATGTGTCTGCGCAGGCCGGTCATGGGTAGCGAATGATGCGCTGCAGCGACCGGGCCTGTCACGGGGCATGCGGTGGCGCAATCCACCGATGAGCCGGTTTCCGACGAGCCTGCGCATGGAGCAGCAGGGGCCGTTCCGGGCCCCGGGAATGCAACGACTCGAGGGGGGTCATTTCATGAAGAGGTTTGCGATATTTGTCTATGGCGTTCTGTCCTACGGGACCTTTTTCGCCACGTTTCTCTACCTGGTCGGGTTCATGGGCAACCTCTGGGTGCCCAAGTCCATCGATGCCGATCCCACGGTACCGCTCGGTCAGGCCTTGCTGACCAACCTGGCGCTCCTTGCCATCTTTGCCGTGCAGCACAGCGTCATGGCGCGTCCCGCCTTCAAGCGCTGGATCACGCGGTTCATCCCCGAGGCCGCGGAGCGCAGCACCTTCGTGCTCGCCGCCAGCCTGGCGCTGATCCTGTTGATGGTCGAATGGGAGCCGATGGGCGGCGTGATCTGGCGCGTCGAGGCGGGCCTGGGACAGGCGATTGCCTACGGGGTGTTCGGGTCCGGCGTCGTGCTGGTCCTGGTCAGCACCTTCCTCATCAACCACTTCGACCTGTTCGGCCTGCGGCAGGTGTGGTTGAACCTGACCGGCCGGGAGTATGAGCCGCTGCCGTTCAAGTTGCGGTCGTTGTACCGCTACGTCCGGCACCCGCTCTACCTGGGGTTCTTCCTCGCCATCTGGGCGACGCCGGTCATGACCGTGACACACCTGGTGTTTTCGGTCATGTGCAGTGCGTACATCCTGGTGGCCACGCGGCTGGAGGAGCAGGACCTGCGCCGCGCCCACCCGGAGTACGACGCCTATGCCCGCAGCGTGCCGCGCTACCTGCCGCGGCTCGCCGGCGAGCGGCCGACGGCCATCGCCGACCTGGGCTGATCCGTCGCGATGATCGGCGGGACGGCGGCCTCGTGGCGCCGTCCCGCCTCGACCGAGGGGGGTGACATGAGTGCGATCGTGCCCGTGAGGGACTCAGCTGCCGCGGGCCAGGCGGCGGGTCGCCCCGGCGTTGAGCCGGTTCTCCCCCGCTTTGCGCATGGGCAGGAAAGGGGGCGCCCGCTCTCACGGTTCAACTCGAGGGGACTGACTTCATGAGATACGACAACATCCTGCAGACCATTGGCAAGACGCCCGTCGTGCGGCTCAACCGCATGGCTCCGCCGGGGGTCAACGTGTACGTCAAGGTCGAGGCCTTCAATCCGGGGGGATCGGTCAAGGACCGCATGGCGCTGGCGATGATCGAGGACGCCGAGCGGACGGGCGCCCTGAAGCCGGGCCAGACCGTGGTCGAGGCCACCAGCGGCAACACCGGCATCGCGCTCGCCATGGTCTGTGCCCAGAAGGGATACCCGCTGGTGGTCACCATGGCGGAGAGCTTCTCCGTGGAGCGGCGCCGGCTGATGCGCTTCCTCGGCGCGAAGGTCGTGCTGACGCCGGCCTCGGAGAAGGGCAGCGGCATGCTCGCCAAGGCCGTGGAGCTGGCCGAGGCCCATGGCTGGTTCCTCTGCCGCCAGTTCGAGAACGAGGCCAATGCGGACGCGCATTCGCGCACGACGGCGCGCGAGATCCTCGAGGACTTCGCCGGCGAGGGCCTCGACTACTGGGTCACCGGCTTCGGCACCGGCGGCACGCTCAAGGGCACCGCGCGGGTGCTGAAGGCCGAGAGCCCGCGCACGCGGGTCGTGGTCTGCGAGCCGGACAACGCGCCGGTGCTGGGCAGCGGCATTCCCCAGCCGCGCGACGCCCAGGGCCGGCTCGCGAGCCACCCGATGTTCCGCCCGCACATGATGCAGGGCTGGAGCCCGGACTTCATCGCGAAGCTGACCGAGGATGCGCGCGACGAGGGCCTGATCGACGAGCTCCAGCCCATCGACGGGGCCAAGGCGCTCGAGACGGCGCGGCGGCTCGCCCGCGAGGAGGGCATTTTTGCCGGGATCTCGAGCGGCGCCACGCTGGCCGGCGCGCTGGAGCTCGCCGGGCGCGTCCCGGCGGGCAGCAACATCCTGTGCATGCTGACGGACACCGGCGAGCGTTACCTGAGCACGCCGCTGTTCGCCGACATCGAAGCCGAGATGAACGAGGCCGAACTCGAGGTGTCGCGCTCGACCCCGAACTACCGGTTCGATGCGCCGCCGGCCGCGGCCGCGGCCGCGCCGGCACTGGCTCCGGTCGTCGTGGCGCCGGCGCTCGATGCCGACGCGGAAACCTTCGTGTCGGAGGTGCTGGCCGACCCGGCGCAGCCGGTGGTGATGTTCGCGCTGGAATGGTGCGAGTTCGGCTGGTCGGTGCGCAAGCTGTTCACGCAGCTGGGCATCCGGTACCGATCCATCAGCCTCGACTCCGTCGCGTACCAGGAGGGCGACCGGGGCGGCAAGATCCGCGCCGTCGTGAAGGACCTGGCGGGCGCGGCGACGATCCCGCAGGTTTTCGTAGGTGGGCGGCACATCGGCGGCTGCACCGAGGTGTTCGAGGCGTTCAGGGCCGGCACGCTGCAGGACGAGCTGCGGCGCTGTGGCGTGATGTTCGACGAGGGCGCCGGGCTGGATCCCTACTCGCTGCTGCCGCCGTGGCTGCACCCGCGCAAGCGCGCCTGACGCCATGGCTGCACAACTTCACCCGCTGACCGCGGGCATCTCACCGGAAACGGCGGGCGCCGCGCCCGGTGACGAACTGGCCGGCCTGTGGCGGCAGGCTGCGGAACGGGCGATCGCCTACCGCAACGGCATCCTCGACCGCCGCGTGTCGCCCGACCCACGGGCCGTGGCACAGGTCGTCGAGCGCCTCGGCGGCGCATTGCCCGAGGGACCGACCGACCCGGCCCGGATGATCGAGGACCTGGATCGCTACGGCTCGCCCGCGACGATGGCGAGCACCGGCGGCCGGTTCTTCGGCTTCGTGATCGGCAGCTCGCTGCCCGCGACCGTGGCGGCCGGCTGGCTGGCCACGGCCTGGGACCAGAACACCGGGCTGCTCGTCGCGGCCCCCGCGACGACGCTGCTCGAGCAGGTCGCGCTCGGGTGGATCCTGGAGATCCTCGACCTGCCGCGCGCTTCCGGCGGCGCGTTCGTCACGGGCTGCCAGGCCGCGAACTTCACGGGACTCGCCGCCGCGCGTCACGCGTTGCTGAAGCGGATGGGCTGGGACGTGGAATCGCAGGGGCTGTTCGGGGCGCCAGAGCTGCCGGTGGTCGTCGGGGGCGACGCACACAGCACGATCTTCAAGGCGCTGGCCATGCTGGGCCTCGGCCGTGACCGCGTCATCCGCGTGCCGATCGATTCCCAGGGCCGCCTGCGCGCCGAGGCGCTGCCCGACCTGCCCGGGCCCGCCATCGTCTGCATCCAGCAGGGCAACGTGAACTCCGGGGCATTCGACCCGGCGGGCCCGGTCGTCGAGTGGGCGCGGGCGCGCAACGCGTGGGTGCATGTGGACGGCGCGTTCGGCCTGTGGGCGCGCGCGACGCGCTCTCGCGCCCACCTGGCGCAGGGCGTGGAGGGCGCCGACTCGTGGGCCACCGACGCGCACAAGTGGCTCAACGTGCCCTACGACTGCGGCATCGTGCTGGTGCGGGACAAGTCGGCCTTGCGCGGCGCCATGGGGACCGGCGCGGCCTACCTGCAGGAATCGCCGGTGCGCGAACCGATGCACTACACCCCGGAGTTGTCGCGCCGCGCGCGTGGGGTCGAGGTCTGGGCGGCCCTGAAGACGCTGGGCCGCGCAGGCGTGGCCGACCTCGTCGAGCGCTCGTGCCGGCACGCCGCGCGTTTCGCCAAGGCCCTGCGCGAGTCGGGCTTCGAGGTCATGAACGACGTCGTGATCAACCAGGTGCTGGTGTCCTTCGGCAACGACGCGGTGACGCGCAGCGTCATCGAGCGGCTGCAGGCGGAGGGCACCTGCTTCTGCAGTGGCACGGAATGGCAAGGGCGCGCGGCCATGCGCATCAGCGTCTCGTCCTGGGCGACCACGGCGGAGGACGTGGAACGCAGCCTCGAGGCGATGCGTCGCGTCCACCGCGAGGTGACGGCCGCCTGAGGTCGCAGGAAGCAGGGGCCGCGGCGTGGGCGGCTGGCTTTGTGAGAGAATCGCCCCCGGCCGCGCCCGCGGCAGGGGTCACTCATGAACGAAGTCATCTTCGAGGCTTTCGGCCTCGTGATCACGCCCTGGAAGCTCGTCGGTTACCTCGGCGTCCTGATGTTCTCGGGCCGCTGGGTGGTGCAGGTCCTGTACTCGAAGTACTACAAGCGACCCGTGCTGCCGACGGTATTCTGGTACATGAGCATCTTTGGCAGCCTGGCGCTGCTCAGCTACTTCACCTTCGGCAAGAACGACTCGGTCGGTATCCTGTCGAACCTGTTCCCGGCGTTCATCTCCGGGTACAACCTGTACCTCGACCTGCGCCGGCGCCAGGAGCGGCGCGAAGAGCCGGCGCAGTGACGCGGCGCGGACGAGGCAGGGCCGTGGCTCAACCCAGGGCGAGCACGATCGACTCGAGCAGCACGCGGCGCAGCATCGTCCAGTCGCGCCCGCCGGCCAGCACGTAGCGCTGGTTAACCTCGAGCTCGATGCCTGCGTAGCGACTGGCGGGGAAACGGCGCCGCAGGTCGCGGGCCAGGCCGTCGGCCCGCCCCGTATAGGGGTAGTTCATCCGCACGCGCAGCCCGGGCTGGAGCGCAACCAGCGCCGCCCTCCAGCGGGCCGCCAGCGACCGTTCCGCGGCCCGGCCCGGGTCATAGAGCAGCCCGATGTCGGCGTTGCGGACCTTGCCGTCCAGGACCGGCGTGAAGCTGTGCGACGAGACGTGCACCACGCGTCGTCCCTCGTCGATAAGCCGGACCACATGCCGCTCGACCTCGTCGCGATAGGGCCGCCAGTGCCGCTCGACGATGCGCTGGCGCTCGTCGCGAGGCAGGGAACGGGTGAATTCCGAGTGCAGTCGCCGGTGGCCCAGCGAGCGGTTGAGGTCCACCAGCAGGCGCGTGGTGGTGGACGAGACGAGCGGCGCGCCGAGACGTGCCGCGAGCGCGCGCGCCACGGTCAGCGCGCCCGGGTCGTAGCCGCGGTGGGTGGCCAGCACGTCGGCGTGGGACGCGAAGAGCGCGCGGTAAGCCGCGGGCACCCGGTTGCCCCCGTGTTCCGCGGTCACCAGCAGGGCGGGCGCCGTGGCCCGTCGGCGGGTCATCGCCTCAGGCCTCGAACAACGTCCCGCTCGCGAGGCAGTGGCACAGACGGCCGTAGACCTCGCGCAGGGCCTCGCGGCGATGGTCGTCCCCGACCGCGCGCAGGATCCGCCGTGCCAGCGAGCCCTGCCTGAGGATCAGTTCCAGCGGCCTGCGCCACGGCTCTGCGAGCACGGGGTCGAGGAACAGGGTGGACTCGAGCAGGTGATGCCACAGGTCGCCGGCCGTGCAGCGCCCGCCCGGGAAGCCAAGGCGCGACAGATATCCGGCGTCCTCGATCGTGGACGTGCACGCGCTGCGGCTGCAGGTGGCCAGGAGCGCGGCGAGGCGACGGGAGTCCGTCGGCGCGGCCAGTTCCTGCGCGGCGGCCTCGCCCTCGTACAGCGCACGCACCAGGGCGAAGGTCGCGGCGGCGATCGACAGGTCCGCCCAGGGACATTCCTGCGTGTCGAGCACGCGGATCTCGACCGCGTTGCGGTCGAAGCGCGCGATGGCGGCCCGGGAATTGAGCCACTCGCCCTGCATCGCGGCCTCGTGATCGAGCGGCTCGATCTCGCGATAGATCGGCTCCAGGATCCGCGACTGGTACTCGGCCGCGGAGTGCACCGGTTCCGGCACGACCGGTCCCATCAGGGACGGGACCGCATCCGCGTGGGTCCGGTAGCACTCCATGCGGTAGTCGAGGAAGCCGGTCGGTGCGCCGTCGGCGATCGGCGAGCTGGCCGCGAGCGCCGGCAGGACCGGCAGCGCCAGGCGGATGGCCGCGTGCAGCCGCGCGAACTCCGCGTCGCCGTGGAAGGGCAGGTTGACGTGCATGCTCTGCATGTTGGCCCAGCCATGCCGGTGGCAGTCGAAGATGCGGTCGTAGCTGCGGTAGATCTCCGCGTAGTCGTGCGGCCACACGCGCGTCTCGCGCCGCGGGTCCATCCAGGGGTGCATCGCCCCCGGCATCAGCATGGCGCCGAGCGCGGACAGCCGCTCGTTGATCACCGCGACCTCGCGGCCGAAGCCGTCACGCAGGCGCCCGAGCGGCTCGCGCGGGTCCTCGTTCTTGATCTCGACGAGGTGGGCGGCCAGCTCGTTGGACCAGCCGAAGCCGTCCCGCTCGACGTCGTTGGACCAGCGGCCGTCCGGCGCGCGCAGCAGTTCGTCGGCGATCGGGCGGACGTCGAGCGTCCCGCGATCCACGATCACGTACTCGAGCTCGATGCCGCAGGCGGTGAAGACGTGCAGGGCGGGCGGGCCGGTCATGGCTGGGAGCCGCGCTTGCGCTGCTCGACCCGGCGCAGGAGGGTGCCGACGATCTCGCGGTACAGCGCTTCCTTCATCACGCCGTCCTCGACCCCGGACTCGACGCTCGGGTTGTCGTTCACCTCGATGACCACGACCCGGCTGCCGACCTGCTTCAGGTCCACGCCGTAGAGGCCGTCGCCGATCAGCCCGGCCGCCTTGACGGCGGTCTTGACGACCTCCTCGGGCGCCTCGCCGACGGACAGCGCCTGCCACGGACCCTCCTTCGGCGCCTTGCCGCCCTCGCGGCTGATGATCTGCCAGTGCCCGGGCGCCATGAAGTACTTGCAGACGTACAGCGGCCGCCGGTCGAGGATCCCGACGCGCCAGTCGAACTCGGTCGGCAGCCACTCCTGCGCGACGATGAGCTCCGAACGCCCCAGCAGCTCCTGGCACTTCTGCATCAGCTCCTGCTCGTTCTCGACCTTCACCACCCCGAGCGAGAACGCGCTGTCCGGTTGCTTCAGCACCACCGGCAGGGACAGCGTCGGGATGATCTGGCCGACGTTGTCGCGGTGGACCAGCAGCGAGCGCGGGATCGGCACGCCGTGGCGGCCGAGCAGCTCGGCCAGGTAGACCTTGTTGCTGCACTTGAGGATCGACTCGGGGTCGTCGATCACCACCAGCCCCTCGGCCGCCGCGCGGCGCGCGAAGCGGTAGGTGTAGTGGTTCACCGCGGTCGTGTCGCGAATGAACAGCGCGTCGAACTCGGCGAGCCGGCCGCGGTCCTCGGAGGTGATGAACTCGACCTCGAAGCCGACCGCCTCCGCGGCGGCCTCGAACTGCCTGAGCGCCTTCCCGTCGGAGGGCGGCTCCGGGTTGTCCGGGTTGGTCAGGATCGCCAGCGAGAAGCGCGGTTCCGACTTCTTGCGCGCGTGACGGTAGCGGCCCTGGAAGTACTCCGTGGCCGCCTCGACCACGAACTCCGCGTGCTGCGGCGGGACGTCGCTCGCGGCGATGGGGCGCAGGGCGCGGATGCGCCAGCGCGCCGGCGGGACGCGCTCGAAGGTCACCCTCAGCATCGGCGCAGGCATCAGCCGGAAGAGCTGCTGGCAGAGCGCGTCGTAGCGGTGCGCGGTGTTGCGCCCGAAGTAGATGCTGAGGTCGAAGGTGTCCGACTTGATCGGCCCGAGGTCACGCTGGATGCGCTCGTCGAGTTCCTCGGTGAGGAAACGCGCGAGGTGCCGCGACTTGAGGTCCTCGATCGTGGTGGTGCGCGGCAGCGGCTTGTGGCCGCGGGCCTCGGCCAGGAGCGAGACGTAGTAGCCGAGGCTCTGGTAGCGGTAGGACCTGCAGAGGTTGAACACCTTGACCGAGCGGCCCTCCGCGTAGGCCGGGTCCGTCAGGTAGGCGCGCGCGGCGACGACCGACACGCCGGGAATCTGCAGGTGCCACTCGTGGGGATTGTTGACGACGATGAGGATGGCCATGGTGGGTCAGGCGGGCGACTTCGGGGTGATCACCAGCAGGTTGGCGTCATAGGTCACGATGCCGAGCAGGGTGGCGCCGATGACGCGGTCGATGCTGATCCAGTAGCGGCGGTTGGGGCCGTGCGGATTGGGGTCGTACGGGTCGGCGACCTGCACCTTGCGCTCGCGGCGGTCGTAGCCGGACAGGACCACGAAGTGGCCGGCCGGCTCGCCGCGGATGTCGTCCGGCCTGTCCTGCGGGCCGTACTCGCGCGGCGACCGATACAGGAACGTCGACGACAGGCCCGCCAGCACCGGCAGTCGCCGCCGCAGCAGGCCGCGGACCAGCGTGCGGGACGGGTCCGTCAGGCGCACGCGGCCGCCCAGCTCGAGGAATTCCAGGTAACCCGCCGTGGCGTGCCGCAACTGGTGGTCGTCCTTGAACTCGGCCTGTAGCCGCAGGCGCTCCGAAATGTCGACCCCGGCGCGGAACCAGCTCGGGTCGAACAGGGTCAGGTTGAACGTGTAGAGGGTCGCGTTGTACCCGCGGCGCAGCGCGTCGCAGGCGAGGAACACCGCGTGCGTGCCGCCGTGCTCGAGACGGCGGGTCCGGCCGATGACGTCGGCGAGGGACTCGTCGCTGCCCCAGTAGCGGTAGATGGCATGGAGGCAGGTCGGCCCGCAGGTGACCTCGTCGGGCTGGGCAAGCATGTCGACCGGCAGGCGCAACCGGACGGGAAGCATGGCTGGGCGGGAGGGCTCGATGAACCGTTTCCGCATCTTGTCCGCCCGCCACAGCGAAGTCCAGAGGCTGTCCCGCAGCCGGGTCCGGGGAACCGCTGGAGGCGCCGCGGGCGGGGCTGGGGTTGGGCGCCCGATTCGGGTACCCTGCACGGCCCATGGGTAGCTATTTCCTTCGCCGGCTGCTGCTCCTGCCGCCGACGCTGATAGGAATCACCCTCCTGGTCTTCGTGATCACTAGGCTGGTCCCCGGCGGGCCGCTGGAGCGCGCGATCATGGAGGCGCAGCAGGCGAGCATCAGCGTCAGTTCCAGCGCGACGGTGGGGCAGGGCATGGCCCTGTCCGACGAGCAGCTGCAGCAGCTCAGGGAGTACTACGGCTTCGACAAGCCGTGGCTGGTCAGCTACGGCCTGTGGCTCGGCAAGGTGGCGCGCGGCGACCTCGGCAGCTCCTACCGCTACAACGAGCCCGTCTGGGACATCATCCAGTCGCGCTTCCCGGTGTCGCTGTTCTACGGGGTGCTGACGCTGATCATCACCTACGCGGTGTCCATTCCGCTCGGCGTGCTCAAGGCCATCAAGCACCGCACGGCCGTGGACAACGTCACCTCGGTGATCATCTTCGCCGGCTACGCGGTTCCGGGCTACGTGCTGGGCTCGCTGCTGCTGCTGTACTTCTCGGTGCGGCTCGAGTGGTTCCCGATGGGCGGGTTCACCAGCTACGACTTCGCCGAGCTGGGCGCCTGGGGCAAGGTGAAGGACCTGTTCCACCACGCGGCCCTGCCTCTGGCCTGCTACCTGATCGGCAGCTTCGCGGTCACCACGCTGCTGGTGAAGAACAACCTGATGGACAACCTGGCCGCCGACTACGTGCGCACGGCGATCGCCAAGGGCGTCTCCTTCCGCAGGGCCGTCACCGGGCACGCGCTCAGGAACTCCATGATCCCGATTGCCACGACCTTCGGGCAGAACGTGACGCTGCTGGTGACCGGCTCGTTCCTGATCGAGACGATCTTCGACATCAACGGCTTCGGCCTGCTCGGCCTGTCCGCGATCTTCGACCGCGACTATCCCGTCGTCATGGGCGTGGTCCTGCTCTCGAGCTTCCTGCTGCTGGTCGGCAACATCCTCTCCGACATCATCGTCGCGCTCGTGGACCCGCGGGTCCGGTTCCAGTGAGGCGCGGCGCGTGAAGCTCAACCCGCTCACCGCCCGGAAGCTCAGGCGCTTCCGCTCCCTCAGGCGCGGCTACTACTCGTTCTGGCTGCTGATCGTGCTCACCGGGCTGTCGCTGGTTGCCGAGCTGCTGGTGAACGACAAGGCCATCGCGGTGCGCTACGAGGGCGAGTGGTTCTTCCCGACCTACGCCGACATCCGCCTGGGGGACGTGTTCGGGCTCGAGGGCGAGGCGGGCAGCACGCCGGTTTCCTACCGCGAGCTGAAGAAGGTCTTCGAGGCCCAGGGCGGCGACAACCTGGTGATCATGCCGCCGGTGCCCTTCGGTCCCTACGAGAACACGGCCTACGACGGCATCCTGCGGGCGACGCCCCCCGACGCGGGGCGCGGCCACTACCTCGGCACCGACACCACCGGGCGTGACATCTTCGCGCGCCTGTTCTACGGGTTCCGCACCGCGATCCTGTTCGCCGCGGCGTTCACCGCGCTGACCTACCTGATCGGCATCTCGCTCGGCTGCATGATGGGCTACTTCGGCGGCCTGTTCGACCTGCTGTTCCAGCGCATCATCGAGATCTGGTCGAACATCCCGTTCCTGTACATGGTGATCATCATCTTCTCGGTGATCCCGGGCACCTACAGCATCACCGCGCGCATCGTCATCCTGCTGACGATCATGGTGCTGTTCTCCTGGACGTTCATGACCTACTACATGCGCACCGAGACCTACCGCGAGAAGGCCCGCGACTACGTCTCCGCGGCCCGGGTCCTGGGCGCGGGCAGCGCGCGGGTGATCTTCCGCCACATCCTGCCCAACACCATCTCGACGGTGGTGACCTTCATCCCGTTCACGGTGATCGCGGCCATCACCTACATCACGGCCCTCGACTTCCTGGGCTGGGGCCTGCCCCCGCCCACGCCGTCGATCGGCGAGCTGCTCAAGCAGGGCACCGCCAACCTGACCACCGCGCCATGGATCGTCAGCTCGGCCTTCGTGGCGCTGGTGTTCATCCTGACGGTGGTCACCTTCATCGGCGAGGCGATCCGCGAGGCCTTCGACCCCCGCAAGTTCACGACCTACAAGTGAG
>Ga0316605_10002168_pt1 | contig 11178 bp, 7 predicted proteins | sample OWC_soil_day20_n_FD_207666 | JGI IMG/M metagenome (GOLD analysis project Ga0316605, IMG submission 207666) | Wetland soil microbial communities from Old Woman Creek delta, Ohio, United States - OWC_soil_day20_noCT | ecosystem: Environmental > Terrestrial > Soil > Wetlands | place: USA: Ohio... | reverse complement strand
CTGATGGCCCGCATCGGCTCGGAAACGGACCGCATCAACGTCTTCCTGTCGCTCGACCTGCTCAATTTCGCCACTGACGTGCTGATGATCGTGATGACCGCCGTCATCCTGTTCTCGATCAACCCGTGGCTGGCCCTGGTCACGCTGCTGCCGCTACCGATCATCGCCTGGCTGATCCACGTCGTGCGCGAGAAGCTGCGCACCGGTTTCGAGAAGATCGACCGGGTGTGGGCCGAAGTCACCAACGTGCTGGCCGACACCATTCCCGGCATCCGCGTGGTCAAGGCCTTTGCCCAGGAAAAGCGCGAAGGCGAGCGTTTCCGCGCCGCCAACGAGCACAACCTGGCGATGAACGACAAGCTGAACAAGACCTGGTCCTTGTTCACGCCGACCGTGACCCTGCTCACCGAAATCGGCCTGCTCGTCGTCTGGGTCTTCGGCATCTGGCAGATTTCCAAGGGCAACAGCTCGGTTGGCGTGCTCACCGCCTTCCTCGCCTACATCGGCCGCTTCTACACCCGTCTCGATTCGATGAGCCGTATCGTCTCGGCCACCCAGCGCGCCGCCTCTTCCACCAAGCGCATTTTCGACATCCTCGACCATGTATCGAGCGTGCCGGAACCGGTGAAGCCGGTGCATCTGTCCGGCGTCACCGGCCGTCTCGAACTGAAGAAGGCCAGCTTCCGTTACGGCACCCGCGCCGTGACCCGCGACGTCGACCTGGTCATCCATCCGGGCGAGATGATCGGCCTGGTCGGCCATAGCGGCTCGGGCAAGTCGACGCTGGTCAACCTGATCTGCCGCTTCTACGACGTCTCCGAAGGCCAGGTGCTGATCGACGGCGTCGATGTGCGTTCGGTGCCGGTCGCCGAATTCCGCCAGCATATCGGCCTGGTGTTGCAGGAACCCTTCCTGTTCTTCGGCACCATCGCCGACAACATCGCCTACGGCAAGCCGAACGCGACGCGTCAGGAAATCATCGCCGCCGCCCGCGCCGCCCACGCCCACGAGTTCATCCTGCGCCTGCCGCACGGCTACGACTCGCTGGTCGGCGAACGCGGCCAGGGCCTGTCCGGCGGCGAGCGCCAGCGCATTTCCATCGCCCGCGCCCTGTTGATCGACCCGCGCATCCTGATCCTCGACGAGGCAACCTCTGCGGTCGACACCGAAACCGAGAAGGAAATCCAGAAAGCGCTCGACAACCTGGTCAAGGGCCGCACCACCATCGCCATCGCCCACCGCCTGAGTACGCTCAGAAAGGCCGACCGGCTGGTGGTCATGGATCGCGGCCGCATTGTCGAGATCGGCAACCACGACGAACTGATGGCCGCCGAAGGGCATTACTACAAACTGTACATGGCGCAGGCGCGCAACGTCGATACCGAGCCGGAATTGCAGCGCGCCCCCGACCTCCCGAAAACCGTTTCCGTCTGATCGCCATGGCCAACACTCAATTTCAACTGCACCGCGACAGCTACGGTCGACTGGTTTTAACCGCCGAAAACGGCGTGCGCCACGAAGGCGTCACGCCGGTGCGCACCTTCCCGATCGCCGCCCCCGACGAGGGCATTTCCCTGGTCAATTACGAAGGCCACGAAGTCGGCTGGGCCGACCAGTTGAGCGACTTGCCGGCCGACATTGCCCGGCTGATCGAGGAAGAACTCGCCAGCCGGGAATTCGTGCCGGAAATCGAACGCATCGTCGAAGTGTCCAGCTTCGCCTGCCCGAGCACCTGGCAGGTACTGACCGATCGCGGCCAGACCACGCTGATCCTCAAGGGCGAGGAGGACATCCGCCGTCTGTCGCAAACCCGCCTGCTGATCGCCGACGCCAACGGCATCCAGTTCCTGGTGCGCGACCTGAGCCGGCTCGACCGCCACAGCCGCAAGCTGCTCGACCGTTTCCTGTAACGTCGTGTAGCAAGGCGTGACATTTTTTTGTCGCGGGTCAGCCACTGCCCCGCGAAAGCGTTAATAATTGCTGACTGCCCCATAACAATTTCTTACAGCGAACCGGAGCTGGGCGATAAGAGCATGACTAAAAAAACCATCATCATTCGGGACATCATCAGCCTGCGTGGCCCGAACATCTGGACCTACCGGCCCGTCTTCGAGGCCTGGATCGACATCGGCGAATTCGAGGATTACCCCTCCAACAAGCTGCCCGGTTTCACCGAGCGCCTGACCGCCTTCCTGCCCGGCCTGATCGAGCATCGGTGCAGCCGCGACGAACGTGGCGGCTTCATTGCCCGCCTGCACGAGGGAACCTGGATCGGCCACATCCTCGAACATGTCGCCCTCGAACTGATGACCCAGGCCGGCCTGCCCGGCGGTTTCGGCCGCACCCGCGAGACGACCGAACGCGGCGTGTACAAACTGGCCATCCGCAACTGGCAAGACGACATCACCCGCATCGCCCTCGATCAGGGCATCGCCCTCATCCTCGCCGCCGTCGAAGACCGGCCGTTCGATGTCGCCGACGTTATCGACACCCTGCGCCGCAAGGTCGACCGCAAGTACCTCGGCCCGTCGACCGCCGCCATCGTCAACGCCGCCGACGACCGCGACATCCCGACCATCCGCCTGCTCGACGACGGCAACCTGGTCCAGCTCGGTTACGCTGCTGCCCTGCGCCGCATCTGGACGGCCGAAACCGACCAGACCAGTGCCATCGCCGAGACCATTTCGCGCGACAAGGATCTGACCAAGGAACTGATCTCCTCGGTCGGCGTGCCGGTACCGGAAGGCCGCGAGGTCGACAGCGCCGACGACGCCTGGGATGCCGCCGAAGACATCGGCGGACCGGTCGTCGTCAAGCCGACCGACGGCAACCACGGGCGCGGCGTGTTCATCGACCTGACGACCAGGGAAGAAGTGGCCAAGGCCTACGCCATCGCGGTCGAAGAAGGTTCCGGCGTCCTGGTCGAACGCTCCATTCCCGGCATCGAACACCGCCTGCTGGTGGTCGGCGGCAAACTGGTCGCCGCCAACCGCAGCGACCTCATCACCGTCACCGGCGACGGCAAATCGACAGTCCTCGAACTGATCGCCAGCCAGGTCAATACCGACCCGCGCCGCGGCAGCACCGAACTGCACCCGCTGTCGATCATCCGCATCGACACCGCCGCCAAGATCGAACTGGAACGCCAGGGCCTGACCGGCGACAGCGTGCCGGCCGCCGGCCGCGAAGTGCTGATTCAGCGCAACGCCAACCACGCCTTCGACTGCACCGACGAAGTCCATCCGGAAACCGCCCAGGTCGTCGCGCTGGCCGCCCGCGTCGTCGGCCTCGACATCGCCGGCATCGACCTGGTCTGCCGCGACATTTCGAAACCGCTGGCCGAACAGGGCGGCGCCATCGTCGAGGTCAATGCCGGCCCCAGCCTGCTGATGCACATCAAGCCCGGCATCGGCAAGCCGCGCCCGGTCGGCCAGGCCATCGTCGACAACCTGTTCGCCAAACACCAGACCGGCCGTGTGCCACTGGTCGGCATCACCGGCACGCACGGCAAGACCGCCGTCGCCAGGCTGGTCGCCCATCTGCTCTACCTGTCCGGCAAACACGCCGGGCTGGCCTGCGCCGACGGCCTCTATCTCGGCCGCCGCCAGGTCCAGAAAAGCAATGCCGCCAACTGGTCGGCCGGCCGTCGCCTGCTGCTCAACCGTGCCGTCGAGGCGGCGGTCATCGAGAACGGCGCCGATGTCATCCTCGGCGAAGGCCTGCCCTACGACCGCTGCTCGGTCGGCGTCGTCACCAACATCGTGCCGGCCGACGAGAAGCTGGAACGCTGGGATGTCCAGCCGACCGGCGGCGAGTACTACACGACGCATCGTTCGCTCTACCGCACCCAGGTCGATGTCGTGCTGCCCTCCGGCCACGCCGTGCTCAATGCCGACGATCCGATGGCCGCCGACTTTGCCGAGCTGTGCGACGGAAAAGTGATCTTTTTCGCGGTCGACCGCAGCAACCCGGTGGTTGCCGCTCACCTGGCCAACGGCGAATGCGCCGTCAGCATCGTCGACGGTCGCATCGTGCTGCTCGCCGGCAAGGACGAAATCCGCCTGTGCCGCCTGGTCGATGTGCCGATGATCGGCAAGGCCAAGCAAGCCGCCGATGTTGCCGCTGCGCTGGCCGCCACCGCCGCCGGCTGGGCGCTGGGCATGAGCAAGGAAATTCTCAAGACCGGCCTGAAGACTTACGGCATCGAGCCGACCGACCCGTCCGCCCCGCTGCCGACGAAATAACAAGGAATCCCGTTTCATGGACGTTTCCCGCATTCGTGCCCTGCGCGGCCCCAACCTGTGGAGCCGCCACACCGCCATCCAGGCCATCGTCACCTGCCCGGGCGACGAAGTGGCCATCGCCAATCTGCCCGGTTTCGAAGCCCGCCTGCGCGAGCGCTTCCCCGAATTGGGCGACCTGATCCCCTCCGACCATCTCGACACCGTGTCGATGGCCCACGCCCTGGAATTCGCCGCCCTCGGCCTGCAAGCCCAGGCCGGCTGCCCGGTGACCTTCAGCCGCACGGCGCAGACGGTCGAACCCGGGGTCTATCAGGTCGTCGTCGAATACACCGAGGAAGACGTCGGTCGCCTGGCCTTCGAACGCGCCGAACAGCTCTGCCTGGCGGCACTGAACGACACCCCCTTCGACCTCAACGGCACGCTGAAGGAATTGCGCGACCTCGACGAGGACATCCGTCTCGGCCCATCGACCGGCGCCATCGTTGCCGCCGCCGTCGCCCGCGGCATTCCGTTCCGTCGCCTGACCCAGGGCAGCCTGGTGCAGTTCGGCTGGGGCAGCAAGCAGCGGCGCATCCAAGCCGCCGAAACCAGCTTCACCAGTGCCATTGCCGAAGCCATCGCACAGGACAAGGAACTGACCAAGAACCTGCTGCATGCTGCCGGCGTCGCCGTTCCCTATGGCCGCCCGGTCGAGGACGAGGACGATGCCTGGCTCGCCGCGCAGGAAGTCGGCCTGCCGGTCGTCGTCAAGCCGCAGGACGGCAACCAGGGCAAGGGCATTTCGGTCAACCTGACTTCCGAGGAACAGGTCCGCCATGCCTACCGCGTCGCCATCGAATTCCGCGATGACATCATGGTCGAGAAATACCTGCCGGGCCACGACTGGCGCCTGCTGGTCATCGGCGACAAGCTGATCGCCGCCGCCCGCCGCGACCCGCCGCTGGTCATCGGCGACGGCGAACACACCGTGCGCGAGCTGGTGGACATCGTCAATAGCGACCCGCGCCGTTCCGATGGCCACGCCACCTCGCTGACCAAGATTCGCTTCGACGAAATCGCCATTGCCCGCCTGGCCGAGCAAGGTTACACCGCCGATACGGTACCGCCGCGTGGCGTGCGCGTCGTCTTGCGCAACAATGCCAACCTGTCTACCGGCGGCACGGCCACCGACGTCACCGACGACGTCCATCCCGACCTCGCCGCCGCAGCCATCGCCGCCGCCCAGACGGTCGGCCTCGACATCGCCGGCATCGACGTCGTCTGCGACACCATCCTGAAGCCGCTGGAAGACCAAGGCGGCGGCATCGTCGAAGTCAATGCCGCGCCCGGCCTGCGCATGCACCTCGACCCCTCCTTCGGCAAGGGCCGCGACGTCGGCAAGGCCATCGTCGACATGATGTTCAGGAACGGCCCCGACGGCAAACCGGACAACGCCCGCATCCCGGTCGTCGCCACCGCCGGCACCAACGGCAAGACGACGACCAGTCGCCTGATCGGCCGCATCTTCGAGGCTGACGGCAAGCGCGTCGGCATGACCAGCACCGACGGCATCTACGTTGAGGGCCGGCGCATCGACAGCGGCGACTGTTCCGGCCCGCGCAGCGCGCGCAACGTGCTGATGCACCCGGACGTCGATGCTGCCGTCTTCGAAACCGCACGCGGCGGCGTACTGCGCGAAGGTCTCGGCTTCGACATGTGCGATGTCGCCGTGGTCACCAACATCGGCCTTGGCGATCACCTTGGCCTCAACTACATCACCACCGTCGACGAACTGGCCGTGGTCAAGCGCGTCATCGTCGAAAACGTCGCACCGACCGGTGCCGCCGTGCTCAACGCCGCCGACCCGGTGGTCGCCCGCATGGCTCACCATTGTCCGGGCGAGGTGATTTTCTTCGCCCGCGAGAAGGCAAATCCGGTGCTGGCCACCCACCGCGCCCAGGGCAAGCGCGTGCTCTACGCCGAGCGCGACGCCATCATCTGCCAGGAAGGCCGCAAGAAGCACCGCATCCCGCTGGCCAACATCCCGCTGACCCGCAACGGCACCATCGGCTTCCAGGTCGAAAACGCGATGGCCGCCGCCGCCACCGGCTGGGCGCTGGGTATCGCTTGGGAAACCATCGAAAAGGCGCTGGCCGAGTTCATCAACGACGCGGCAACCGCTCCCGGCCGCTTTAACGTCTTCGACTACAAGGGCGCCACGCTGATCGCCGACTATGGCCACAACCCGGACGCCATTCAGGCCTTGGTCAACGCCATCGACAACATGCCGGCGGTACGGCGCTCGGTGGTCATCAGCGGTGCCGGCGACCGGCGCGACGACGACATTCGCCAGCAAACGGCCATCCTCGGCGACGCCTTCGACGACGTCATCCTCTATCAGGATGCCTGCCAGCGCGGCCGTCAGGACGGCGAAGTCATCGCCCTGCTGCGCGAGGGTCTGGGTAACGCCCGGCGTACCAAGCAGATCGACGCCATCACCGGCGAGTTCATCGCCATCGATGCGGCCCTGGCCCGCCTGCAACCGGGCGACCTGTGCCTGATCCTGATCGATCAGGTGGATGAAGCGTTGGCCCATATCGCCAAGCGCATTGCCGAGGCCGGTTAAATCCCCCCTGGCGCCCGCGAAGCCCGGCTGTAGCCGGGCTTCTTTTTGGCCGTTTTTTGCCGTCGACCGCAGCCGACCATGAGGGCGGCAAGACAGCAACCCATTTTTCCGAGAATGCTGCTCAGCCGCCCCGGTCTTATTGGCAGGAGCCCTCTTCCCGCATTAGGATGGCCGCCCCAGCACAGGATGGATCATGAAACAAGCAAGCACACTCGAACCCGGCAAGGTCTGGCTGGTCGGCGCCGGCCCCGGCGACCCCGAGCTGTTGACCGTCAAGGCAGCCCGCCTGATCGCCCAGGCCGACGCCCTGATCCATGACCACCTGGTCGGCGAGGGGGTCATGGCTCTGGTCCGACCGGACGCCCGCCGCATCTACGTCGGCAAGGAAGCCGCCAGGCACACCCTGCCGCAGGAAGCGATCAATCGCCTGCTGGTCGACCTGGCCCGCGAAGGGCTGTCCGTGGTCCGCCTGAAAGGCGGCGATCCCTTCGTGTTCGGCCGCGGTGGCGAAGAACTGGAAACCCTGGTCGCCGCCGGCATTCCCTTCGAAGTGGTGCCCGGCATCACCGCCGCGACAGGCTGTGCCGCCTACGCCGGTATTCCGCTGACCCATCGCGCCCACGCCCAATCGGTCACTTTCGTCACCGGTCACCTCAAGGACGGCAGCGTCGATCTCGACTGGCCGGCCCTGGCCCGACCGCGCCAAACCATCGTGTTCTACATGGGCATCGGTGCCGCCGCCGAAATCTGCCGGCAAATGATCGGTCACGGTCTGCCGGAGCAGACGCCGGCCGCCGTCATCCGCAACGCCACCCTGGCCGACCAGCGAACCTTGCTCGGCACACTCGGCACCCTGCCGCAGCTCATCGTAGAATCCGGCATCAAGCCGCCGGCCCTGATTGTCGTCGGCAGCGTCGTCGGCCTGCACGACAAACTCAACTGGTTCGAAAAGACACCATGAAAAAATTTCCCTGGCTACTCCTGGCACTGTTCGCCACAACCGCCCACGCCTACAGCGGCAAGGAACTGCGCGACGACTGTCTGGCCGCCGAGGAGTTCTACGCCCAGAAAAAGGCCAGCGACCTCTACCAGTCGGTCAAGGTCGCCCGTTGCGTCTCCTACCTGGCCGGCTTTGCCGACAGCTATTCGATCAGCGACTACCTGGCCGACAAGGTCGGGGTCAAATTGAACGCCTACTGCCTGCCCGACGAAAGCGACCTTTCACCCCGCCTGGTCCGCTCGGTGCTTGCCCACCTTGACCGGCAGCCCCCCAATACCCCCGCCAGCACGGCCATGCTGGTCGCCGGTGCGCTGGCAAATTCGTTTCCGTGCGCTGATCCACTTGAACCGAAGAAGTGATTCATGGATAATCCGGCCTCCACTCGCCCCGGTGGCGGAATCGGTAGACGCAGCGGATTCAAAATCCGCCGCCGAAAGGTGTGCCAGTTCGAGTCTGGCCCGGGGCACCAGTTAGATGAAAAAAGGCTTTCCGTCCGGAAAGCCTTTTTTCTTTTATCCCAACAGAACGTCTCTGTGGCAAACTAAGCTGCAAAATCCGGCATGGCGCACGAAAACCCGGGCGCATCTTGTTATCGCCACATGAGGCAATCACCACATCGGACTTTCAGGAACGGGGTACTAAATTGGGAAAAATTGCCGCTTGGGAGCCTAAGTTCAGCGTTGGTCATCCCGTCTTCGACGAACAACATCAGGAACTTTTCGCGCTGTGCCAACAGGCTGCCGACTGTGTCGACAATGACAGCATCGAAAGCACCGCGCAGTTCTACACCATCCTGCACGACCTGGTCGATTACACCTCCCGACACTTCCGGGCCGAAGAAAAGGTCCTGCGCGAACACAATTATCCGCAACTGGAAGAACATCGCGCCGAGCATGTCAAATACGAGCTGCGCCTGACCGAGTTCCTGCTCGAAGCCAATTGCGGCACCATCGACAAGGCCAGCCTCTACCATTACCTGTCCGAGTGGTGGACACATCACATCCTGCAATCGGACATGGGCTACCGCGATTTCCTGCAAAATCAGGCGCCAAGTCCATGATTGCCCTGTCCTTGTTTCCTCCTGTATCATCCGCTCGCCGCGCCGCAAGCGCCTGAATCGGTCTTCGGCCCCAGCTGCCAAACGGCTTTCCCGACGGAAGGCCGTTTTTGTTTGATCCCAACGGAACCCCGCCCATGTCGTTGACCGTCGACGACTTCGACTTCCCCCTGCCACCCGAACTGATCGCCCAGCACCCCGCCCCCGAACGGCGGGGCAGCCGGCTGCTGCACGTCTGCGGAAGCCAACTGGCCGACCGCCAATTCGCCGACCTGCCCGGCCTGCTCCAGGCCGGCGACCTGCTGGTGTTCAACGACACCCGCGTCATCAAGGCCCGCTTTTTCGGCGTCAAGGAAACCGGCGGCCAGGTCGAGATCATGCTCGAACGCATCGTCGACGCGACCCACGCCCTGTGCCAGATCCGCGCCAGCAAGGCGCCGAAGCCGGGTTGCCTGTTGAAACTGGCCGACGCCTTCACGGTGCGCATGACCGGCCGGGCCGGCGCCGACAACGATTTTTTCGCGCTGGAGCTGGTCGACCGCAGCGATTTCTGGGAAGTCGCCGAAACCTACGGCAAATTGCCGCTACCGCCCTACATCGCCCATCCGGCCGAGGGCGCCGACGAAGCACGCTACCAGACGGTCTATGCCCGCGAACCGGGTGCCGTCGCCGCCCCGACCGCCGGCCTGCATTTCGATGAAGCCATGCTCGACACCTTGCGCGCCCAGGGCGTCGGCACTGCCTTTGTAACGCTACATGTCGGCGCCGGCACCTACCGCCCGATGCGCGTCGAAAAGATCGCCGACCACCGCATGCACAGCGAGTGCTACGACATTCCGCAGGCCACCGCCGACGCCATTGCTGCCACCCATGCCGCTGGCGGCCGGATTGTCGCCGTCGGCACGACCAGCCTGCGCGCCCTCGAATCGGCCGGCAATGAAGACGGCACGGTACGGGTCGGCGCCAGCGAAACTGCCATCTTCATCACCCCCGGCTACCGCTTCAAGGTGGTCGACCGGCTGATTACCAATTTCCACCTGCCGAAATCGACGCTGCTGATGCTGGTCTCGGCCTTCGCCGGCTACGACGAGATTCGTGCCGCCTATGCCCACGCCGTCGCCGAACGCTACCGCTTCTTCAGCTACGGCGACGCGATGCTTCTGGAACGCTCCGATGCAATTTGATCTCCTGAAAACCGACGGCGCCGCCCGCCGTGGCACCCTGACGCTAGCCCACGGCGTCGTCCAGACCCCCGTCTTCATGCCGGTCGGCACCTATGGCACGGTCAAGGCGATGACGCCGGCCTCGCTGCACGACATCGGCGCCCAGATCTGCCTCGGCAACACCTTCCATCTGTGGCTGCGTCCGGGACTCGACGTCATCAAGGCGCACCACGGCCTGCACGATTTCATGAACTGGCAGAAGCCCATCCTGACCGACTCCGGCGGCTTCCAGGTGTTCTCGCTGGGGGCACTGCGCAAGATCAGCGAGGAAGGCGTCAAGTTCAGTTCGCCGCACGACGGCGCCAAGTTATTCCTGTCGCCGGAAATCTCGATGCAGATCCAGAAGGTGCTCAATTCCGACATCGTCATGATTTTCGACGAATGCACGCCCTACCCGGCGACGCGCGAGGAGGCGGCCAAGTCGATGCGCTTGAGCATGCGCTGGGCGCGCCGCTCGCGTGACGAGCACAACAAGCTGGAAAACCACAACGCGCTGTTCGGCATCGTCCAGGGCGGCATGTACGAAGACCTGCGCGAGGAGTCGCTGGCCGGCCTCGACGACATCGGCTTCGACGGCATGGCCATCGGCGGCCTGTCGGTCGGCGAGCCGAAGGAAGACATGGCGCGCATCCTCGAGCACGTCGCGCCGAAGATGCCGACCCACAAGCCGCGCTACCTGATGGGCGTCGGCACGCCGGAAGACCTGGTCTTCGCGGTGAAGCGCGGTATCGACATGTTCGACTGCGTGATGCCGACCCGCAACGCGCGCAACGGCCACCTGTTCACCCGCTTCGGCGACGTCAAGATCAAGAACGCCCGCTACAAGACCGACACCGGCCCGCTCGACCCGTCGTGCTCGTGCTACACCTGCACCCAGTTCAGCCGCGCCTATCTGCACCACCTGTTCCGCAACGGCGAAATTCTCGGCGGCATGCTGAACACCATCCACAACCTGCATTTCTACCAGGTCATCATGGCCGAGATGCGCGCCGCCATCGAGGCCGGCACGCTGGACGACTGGTCGGCCGCCTTTGCCCGGGACCGTTCTT
>Ga0316605_10002166_pt1 | contig 11190 bp, 12 predicted proteins | sample OWC_soil_day20_n_FD_207666 | JGI IMG/M metagenome (GOLD analysis project Ga0316605, IMG submission 207666) | Wetland soil microbial communities from Old Woman Creek delta, Ohio, United States - OWC_soil_day20_noCT | ecosystem: Environmental > Terrestrial > Soil > Wetlands | place: USA: Ohio... | reverse complement strand
GCGGTCGACCGCATCGGCGCGGCCGCGCGGCAGGGGGCGCAGATCATTTGCCTCCAGGAGCTGTTTCGATCGCGCTATTTCTGTCAGCGTCAAGACACGGGCGCCTTCGATCTTGCCGAGCCCATCCCCGGCCCGAGCACCGAGGCCCTCGCCCGCGCTGCGGCGGACCACCACGTTGCCGTGATCGGTTCGCTGTTCGAACGGCGCGCCCCCGGCCTGTACCACAACACCGCGGTGCTCATCGATGCGGACGGCTCGCTGCGCGGCTGCTACCGCAAGATGCATATACCTGACGATCCGCTGTATTTTGAAAAGTACTACTTCACCCCCGGCGACCTCGGCTTTCACAGCTTCACCCTGGCCGGGACCGAGGTCGGCGTGCTCGTCTGTTGGGACCAGTGGTTTCCCGAGGCCGCGCGGCTCACCAGCTTGCAGGGTGCACAGATTCTCTTTTATCCCACCGCGATCGGCTGGCACCCGGCCGAGAAGGCGGAATTCGGCGTGGCACAACACGATGCCTGGGAGGTCGTGCAGCGGAGCCATGCCGTCGCCAATGGGGTCTTCGTCGCCGCCGTCAACCGCGTCGGGCGGGAGGACAACCTGGAATTTTGGGGCGCATCCTTCGTCGCCGACCCATTCGGCCGCATCCTGGCGCGGGCCAGTCACGACCGTGAGGAAATCGTGATCGCGCGGTGCGATCTCGGGCTGGTCGAATCCACCCGCCGCAACTGGCCGTTTCTGCGCGACCGCCGCATTGATTCCTACGGCGGTCTGCTGCAGCGATTTCTCGATCGCTCCAAGGACTGAACGCGCGTCGCATGGCAGCATCAGCCGACACCAGCGCAGCCGCTCGGGTACCGCGCGAACTTGGCTACCGTATGCCAGCCGAATGGGAGCCGCATGCCGGTACCTGGTTGGCGTGGCCGCACAAGGAAGAATCCTGGCCCGGGAACTTTGGCCCGATCCCCACGGTGTGGGTTGAGATCGTTCGCGCCCTGGAGCCGTCAGAGCACGTCAATATCGCCGTCAACGATTCAGCCGCGGCCGCCACGGTGCGGGAACGGATCGCAGCGGCGGGAATCTCCACGCGGACTGTCTCACTGCACGTTATTCCAACCAACGACGCGTGGATTCGCGATCACGGCCCCACATTTGTCACACGCCGCATGGCGAACCAGACCGAGTTGGCCGCCGTCAAGTGGCGCTACAATGCCTGGGGCGGGAAGTATCCCCCGTGGGACCTCGACGACACCGTGGCGGAGCAGATCGCCGCGCATGTCGGCGCGCCCGTCTATCGGCCCGGCATCATCCTCGAGGGGGGATCGATCGACGTGAATGGCAAGGGCACGCTGCTGACGACGGAAGCGTGCCTGCTCAATCCCAATCGGAATCCGCACCTCACCCAAGCACAGATCGAGCAGCACCTGCGGGATTATCTCGGGGTCTCCCACATCCTCTGGCTGGGTGACGGCATCGTCGGGGATGACACCGACGGCCACATCGATGACCTGGCGCGCTTTGTCGACGCCTCGACCGTCGTCACGGTCCTCGAGTCCGACCCCGGCGACGAGAACTTCGAGCGGCTGCAGGCCAACTACGACCGCTTGCGCCGGATGACGGATCAGGACCGCCGGCCGTTGCGGGTGGTGACGCTGCCGATGCCCCGGCCGGTGGTCTATGACGAGCAGCGCCTTCCCGCCAGTTACGCCAACTTCTACATCGCCAACGCGGCGGTCCTGGTGCCGACGTTCAACGACCCGAACGACGCGACCGCCCTCCAGACGTTGCGGGCGCTGTTCCCCCAGCGGCGCGTGGTCGGGATCCATGCCACCGAGATGGTCTGGGGTCTCGGCGCCGTGCACTGCGTCACCCAGCAGCAGCCGCTGGCCGTCTGACCGCCCCGTGCTCGGGCAGGTGGTCTTCCCCCCGCCCCGCCCGTTACGTTACGGCCAACCGTACCGGTCCTCTTCACCCAAATTTTTCGCTCGACGCGTTCATGAGGAAGCCACTTTTCCACTTGAGATCACGCCGTTCTGGACGTAGGCTGCGGTCGGAGCGGAGGGCTGTATGGAGCAATTGTGGGCCGCCATCCGATACGTCGTTGACCACCCCGCCCTCGGCGTCGCGGCAGCTATCGGGATCGGTCTGGTCTTCTACCTCCTCAACCGCAAGCCCCGCCTGACACGCGAAGCCGAGGATCGGTTCAAGCAGATTCGCAAAGAGCGGGGCGACCAGTACCACCACCTGCGCCCACCGCGCTGAGTCTGCGACGCGTGGAGATCCGAGTTGCAGCCCTGACTGGGCTCGCGCTACAAGTCGCGGCATGGAACTTGACGGAAAAGTCGCACTCGTCACTGGAGCCAGCCGCGGGATCGGTCGCGCTGTTGCCGCGGCGTTGGCATGCGCCGGCGCCGACGTCGCCTGCGCCGCACGCGCCACCGACGCCTCGCCGCTACGCTTACCGGGGACAATTGACGATGCCGTGCGCCAGGTGGAAGCCTATGGCCGCCGGGGCCTCGCGGTACCCACCAACCTGGCGGTCGAGCACGAGGTCGAGGACATGGTGCGCCGCACGCACGAGCACTTCGGCCGCCTCGACATCCTGGTCAACAACGCCGCCATCAGCTTCCCAGGCGATCTGCAGATCGTCATGAAACGGTACGACCTGATGATGGACGTCAACGTGCGCGCACCGTTCCTGGCGATCCGTGCCGTGGCGCCGCATATGCGTGCGCAGGGGGAAGGCGCCATCGTCAACGTCTCGTCGGCCGCCGCGCTCTACCCGCTTCCTGGCCTGATGATTTACGGGATGACCAAGGCCGCTCTCGAACGGATGACTATCGACGCCGCGCAGCAACTCGCGTCGGATCGAATCGCCGTGAACACCCTCCGCATCGACCTGCCCGTAGCCTCGGAGGGGTTCCTGGAGACCTTGCCCGATGCGGACCCGTCGATCTGCGAACCGGTTGAAGTGGCAGCCGCGGCCATCCTTTGGATGGTGCGCCAGCCGTTCAGCTACACTGGACAGGTCGTCGGCATGGACACCCTCTGTCGGCAACAGGGACTCCTCCAGCGCCATGCCGCTCAGCCGCTCAGCGGGCTGATATCATAGTGGCCGGCTCGGCGTCCCTCCGCACGAGGTACGCCCTTGTATGGGAGCGCTCCCAGAAATCGCCGCCGAGTGAATGACTGATCACCACGACACGAATGGACGGCACGCGGACGTGGCAATCGTCGGCGGGGGTGTCATCGGTTGCGCGATTGCCTTTGCCCTGGCGCGGGCGACATCGCTGCGCATCGTTGTGTTCGAACGCGGAAGGCCCGGATGCGAAGCCTCCAATGCCGCCGCCGGGGTGCTGGCGGTAGCAAGCGCTCACGCACGTCAGGGGGTCCTGTTGGATCTGCGCCGCCGCAGTGCCGCGATGTTCCCGGAACTCGTCCGCGAACTCGAGGAAGAAACGGACATCGACCTCGGCTATCGGCAAACCGGGCTCATCTCGCTCGCCTTCTCGGAGGCCGCGGCCGCGGAGCTACAGGACCTGGTGCAACACCGCAATGCACAAGGCTTGCCGTGTCAACTACTGACCCCGGATGAGGCACGGGCGCTGGAACCCGCGCTCAGCCCATACCTCCAGGCCGCGGCGTTGTTTCCCGACGACCGCAGCATCAATAACGAGCGCATGGTGGCGGCCCTGGTCATCGCAGCACGCAATCGTGGCGTGGCCTTCCGCAGCGACCACGTCGTACGCGCGCTGTCAGCCGCGGGACGGACCGTGAAACTGCAGCTCGAGTCGGGACCATTCGAGGCCGGGCTGGCCATCATTACGGCCGGGGCCTGGTCCGGAGAACTGCTCGCACCGCTGGGAATAAAAGTCCCTTTGCGCCCGGCGCGTGGCGAGATGACGGCCATCCAGCCGTGTGGTTGGACACTACGCCACACGGTAACCGCCGACACCGGCTATCTGGTCCCGCGGGGAAGCGGCGAGGTGCTCATCGGAAGCACCACCGCATTTGTCGGCTTCGACGCGCGGGTAACCCCGGAGGGATTAGCGACGTTGCTGACAAGCGCCGCCGCAATGGTGCCGCGAATCGCCGGCACCGCTCCGCTGAGAAGTTGGGCCGGGCTGCGACCGTGCCCGACCATCCGGCGCCCGATCATCACCTTCCTACCGCAAGCCGACCGCGTGCTGCTGGCAACCGGCCACCACCGCAATGGAATCCTGCTGGCGCCGATTACCGCGCAACTGGTAACGGAATTGGTCACCGGAACACCCACCACCGTTGCCATGGGTCCATTCAGCTACCGCAAACACTGACAACGTGGGACCGGCGGGTGGCGGATAGCATACGGCACCACCATTAGCCATCAGCCAGGGTGGTTGACTCTGCGGCGCGGATTGCATACGCGATGCTGGTAGGCCGTAGATAGGCAAGCAATGGCAAGCGGACACCTGCGGACGGAAGAAGTCGCTTTCACCCGAAAAGAGCAGCAAATCAAGGGGTATGTCGCGTCGGTGCGGCGTGATGAGCGGATGCCGGGGATCATCATCGTTCACGATGTGTTCGGCCTTGGGGAGCATTACCGCGACATCGCGCGGCGGTTTGCGGAAGAAGGCTTCTTCGCACTGGCCATCGATCTCTACAGCCGTGAGGGCACGCCGCATCTTCCCGACGCCGACGCGGCCGTTCAATGGATGCGGCAACTGAACGATTCGCGGGTCCTGGCTGACATTGACGCCGCGGTGCGCTTCCTGCGTACGCGTCCCGAAGTCCGTGCCCGCTCGATCGGCATCACGGGCTTCTGCATGGGCGGGCGCTACGCGTTCATGGCGGCCTGCGCCATACCGGAAATTGCGGCTTGCGTGAGTTTTTACGGCCCGCTGCGGGTCGCGGAGAAACCGGTTGGGCCGCTTGACCTGGCCGCCGATCTGGGTTGCCCCTTTCTCGGACTCTACGGCGAACAGGATCCGGTGATCCCGCGGGCGGAAATCAAGGAACTGGAAAGTATCCTGCGACGGACGGAGAAAACGTTCAAAACGAAGATCTACCCCAATGCCGGGCACGCCTTCTTTAACGACCTGCGCCCCGAGGCCTACAAGCCCGATGTTGCGCAGGAAGCCTGGCAGCGCACGCTGAAGTTCTTCCGCACCCACTTGAGTGCGTAAGCCAACGAGGCGAGCCACGTCCCCTCCGTGGGCCGGCGGACCCGCCAGTTTCGCGATCTGCCGGTCAGGGGGCGGCGTTGTTCACGTCACGCACGACCTCTGCGGCATGGGTCGCCGGATCGACCGTACCGTAGACGCGCAGCACTTTGCCGTCAGCGCCGACGAGGTAAGAGATCCGACGCGCCACCGGCTGCTGCGGTGAATCGGCAGCGCCGACCGCCATGGCCAGGGTGCGATCGGTGTCCGACAGCAGGCGAAACGGGAATCCCTGCGCCTGCACAAACCGAGCATTGTCTGCCGGCTGGTCGAATGACACCCCCAGCACCTCAACGCCGACCTTCTGCAGGTCCGCAAACCTGTCGCGCAGGCCGTCGCCCTCCGCCGTACAACCCGGCGTCATTGCTTTGGGGTAGAACCACAGCAGATATCGCTTGCCGCTGAGGTCGTGCGACGACACCTTCCGGCCGTTGTGATCGGTCAAATTCCAGGGTGGAAAGGCATCGCCGACGCTGAGCAAGCCTCCGGCATGTGCCGTTGCGACGGCGCATATCAACACGGCCAGCACGACGAATCTGCGCATGATCGTACCTCCTCCCCTGCTCAGGTTATGCGCGCGGCAGCCCCGTGGGAAGTGCCCCCGGGACGCCAACACACCAGTTGCTGTATCGCGACGCCTGTGGTCGCTTTGCAAATGGTCACTTGCTCGAGAAAGTTCGCTAGGATAGTAGCATTTGTCACTGCACGAAAAAGGAGTCGGCATGCCCGCATCTCTCCACCGGCCTCGTTCTGGTGGCGTTGACCTGAAGACCGCACCGCAGCCGCAGGCAGAACGCATCCACCGGTTCGTCTACCTCTCCGAGGGGTTCGCCACCACGCTTCTGGTGGTCACTGGCAATGCCTGAGCAGTCACTTCCGCAGCACGGAAAGCCCAGCACGACAATGCGCGATCGACCGGGCGATATTCGCATAACGGATCTGGGCCAGCCGGTACTCACTCCGGAACAGCAGGCGGCCATTGCCGCCGCCAGCCGCGTGCGGGTGGAGTTCACCGAAGAGGCGGTGCTCACCGCGGCGCGACAGCGCACCGGCCTCAGGGATTTTGGACCGGATGACTTCCGCGAGCGGTTGCGCGTACAGCTCCAAAGCCTGGAGGAGGATCCCTACCTGGGACCCGTTGGTCGTATCGGTGCGTACAGCGACTGTGTGCGTTTCGCCGCCAACCGACTGCGGCTCGAAGACTTCATCCGACAGCACCCGCAAATTCTCGACGTGGAAATCAGGCAGCCGATCATCATCGTCGGCTTGCCCCGTTCGGGCACCACCCACCTCCTCAACCTCATCTCCGCCGACACGCGGCTGCGCTCGCTGCCGTACTGGGAAAGTTTGGAGCCGGTTCCAATCCCCGGCGACGGCCCCGGCCGCGACGGACTGGATCCACGCTTCGTGCGCTGCCGCCACAATTATGTGCGCTCCGACGCCTTGCTGCCGCTGCTCCGCAACATGCACGACATGCCCCCGGAGCACATTCACGAAGAGCTCGAGCTGCAGGCCCCCGATTTCTCCAACTATAACTGGGAGTGGATTGCGTACGTCCCGCGCTGGCGCGACTATTATCTTGCCCACGACCAGACACCCCATTATCAGTATCTGAAGCGCGCGCTGCAGGTCCTGCAATGGCTCCGTGGACCGGACCGGTGGGTCCTGAAGTCGCCCCAGCATCTCGAGCAGATCGGGCCATTGTTCACGACTTTCCCGGACGCCACCATCGCATTCACGCACCGGGATCCCGCCTCGGTGATCGCTTCCACGGTCACGATGGAGGCCTACGGCGCCCGCCTGCGCTGCAACCGCGTCGATCTCGCCGCGATCGCCGACTATTGGATCGACCGCATCGAGCGCCTATTACGCGCCTGCGTGCGCGATCGCGATCGCGTCCCGCCCGCACAGAGCATCGACGTGCTCTTCCATGAGTTCATGGCGGACGACGTCCGCATGGTCGAGCGCATCTACGAACGGGCCGACCTGCCGATGACACCAGACGCTCGGCAGCGGCTGGCCGCGTTCATGGAGCAGAATCGGCGCGGGAAGTTCGGCCGCATCGTGTACGATCTGCAAGCGGATTTTGGCATCGACCCCCGGGAATTGCGGAAGCGCTTTCGCTTCTACTTCGAGCGCTTCCCCGTGCAACCTGAATAGGAGGAAGCGTGTGAGCGGCCATCGAGTTACCTTCGATTTCTGCAACACCGGTGTCCTGGTGACCGGCGGCTCCAACGGCATCGGCCTGGCCGTTGCGCAGGCGTTTGCGGCGGCGGGGGCGGCGGTAACCATCACCGGCACACGGCCCGCCGCGACCGATTATCCCCATGATCTTTCCGGATTCTCCTACCGCTGCCTCGACGTTCGCGACTGCAAGGCCATCGATGCCCTCGCGGGTTCTCTGGACCGGCTGGATGTGCTGGTAAACAACGCCGGGACCAGCTTTCCGGGCCTCCGCGGAGACAGACGGTCCGAGTGGACGCCGAACGTGTTCGAGGAGTCCGTACAGATCAACCTGTTTGCCCCATTTCGCCTGGCGCTGGCGTGTAAGCCGCTGCTCAGACAGAGCCGCCTCGAGGGAGGCGCGAGCGTTCTCAACAACGCGAGCCTCTCCGCGTTCTTCGCCGTACCAATCGTGCCTGGGTACGGCGCCGCCAAGGCGGGCATCGTGCAGATGACGAAGAACTTGGCCACGGCCTGGGCAGCCGAGGGCATCCGGGTGAACGCCGTCGCTCCCGGCCAGATCGAGACCGAAATGACCAAGCCGGTCAAGGAAATGCCGGAGTACGAGAAGGCGTTGCTGGCACGCACGCCACTCGGCCGTTGGGGGACGACCGACGACGTGGCCCCCGTCTTCCTCTTTCTCGCCAGTCCGGCGGCGCGCTTTGTCACCGGTCAGACGCTATGCGTCGACGGCGGCATGTCGATCGCATAACCCCGAGCGAAAGGAGGATGCCCATGCAACAGGTGACCGTCCACGGGCCCAACGATGTCCGCATCGTCGAGATCCCGAAGCCCGAACCAGGCCCGAAGGATGTCCTGGTCAAGGTCGCGGCCTGTGGCATCTGCGGGAGTGACTTGCATTACATCGCCATGGGTGGATTGCCCCTGCCCGGTGGTGGCCCGATGGCCCTCGGCCACGAGTTCTCGGGGATCGTCGAAGCCGCCGGAGAAGCGGTGAAGGGCGTGGCTGTCGGCCAGCGGGTCGTCGTCAGACCCGAAGGCGCGCAGAATCGGATCGGTGGGGGCGGACCCGGCGGCGGATTAGCCCCCTATGTGCTGGTGCGGAATGCCACCGATGACACCTGCCTCTACCCGCTGCCCGAGGGCCTGACGGTGCAGCAGGGAGCGCTGGTGGAACCGCTCGGCGTAGGCATGCACGCGGTCAACAAGGCCGACGCACGACCGCACGACAAGGTCGTCGTCATCGGCGCGGGCCCGATTGGCCTGGCCAGCATCGTCTGCCTACGCTATCGGGGTGTGACGGACATCATCGCCGTCGACCTCTCCGCTACCCGCCTGGCGCTCGCCAAGCAGTTGGGCGCGCGCGCCGTCTGTAATGCCGCCACCGAAGATCCGTGGGAGGTGATCCGGCACCACCACGGCGCCGATCTGGTCCATGGCATGCCCGCCGTCGCGAGCGACGTCTACATCGAAACCTCCGGTGTGGGCTCGGTGATGCGCGAGATCTTCGTCAACTGCAGGTTGGGTGCGCGCATTGTGGTCCTCGCGATTTACAAGCAGGACGTGTCGCTGCCGTTCCTGCTCGTCATGGCCAAGGAACTCACGCTCAAGGGCTCCATGGCTCTTGGCGCCGAATTCCCGGACGTGATTGCAATGCTGACCTCCGGACGCGTCGATGTCACCCCAATGATTACCCACCAGTTTGGCTTCGCCAACTTTGCGGATGCGCTTGCCATTGCGCGACAGCCGGAAGCGGCGGCGAAGGTGATGGTGAATTTCCCGGCGTAGCGCTACCCCAACGTCGTTCCGCACTGCCGTCAGAGACGAACAGCCGCTGGAGGAATTGATGAAGTACTGGATTTCACTGGTCACAACTATGGAGGTGGCGCAGTTTGTCGAGATCGCCAAGTTTGCCGAGCAAGTTGGATTCGAGGGCGTCTCGGTCCCCGACCATCTCGTGATGCCGACCAAGGTGGCGGGGCGCTACCCTTACACACCCGATGGCAAGATGTGGTGGCCAGTCGATACCCCCTGGCCCGACCCGTGGGTCACGCTGGCAGCCATGGGGACCGCGACGTCGCGGCTCAGGCTGGCGTCGAATATCTATCTTGCCGCACTGCGGGACCCGTTCACCGCCGCCCGGGCCGTCGGCACCGCCGCCGTCCTGACCAACGACCGCATCATCTGCGGTGTCGCCGTCGGCTGGATAAAGGAAGAGTACGATCTCCTCGGCATCGACTTCCGTACGCGCGGTAAGCGACTGGACGAAATGCTCGAGGTGATGCACCAGCTGTGGACCGGCAAGGAGGTCACGCATCACGGTCGGATCTTTAAATTCGAGCACGCGCTCATGGCACCGGCACCGCGGCGGCGGATTCCGATTTGGGTCGGGGGTGCAAGCCAGGCAGCCCTGCGTCGTGCGGCACGCAACGACGGCTGGCTTGGCGTGCCGATGTCCAACGCCCAGTTGCTGGCAACGACCAGGAACCTCTATGCCATGCGGAAGCAGCTGGGAAAGTCCGGCGAACCCTTCGACGTCGTCCTGAGTCCCATGGAGGCCATCACCCCGGCAGTGAAAGCCGAGTTGGAGAGCGCCGGCGCGCACCACGTGATGGCGCTGCCATGGACACCGTCGCCCTGGGGCCGCTCCCCCTGGGTAAAGGAAGGAGAGGACCACACGTGCCTGGACGTCAAGTGCAAGGCAATGGAGCGGTTCGCCCACGCAACAGGCCTTTAGACATTTCACCCATCGTTGGCCAACATCAGTGGAAAAGGAGAAGGATAATGACGGAGTACAACTTGGCAACGGAAAAGCACCCGGCACGGAAGATCTCGCTGATGTCGCGGGAATTCGTGCACAACCATAACAAAGCGGGCTGGCTCGGCATGTTCGCCGAGAACGGCATCATCGAGGACCCGATCGGCGTGTCGCCACTCGACCCAACGGGCAAGGGCCACAGGACGCCGGCGGAACGTGAAGCGTTCTGGGACAACAACATCGCCAACAGCAGCATCAAGATCACCATCCACGACTCGTATGCCGCGGGCAACGAGGTGGCCAACCATGTTACGCTGGACATGCTCGTTCCGATGGGCGACAAGAAATTCAGTCAGCAGGTGAATGGCGTGTTCACGTACCTGGTTGATGGACAGGGCAAGCTGCTCGCCCTGCGCGGCTACTGGCAGTTGGAAGACGCCGCGAAGACCATACGGGAAGTCGCCGGCTGAGCCCGGGCAAACCGGCCGGCTGCGCCGGCTGCTAGGTCAGGACGCACTGACGAGCGCATTCACACGGCGCTCGTCAGTGCATCCGCGAAAATATAGCTGAACTGTCCCGTGTAGGCGTGCAGCCCGGCCTGCCACCGCTCACTGCGGTGGCTTCGGAAGGTTCATGCTTTCCTTCTTGTACCCGGCCGGCACCTCGAACTCGCTCACCGGCGTGGTCCGCGCCTCGATCTTGGTCACCTGGGTGGTGATGTCCCCCATCACCGTTTCCATTGGGAACCCTTCGATCTTGGTGTACGCATCGACTATGGCGCCCCCGGCACTACGATTCGATCCCGCAATCCGCTTTTGGAAGGTCAGCCAGTCTTCGCGTATCGCGTCGAACCCTTTCACATCCTTCGTCGTCCACAGGGTCAACACCGGCTTGCCGCTCTCAGTGGCGACGTACTTCGTACAGGTGTAACCGGCGACGGTCTTGGTGTCGCTCGTCTTGTTGACCACGACCGCGGCTTTTGCCGCATCGCCACCGGGCATCTTCGGCATCATTTTTTCCATCATCGCGCGCTGTTCCGCCGACATG
>Ga0316605_10002165_pt1 | contig 11194 bp, 11 predicted proteins | sample OWC_soil_day20_n_FD_207666 | JGI IMG/M metagenome (GOLD analysis project Ga0316605, IMG submission 207666) | Wetland soil microbial communities from Old Woman Creek delta, Ohio, United States - OWC_soil_day20_noCT | ecosystem: Environmental > Terrestrial > Soil > Wetlands | place: USA: Ohio... | reverse complement strand
CGTTTTTCTTTTTCATAATTCAGTGCACATACCTTACTGACAGAGATACTATTATAATTCGACGGCAGTGCTTTTTTAAAGATGGCGGGGGGAAATAACAAAAAAATAATTTTGTTATAATACAAAGAAAAATAACTGTTTTCTATGGAGGAGATATGAAATTTGCTGGTATAAGCCTTGCGGTGATGATTATCATGGGTGCAGCAGTTTTTGGATATGCAGAGGTGAAAGAAAAAAAATTTACAGCAGAGGAGATCAAGAAGATGGCGGAAACAAAGGCGATGATCGAGACAAAACTTGGTACTATTGAGCTGAAATTTTTCCCCGAGGTTGCTCCAAACCATGTGAACAACTTCATCGAACTCGCGAAAAAGGGGTTCTATGATGGCACCACCTTCCACCGCGTGATCCCGGGATTCATGATTCAGGGGGGGGATCCGAACACGAAGAATCCGGATAAGTCAAAACACGGTATGGGCGGGCCCGGACATACCGTCAAGGCCGAGTTCAATGACAAGCTTCACAAGAGGGGAACTCTCTCTATGGCGAGGTCAGCAAATCCTGACAGCGCGGGCTCGCAGTTCTTCATCTGCGTTGCGGATGCGCCTTCTCTGAATAAGCAGTATACGGTCTTTGGTGAGGTGGTCTCAGGGATGGATGTGGCTGACAAGATTGTGAGCCAGCCCCGCGACCGGAGAGACAATCCCAATGAACGGATCGAGATGAAGGTCAAGATTGTGGAGAAGTAGGTAAATAGTATTTCTGCAATGTGATGTTGGATAACATGACTGCGGAATCAGTGGATATAATGGATGCAAAGCCTGCCTCATAAGAGGCAGGCTTTTTTTTACGAGAAACTTTCCAGGCCAGCAAAAAAAGCCCTCAAGAAAAGCAAGAAATGTATAGTTTTTGAAATGCCGATTGTGATAGATTTTTTCCCGAAAGTTGTTTTGAATCATTTTTGAGGGGGATAAATTGGGGAGAAGCACCAACAAGGTCGAGGAAGAGTTGGAAAAAAGATTGGTTGCCATGCCGAGAGGTAGGCCGAGGAGAATAACAAAAGGGGACAAGCTACTTTTCTAAGTGAATGGAAAGGGCTATGCCGGGGATAGTGAGAGGAAAAGGAGACAGCATAAATCAGGTTAATTGATTCTCACAGTCCCAGGCTTTCCGATATCGCCTTCCACATCATACCTGAATTCATGGAACAGCCCGATGACCCAAAGGTTTGTGAGCAGGTGGCGGGTGATGCGGCAGGTGGTGAATAGGGATTGTTCCTTGCTAAGGGAGAGGTAAAGCACTATCTGGTCTGCCAGATGGGGATCAAGGGCTGCATCTGTCCTGAGGTATTCAAGAAGTTCCGTTGCAGCCTCATCCCCCACCGCTTCGGCCCTCTTTCCCCTTTCACCCAGCGCGGTAAATCCTGCAATGGAGTGTTCACTCTCAGCCTTCAGGAAGATGAATGTCCCCTGGCTTGGTGAGGGCACATTCACCAGTTCAATGTCCGCCTGATATCCGTAATCAATGCTGTGGGGGAGGAGCTTTTCCTGTGCCGCTTTCCTCTGCCTTTCAGCGATGGATAAAGGGAGATTACCCACACCGGATATTCCCTTCACCCCGAGAATCTTTCCCCTGTCAGCTATGCGTAAGGGCATCACCTCCTGCACCGGAAACAATTCTGCACTTATTCTGCCTCCGCCTTTTGGATAGAACCCGCAGGACTGGAGGGAGAGGGTTGTCTCTATTCCTGTCTTTTTCAAAACAGGAAGAAACACTTCACGCATATAATGGAACGCAGGGCTGAAAGGAACGTGCGTCCCTCCCACAAGGGTGAGCATGGTCCTTTCTTTCGAAAAAATGAGGGCAGGGATAAGGGTCTGGAGAACAAGCATTGTCGAGCCGGCAGTGCCGATGTCAAAGAGAAAACTTCCTCCCTTCACCTCTCCTGGTGAGAAGGAGAGTTCCACCGAACCTGCGCGGTCGCCCTGTACTTCAGCGCGGGAGAGGAGTTGTGCTGCCCTGAGACCGGTAAGGTGCTGGGGCATGAGACCAGGTTTTTTACGGTCCTTCCTGATATTGAATATCCTGAAGGGCTTGTGAAACAGGCAGGAAAGACTGAGGGCGGTTCTGAGTATCTGTCCGCCGCCCTCACCATAACTTCCATCGATCTCTATCATGGTTTATAATATCACACCATGAAAGAGATCCTCGGTTTTCCAAGGAATGTCTTTGTCCTCGGTATCGTAAGTCTGTTTATGGATGTGAGTTCTGAAATGATCCACCCTCTTATCCCCCTTTACCTGAGCAACGTCCTCCATGCATCAAAGACATCCATCGGGATTATCGAGGGGATTGCTGAGAGCACTGCGAGCATCCTCAAGGTTTTCTCAGGCTGGCTCTCGGACAAGGTGGGAAAGCGAAAGGCGCTCATATTCTGGGGATACGGGATCTCTGTGTTCAGCAGGCCAATCCTTGCTACTGCGACATCGTGGGTGCACGTTTTAGGGTACCGATTCACCGATCGCGTAGGGAAAGGTGTTCGGACCGCTCCACGGGATGCCATTATTGCGGACTCCACAAGGAGAGAGATTTTGGGAAAGGCATTTGGCTTTCACCGCTCCATGGACACCGTGGGCGCAGTGATCGGCCCTGGTCTTGCCTTTGTCTTTATGGCTATTTTCCACGACAGTATCCAGACCGTCTTCTGGCTCTCGATTATACCTGGTCTCTTTGCTGTTCTCACCATCGCCCTTTTTGTGAAGGACGTAAAGGGATACAGAGGGACTGAAGCCCCCAGAATCAGCATGAGGGGATTTGACAGGAGGTTTAAACTTTTCTTGCTGATTGCGGCTATTTTTACCTTGGGTAAGACATCCGAGGCCTTTCTTGTGTTGAGGGTGCAGGACCTCGGTGTCAAGGCGGGGACGATACCTCTCCTCTATCTTTCCTTCAATGCGGTGTCTGCTGCCCTCTCGACCCCTGCAGGAATACTGGCTGACAGGGTGGGCAAAAGGAAAGTCATTCTCGCGAGCTATGTCCTCTTTTCGTTCATATTTGTGGGTTTTGCATTGTCTACGAGCCCTCTCCATGCTTGGCTTCTTTTTGGGGCCTATGGATTGTTTGTCGCCATGAATGAAGGCGTCCAGAGGGCCTATGTGGCGACCATTATAAAGCCCGAGATAAAGGCAACGAGTTACGGTGTCTATCATACGGTCATTGGACTCACTGCCCTTCCTTCGGGGATTATCGGGGGCGCCCTATGGCAGCACATTGCTCCCCAGGCCCTGTTCTACTATGGCGCAGCCATGTCGTTCTTGTCCTGCATTCTCTTTGCCCTCTTTCTCTTTGAGAAGCGATGAACTGGCAACGCGCTTTCGTGCGCTGAATAGGATTGGTAAGTGTCTAACAAGTGCTTGAAAATACCTAAAGCAGTTTCCCTCGATGAGTTATGTACCTCGGTTATTTGTAGGTGATTGTACGCTTTCATATCGTTTTTGACGATTTTCTTTTACATTTTTTTCATGTTGCCCCCAGATGCTTCCAGATAATGCCTGCCTTCATTCTTTGCCCGCATCTTTAGAACCAGCGAGAATTGAAAACGTTTTCGAAAATCCGGGAGGATGTTCCCCACTCTGATTACCCATCCAGAGGAATGGGTGCTGGACACAGGGGGTCTTTATTCTATCCTGTGTTCCCGATGGTGCAAATATGGATAAGGAAAAATTAAAGGTTGGCTTAAGCCTCTAGTTTATTTTGTCGTGTTTTCGGACACTGGTGTGCTCTTTTGTGCATCTAATATATCTTGGATGAGTAAATAACTAGAGATAACATACTGATTTAATGTTGTTTTATGTTAAATGAGGGAAAAGATGGAGCTTGGCACAATATCTGCTACGCTAGGAAACATTGGTCTGAATAGTGAGGATTATACATATATACCGTGCATAAAGATATAATCTTTACAGAAAATGAGAGAAAATGAAAAAAGCGCAGATCAGGAAATTCAAGAGGAAATCGTTTGAAATTTGCGACTAAGCTCATAGTGCTCTTCTCGGGGATATTTGTCATTAGCTCGGTTTCCCTCGCCTATTTCGTGTACGTTTCAAATCTCACGATTTTGGAGCGGGAAATAAAAGAGGAGCTGGAAGGTCAGGCATTTCATACCATGGACAAGATCGACCGAATGATGTATGAGCGCTGCTTGGATGTGAAATACCTCGCGAATGATCCTGTCATGAAGTCAAGAGGCCATACCCCTAAGCAGGTCGAGGAAAGGTTAAAAAACTACCTGCAGGAGTCCAGGTTTTATGGTTCGCTGTCATTCTTTACCATGGACAGGGTAAGGGTGGCTGACACTTCCGGGAAACTCGTGGGGAAACAGCGTGAATTCGTTGAATACTGGAGGGATATTGCAGCAGGAAAAGAGTTTGTGCTCAACCTCCACAGATCCGTTACCCTCAATATGATAGTAATGCATTTTGTGCAGGTGGTAAAGGATGGGAAGGGGATGCCCCTTGGTGTGGTGGTTTCACGAATGCCAGTCGAAACACTGTACGATATTACGGAAAAAACCACTTCAGTTGCCGGTGTTGAGGGAACGAGACGCACCTCAGATATAGATCTGGTGGACGGGAAGGGTATGGTCCTCTATTCCAATTATCACGAGGGCATCCTTGCAGATATCTCCCCTTTCTGGGAGGTGGTGAAGCCCTCCCTTACTTCAGGAAAGACGATGGGCAGTGTCAAGGGCTCTTACATGGGAGAGGAAAGAATATTTGTCTTTGCCCGTGAATCAGGGTATGCCAACTTTCAGGGGAATGGCTGGACATTGATCGTGAGTATTCCCACAAAAGATGCCTTTGCCGACGCGGTGGAGATGAGAAATAAGGTGCTGGGTATTTCTCTGGGCCTTGGAATCCTCTCTCTCCTCGGCATATTCTTCTTTTCCCGGACCGTTTCAGGTCCCCTCCTCAGCCTCAGCAACGCGGCGGCGGAAATCGGTAAAGGGAACCTGGACACAAAGGTGGAAGTCAGCTCCGGAGATGAGATAGGCGAGATGGCCCATGCGCTCAATACAATGGCAGTGAGGCTGAAGGAATACATTGCTGAACAGAGGCGTTCAGAAGAGGCCCTGAGGAAGAGCGAAATGCAGAACAGGGCCCTCATCAATGCCATACCAGACATGATCTTCCGCGTCAGTAAGGAAGGAACTTTTTTGGAGTATAAGGCCCCGCGCCACTTTTCTCCATATGTGCCACCCAGTGAATTTCTCGGAGCAAGCGTGCAGGATATTATGCCGACTGAAGTGGGTCAGAAAGCCCTGCATAATATTGAGCGTACTATACAGACAGGAGAATTGCAGTCCATGGAGTATTCGCTTCAGCTGGGCAATGAGCTCAGACAGTATGAATGCAGGATAGTGGGAATTTCCCAGGATGAGGCTCTCGCAATCATCCGCGATATCACCGAGCATCGCCGGCTTGAGGAACAACTGCGCCAGGCACAGAAGATGGAAGCAATCGGAACGCTGACCGGAGGCGTTGCGCATGAGTTCAATAATATCCTGAACGTCATTCTCGGCTATGGAGAACTCCTCCAGGAAAATCTCGACAAGGAGAGTCCCTTACGGAGATATGTGGACACAATAGTGGCTTCAGGAGAAAGGGCCGCAAAGCTCACCAAAGGATTGCTGGCGTACAGCAGAAGGCAGATGACCCATATGGAGGCTGTAGATGTGAACGAAGTGGTGAGGGCAATGCAAGGATTCCTGTTCAGTTTCATTGCCAAAGACATCAGGCTCACTATTGAAACCTCGGACAGGGAACTCATCACCATGGCTGACAAGGCCCAGATAGAGCAGGTCCTCATGAACCTTGCCTCCAATGCCATTGATGCAATGCCGGGTGGAGGGGTTTTGACCATATCCACGCAGTCCGTGGCTTACAGGGAAGAAGTTCATGGCCCTCCGCCGTCTATGAAACCCAATACCTATGCCCTTATCTCGGTGAAGGATAACGGTGTGGGGATTGACAAAGATACCCAGGGAAAGGTGTTCGAACCATTTTTCACCACAAAGGAGGTGGGGAAGGGGACCGGGCTTGGACTCTCCATGGTATACGGTATGGTAAAGAGACATGACGGCCATATCACGGTGGAAAGTGAGCCGGGGAGGGGATCCCTATTCAACGTATACCTTCCCCTGGTGGGAGCGGGGAAGGTGGAGAGGCAACCTTTGACTCCTCCTTTGAGGCCGGAGAAAGGTGCAGGCACGGTGCTTGTGGCAGAGGACGACAGGGCCGTGCAGGATCTCATAAAGTTAGCACTTGAAAAGCATGGATATGGAGTAATACTTGCGAATGACGGAACGGACGCAATTGAAAAGTATATGCAACACAAGGAAGAGATCGCCCTGCTCCTGTTTGATGCTGCAATGCCCGGGAAAAGCGGTACCGAGGCGTATGAAGAAATAAGGAAGGCTCACAGTCATATCAAGGTGCTATTTATAAGCGGTCACATGGCTGCTGATGTATATGCGAAGGCAATACTCGATAAAGGTCTCCCCTTTTTATCAAAGCCCTTTACCCCCAACGAACTTATACACAAAATACACGAGACCCTCGGCTTGTCGTCCCTTTGAGATTATCGTTGCGGTTACAGGAGGCTAAAAAGGGGGGAAATTATTGTCTGAGGGATCTTCCTACGTTACCCCTGATCTCCTCTACCCCCTCTGCAAGGGTGGTGCTCAATCCCTTTGCCAAACTCGCAAAGCCCCTGTCTTCCAGCTTTGTCCTTTTGCTGACGCTGCCTTGGTAGATTTCCCTGCCGTTAGGCGAACGGAGGTTTGCCTCAAAGGAGAGTTCTCCGAAGGAATCATCTCCCTCGTCTATCCTCTCGAACCGCTTGAGGTGTATGGTAAGGGAGTAAAAACCTGCTGGTACCACATACGATGTCTTTATCTCTTTAAAGAAACCGGTTGCGGAGAGGGCATCCCTCATGGCATGGCTCACCATCTCTTCAGGAGAAGATTCCCACTTTGAGTATCTCGATATGAGAAGCTGGTAAGGAGATTTTCTGTAGGCGATGTAAGACTGGGTGAGATACCTGGGAGAATGTATGAGTATGGCAATGGAGGCATTCGTGTGTTTGTTCGGTGAACTGTTCGATGTGGGCAGGTGGAGACTGTAGATCTGGGTCTCGGGCATACTGCACGCCGCGCATACGATGATGAGTAAGCATATGGTGACCCTCCTCAGCATTTCACTCCTCCCTTTCCTTCTCTTCCTTGTACACCACGCTCCATGGTTTGTTCTTTACCTCCTGGAGGACGTCCCGGAGCTCTTCGGCGGTTCTGTTAAGGCTATGGAGGACATTATCAATATTTGATGAACTCGAGACAATGGCGGTGTTGGTATTCTTGAGGATATTCCCCACCTCTTTTTTGTTCTTGTCGTTGAAGAGGCCCCCGATATCCTTAAGGAGGCTATCCGCAGTAAGGGAAATGCTGTCGAGCCGCGCCATGAGCACAGAGAACGGAACCTGTTCCTCTGCCGGGATTGTGTCGCCCGCGGTGAAGCGTTCGCTGGTCGTTTTGTCCATGGCAAGCAGGATATACAGGTCTCCCACAAAACCCACCTGAGCAATGGACGCCTTGGTCCCCTTGTAGAGAACTGTTCCCTTCTTCACGCCGAGGGTAATGGTAATAGGCTCACCGGGAGAGGAGGGGATATTCACCTTGAGGACCTTTCCGACCCGCACCCCGCCGAGCCTCACCGGAGCCCCTTCCTCAATGCCGGCCACGTTCATTACTTTCATGTAGTAGGGATCAAGCTTTTCGAAGAACTGGGTGCCACCGATGAGGATGACTGATCCGCTCAGGAGGACAAAGGATACCACAATGATGACGCCCGCCTTTATCTCTTCCTTCAGAAATGAAGCCATTGTCCCTCCTCAGTTTCCCGCAATAAACCTGAAATAGTCCTCAGGGGAATAGGTCTCTTTCTCCGCCTGCCTCCCGAGGAACATCCTTACCCTGGGGTGCTGGGACATTTTCAACTCGTCCAGGGTGCCAGCGAAGATTACCTCTCCCAAGTCAAGCATAATAACATAATCAGAAATCATAAATACACTGGGGAGCTCATGGGTTACCACGATGATGGTCATCCTGAAGACGTCCCTCAGTTTAATGATGAGTTCATCAAGGCCTGCTGCGGTCACAGGGTCAAGTCCCGCTGACGGCTCATCAAAGAAGAGCATCTCGGGATCCAGTGCAATGGCCCTCGCAATGCCCGCCCGTTTCTTCATGCCTCCGGACAGCTGGGACGGGTAGAAATGTTCAAACTTCGAGAGGCCCACCAGGTCGAGCTTCATGCGGACCATAATCTGGATGGTAGGCTCCTCAAGCTTGGTATGTTCCCGCAAGGGGAGGGCCACATTATCCGCAATGGTCAGTGAATTGAGGAGTGCCGAACCCTGAAAGAGGACCCCCATTTTTTTTCTCACCTCATTGAACCCTGCCTCATCCAACCCTGTGATATCCTTTCCACTGATGAGTATCTTTCCTGAGGTGGGTTTCAGGAGGCCAATGAGGTGGTTCAGGAGCGTGCTTTTGCCGCAGCCGCTCCCTCCAAGGATTACGGTAGTCTTTCCCTTTGGTATGGAAAGAGAAACGCCCTTGAGGATCACCCGGTCCCCGTATTTGGTTATAAGATCTCTCACCTCTATCGCGTTTTCCATCTAGGTAAAGTAGAAGAACAGGGTGGTGAAGAAGAGGTCGAAGACGATTACCAGAAAGATGGAGGCGACCACAGAAGAGGTGGTTCTCCTCCCGACCTCTTCGGCGCCTCCTGTTACCTTGAACCCCTGGTATGCTCCCACAATGGTAATCACTGCGCCGAAGGCCCAGGCCTTCACAAGCCCCGTGACAATATCCTTCACCAGCAGTGAATTGATGGTCTGCTGAATATACGAATAGGGATTTATATCAAGGGCACCTGCGGAAAGGATGAGCCCTCCGATGATGCCAATGAAATCAGAGAGGACGGTGAGGCACGGAAGCATTACCATGAGGGCAACAAGCTTGGGAGTGACGAGGAACCGAATGGGATTGATCCCCATGCTGATGAGGGCATTCACCTCTTCGGCAGCTTTCATGGACCCGATCTCTGCGGCATAGGCAGATCCGCTCCTTCCCGATACGATAATGGCAGTGAGGATGGGGCCAAGCTCCCTCGTGAGGGATACGCCCACGAGGTTTGCCACGTAGATCATGGCCCCGAAGCGTTTCAGCTGGTATGCTGCCTGGAGCGCAAGGATGATACCCACGAAAAAGGAGATGACCGCGACAATGGGAACTGAGTTATACCCTGCCTTTACCATTTCGGAAATGATCGCATTCACCCGTATCGCCTTCCCCTTGAAAGGGGAGACGAAGGTCCAGTAGAAGGTATCGTTAATCAGCTTTGACGCGTCATGGAGGTCCTTGAATGCTGAGGTGGCTTTTCTCCCGATGAGACCGAAAAAGTTTTCAGTTATTGCTGGCATCGTCAATGGTTCCGTAAATCTCAAAGACCCTGTCCAGCTTCGCAAAACAGAAGATCTCCATAATCTTTTCCGGGATTCCGATGAGCCTCAGTTTTCCCCCGTAGGTCATCATGTTTTTCAATCCCTCTACAAAGGTCGCGATACCGGAGCTGTCGATGTAAGAGACCCCCCTGAAGTCCACCAGGAGGGGCGAAACTTTTTTGTGTACGAGCTGCATTAGCTCTTTTCTCAAATCAGGGGAAGAATACATATCAATGTCCCCTGAAACCGAAATTACTTTTATCCCTTTACTGTCCAAGATCTCGATCTTCATTGCCTCCCCCTCTATACCGTATGAGCCTGAGCCTGTTCCCCTTCTTTTTCTTTTCGTCGAAGTGAAAGAGATCAAAAGTCCTCTTGATGAAATGGATGCCGAGCCCGCCTGGTCTTACCTCATCCAGGCTTCTCCCTGTGATCAATTCCGGCTCTGCCTTGATGCCATTGTCCTCGATGATTACCTCGAACCCTTTTTTCGTGAGCTTGAATTTTACCACAATCTTCTGGCGGGTGTCTCCTCTGTACGCATGCTTGATTACGTTGGCACATGCCTCATCAACGGCGAGTTTCACGTCATCTATCACCGAATCGTGCATGCCGAAGAGCCCTCCCATGGTCGTGGTGACCGACCTTATCACAGAGAGATATTTGGGGTCTGAGGGAATGATGATGGTGGCGGAGTCCTTCATCCCCGGTTATGCATGCCGCCGTATTTCTACCAGGGTGAGATCGTCAGCCCTCTCCGTGCCCTTTGAAAAGTCGTTTACGTAATCAACAATCCTATGGATAAGTTCATCGGCCTGCATCTGGCTCTTTACGAATTCGGTAATGGGTTCGAAGCCCATCCTCTCGCCGGCCTTGTTCTTCGCATCAAACACGCCGTCAGTAAGGAAAAGGATGCGGTCTCCTTTTTCAAGGATCAGGGTGGTTGCAGGGTATTCCGTGGGGAGGATGCCCAGCGGAGGACCCGAAGGGAGACTCACCACCGTGACCTCTCCCCTGGAGAGCAGGAGAAAGGGCGGATGCCCAGCTACGGAAAGGCGAAGACTTCCTGTCCTGGTATCCACTAGTGCGTAAATGCCAGTGAGAAACATTCCCCTGGGAGTGCCCGAGACCAGGGAATTCAACCGGTTCAGTGCCAGATCGGGTGCGTCAATCTGGTGGCACACGTATCTGAACTCGCTGATGAATTTTGCCATATATAGGGCTGCTGATATCCCTTTGCCAGAGACATCACCTATGAGAACACCCAGTTTGCCGTCCGCAGTTTCGATGAAATCATAGACATCGCCTCCTACTTGTGCGGCGGAGATGTTCACTGCAGAGACTGTTATGCTCCCTTTTGTGAGAACGGGTGATTGGGGAAGGAAGCTCTGCTGGAGGGAGGAAGCAATCTCCAACTGCTGTTTGAGCCTCTCCCTCTCGATCGAGTCCCTGTGGTATCGTGCATTTTCGATGGCAATCGCAAACTGTCTGCAGAGGAGTTCAAAGATCTCAGGATCGTAGTCCTTTTTTGCGGGATTGATGATCTCCGCAACGCCGATGAGACCGCCCCTGCCCACAAGAGGGACCGCAATGATGGCCTTTGTGGTAAACCCCGTCTTCTTGTCCGCACCCT
>Ga0316605_10002163_pt1 | contig 11197 bp, 11 predicted proteins | sample OWC_soil_day20_n_FD_207666 | JGI IMG/M metagenome (GOLD analysis project Ga0316605, IMG submission 207666) | Wetland soil microbial communities from Old Woman Creek delta, Ohio, United States - OWC_soil_day20_noCT | ecosystem: Environmental > Terrestrial > Soil > Wetlands | place: USA: Ohio... | reverse complement strand
CTATTTTGAGCGGGATATCTTCGGGTTTTTCGGCACCGGTCTGTTCGTCTTCCTCAATTTCGACCAGCAGTGACTCGCCACCGTAGAGTTTGAACCTGGGTTCATCGCGCATCACGCCGCCCACCTGCACGCCGCCAGCCTTGACACAGGCTTGCAGGCGGCTGCGCGAGTGTTCCGGCAAGAGCATCGCCAACACTTGATCTAAACGACGACCAGCCGCCTCCACCGGAACAATCAGTTGGTGGGTCTGGCTTGCGTTATAATCGTCGCCGTTTTCCGAGAGGATATTCACGATGCGAAGTGTAGCCCGATTTGCCCGCCGTTTTGTCCATTTTCCGCTGGCCTGTCTTTTTGTCGTTTTTATTGCGGGCTGCGGACTGTTGCCTGACAAGATCGACGAGACCGCCGGCTGGTCTGCCAACAAGCTCTACGCCGAAGCCCGCGATGCACGGTCAGAGGGGGCTTGGGACAAGGCAGTTAAATATCTGGAAAAACTCGAAGCACGTTTTCCTTATGGCCGCTATGCCACGCAGGCTCAAATCGAACTCGGTTACGTCTATTGGAAGAGCGGCGAACCCGCTTCGGCCATTGCCGCCTGCGACCGCTTCATCAAGATGCACCCCAACCATCCTGCGGTTGATTACGCCTATTACCTGAAGGGCTTGATCAATTTTAACGAAGATCTGGGTTATCTCGCCTATCTGAGCATGCAGGACAATTCGGAGCGTGACCCCAAGGCCGCGAAGGATTCTTTTGACGCGTTCAAGATGCTGGCCACACGCTTCCCGGACAGCAAATACACACCGGATGCCATCCAGCGCATGAATTTCCTGGTCAACTCCATGGCTGCACAGGAAGTCAATGTTGCCAAGTATTACATCAAGCGTGGCGCATTTCTCGCCGCTGCCAACCGGGCACAAAATGCGCTGAAAGAGTACCCCAACGCCCCCTCCATCGAAGAGGCGCTTTTCGTCATGGTTGTCGCTTACGACAAACTCGGCATGAATGATCTGCGCGACGACGCCGAACGCGTCATGCGCAAGAACTTCCCCAACAGCAAGTATTACGCTGACGGACTCGACAAGAAGAAACCCTGGTGGCGTCTGTGGTGGTAAGAAAAAACTGAAGCGAGAACCGGCCAGAAAGACCAATTCAGCCGGTTCTCAACCGCCCTGCTTGATGGCCAGCACGGCTTGGTTGCGCAAGGTTCTCAGCAATGACAATTCCTTCTCCGGCACGACAATTTCGCCTGGATTGTCCTTGTCGGCATAAATCAGCGCCACCGGATTGCCCTTGATATTGAGAGGGAAGAGCAGAAAAGTCTTGGCCGGAACAATCTTGCGGAACCAGTCGGGAATGCGCGCCGCAATTTTTTCATCGTCAACGTTGCTAATGAGCAAATCCGCGCCTTTCAGGGTTGCCGCGTAGAAAATATCGGGGTTTTGTTTGAGCGCGAAACGGAATCCCTTGGCAATCTCCTGGGCGTCCGGACCAAAACCAAAACGTCCCTGCATGGTATTCGCGCGCACATCCTTGATACACAGGATGACGCGCTTGAAACCCATGGCGCGATACATGGTTTCCAGAATGATACGCAGGATGTCGTTCAATTTGAAACCATCGACCAGGGTATTGCTGATGTCCTGGATACCAGCCGTCAGTACCGATTGCGCATCAACCACCGCCGGGCCACCGCCCTCGCCCATTTCCTGATCCTGAATGCCCTCGAGCGGATCACCGGCTTGCAAAACGGTATCGCCAAAACCATCGGTATTAGCGACAGCCAATTTCGCAATCTGGGCTTGAATATCGGGTGATTTTTCTCCCGAGGCAAATTGCCGCATCTGCCGGCCGAACAGGCTTTGCTTCAAATTGATCTTGATAATATTGGCAAAATCAGTGGCCTCGTCAATGGCGCGAACCATCGTTTCCTGCAAATCCTTTTCAGAGACCGGTACGGAATCGCCGTATCTTGAAAGCATTTTCTTGAGATCGCGGCTGCGCGCCTCCGGCGACCCTGCCGTGATGACGCCACACATTTCGTTGGCGAAACAAGACATCACCTGCATGCGGTCTTCCAGCGTGAATGGCTTGCGAACACTACCAGCGGGCAGACTTTGCATACTGCGCAGTATCAGGGGCGGGAAACCCCATTGCTCGGCAATCGCCGTTCCCAGATCTTCAAAAGTAATACCCAACACCTGCATGGCCGCCTGATCTTCCGTGCAAAGCTTCTGTGCCATGGCACGCCGAATTTCTTCGCTTTCTTCGGGAAAGTAATATTGCGAAAGCAAACGACCCAGATTCTGGAAGAGCGAACAGATAAAAATCTGCTCCAGATCGCGCATCTTGGCCTGAACGCTGACATCCCGGCCAATGATGCCAGCCAGATTGGCGCGCAGGAATTCTTCCTTCAATAAATTGACGTTGCCCTTGTTCTGCATGTGCTCGAACAGGAGCACCGTAATGGCGATATTGCGCACCGCCTCGAAACCCATGACGATCACAGCACGCGAAACCGTGCTGATGCTGCCACCACCCGCCGGCCGGAAATAGGCCGAATTGACAATCTTGAGAATTTTATTGGTGAGCGAAAAATCCTTGAGGATGGAATTGGAAAGTTTGTTGATGCTTTCCTTTTCGCTTGAAGCAATTTTGTTGATGGCACTGACAGATTCCGATAGCGCTGGAAAATCGCTCTTATGGCGCATGCGCCGCAGCAGGAAATCAAGTGTGGCTTGCTTGCCGGTCGGTTTGGCCTCAGTCTCTTCCGGTTCCAGATAATTATCCAAGGCTTCAGCAAATTGTGTCGCGCTCTGGTAACGCATTTCTGGATCACGCGCCAATGCCTTGTACAAAATGCCCGCCAGCGTGTCGTCGATCTTGACGCCGCCGCCCTGCGGTAGCCGAATATCCTCGTTGGCAATCCGATTCAAGATCTGGAATACATTGCTGCCGCCTACTGCCCGCCTCGCCGTCAACAATTCATAAAGAACCAGACCGGCTGAAAAAACATCAGTACGGGCGTCGACAATACGCTTGTCGATATACTCCGGCGCCATGTAGGACGGTGTCCCGGTCATTTCCGCGTTATTGTCCAGCCCTTCCGCCTCCACTTGCGAAGCGATGCCAAAGTCCATGACCCGTGGCGTGCCATTTTCATCGAGCAGAATATTGGAAGGCTTGAGATCACGGTGGATGATGCCCTTGGCGTGCGCCGCACTGACAGCATCAAGCACCTGACGCAGAATGGAAACGGCCTTCTCAGGCGACATCACGCCGCTGGCATGCAGAAAATCCGCCAGATTTTTGCCTGGCACATACTCAAAGACCAGATAGAGATCGCCCGCCTCTTCGCCCGCATCAAAAATCGGCACAATATTGGGATGACGCAACTGGCTAACCATACGCGCTTCGGCCAGCAACATCTTGTTCTGTTCGGGATTGGGCTTGGCAAAATGCATGGTCTTGATGGCGACCTCGCGCTGCAGTTGCGGGTCGTTGCCAAGATAGACCACACTCTGGGCGCCACGCCCAAGCTCCTGCCTGACTTCATAACGGCCGATTTTTTTGCTCATTGAATATTTTCTTCCACCCAAACCAGGCGGGGCAAACCATCACCCTCACCAAAAACATATGCATTTTGTCCGAATCGGCGTGCCAAGGCCATGGAATTTTTTATATTGATATCGGGAACGAAGCAAGATTCTTCATTCGGCCACACTTCGTCATCGGCGGCGTTCTCACCAGAAAAAGTCATGCAGTCCTGTTCAAGCAAAGCACATTCAAGCTGCGACTGAAGTTCGGCGTTTTCCGTCACTGTCAGGGGTTTCGAAGCCGGATTGTGTGCCGTCAGAATCGCCCAGGTCGAAGCCCCCTCCCCCGCCAACCAGCGCGCCAGTGCCACATTGGCTTCCCCGATACGCAATTCGACCTCTCCGCCCGGCAGAAAAACACGATAGGTCGTCGCCCGATAGGATACTTCCAGTGATTCAGTCTTCATCGTCTTCGCCCGAATCGATTTCCTGACTGCCGATCAGCCGTTCCGCCTCCGGCACCGGCAAAGCTTCGACTTCACGCAATTTCCGACTCAGCATGCGGCTACGGGTTTCTGCCTTGCCAATACTGTTGCCGGCCTCTTCCAACTTTTTGCGGGTATGCGCCAAGGCCTCGCCAAATTTACCGAATTCGGTCTTGACCGCCCCCAGCACCGACCAGACTTCCGACGAACGCTGCTCAATCGCCAAGGTGCGAAAACCCATTTGCAGACTGTTCAACATCGCCGCCAGCGTCGTCGGGCCAGCGAAAGTGACACGGTAGTCGCGCTGCAAGGTTTCGGCCAGACCGGGGCGGCGCAAGGCCTCGGCATACAGCCCTTCGGTCGGCAGATAGAGGATGGCAAAATCGGTGGTATGCGGCGGCGCGATATATTTGTCGTGGATGGACTTGGCTTCGGCTTTGAGTCGCACTTCGATGGCGCGCGCCGCTTCCTCGACGGCGACCACATCGGCACGCTCCTGTGCCTCGATCAGGCGCAGATAATCCTCGACCGGATATTTGGCGTCAAGCGGCAACCAGACTGGCGTGCCATCTTCCTTGCCCGGCAAGCGGATGGCGAAATCAACGCGTTCATTGCTGCCGGGCTTGGTTGCCACATTGGCACCGTATTGATCAGCGGCCAATATCTGCTCAAGCAAAGCGCCCAACTGCACCTCGCCCCAGGTGCCACGGGTTTTGACATTGGTGAGCACCCGTTTCAGATCCCCCACCCCAGCCGCCAGACTCTGCATTTCGCCCAAGCCGCGATGTACCTGCTCCAGGCGGTCACTGACCTGCTTGAACGATTCGCCCAGCCGCTGTTCCAGGGTGGCGTGCAGCTTTTCATCAACGGTGCGCCGCATTTCTTCCAGCTTCTTGGCGTTATCTTCCTGAATGGCCGCCAAACGCAGTTCCACGGCAGTGCGCAAACGCTCGAAACGCTCATCCAGCCCTTGCGAAAAAAGCTTCAACTCGCGGCCAAAGGCGTCAAGCCGTTCGCCTTGTAATCCGGCCTGCTGGGTCAATTGCGTGGTCAAGGTTTGCGTCAGCAAGGCGGAAGAATTGGCACGCTCCTCACGGTCAAGCGCCGCCTCCTCCGCTTCGGATCGCCGACTGCGCGAAAATTCCTCGCGCAGTTCGCGTTCGAGACGTTCCAAACCCGATGACAAGGCCGCATCGAGCCGCTCCAGGCGCAATTGCATCGCATCGCCACTCTGCTGGCGGCGCAAATGCAAAAACAAAACAAGCACTTGCAGCAGCACCACAACGCCAAGCAGCACCATCAACACCCCATCAGACATGTTTTCCTCTCACCATTTCCCCCATCCACCCGCAACAGAAAACCACCGGCGAACATGGCATAATTGCACCTCTTACATCCATAGACTCGGTCGTTTCCGGCCGGGAATCGTAACCTGTTTCAGCAAGGATTCAGCATCGTGGCGTATATCAACGAAAATTTTCTCAAGCTCCAGGCCGGCTATCTTTTCCCGGAAATCAGCCGTCGTGTCAAGGTATTCGGCGAAACCAATCCTGATGCGGCCGCCCGCATCATCCGCTGCGGTATCGGCGATGTCACTGAGCCCCTACCACCCGCCTGCATTGCAGCGCTGCACCGTGCCGTCGATGAAATGGCCGTGCGCGAAACCTTCCGCGGCTACGGCCCGGAACAGGGTTACGACTTTCTGCGCGAAGCCATCGCCAAAAACGATTTCCAGCAGCACGGCATGGATATCGACGCCGATGAAATTTTTGTTTCCGACGGCTCCAAGTGCGATTGCGGCAATCTGCTCGACATTTTTGGTACAGGCAATCGTATTGCGGTGATGGATCCGGTCTATCCGGTCTATGTTGACACCAATGTCATGTGCGGCAATACCGGCAACATCAATGCCAACGGCGCTTTCGACGGCTTGGTCTATCTGCCCTGCACGGCCGAAAACGGCTTTGTTCCTGATCTGCCCAGCAGCCCGGTCGATATCATCTATCTGTGCTACCCCAACAACCCGACCGGCGCCGTCGCCACCCGCGAACAATTAAAACGCTGGGTCGATTACGCCCTCGCCCACGAAGCGATCATCCTCTACGACGCCGCCTACGAGGCTTTCATCAGCACGCCGGGTATTCCGCACTCCATTTTCGAAATTCCCGGCGCCCGCGATTGCGCCATCGAACTGCGCAGTTTCTCCAAGAACGGCGGTTTTACGGGGCTGCGCTGCGGCTACGTCGCCATTCCCAAAACCCTGATGGGCAAGAAGAAGGATGGCGGCAAGCATCCCTTCCACGCCCTCTGGCTGCGCAACCATACCACCAAATTCAACGGTGTCGCCTATCCGGTGCAGCGCGCCACCGAAGCCCTCTACTCGCCGGAAGGCAAGCAACAGGTCAAGGATCTGGTCAACTTCTACAAGGGTAATGCCGCCCTGCTGCAAGCCGCACTGACCGCCGCCGGTCTCAAAGTCTACGGCTACACCGATTCACCCTACCTGTGGGTGCGCGGACCGCAAGGCGCTACCAGCTGGCAGCTCTTCGACCGCATTCTGGAAAAAGCCAACATCGTCACCACGCCGGGTAGTGGCTTCGGCGCCGGCGGCGAAGGCTATTTCCGCCTGTCCTCGTTCAACAGCCGCAGCAATGTCGAGGAAGCCTGCAAGCGCTTTGCCGACAAGCAGCTTTTCGTCTTCGGCTAAACGAAACCTCCCCTCTCCCGCTTGCGGGAGAGGGGTCGGTGAAGAGAGCAAACGGCATGGCCAATATCCTGATCGTCTATTCCACCACCTTCGGCCACACGCTCGAAATCTGTCAGCGCATGAAAAGCGTTATCGAAAAACGACCGCATCAGGTCAGCCTGGTGGAATTTCATGCCTGCCAGGCCACCGATATCGAGATCTGCGACAAAATCGTCATCGGTGCCAGCATCCGCTACGGCAGGCACAATCCGCAACTGGTCAACTTCATCAAACGCCATCGGCTCTTACTCGAAGCACGGCCGAATGCCTTTTTTTCGGTCAATGTCGTTGCCCGCAAGCCCCACAAAAGGCAGGCCGACAGCAATCCCTACGTCCGGAAATTCTTAAAGCGAATTCTCTGGAAACCGAATCATGTCACTGTTTTTGCTGGTAAAATAGATTATCCAATCTACAACCCAATCGACCGCTTCATGATCCGCCTGATCATGACCATCACCCGCGGTCCAACCGACCCCAAAGGTACTTTCGAGTTTACCGATTGGCAACAGGTTGAAGAATTTGGCGGCCTGATTTCGCGAATGTGATATTCACAATGCCAGCAGAGTCTGCCTGCCGCACCAATCCTCACCCGGAACCAGCCTGACCGGGGATTCCACCATCGCCGCTTCGACACAAAGCATGCGTTTGAAATCAAGTGGTGCCATGTCGGTCAAACCGGCAATGCGCGTCTCCCAGGGATTCCAGACCACGACATCGCGGAAACCCGATTGTTCGATGGCCACCTGCCGTCCGGTTTCGGAAAGCAACAAAGGCTTATTTGCCCCCAGATATATCCTGTCCGTTTCGTCATCGACCAGCAAGGCGTAGCGGTCATCCTGACGGCGCGATTTACCAGCCGTCGCATCGATATAAGACAATCCCTCCAGCCCTTCCAGCCGCGCCAGCTCGACATTACCCAGACGCAGATAAGTATGCAGGGCGGCAGTAAACTCGAAAGCTGCCTCAGAGCGGTTAAAAATCTCGAGCTCGACATCAAGCCGGTTGTCCTCGATCATCACCGTCAATTCGGCCGTAAAAACTTGCGGCCAAATGGTATGGGTGGCCTCATCGTCCTCCAGCCGGAAAGTGGCTGCAGCAAACCCCCCCTCCTGCCTTTGGCTGACCAGTTGCCAGTCACGCAGGCGGGCAAAGCCGTGGCGCTGACCGCTGCCGAAATTGGCGAATTGCGGGAAGATCACCGGAATGCCGCCACGAATCGGCTGCCCGGCTTGAAACACGGCGCGTTCGCTCAGGTAAAGACGTTCTCCGCCACCCATGGCCGGAATCCACGACAGCACCTGCGCTCCATGCAGTGAAACAATGGCACTGGCACCCTTCGAGGTTTGCAGGCGAACTGCCTCGACCCCTTTGAAATCAATCGTTTCCATCGTCATGCCTTGCCACCCTCCGAAAGCCGCTCGACAATGGTTCTTGCCACTTTGTCGCGCACATAAAGCGGCACAGCCAGTGCCGGATCGCAAACCTCGCCAGCAGCCAGCTTCAAAGCCGCCAACGCTGCCACATCGGCCGCGTGCGGCATCAATTCGGGCTGGATACGAATTCCATGCGTAACCGCCTCTTCAGCCAATAAGGGATAAGCCGACAAAGCATTCCCCACCGCCACACATTTTTCCTGCGGCCACGCCATCTTTTGCGGAACACAGAGACAAAGATCGCCCAAGGCGCGTACACCACTCATCTCTCGCACGAACAAACCGGAATAGACCTCGCCCATGCGCGCATCGAGCATGGCCAGGCAGCACACGGCACCAGAAGCCCAAGCCAGAGTATCCAGCGTTCCAACCGGCACCACGGGCAAACTGGCGCCTACCGCCAAGCCCTGCGCCACGCCACAGGCCACCCGTAACCCGGTAAAAGCGCCCGGCCCGGCACCAAAAGCAATTGCATCGAGTTGTGTCAGCGCCACGCCGGCCTCGGCCAGCAAGGCTCTGATCAAGGGCAACAAGGTTTCTGAATGGGATTGTCCGGCCGGACAGAAGCGCTCAATACACTGCCCATCACGCCATAAGGCGCAGGAACCGAGCGTGGTGGATGTTTCGAGAGCAAGTAGTTGCATGGCGAGGCATTGTACCGGAGAGCGGCCGGTTAATCCCGCAGATAGGCACCTTGCGTTTTGCCATGTCCGGTGTCGATATCGTACTGGCGTCCGCGTTGCTTGCCATTATCGAGAATTTTATAGGCGCCCTGGTTTGCCTGGCGCTCCAGTGCAGAACAGTCTGAAAACGAAGGTAACGACTTCAGATAAGCATCGATCCCCTCTGCTGCCTCGCGGGCAATATGGTAATGCCCCATTTCATGTGCCTTGAGCTTGGTGATATAAGCATCGAACTTCGCCCATTGGCCATAAGCGGCTTGCTCCAGCTTTGGCAAAGTGATTTTTCCGCTGACGCTGACTTTGGTTTCGGTAATGCGGCAACTGGTCGGCTCCTGCCACCAACGGTAATTCCAGCGGATATTCCAGTGCGTGTAGCCATGAAAGATGTTGCCGCCCTCACGTATTTTCGAATTCCGGTTGACGGCCTGCAACAATTTTTCGTCTGGCTTGACAGTGACCCCGTAAAACTCGAAATCAAGCTGTTCGACCACTTCCGCTCTAACAGAAAAGGCCGCCAGCCCGCAAAAAGCGCCAGCCAGTAGCGTGTTGCGGAAAGCCGCCCGACGCCTGAATCGTGATCTCAATAACGGCTCCTGCCACCACCCCTGCGCTCATCGCCGTAAGGCTGCCGCCAATCCTGTCGCTGCCGGTCATGGAAAGAAGGGCGCCGGGCGTCAGGTGACGGATGGTATCCTGGCTGGCGGTAGGCTCCGCGTGGATCAGGTGGCACCTGTTGCCAGTGCTGGCGCATCTGCTGGCGCATCTGCTGACGCTGTTCGGCATCCAGCCCGGAATGATGCCGACGTTCCTGATAACCCTGCGTGAGAATGCCATATTGCTGCATCCCCGGCGCACGATGCCCCGGTATGTCCGCAAAAGCAGCGCCGCCAAGCACGAAACTACCAGCAACAACCGCCAGAAAACGAATCAAGGTGCTCCGGATAGTCATGATTTTTCTCCACTTCCAACATGAGAGCCATTCTGCCCCTTGGTTGTAAGCCTGCGATTTCTGGCAAACATCCGGTTGTAACAAATTATTTCTTGCCGCACGACTACGTCCGTCTCGACCCATCCCGCAGCGCTGCCAGAACACCGCGCAGGATATTGACCTCGTCGATTTCCAGCCTTGTACGGCCGAACAGGCGGCGCAGCTTTGGCATCAGGCGCTTGGGTTTGGCTGGATCGTGGAAGCCGGTAGTAATCATGGTTTCTTCCAGATGGCCGTAGAAACCTTCAACTTCTTCCAGCGTTGCTGCCCGCGAACTGCTCGGTGTAACGCCGCGTTGCGCCGGTAGCCGCTGGCCAGAATAGGCGGCCAGACGGGCTTCGTAGCACAGCACCTGCACGGCAGAGCCGAGATTGAGGGAACTAAAACCCGGATTGGTGGGAATGGAGACGGCCGCCTGGCAGCGCTGCACTTCTTCATTAGACAAACCGACAGTTTCGTTGCCAAAAACCAGCGCCACCTCCCCTTTGGCGGCTTCAGTCAGCAAATCTGCGATGCCTTCACGCGCATGGCATGGCGGTGGCCCTAGATCGCGCTGACGTGCCGAAATCGCCGCCGCGTAAATGGTTCCGCCCAAGGCCTCATCCAAGGTGGCGCAAACTGTCGCCTGCTGCAGAACATCGACAGCGCCGGTGGCGCGCACATCCGCCTCCGGATCGGGAAAACGCAGCGGATTAACGAGATAAAGGCGCGATAGCCCCATCGTCTTCATCGCGCGTGCTGCCGCACCGATATTGCCGGGATGGCTGGGGCGTGAAAGCACCACCCGGATGCGAGCCAGCAAATGTTCTGGCATCAGACGGCTAGTCATGAATCAATCCCCATTTTTCCCCTTGACATTTATTTCCTTCAAAGGGGTAGATGGCGACACAGCCCCACTACCACTGCAAACGGCTTCTGCGCTTTTCTTTGCTTCATTGACCCGCTTGTTGTGCATGGCATAATCGTAATTGGTTGGAGACCCGCAACATTTGGTTCTCACTGGTTTGGCTTGTTCTATTTTCACCTGCTCCATAGCGTTTTCGCATGCCTGCCTCTGAACCTCGGCGCGTTTATTTCGTTCTTCCTCTTCGCGTTGCGCAGCCTCACGCCTCGCCCGAAACTGTCTATCCTGTTCGCCTTGAACCTTATTAGACGTCGGGGAAGTCGGAGGTGGTTCAGCAATGTCCTTATAGACTTTCAATGCCGAATGCGATTTTCCCCCTCCTTGAGGCGGACTATTTGAATAGTAGGTCTTGCCATCCTGCCCTACCCACTTATAAGTTTCCGCACTTGCCAAAGAAGAAATCATCAGCAATCCAACAGCCA
>Ga0316605_10002162_pt1 | contig 11204 bp, 11 predicted proteins | sample OWC_soil_day20_n_FD_207666 | JGI IMG/M metagenome (GOLD analysis project Ga0316605, IMG submission 207666) | Wetland soil microbial communities from Old Woman Creek delta, Ohio, United States - OWC_soil_day20_noCT | ecosystem: Environmental > Terrestrial > Soil > Wetlands | place: USA: Ohio... | reverse complement strand
ATCGCTCCCTGTTCGAATGCTTCGACGGCGTGCACATCGTAGGCGGTGACGAAGACGATGTGACAGCGGGTGCCGATCTCGCGCGCTGCGTCGATGCCGGTCTTGCCGGGCATGCGGATGTCGAGGAACGCCAGGTCTGGTTTCAGCGACGCGACCTGCTCCACGGCTTCGCCGCCGTTGACCGCCTCGGCGACGACCTGCAACTCCGGCCAGGCTTCGCGCAAACGTCGCCGCAGCTGTTCACGCATCAGCCGTTCGTCATCCGCGATGATTGCCGTCGGTGCCTTCAAGCGGAACCTCGATGGTGACTTGCGCGCCCGTCGGCGCGTTGGCCGAAATGACCAATGCCGCACGGTCGCCGAACAGGGCCTGGAGCCGCTCGCGAATGTTGTTCAAGCCGATGCCGGTGCCCGCGGTGTTGCCGTTGCCGAAACCGAGCCCACTGTCGGCGACGATCACGCGCAGGCGCCCGGCTGCGGCTCGCGCGCTGATCAGCAGAGTGCCGCCTTCGGCCTTGGGTTCCAGGCCGTGCTTGATGGCATTTTCGACGACGGATTGCAGCATGAGGACCGGAAATGGAGCCGCCCTCAGGTCGGCGGGCATGTCGATGCCGTAGCTGAGGCGGTCTTCCATGCGGATCTTCATGATCGCCAGGTAGCTGCGGCACAACTCGATCTCGTCGCCCAGACAACTGGTCTGGCCACGCATCTGCGGCATGGCGCCGCGCAGAAAGGCAATCAGGTGGCGCTGCATCTCGCCGGCGCGGGCTGGATCGGTTTCGATCAGGTGTTCGACGGCCGCCAGGGTGTTGAACAGGAAGTGCGGTTCGACCTGAGCCTGCAGTGCCTGTAGACGAGCCTCGACCACCTTGCGCTCGAGTGCTTCGCGTTCCGCCGCAGCCTCGGCCTGGCCGACCCGGGCATCGGCCTTGACGCGAGAGCGTACGGCATAGCGCAAGACCCACATGATCGCCAGCGCCGCCAGCAACATCGGCACGAGGCCGCGCGTCGAGTTGCTGCGGACAATCGTGGAGTCATCGAGGGCCTGCGCATCCGCGACGTTTTCGCCAGGGGCAGCACCGCCGCTTTCGGTGACGGAAATGCCCTTCCATCCGATGCGCACTTCCTGCGCCTGGCTGTCGCCGTCGTGAACGACGATGCCGTCGCGGCCGATCTGGACCTCTGCGGCACCTTCAGCGCCGCGGGCCGTGTCGGCGGCCTGCTTGACGTCGGCCGGCGGTATCACTTCCGCGGAGGCCCCTGACGCCGGGACCGACGCGGGCGCAACTGCGGCGTCGGGCGGCGCGTGCCGGGCCCTCTTGTAAACCACCCCTTGTTCGGGTCTGTCGGGAAACAGCGCCGAGTCGACAATGCCGCCGGCGACCAGGACCAGCAGCGAGAAGACGACGAACTGCCAGAAGCTGAAGCCCGCAACCCACTTGCCGACCTTGATCAGCAATGCACCGGCATCGGCAAGCCATTGCGGCAGACGGTTCATGTGCGGATTGTCGCGCCGGACGCAGCTACTTCGTGCAGCCTGGCTTGGCCGTGAGCCGCCAGTTCATCGATCCCGAGCATGAGGCACACCGTGATCGCCGCGGCCGCCACGGCGGCCAGCAGCTGCATGCGCGAACGCTCGGTGTTCCATGGCCGTGTCCTTGCATTCATCTTTCGTCTCCTGTGCGCGATCGCATTCGATGTGTGCACCTTAGCGAGAGCCAGGAGTGCAGGCGACGGGCAGGCGACGAGCTGCGGCGAAAGCGACGCAGGATGCGCCGTGCTGCGATGGAAACCGCTTGGATGTTCCGCGCCGTGGCACCGCGCGAGAGTGCGCGGGCGGGTTTCTCAGCCCTTCGGCTGCACGCCGAAGGCCCAGGCCAGCAGCGTGAAGCTGGCGAAGGCCAGTACCGTGCTGCTCATGATGATGCGTGTCACGCGGCCGTTGTCGGCGCCGTAGCGCTCGGCCAGCATGGCCACGTTGCTGGCGCTGGGCAGCGCCGCGGTGAGCGTGACCACCATCACCTGGAAGCCGCTGAGCGGCGCGCCCAGCGACACGGCAGCCGCCATCAACGCGAATACCAGCAGCGGGTGCAGGAACAGCTTCATCAGCGCCACCGGCAGGTACAGCGCCACCGGCGTGCGGGTGTGCGCATGGCGGCCGGCACGCCACAGCACCGCGCCGATGGTGAACAGCGCCACCGGCGAGGCGGCATCGGCCAGCATGCGCACCACCACGTCGGGCGGGCCGGACAGCTTGATGCCCGCCACCGAGAACAGCGCGCCGGCGGCGATCGACCACGGCAGCGGGTTGCTGAGCGCGCCGCGCAGCGCGCGCGCCAAGGCTGCACGCGTGCCCAGACCGGCGGCGTCATGCACCTGCGCCAGGGCGATGCACAGCGAGGTGGTGATGAACAGGTCGGCCAGGATGGTGCAGATCATCGGCCCGGCGGCGGCCGGGCCGAGCAGCGCCACCAGCAAGGGCACGCCCATGAAGCCGGTGTTCGGGAACGAGGCCACCAGCGCGCCGAAGGCCGAGTCCTTGAGGTGCACACGATCGTTCAGTGTGAAGGCGATGGCGACGAACACCATCAGCAGCGCGCACAGCACGTAGACCCCCAGCAGCGCCGGGTTCAGCAGTTCGAGCAGCGGCGTGTTCATGCCGAAACGAAACAGCATGCAGGGCAGCGCGAAGTACAGCACGAAGGCGTTCAGCCCGGGGATGGCACTGTCGGGCAATACGCCGCGCTGAGCCGCCAGCCAGCCGCACAGCACGAGTGCGAAGAACGGGACGGTGACGGCGAGGATGGCCTGCATGCTGGGCCCGAGTATCTCAAGGCCCGGCGGCGGGCTTGCCACAGCGCATAAGCTATGCGGCTGTTGTCGCTTTGCGAAAGCCCGCATGTCCGCTTCACGTCCTGGTTTCTTCGGCCGCTGGTTCGGCCGCTTCTGGCGGCTGCTCGACGGCACGCGCCGGCTGGTGCTGAACCTGCTGTTCCTGGCCCTGATGGCTGCACTGATCTGGGCGTTCGCCACCCGCGCGCCGGCGCCGCTGCAGGACAAGACCGTGCTGGTGCTGCAGCTGCGCGGTCCGGTGGTCGAGCAGTTCAGCGGCAGTTGGCGCGACACGGCGCTGGGCCGGGCGCGCGGGCAGGAGGCGCAGCAGGTGCAGTTGCGCGACGTGCTCGACGTGCTGGATGCGGCTGCCAAGGACCCGCAGATCACGCAGGCGCTGCTGGTGCTGGACGACTTCCGGGGCGCGGGGCTGGCCACGCTGCGCGAGATCTCGGTGGCGCTGCAGCGCTTCAAGGCCGCCGGCAAGCCGGTGGTGGCCTGGGGCTCGCGCTACGACCAGCGCCAGTACCACGTGGCCAGCGCCGCCAACGAGCTGCTGCTGCACCCGATGGGCCTGGTCTACCTGGAAGGCTACGGCCGCTATCGCAACTACTACCGCGACGCGCTCGACCGGCTGGGCGTGACCGTGAACCTGATCCGCGTCGGCACCTACAAGAGCTTCGGCGAACCCTTCACCGAGAATGGCCCATCGCCGGCCTCGATCGAGGCCGAGAGCCTGCTCAACAACGGCTTGTGGAGTTCGTACACCGACGCCGTCGAGCAGGGGCGCAAGCTGGCGGCGGGCAGCGTGATGCGTGGCATCGACGAGCTGCCGCAACGCCTGGCCGCGGCTGGCGGCGACGCAGCGAAGCTGGCGCTGGACGCCAGGCTGGTGGACGGGCTGAAGACCCGGGACGAGTTGCGCCAGATGATGATCGAGCGTGGTGCCCGCGACGACGAGTCGAAAAGCTTCCGCCAGGTGAGTTTCGACGACTACCTGCAGCGTTTGAAGCCCAAGCGCGACGGCGCTGCGGTGGCCGTGGTCGTGGCCGAAGGCGAGATCGGCGACGGCGAGGCGCCGCCCGGGCGCGTCGGCGGCCTGTCCACCGCGGCACTGATCCGCAAGGCGCGTGAGGACGAGCAGGTCAAGGCGCTGGTGCTGCGCGTCGATTCCCCGGGCGGCAGCGCCTTCGGCGCCGAGCTGATCCGCCGCGAGCTCGAGCTCACCCGCGCGGCGGGCAAGCCGGTGGTGGTGTCGATGGGCGACCTGGCGGCCTCGGGCGGCTACTGGGTGGCCACGGCCGCCGACGAGGTCATCGCCGACGCAGCCACCATCACGGGTTCGATCGGCGTGTTCACCCTGCTGCCCACGGCGGAAAAGACCCTCGACAAGCTGGGCGTGCACACCGGCGGCGTCACCACCACCTGGCTGGGGGCCGCCTACGACCCGCGCCGTGCCATCGACCCGCGCTTTGCGGCGCTGGTGCAAAGCAGCGTCGACCACACCTACGCCGATTTTGTCGCCAAGGTGGCGGCGTCCCGCAAGCGCACGCCGGCGCAGATCGATGCGGTCGCGCAAGGCCGCGTCTGGACCGGCGCGCAGGCGCTGGAGCGCGGCCTGGTCGACCGCCTGGGCAGCTACGGTGATGCCCTACAGGCCGCCGCGCTGCGCGGCAAGCTGCCCGGCGCCGACCGCGGCGACTACCGCATCACCTACCTGGAGCGCGAGCCGGGGCGGCTGCAGCAGTTGCTGGACCTGCTGGGCGGCTCGGTGTCGGTGGGCTTGGCATCGCACATCGACGCCTTGCTGCCCGATGCGAGCCTGCCGCTTCGGGCCGCGCGGGAGATGCAGCAAGACCTGCTCTGGCTGGCCGAGCTGACGCAGCAGCGACGGCCCTTTGCCCTGGCGGTGCACTGCCTGTGCACCGATCCGTAGGGCTGCCGCAAGCTCAGGCGGGTGTGCGCAGGCTGTTCCGCATCGGTGGCAGCAGCGACACCTGGCGCACCAGGTTGCGGATGCTGCCTGCGCCGGTCTTGGCGCGCAAGCTGCCGATTTGAGAGCGCACCGTGGTCAGGCTCACGCCGTGCCGCTGGGCCAACTCGCGTGGGTGCAGGCCCTCACACAGCCCGGCCAACACGCGCGTCTCGGCCGGGGTCAGCGCATGGCAACGGGCGAAGCCGTGCACCGTCAGCTGCCCGCAAATCTGGCGCTCGCCCATCAGCAGCAGTGTGGCGCGGGCCTCGCCATCACCGCCCACCGGGACCACCGCCACGCTGACAGGCTTGTCGGCATCGCCCAGAGACAGCAGCGCGCGCCGCCCGCGTCTGGCGTCGGCCAGCGCCTCGTGCAGCAGCGCCTCATGCTCTGGCTGACGCGCCTGCAGCCGGCGGCCCAGCAACTGCAAGGGGTGAGCGGCTTCGCATTCGGCTCGCGCCGCGTGGTTGGCATACAAGACCTCGACTTTTCCGTCGAGCAGCACCATGCCGTAGTCCACCTCGTCGAGCATCAGGCCAAGCAACCCAGCGCTTAGGGCTCCATCGCAGGCCCCTCGGCAAATCCCATCCATTGAACTTGGGATGACCTTGGGTCGTCGTCTTGCGAAACTGCTCGATGCAAGGCGTTCTCTCGTCGCGTCCGATATCACTTGGCGATAGGACGGGGCCAGCTCAGTCTCGTTAAGGGGATTATGGCAAAGTGGGCGCTGCCGGCATGGCAGGGTGATCCGATTCCAGGGCGCCTTCCCTGCACGCGCAACGCTGGGTAGCGAAAAACCGACCAATCACACTGGGAAAATTCGCCAGAGGCGCAGGCACCGCGTCCTGCGAGCTTGGCGACCACGGCATCGTCTGCGCCAGCATGAGCGGACTGGTGATGCCGGGCAACGCTGGCGAGTAGAGCGCCCTGCTGCCCAAGTCCGGGACCGACCGTGCCGCACCCGACGCACGGTGCTCTGTGCAGAAAGCACTGATTGCATTGCCCCCATCGATCAACGGCACGACCACTGCGTGCCGCCCGAGTTGCGAGCCGGGCCTGTGGCGGCGCGGGTCACCCCCGATCACATGGTGGTGTACCAGGGCATTGCCAAGGCGGCCGCCCGGGCTGGCACCATCTGGCGCGCTTTTCTGTCGCGCGAAGAGGCTCGGCTTTGGGTTCGGGAGCAGGCTCGGGCGCCGGCTGCGAACCGGGTGTGGTGGCCAGGGCACCGAGCACTGCCGCAGCGTCGGCGCAATGCGGCCGAGCGCAGGGCCCGCTTCAGGCCGCCATGACCTTCGGCAGCGTGTCCGGATCCGGCCGTGCAGCCATCAGCGCGCGCAGATCGTTCGCCGCGATGTCGCGGGGCCGCATCGTAGGTGCCTTCGAAGTCGAGACCACAGCAAACGGCATGGGCGAACCCAAGCCTTCGGATCGCGCTGTGGAGGGCGAACCTATCATTGCCTGACCGCTGCCGCTTCGTACCGTGTCGCCCATTGCCATTGTCTGCAACCCTCGGACCCTTGTGGCGGGCAGCCCCATTGGGGGAACGAATTGAATCTGGCGCTGGCTGAACTGCCTGCCGGCATCTTCCTCGGACATGCGGCCCGCGACTGGAGCATCGTCACGGTCTTCGCTGTGGTCTACCTGGGCATGTTTCTTGGTGGCCTGCCGCGCTTGAAGCTCGACCGTTCGGGTGTGGCACTGCTGGGCGCGATCGCCGTCATCGCCATCACCGGCCAGACGGTGCAGGACGCAGCGCGGGCGGTCGATCTGCCCACGCTCGTGCTGCTCTTTGCCTTCATGGTGGTGTCGGCGCAGATGCGGCTGGGCGGCTTCTACACGGCCGTCACGCGCCGCGTGGCGGCGCTGCCGCTGCCGCGCAGCGGCCTGCTGGCGGTGTTGATCGTCGTCGCCGGCACGCTGTCGGCCGTGTTCTCCAACGATGTGGTCTGCCTGGCGATGACGCCGGTGGTGGCGCGCCTGTGCCTGCAGCGCGGCCTGAACCCGCTGCCCTTCCTGGTGGGGCTGGCCTGTGCGGCCAACATCGGCTCCGCCGCCACGCTGATCGGCAATCCGCAGAACATGCTGATCGGCTCGGTGATGCAGCTGAACTTTGCCGACCACCTGCGCCAGGCCCTGCCGCCGGTGGGCCTGAGCCTGCTGCTGCTTTGGTTGTGGCTGGCCTGGGGGCCTGGGTTGCGCACCGCGTCCGGACAACCGGTTCCGGTGCCTGAATCTCACGCAGAGGAGGAGCCGGAATTCGACGCCTTCCAATCGGCTAAAGGCCTGTGCGTCGCCGGTCTGCTGCTGTTGATCTTCCTGTTCACCGACTGGCCGCGCGATGTGGCGGCGCTGGTCGGCGCCGGCGTGTTGCTGCTCAGCCGGCGGCTGCACTCGGCGCATGTCATGGGCTTCGTCGACTGGCAACTGCTGTTGCTGTTCATCGGCCTGTTCGTCGTCAACCAGGCCTTCGAGAGCACCGGCCTGGCGGCCGAGGCCGTGGCCTGGTTGGCCGTTCAGGGGGTGCACCTGAACGAACCCGGGCCCCTGCTGGTGGCTGGCGTGCTGCTGTCCAACCTGGTGTCCAACGTGCCGGCGGTGATGCTGCTGCTGCCGCATCTGCAGGGCGATTCGACGGGCGTGATGCTGGCGCTGGTCAGCACCTTTGCAGGCAACCTGCTGCTGGTGGGCTCGATCGCCAACCTGATCGTCGTCGACCTGGCGCGCAAGAGCGGCATCCACATCGGCTGGAGGCAGCATGCGCGGATCGGCACTCCGGTGACCATGGGCACGCTGGTGCTGGCCTGGGCCTGGCTGCGCTGAGCGGGGCCCGACCACGTAGGGCTCGATCGCAGCGATGGATCGTTCTCCATGCCATTGCCTCCGGCATGCCGATTCAACGCAGGAAGGGGCGATTCGTCGATGGCGCTGTGCCGTGATGTGCTTGTGCAGGAGTCGGTCGTCGCGAGTCGGGACAAGGTTCGGAGGGAGGGGCGTTGCAGGTCACTTGGCTGCAGCGGTCGTGTCGCCTGTCATGACGTGCCTGCGCCATTCACCACCACCCAGGCGGCGAGGCCGCCACCCACGCGGCCTTCCAGGCTGACCTGCCAGCCGTTGGCGTGGGCCAGCTGCCTGACGATTGCCAGCCCCAGGCCAAATGCGCCGTTGGGGGCTTCGGGTCGTGCACCGACGCGATGGAACGGCCGGAAGGCGGTGGCCAATTGGTCATGAGGAATGCCCGCGCCGCGATCAAGCACGCCAATACGAACGCCCGCGCTTCGGCCTGGAGCCTGGGGCGGCACCCGCTCGCCGGTCAGCTCGATCGGACCTGGTGCATAGTGCAGCGCATTGCTCAGCAGGTTGTCAATCACGCGGGCCAGCATGGCCGGTGCCGCGTGGACCTGCAGCGCGTCGTCACAGTGCACGGTCAGACGGGCACCCGCCGCGTCAGTCGCCGCACCATGCGCATGCGCTCGCGCACGAAGCCAGCCGCAGAGTTCGAAGTCCCGAGCCGTCTCGGTATTCAGGCCGCGTGCGATTTCCAGCATCTGGCCGATCAGTGCATTCATCTCCTCGACGTCGTGTTCCAGCCGCAGCAACAGCGCCGGCTCGGGCTTGAGCGTCAGCATTTCGATGGCCAGGCGCATGCGCGCCAATGGGGTGCGCAAGTCGTGCGAAACGCCGGCAAACAGCGTGGTCCGCGCGTCGATGAGCTCGCGCACCTGAATCGCCATGTGGTTGAAGTGGCTTGCCAGGTCGGCCAGCTCGCGCGGACCCGACTCCGGCAGAAGCGCCGGGCTGGCCCCCTGCGCGAGCTGAGATGCCGCCACCTCAAGCCGGGCCACCGGTAGCGCGATGCGGCGCGCCAGCCACCATGACAACAGACCGACCAACAGGGTGCCGATCAGCAGAGCAACGGCCAGTGCGCCAAGCGGCTGCGTCTGCATGCGGTCCACCGAAAGACCGACGCCGATCGGGCCGCCGCCGCCAGGTACGACGGTCCAGAGCCAGCGCCCACCGTCAGGGCCCACTTGCTCGAGGAAGAACACCGCGTAGCCCAGGCGCCGCTCGAAGGCTTGCTCGAGAAAGCGGATGTAGAAGCCGTGGCGAAGCCCGGTGTCGGCGGGCGGGGGCATGCCGGGTCGCAGCGCGAGCTGGTAGCCGCGGGTCAGCTCTTCTTCGAATACGGGACGCGTTTCGGGTGGCAGCTCGCTCCACGTCTGGGCCGACAGCACCATCAGGCCGGCCAGGTCGTCGGCGGCACGCCGCGCCATCGGCAGGACGATGAACGTGAGTGCCGCCGCGGCCGTGACGACTTCAAGTGCGATGAACAGCAACGCGAGCCAACGCGCATATTGCTGCGAGAGCGTCGGGCGGCTCCGTTCACGCCGCATCAGGCCGATGCACCCAGGGGATTGAACAGATAGCCCTCGCCACGCACGGTGCGGATATAGGCAGGGTGCGTCACGTCGGCTTCGATCCTGCGGCGCAGCCGGGTCACCCGTACGTCAATGCTGCGATCGAAGGCGCTGCGCTCGTAGCCCTTGAGACGCTCGATCAGGTCGTCACGGGACAGCACGCGATTCGGATGCTCGACGAAGACGCGCAGCAACTGGAACTCGGCCGTCGAGATTGCGATTTCACTGTCGCCACGCAGCAGCCGCCAGGCTGCGGTGTCCAGCGTATAGGGGCCGAAGGTATGCAGGTGCGGACCGGTTGGCGAGCCCTCGGCCCTTTGGGTGCTCGCGGCCGCAGCCGCGACGACATGTCGCGCACGCCGCAGCAGGGCACGCAGCCGGGCCAGCAATTCGCGTGGACTGAACGGCTTGGCCAGGTAGTCGTCGGCACCGACCTCGAGCCCCACGACGCGATCGATCTCCTCGCCGCGCGCCGACAGCATCAAGATCGGCGTGTCCCCCGATTTTCGCAGCCCGCGCGCCAGACTCAGGCCGTCCTCGCCAGGCAACATCAGGTCGAGCACGATGGCATCCGGTGGTGCCCGGGCCATGCGTTCGTGCATCTGCACGCCATCCGAAGCCGAGTCGACGACGAAGCCACTCGCGCTGAGGTAGTCGATGAGCAACTCGCGCAGCGCGGGATCGTCATCGACGACCAGGATGCGATAGGGCTCGGCGGCAGTCATCGGTGGGCAGTGTAGCCAGCGCCGCGGCCAGGCCGCAGCGTCGTGAAACGCGCCGAAACACGATGGCACACGACGGCACCCGCTCGACATCGGCCGGCAACCGTGCCCAGCGAGCATCTACTCCATGCTCGAAGTCGATTTCAAAGGGGTCGGGATGGACGCAAGTTGGATGCTGTCCCGCTCCCTTCGCGTGTCGTTGGCGGCCGTGCTTGGTGCAGCGGGGTCGGTGCACGCGCTGGATGAGCAGACAAGGACGCAGCAGCGGCCGCTCGATCTTGCGCTGCCGCGCAGCTTCGACATGCCCGCGGATGTGCGCACGCGCAACGTTGAGCAGGAGCGTCTGCGGCTCGGCGCACAGCGCCAGATGCAGGACTTGCGGATGCGAAAGCCCTACGGCGCCGGCTACGAGATGCGTATATCGGCGGCTTCGGTCGCACCGGCTCGTGCCCCTGCAACCTGGGCCGGTGCAGCGCCTGAGGCTTGCGCGACCGGTGCGCACAGCCCGGCAGCGGCCTCCGGTCATGGCGGTGGGCGCGGTGGTCGCTGAGCGACGAATTCATTGCATGCAGGAGCCGCAACGGTCGACCGGCAAGCAAGGGGTGACCCATGAAGCGTAAGGAGTTCACCGCGCTGACCGTGGCCGCCGCTGCGGCCCTACCCGTCGGCGTCAGCGTTGCGCAAATGACCCGGCGCGATGCTGCCCAGATCCGGTCGCGCGACCAGTGGCCGGAGGTTGAGCGAATCTACGGCAGCGATCGGATGACGCATCGGCAACGCAACCACAGCCGCTGACCGCGGATGGCGACGATGTGTCGATCAGAGCCTATTTTCCCAGGGACTACGGCGTCTGCCGAGCAGTCCTTTTGTTTCTTAACCATGGAGATTTGTCGATGAACACAAACCAAGCCCTCAAGGCGTTGCTCATTTCCGGAGCCGCCGCCACCTGCGCAACTGTCTTCGCGCAGAACCCGGCACAGACGCCGACGCAGACGCAGACGCAGACGCAGGCCCAAGTGCAGGCCCAGACCCAAAGCAAAGCCATGGACCAGACCAAGGCTCAGCTGCAAACGCAGACCCAAACCAAAGCCACGGACCAAACCAAGGCTCAGGTGCAAACCCAGACCAACGCACAGGCTAAGCAACAGGGCCAAGTGCCGAACAAGGACCAGGTGCAGCAGCAATCGCGCAACCAGAAGCAAACGCAGACCCAGCAGCACACTCAAACCCAGCAGTCCACTTCGACCGGCCCCGGGCC
>Ga0316605_10002160_pt1 | contig 11206 bp, 5 predicted proteins | sample OWC_soil_day20_n_FD_207666 | JGI IMG/M metagenome (GOLD analysis project Ga0316605, IMG submission 207666) | Wetland soil microbial communities from Old Woman Creek delta, Ohio, United States - OWC_soil_day20_noCT | ecosystem: Environmental > Terrestrial > Soil > Wetlands | place: USA: Ohio... | reverse complement strand
CCTTGGGTGGCTCTGCCTTGGGTGGCTCTGCCTTGGGTGGCTCTGCCTTGGGTGGCTCTGCCTTGGGTGGCTCTGCCTTGGGTGGCTCTGCCTTGGGTGGCTCTGCCTTGGGTGGCTCTGCCTTGGGCGGCTCTGCCTTGGGCGGATCTGCCTTGGCTTCCAGCAACGGCGGTGCAGCCGGCAAGATAGCGGGCGAGGCAGGCGTTGAGGCGGGTGCCGGTGTCGGGATGTCGGCTGAAACGGCGGCCGGGATAGCCGCCGGGCTGGCAGATCCGGGGAGGGGGAGAGGAACAGGGACAGCTGCCTGGCCATCGCCCGGGATTGCCCCCTCCTCCACATCATCCGTATCGGCTTCTTGCACGGGAATCTTGTGGATGGAAATCCGTTCCCCGAGTTCGATCGTCCGCCTCTTCTCCTCTGCCGGCCCCGGCTCCTCGGCCAGTTGAACACGGCTTCCGATGTGGGTCGCGGTCGCCTGCCGCCCACCCACTTTCAGCACGATCTTGTCGTATACGCCGACGAAGGAGGGGTTGGACCACGACAGGTCAATGGTGCTGAAATAAAGCTTGCCGTCCCGGACCGCCTTGACTGCCTTGGCCGCTTCCCTGAAAGCTTGGGCATCCGTGCCGGGGGCCAGCACCAGATAGGTCCTGTTGCCGTCATCGTAGACAAACCGGAGGGGGGTGCCGCCGTGCACGACTTTATAGGTGAAGTCCATGATCACCCTCGCCGGGGCGCCGAAGGACAGGACAGCCAGTATCCCGGCCAGGCTCCAGAGCCGCCACCGGCACAGGAAGGCGCCAGGGCGCCACATCGTCTTGATATCCACGGGACTTCACCTACGGATGGGTTTCATTACCGGCGGTTTGCGGCCGGATTAGACCCATCGTAGAAGGCGGCCGCCCCTTGCCCGATACCTTCTTCCCGTTATTTGGCAAGCGCGTGGACCTGACATGGGGACGCGTCTCCCGGCAGGCCCTGTACCCGCCCCGGTCCCGGCGGTCGGCCAGCCGCAGCCTCGGTCGGATTCCCGGGTACGCCACTAAGGTATAGGCAGGATAGGTCACTACTCAGGCCTGGTCGGGGCGAATACCGGTTTTCGGGCCGGCCGCATACCCCCTTCGACGCATTGCCGGTCCCTTGCCGGCCCCCAATAATTTTCCCGCATGTCATTGAAGTGCTCTCACCCGTCATCGGCTGAGAAAACGTTCGTTCCCCGGAAGAAAGGAACATGGCAACCACAGGTCGGCAAGCCCCCATCGGCAGATCCCCGGGAAGGCATCCGTGATGACCCCGTCCCTGTTCAGCGCCCAGTGGCACCGGGTCGCCCGCCTGCGCCCGCGGCTGCGGCCCCAGGTGCGGGTTCAGCGCCTGCTGCGGCGGGGGGAGCACTGGTACATGCTGTCCGATGCCGCCACCGGCCGCCAGCACCTGATCAACGAACCTGCCTACCAGTTCATCGGCCGCTGCGACGGCCGCCACGATGTGCAACGGGTCTGGGATGCGGTCCTCGAAAGCCAGGGGGACGGGGCGCCGACCCAGGACGAGATCGTCCGGCTGCTGGCCCAGTGCAACGAGCACGAGCTCCTGCAGTGGGAGCACTCCCCCGATATCGACGGCCTTTTCCGGCGCAGCGAGGAACGCGGCCGGCAAAGGCGCCGGCTCATGGTCAATCCCTTCGCCTTCCGCTTCCCCCTCGGCGATCCGTCGGCATGGCTTCCCCGGCTCGATGCCCTGGGGGGGCTTCTCTTCCGTCCCGCCGTGTTCTGGCTGTGGCTCCTCCTCGTCGCCGCCGGCGTGGTGCTGGCGGCGGCCCACTGGAGCGAGATTGCGGCCCATGCCCGGACGAGCCTGTCGGCACCGGGAAGCCTGGCGCTGGCCTGGATCGTCTTCCCCCTCGTCAAGGCCGTCCACGAGCTCGGCCACGCCCTGGCCGTGCGGCGCTGGGGCGGCGAAGTGCACGAGGTCGGGGTGGCCCTCCTGGTCCTGGTGCCGGCCCCCTACGTGGATGCCTCCGCCGCCTCGGCCTTCCCCCGGCGCACCCAGCGGGCCGCCGTGGCGGCGGCCGGCGTCATGGTGGAAACCGCCCTCGCCGCCCTTGCCCTCTTCGCCTGGCTCAACATCCAGCCCGGCTGGGCCCGGGACTGCGCCCTCCTGGTGATGGCCATCGGGGGCATTTCGACGGTGCTGTTCAACGGCAACCCTCTGCTGCGCTTCGACGGCTACCATGTCCTCTGCGACCTCCTGGACCTGCCCAACCTCGCCGCCCGCAGCGGCACCTGGTGGAGCCATCTGGCCCGCCGCCACCTGCTGCGGCTGCGGACGGAAGCGCCCCAGCCCGCCCGGGGCGAGGCCGGCTGGCTCCTGTTCTACGCTCCCCTGTCCTTCGCCTACCGGCTCGGGATCTCGGTCGTGGTCATCCTGTGGCTGGGCTCCAAGTGGTTTTTCCTCGGCCTCTTCGCCGCCCTCTACATCGCCGCGTCCATGCTGCTGCGGCCCTTGGCGGCCTGGCTCAGGGCAGCCCTCGCTACCGCCGCGCCCGGACCGGAACTGACCCGGGCCCGGATCGGGATCGCCCTCCTGGCCGCCCTGCCCGGCGCCCTCCTTTTCGCCGTGCCCGCCCCCCTCACGACAGTCGCTCCCGCCGTGGCCTGGCTGCCGGAGCAGGCCCATGTGCGCCCGGAGGTGGACGGCTTCATCGCCGAACTTCCCCGCCGGGACGGCGACCGGGTGGAGCCCGGAGACCTGCTGGTGGTGCTGGAAAACCCCGACCTGGCGGCGGCCCGGGACCAGCTGGCGAGCCGGCTCGAAGGACTCCAGGCCGACCTCTACCAGCGCCTCCTGCGGGATGCCGCCGGCGCCCGCAACCTCATGGAGCAGATCGACCGTACCGAAGCCGAGCTCAAGCGCAGCGAGCAGCGCATCGCCCAGCTCGAGATCCGCGCCCAGGTCGCCGGCAGGCTGGTCATGCCGCGGCAGGCCGACATGCTGGGCAGATTCGGTCGCCAGGGCGAGGACCTGGGCTACGTCCTCAACCCGGCCGCCCTGCGGGTGCGCGCCGCGGTGGCCGAAACCGATGCCCACCTGGTCCGCAACCGCACCCGCCAAGCCGAAGCCCGCCTGGCGGACGCCCCCGGAACGCCGCTGCCGGCGAGCCTGGCCCGGGACGAGCCGGCCGCTTCCCATCTGCTGCCGAGCCCCGCCCTCGGCGACCGGGGCGGCGGGCCCTACGCCACCGATCCGGCGGACACCGAGGGGCGGCGCACCCTGGCGCCGGTCTTCCTGGTGGACCTCACCCTGCCGGACACCACCCTCGCCCGGGTCGGGGGCCGCGCCTGGGTGCGCTTCGACCACGGCTTCGAACCCCTGGGCCTGCAGGCTTTCCGGCGGGCCACCCAGCTCTTCCTCAAACACTTCGACCCGAGCGCATGATGATATCCGCCGACCACCCGATGCCAGGGCTCCTTTGGGGCGACTACCCCGAGCGGGGCAGCGCCTTCCCCGACCGCGACCGGCCCGCCCTGCCGGCGGCGCTGCAGGCCCTTTCCGACTGGGCGGCCCGGCTCCTGCCGAGTTCCCGCCGGGCGCTGCTGGATGCCTTCGCGGCCCGGCGCGAATCGTTCCGCGCGCTGGACGAGGCCCAGTTCGCCGCCGCCGTCCGCCGCATCCGGCTGGCCCTGCACATGGACGGCCTGCAGGACGGGCATGTCGCAAGCGCCCTGGCCCTGGCCGGGGTGGCCTGCGAGCGCAGGCTGGGAATCCGGGTCTTCGACACCCAGGTCGTCGGCGCCGCCATCATCCTCGCCAACCAGCTGGCGGAGATGGCCACCGGCGAGGGCAAGACCTACGTCGCGGCCCTGGCCGCGGCCACCGCCGCCCTGGCCGGGATTCCCGTCCATGTGGTCACCGCCAACGACTACCTGGCCGCCCGGGACGCCGACCTGCTGCGGCCGGTCTACGGCCTCCTCGGCCTCAAGGTGGGCACGGCGGTCCAGGGGCAGCAGGCCGGGGAGCGCCGCGCCGCCTATCGCTGCGACATCACCTACGGCACGGCCCGGGAGCTGGTCTTCGACTACCTGCGCGACGGCATGGGGCGCAGCCCCAATCCGCTCCACCAGCGACTGCGCCATCTGACCGGCGACGCCAGCTCCCTGCCCCTGCTGCGGGGCCTGTGCATGGCGATCATCGACGAAGCCGACAGCGTCCTCATCGACGAGGCCCGGGTGCCCTTCATCCTCTCGCAGCCGGTCCGGAACGACCAGGAAAGCGGCTATCTGAGCCACTCCCTGGGCATCGCCCACCGGCTGCGGAACATCATCGACTTCCGCCTCGACTGGACGGCCCGGACGGCCCAGCTCACGGAGCCGGGCCGGGAACGGGTCGAGGCCCTGGTGCTGCACTCCGCCCCCGTCTGGCGCAACCGCCTGCATCGCGAAGAGGCCGTCTCCACGGCGCTGGCGGCATTGCACCTGTACCGGCGGGATTCCGACTACCTGGTGCGGTACGGCCGCATCCTGATCATTGATCCGACCAGCGGGCGGGTCGCGGACGGGCGGGCCTGGTCCCGGGGACTGCATCAGCTCATCGAATTGAAGGAGGGATGCAGCCCGACCCGGGCGGCGGAGACCGTCGCCCAGATCACCTACCAGCGCTTCTTCCCCCGCTATCTCCGCCTGGGCGGGCTGAGCGGCACCCTGGGCGAATCTGCCGGCGAACTGCGCGACCTGTACGGGCTGGCCGTACGCCGGGTGCCGCTGCACCGTCCCGACCGCCGCCGCACGCTTCCGGCCCGCCTGTTTCCCCATAGCCGGGCGCTGTGGCCGGCGGTGGCACAGCGCATCGCGGAGATCCATCGCAGCGGCCGGCCGGTCCTGGCGGGCACCGCCTCGGTGGCGGATTCCGACACGCTGTCCTGCTGCCTGCGGGCAATGGGCATCCCTCACAGCGTCCTCAACGCCCGCAACGACCGGGCCGAGGCCGACATCGTGGCCCGCGCCGGCCAGCGGGGCGCCGTCACGGTGGCCACCAACATGGCCGGCCGCGGTACCGATATCGTTCTCGGCAAAGGCGTCGCGGACCTCGGCGGGCTCCACGTCATCTGCTGCCAGATGAATGCCGCCCGCCGCATCGACCGCCAGCTGATGGGGCGCTGCGCCCGCCAGGGCGATCCCGGCAGCGTCGAGACCTGGCTGGCGGTAGACGCCCCGCTGTTCAGGGAGGTGCTGCCGGCGGCGGTCCGCCGCCTGATCGCGGCGCGGGCGGCGGCACTGCCCGGTTTCTGCGTGCGCGCCCTCGCCGCCCTGGCCCAGCGGCTCATGGAGCGCCGCCACCGGCTGGAGCGCCGGCGGCTGCTGGACCACGACTTGGCCATGGACCGCCACCTGGGCTTCGCCAGCCCGCCCACCAGGAGACCGGAAGATGATTGACCTGCAGGATTCCCCCGCCCCGGAATTGCCGGCTGCCGAAGCGCCGCCGGACCCCCGGGGGGATGACGAAGCGCGGAAGTCGGCCAAGATCATGCTGGTGAACCGCGAGGAACTCGGCATCGAGATGCTGAAGGCCTTCCTCGAGCAGGTCGGCTACCGGAACCTGGTGTCCACCTGCGACCCCGGCGAAGCCCTGGACCTGCTCCTGGACGAGCGGCCCGACGTGCTTCTTGTCGACCTGGCCCTGCCCGAGGTGTCCGGCCTGGAAATCCTGGCGCGGATGCAGGGCGACAGGCGGCTGCGCTCCATCCCGGTAATCATGCTGACCGAAGCCGGCGATGCCGCCGCCAAGCTGGAGGCGCTGGAGCGCGGCGCCACGGATTTCCTGGCCAAGCCGGTGGATTCCGGCGAGCTGGCGGCGCGCCTGCGCAACGCCCTGGTGTTCAAGGCCTGCCAGGACAGGCTGGCCTATTCCGACGCCCTCACCGGGCTGCCCAATCGGGAGCGCTTCCTCGAACGCCTGGACTGGACTCTCCGTTTCTCCCGCCGCTACGGCACCCTTGGCGCCGTGCTCCACATCGGCCTGGACCGCTTCAAGCAGGTCAACGAGGCCCTCGGGCCGGGGGGCGGCGACCGGCTGCTTTGGGCCGTCTCCCAGCGCCTGCGCGAATCCCTGCGGGAAACCGATGCCCTCGCCTGCGCGCCGGAGGAAGGGCAGCCGCCCATGCTGTCGAGGATGGGGGGCGACGAATTCACCGTGCTGCTGTCGGTGCTGGACGACAGCGCCGACGCGGTGCGGGTGGCGCAGCGGATTCTGGCCGTCTTCGAGGCCCCCTTCGAGGTCGGCGGCCATGAGCTGTTCGTCACCTGCTGCATCGGCATCGCCCTCTTCCCCGCCGACGGCACGGCCCGGGACGCGGTCCTCAAGGCGGCCTGGCTGGCCATGCAGCAGGCCAAACGGGAAGGCCGCGACAGCTACCGCTTCTTCTCCAAGGATCTGGGCGCCCGCTCCCACCAGCGTCTGAGCCTGGAAACCGAATTGCGCAAGGCGGTGGAGCGCCAGGAACTGGAAGTCTTCTACCAGCCCAAGGTGGACCTGGCGGCCAGCCGGCTGGTCGGGGCGGAGGCCCTGGTGCGCTGGCGCCATTCCCAGCGCGGCATGGTCAGCCCGGCGGATTTCATTCCCCTGGCCGAAGAGACGGGGCTCATCGTCCCCCTCGGGCACTGGGTTCTCGCCAGCGCCTGCCGGCAGATGGCCGCTTGGCTGGCGGCCGGGCGCCGGGTGCCCCGCATCTCGGTCAATGTCTCCAGCCAGCAGTTCCGGCAGCGGGGCTTTCCCGACCATGTCCGGGCGGCGCTGTCCGGTGCCCGGCTCGCCCCGCCTTACCTCTGCCTGGAAATCACCGAGAGCGCCATCATGGAGAATGCCCAGGCCTTCATCGAAACCCTGGACGAGCTCAAGGCCGGTGGTGTCGCCCTCTCCATCGACGACTTCGGCACCGGCTATTCCTCCTTGAGCTACCTGAAGCGTTTCCCCATCGACGAGCTCAAGATCGACCGCTCCTTCATCAACGGGGTGGAGCACGACAACGACAACGCAGCCATCGTCACCGCCATCATCGCCATGGCCCACAGCCTGGGCCTGCAGGTGGTGGCGGAGGGGGTCGAGAACCCCCAGGAGCTCGGCTTCCTGCGGGACTTGGGCTGCGAGGTGTGCCAGGGCTTCCTGTACAGCCGGCCGCTGCCGGCCGCGAACTTCGGCGAGCTCCTGATCCCGGGGGGCCTGCCGGTCATGAACCCGGCGCCCGGCGCCACCGCCTGAAAGCCCCCGGGATTACGGGAATGCAGCCACGGCAAATAGGGATTTCGAAGTATCCACAGGGAATATGCCGGCCAGTAGAGTGGGGCCGGCCCAAGGAGCAGAACCGGAAACCACCCATGCAGGAAGAACCGACATGACCCCCTCCGCGACCCAGTCCGACCTGGCCCGGCGCTGGCTGCACGGCCTGTGCGAACGCGGCGGCGGGGTTCAATCGGCGGTCGTGCTCCTCGATGGCGAGCAAGGCTTGCAGGAGACAGCCCGCTGGCCTGACACCGGCGCCGCCAGCCCCCCCCTGGTGGCGGCCGCCCGGGCCGCCTTCCAGCGCCGGTGCGCCATCGCCCTCACCCCGCCGGTGGCCGCCAGCGACGGGCCGGGACGCATCCTCTCCCAGCCCGTGGCCGGCGACCAGGGCACCCTCGGGGCCTTCGCGGTGGCGGTGCAGGCCGGTTCGCCCGCCGGCGACGAGGCGCTGCAGGAGGATTTGAAGAAGGCCGCCCAGGCCCTGGCCGGGGCTCTGCAGGGATCGAGCCCGCCCCCCCAGGCCGCCGGCGCCCGGCTCCTCCATCTGCAGGCGCCGCTGCTGGAGCCCCGGCCCCTGGCCCAGGCCGCCGGCGCCCTGGTGAGCGCCCTGGCCGACACCCTGGACTTCGAGCAGGTCAGCCTGGGGCTCCTGGCGCACGGCGAATTGAAGGTCGTCGCCCTGTCCCACAGCGGGGAGCCTTCGCCCCAAGGGGAACTGATCCGGGCCCTGGCCGGGGCGATGCAGGAAGCCATCGACCAGAACGCCTCGGTGGTCTATCCCCAGCCACCCGAGGCGCCGCCCCGCATCGTGCTGGCCCATGCCGCCCTGGCCGCCCGGGGCCGGGAGGGGGTATTGAGCATTCCGCTCATCCATGCCGGCGAATCCATCGGTGCCCTTTGCCTGGAGCGCAGCGTTCCGGTCACGGCCGAGGCCTGCCGCGCCATCGAACAGCTGGCCTGCCTCCTCGCCCCCCTGATCGACCTCAAGCGGCGGGCCGAGGAGCCCTGGCATACCCGCGCCCGGGAGGCGCTGCGCAGCGGGTGGGAAAAGCCCGGCCGGCGCCTGGGGCGGATCGGCTGGCTGGCGGGGCTGGGCGCCGCCCTGCTCCTGGCCTTCACCCCCATGGCCTACCGGGTCGGCGCCCCGGGCCGGCTGGAGGGAGCGGTGCAGCGGGTGCTGGCCGCCCCGGCCGACGGCTATCTGCAATCCGTCCAGGCGCGGCCCGGCGACGAGGTCCGGGCCGGACAGGTGCTGGTGGGGCTGGCCCAGCAGGACCTGCTGCTGCAAAGCCGCAAGTGGGAGGCCGAACTGGCCCAGCACGAGAACAGCGCGGCGGCGGCCCTGGCCCGGGCCGACCGGGCCCAGTACGCCCTGGCCACCGCCCGCGCCGGCGAGGCCGAAGCCCAGCTGGAGTTGGCCCGGGCGGAACTGGACCGCTCCCGGGTCACGGCCCCCATCGACGGCATCGTCATAAAGGGAGACCTGTCCCAATCCCTGGGGGCACCAGTGAAGCGGGGCGACGTGCTGCTCACCCTCGCCCCCCGGGGAGCCTTCCGCCTGATGATCGAGGTGGACGAGCGGGACATCGGCGACATCGCCCCCGGGCAGCGCGGCCGACTGGCGCTCTCGGCCCTGCCCGGCGAGCAGTTGGCCTTCAGCGTCAGCCGTGTCATCCCCATCGCCGCCAGCCGCGACGGCCGCAATTTCTTCGAGGTGGAAGCGGCCTTCGACCATCCGCCCGCCGGCCTCCGCCCGGGACTCGAGGGGGTCGCCAAAATCGGCGCCGGCACCCGGCCTCTGGGCTGGATCGCCACCCACCGCATCGGGGAGTGGCTGGAAATGACCCTCTGGTCGTGGATCGGCTAGGGCCGGCGGCCGCCGAATGGGAAAGGGAGAAGCCATGACAAGACACGCTTTCGCTGCCCTCCGGGTCGGGGGACTGGCTGCCTGGCTGGCCGCCGGCATCGGCTCGGCCCTCGCCGCCCAGCCCATGGGCTGCCTCATCGAGCCCCAGCAGGTGGCCGAGGTCGGGTCGCCGATCATCGGGGTGATCGAGGCCCTGCTGGTGGACCGGGGCGACCGGGTGGCCAAGGGCCAGGTCCTGGCCCGGCTGCGTAGCGACGTGGAGCGCGCCGCCGTGGCGGTGGCCGACAGCCGCGCCCAGGCCGAGGCGGACGAGCAGGCAGCCCGGGCCAACCTGGACTTCGCCCGCCAGAAGCTGGAACGGGCGGAAAATCTCCTGGCCCGGAAGTTCATCTCCCAGCAGGGCCTCGACCAGGCCCGGGCCGAATACGAGGTGGCCAGGCAGAAGGCGGCCCAGGCGGCGGAACAGAAGCGCACCAGCCAACGGGAGCTGGGGCTGGCCCAGGCCCAGCTCTTCCAGCGCGTCATCCGCAGCCCCTTCGGCGGCATCGTGGCCGAGCGTTATCTCTCGGTAGGCGAGCGGGTGGAGGAAAAGCCCCTGTTCCGGGTCGCCAAGGTCAATCCCCTCAAGGTGCAGGTCCTGGTGCCGGCCAGCCTCTACGGCAAGATCCAGCCCGGGGCGACGGCCAGCGTGCAGCCCCAGCTGCCGGACGCCCCGGCCGCCAGTGCCCGGGTGACGCTGGTGGACAAACTCATCGACGGGCCCAGCAATACCTTCCGGGTCCAGCTGGAGCTGCCCAATTCCGACCTCTCGCTGCCGGCCGGGCTGCGCTGCAAGGCGGATTTCGGGCCGGCGCTGCCGGCGGCCGAGCGGAAGCAGGCGGCCGCCGTCCCGGCAGCCTCTTCCCTGCCCATTGAGCCGGTGGCCATGGGGCTCGACCCGGCGCGCTCGGCGAACCGGCTGGAGGCTGCCGCCGCCCTCAAGCGCAGCCAATGAGGAGGGCCATCTTGGAACCGCTCCCTTCCCGCTGGCCGCGCCGGCTCCCCACCCTGGAGGAGCTGGAGCCCCGCATCCTGTTTTCCGCCGACCTTGCCGCCGGGATGCCCGTCCCCGGCCCCTGGGACGGCCAGGCCGAGGTCCGGCTGCTGGAATCGCCAGCAAACGCCGCCCAGGATGGCCTAATCCAGGAGCAGTTCACCAACTACACCGGCGACCAGCAGATCAAGGCCAACCTGGAGCGGGGCCAGACTTTCCAGCACCCGGGGGGCAGCGGCGCCTATGCCGTAAACGAGATTAGCCTGGCCCTGCGCCGGGCTCCCGATGCCCCGGAGCAGAACATCACCGTGACGCTGCGCGACAGCTGGGACGGCAAGATCCTCGGCAGCGCGACCATCGCGTCGGGCAGCCTCGGGATCGACCTGGCCTTCACCGACTTCTCCATGCCCGACATGGCGCTGGACTACGGCACGACCTACACCATCCGGATAAGCACCGACGGCACGGCGGGCAAGGTCTACGTGGGCTACGACCCATCGGGCGACTATCCCCGGGGCGCCCACCTCAACGCCAACGGCGCTCCCCAGGCCAGGCAGGACCTCGCCTTCAAAGTAGGCTACGTCGACCGCCCGGTCAGCCAGCCGATCAGCCAAACCGACGGCCAGGGCACGACCGGAACACCGGACAGCACCCTGACCGCCGCCGTGGCCGGCGCCGGCGATACGGCGAGCGCCCCCTCCGCCCCTTCCAGCATGGCCAACCAGGATTCGGCCCAAGGCACCGGTGCCGCCCCCTCCACCGGCAGCCAGGGCACGGCTACAGCTCCGAGCGCCTCGCCGGCCACCAGTGTCCCCACCGTCCCTTCCAGCACGGCCAACCAGGATTCGGCCCAAGGCACCGGCGCCCCCGCCTCCACCGGCCAGGGCACGGCTACAACTCCGAGCGCCTCGCCGACCACCAGTGTCCCCTCCGCCCCTTCCAGCACGGCCAACCAGGATTCGGCCCAAGGCACCGGCGCCCCCGCCTCCACCGGCAGCCAGGGCACGGCTACAACTCCGGGCGCCGCGCCGACCACC
>Ga0316605_10002159_pt1 | contig 11206 bp, 5 predicted proteins | sample OWC_soil_day20_n_FD_207666 | JGI IMG/M metagenome (GOLD analysis project Ga0316605, IMG submission 207666) | Wetland soil microbial communities from Old Woman Creek delta, Ohio, United States - OWC_soil_day20_noCT | ecosystem: Environmental > Terrestrial > Soil > Wetlands | place: USA: Ohio... | reverse complement strand
GGCAGCAGCACATCCCCGGCTGCCAGTGCCGTACGGCTCGCTGTGTATGACCTGCTCGGGCGCGAGGTGGCGCTGCTGGTCGACGAGAAAAAGGTGCCGGGCGAGTACAGGGTGCGGTTCAACGGATCACAACTGTCCTCCGGAATGTACATTTGCCGCCTGACTGCGGGGGAATTCTCAGCATCGCGAACGATGTGCCTTGTTAAATAGCCGCGGAAGAAACGTGTTATGATGAAGACAGCCAGAGCAGCACTCGTAGCCGGTCTCCTGATCCTCATGGGAAGTCCGGTGACCGTGCGGTCGCAGGGTGATGGAAATCTTCCCCACCTGAAGAAACAGGGCACCGCGTATCAGCTGATCGTGCAGGGAAAACCGTTTCTGATGCTGGCGGGCGAGCTGGGGAATTCCAGTGCATCAGATCCGGCGTACATGAGACCCTACTGGCCTGCACTGAAGACCATGAACCTCAACACCGTTCTGGTCCCGGTGTACTGGGAGTTCCTCGAGCCGGCAGAAGGGAAATTTGATTTCGCGCTTGTCGACAGTGCGATCGGTGCGGCGCGCGGGCACGGCATGAAGCTTGTCTTCCTCTGGTTTGGCAGCTGGAAGAACAGCATGTCATGCTATGTCCCCCGCTGGATTAAGACAGATGCGATGCGATTCCCCCGCGCGCGGACTGCTGATGGAGCGGCGCTAGAAATCCTTACGCCGTTCAGTACGGAGAACATGAAAGCGGACGCCCGTGCCTTTGCCGCGCTGATGAAACACATCCGCGTGGTGGATAGCAAACAGCACACGGTGCTCATGGTGCAGGTCGAAAATGAGATCGGGATGATTCCCGAAGCGCGCGATCATTGCCGCCTGGCAAACGCCGCGTTCAGTGAACAGGTGCCGCCGGAACTTGTCACCCATATCAGGAAAAATGCGGGCGCACTGGCACCCGAGCTGCTCGCAATGTGGAACAAGAGCGGCAGCAGATCGAGCGGCACATGGGAGGAGGTGTTCGGCAGGAGTCCCGAGACAGATGAAGTGTTCATGGCCTGGCAATTCGCAACGTACACCAACTTTGTGGCAAAAGCCGGAAAGAAGGAGTATAGGCTTCCGATGTTTGTCAATGCCGCATTGATCCGGCCGGGGTATAAGCCCGGGCAGTACCCGAGCGCCGGACCCCTTCCTCACCTGTTTGATCTCTGGAAAGCAGCAGCACCGGAGATCGATTTCCTCGCGCCGGATATCTATTTCGCCAACTTCAAGGAGTGGGTTGAAAGATACGCGCGTCCGAACAACCCTCTGTTTGTGCCTGAAGTAGCCAACAGTCAAAGCGTCGCCAATGCGTATTATATCTTCGGACAGCACAAGGCACTGGGTTACAGTCCGTTCTCCATTGAATCGCTTGAGGATCCGGAACACAATCAGATTGCGAACGGGTACGGTGTGCTCCGCCAGCTGGAACCACTCATTCTGGAAAGCCAGGAGAAGGGGGAAATGGCAGGTGTGCTGCTGGACAGCGCGGATCAGGTGGAGGTTGTCCAGCTTGGAAGCTACACTTTTACTATACGACACGAGTACAGCTGGAAGTATGCGGTCCGGTCCGGCGCCGATACACCACGGGTCGGAGGCATGATCATCATGCGTTCTCCGGACGAGTTTCTGATCGCCGGTACCGGGATCATTGTGACATTCGAACCCTTTGCATCATCCGGCACCCGCGCCGGAATCGAGAGCATCGAGGAGGGAAAGTTTGTGCGGGGAAACTGGAAAGCCGGCCGCCGGTTGAATGGCGACCAGAGCCATCAGGGCAGGCACCTGCACCTTCCTGGTGGAGCCTACGGCATTCAGAAGGTGCGCCTGTATACGTACCGGTAACTCCCACCCACAACCGTTCATGATGACGTGAGTGCGATCCGCAACAGTCGCTGGAATGTCGTGCTTGTCACCTGTCTTCTGGCGTGGTGTACGGCCAGTGTGGCATCGGCCAATGACGGCTCCGGCCTCTGGCTGAACTACACACCCGTGAGCGACAACGTACGGCTGAAAGAGTACCGCCAGTCTATCCGTGCGATGGTAGTTGCGGGCGACTCTCTCACGGCCCGGGAAATCAGGAATGAGCTCCGGCATGGGCTGAACGGTCTGCTGGGCAGGGAGATTCCCTTCGATGCACCCGGCCGGACCTCCAATGCTCTCATCGTTGCGACGCCCCGGTACTTCAAGGCGGCGGGGGTGCCGCCGAATCAGGAACTTCTTAAATCACTCGGTTCTGAAGGCTACGCGATCAAAGCAGTGAAGATCCGCGGTGCCCGGACGTTGTTCATCATCGCCAATGGTGATCGCGGACTGCTGTACGGGACGTTCCACTTCCTTCGTCTGCTCCAGACACAGCGTCCGCTTGGCCGCCTTGACATCGTTTCAACACCACGCATACAGCACCGTTTGCTCAATCACTGGGACAATCTCGACGGGAGCGTTGAGCGGGGATACGCCGGCAGATCTCTCTGGCGATGGGACGAACTTCCTTCAGTACTCTCTCCGCGTTACCGTGAGTATGCACGGGCATGTGCATCGATCGGGATCAACGGGACTGTCGTCAACAATGTCAACGCCAACCCCCGCATTCTGACACCAGAGTACGTGCGAAAAGTAGCCACGCTGGCGGAGGCCTTCCGGCCGTACGGGATCCGCGTATTCCTGTCCGTCAACTTCTCCTCGCCGATCTCGGCGCGGTTTGAGCAGGAAGGTAACAGAAAGGGCGGAATCGGAAATCTCAGCACATCGGATCCGCTCGATCCTGCGGTGCGCGCATGGTGGAAGGCGAAAGTCTCGGAGGTCTACCGCGGGATCCCGGACTTCGGCGGGTTTCTCGTGAAGGCGAGTTCAGAAGGAATGCCCGGCCCGCAGGAGTATGGCAGAACACACGCCGATGGTGCCAACATGCTGGCCGAGGCGCTGGAGCCATACGGCGGCATCGTCATGTGGCGGTCGTTTGTCTATGACGCGGAGAGTGACCCCGACCGCGTGAAACGTGCCTACAAGGAGTTCGTTCCACTGGACGGGCAGTTCCGCGGGAACGTGTTCGTGCAGGCGAAAAACGGTCCGCTGGATTTCCAGCCACGGGAACCCGTGCAGCCTCTCTTTGCAGCAATGCCCCGCACGCCGATGATGCTCGAGTTACAGATCACGCAGGAGTATCTCGGTCACTCCACGCATCTCGTGTACCTTGCGCCCATGTGGAAGGAATACCTTCAGTTCGACACCTTCGCGAAGGGCCCCGGTTCATCGCTGGCTTCGATTATCGACGGCACTGTGCAGAAGTACCGGATGACCGGAATTGCGGGGGTGGCGAACACGGGGGATCAGCCGAACTGGTGCGGCCATCTGTTCGCACAGGCGAACTGGTTCGCCTTTGGTCGCCTTGCCTGGGACCACACGCAAAGTGCAGAAGACATTGCAGCCGACTGGATCCGAATGACGTTCGGAAATGACCAGCGTGTCCTGAAGACGGTGCACTCCATGATGATGGGTTCCTGGGAAGCGTGTGTCAATTATATGACTCCCCTGGGTCTGCACCATATCATGCAGGTGGATTTTCACTATGGTCCCGGTCCCGACCTTGATACGGGAAGAGTAGACTGGAGATCGACGTACTATCACCGCGCGGACAGCCTTGGCCTTGGGTATGACCGGAGTTCCACGGGCAGCAACGCTGTAAGCCAGTATCCATCACTGCTGCGCGAGCAATTTGACTCCCCCGTGACATGTCCTGAAAAGTATCTGCTGTGGTTCCACCACATCGGATGGGACCAGAAGCTCAGATCAAGGAGATCGCTCTGGGAGGAATTGTGCACCAGATACTTCACGGGAACGGAGTATGTTGACACAATGAGCACAATCTGGTCATCACTGGAGAGAATTGTTGATCCGGCAATCTTCATACATGTCAGCAAAAAGCTGGAGACACAACGAAAGGATGCGGCGGCATGGAGAGACACCTGCCTCCGGTATTTCCAGCGGTTCAGCCGGAGACCCATCATTGGCCAGTCGGAATGATTCCGGTACGCATACGAAAGGGGATTCTATGAACCTGTCACGGTATTGCCTCGCGGCCCTGGTGGTGCTTGCCGCGTTCGGAGTTTCCTCCTGCAGGGAGCAAGCAGGTCCGCCGCGGCTGAAGGATGCGTTTCAACACCATTTCCTCATAGGCGCGGCGCTGAACGACGATATTGTCTCCGGCAGAGATAGTGCGGCGGCTGGACTTGTCATTGCGCACTTCAACAGCATTACGGCAGAGAATGTCATGAAGTGGGAGCATATTCATCCGGCAGCAGACACATTTGATTTTGGTCCGGCTGACCGGCTGGTGGCATTCGGGGAAAAGAATGGCATGGCCGTCATGGGACATGCTCTTGTGTGGCACGACCAGACTCCGCGAGAGGCATTTCTCGGCGGCGACGGCAAGCTTCTGGGGCGTGACGCCATGCTGGCGCGCATGAAGCACCATATTGACACCGTTGTCGGCCGCTACAAAGGGAAAGTCAAAGGATGGGACGTGGTGAACGAGGCGCTGACCGATGAAGGCGCACTCCGTCCCAGCCCGTGGATGCAGACAGTGGGGGAGGATTTCGTTGCGAAAGCGTTTGAGTTCGCACATCAGGCCGATCCCGATGCGGAGCTGTACTACAATGACTTCTCGCTGGACAAACCGGCCAAGCGTGACGCCGCCGTGCGGCTGGTGAAGGATCTCAAAACCCGGGGATTCCGGGTTGATGCGATAGGCATTCAAGGGCATTGGGGGATGGACTATCCGACAGATGAAAACCTGAAAGCATTCATCGAGGCCGCGAGGGCAATCGGCGTGAAGGTTCTGGTGACCGAAATGGACGTGGATATTCTTCCTCCTGCGTTTGACTACCAGGGGGCCGATATCTCGATGAGGGCCGAGCTGCGGGACAGCCTGAATCCATACCCGAACGGCCTTCCCGACAGCATGCAGACTGTCCTGGCTGACCGGTACGCGCACCTCTTCAGGATCCTGGTCTCATATGCCGACGTGGTCGATCGTGTCACCATCTGGGGTGTGCACGACACGAGATCCTGGCTCAACTACTGGCCTGTGCCGGGACGTACGAGCTACCCGTTGCTCTTCGACCGGAGCTACAAGCCAAAGAAAGCGTTCTACGCCGTGCTTGAAACGGCAAAGGCTCCGAAATAAAGAGACGACACAGTCCGCGATGTGGGAGTTCTAATAATGGATACCTGGTGAGAGTTCCGAGCATGCATACGATGACGTCGGTACTGAGCCGGAGTCGGCATGATCTGGTCCGACTTCCGGCAACATTGCTCATGGTTGTGCTATGCCTTGCCATTGCGCAGGAATCGATCGCCGCTGAAGGGTCCTATGTCTCGTCAACTCCAAAGGTCGGTGCATTTACGCTCGCAGCGCATGGCAAAGCACCGGCGTTGTGCGTGAGCTCGCAGGAGTACTCGGGTGTCATTCGCGTTGCCCGGCTCCTGCAACAGGATATCCGCCGTGTCAGCAATGCAGAACCCTCTCTCATGGTGGATCTGACTCCCTCTGCCGCAGAGGCCGTGCTCATCGGCACGCTTGGCCGGAGTCCGCTGATTGACAAACTGGTGCAACAGCGAAAGCTTGATGTAAGGGAGATTGCGGGAAAGTGGGAGACGTTTGTCGTCGAGATTGTGGAGAAGCCTGTCGCCGGTGTTGACAGGGCCCTGGTGATTGCGGGAAGCGACAAACGGGGAACAATCTACGGTATGTTCGATGTGTCGGCGAAGATTGGCGTTTCTCCATGGAACTGGTGGGCGGATGTTCCGCCTGAACGCCATGCCGGGCTGTATGTCCTTCCGGGCCGGCACGTTGATGGTCCGCCCGCAGTGAAGTACCGGGGCATATTCATCAATGACGAGGCTCCAGCCCTGGCCGGATGGGCCCGGGAGAAGTTCGGCGGCCTCAACGCGCGCTTCTACGAGCATGTGTTTGAGCTGATCCTCCGGCTCAAGGGGAACTACCTGTGGCCGGCAATGTGGGGAGAGGCGTTCTACGATGACGATCCGGCCAGTCCGAAACTCGCAGACGAGTGTGGCATCGTCATCGGAACATCGCACCATGAACCAATGATGCGCGCTCATGATGAATGGCGACGTTACGGTTCGGGACCATGGAACTATGATCAGAACGAGTCCAGGCTGAAGAGCTTCTGGCGGGAAGGCATAACCCGCATGGGTTCGTTCGAGAGCGTGGTCACCCTCGGCATGCGGGGCGACGGCGACGAACCGATGTCTGAAAATGCAAACATTGCATTGCTTGAGAAGATTGTGCGGGACCAGCGGCAGATCCTCTCGGAAGTGACCGGAAAAGACCCGGCCGCCATCCCGCAGGTGTGGGCGTTATACAAGGAGGTCCAGGAGTACTATGACCGGGGCATGCGCGTGCCCGACGATGTGACCCTTCTATTGTGTGACGACAACTGGGGGAACATCCGGAAACTCCCCGCGCTCGGCGATAAGCCGCGTGCGGGCGGCTACGGCATCTACTATCACTTTGATTTCGTGGGCGGTCCGAGGAACTACAAGTGGCTGAACACAGTCCAGATCGCGCGCGTCTGGGAACAGATGCGCCTGGCCTATGAGTATGGCGCACGCCAGATCTGGATCGTCAACGTCGGGGACATCAAGCCGATGGAACTGCCGATCCAGTTCTTCCTGGATTATGCCTGGAATCCCGAGGAGTGGACTGCGGATCGCGTAGCGGAGTACGCGCGGGTGTGGGCGGAGCAGCAGTTTGGCGCGCAACATGCCGGGGAGACCGGACGCATTCTGACGGCATACACCACGTATAACTCGAGGCGAAAACCCGAACTGCTCTCACCTGGGACCTACAGCCTGCGCCATTACCGGGAGGCAGAACGCGTCGTCAGTGATTATGCTGCGCTGGCCGATGATGCCCGGCGCATCGCTGCATCCATTCCGTCTGACCAACAGGATGCTTTTTATCAGCTGGTGCTCCATCCGGTGGAAGCCTGCGCCAACCTGAATGCGCTGTATGTGACCGTCGCCCGGAACCGCCTCTTTGCAGATCAGGGACGCGCATCTACAAACACCCTGGCGGCACGTGCTGAAGAGCTCTTCCGCAAGGACTCCGCTCTCAGCCATTACTACAACACCACGCTTGCGGGCGGCAAGTGGAGTCACATGATGGATCAGACGCACATTAGCTACACCACCTGGCAGCAGCCGGACAGGGATGTGCAGCCCCACGTCGAAACGATAGGTCTGAATGCCGTCGCTGATATGGGTGTTGCGATCGAAGGATCTGATCATTGGTGGCCCCATGACACAGCGGAAGCAGTTCTTCCCGGGTTCGATCCGTACAACCGGCAATCGCACTTCATCGAGGTATTTGCGCGGGGAACACTGCCGGTTCAGTACACGATCAGTGCACAGGAGGGCTTTGTCAGGCTCAGCAGCACAAAGGGGACGACCCGGACGGAAGAACGTGTGTCGGTCGACATTGACTGGGAGAATGCGCCGAAAGGAACGCGCCGCATTCCGTTGACGGTCACCGGGCCGGGGAACACCAGCGTCGTTGTGTATGCTGTGCTGAAGAATCCCGTTTCACCGGACCCGCGGAAGTTCGACGGGTTTGTGGAAGGCGACGGTGTTGTGTCAATGGAGGCCGATCACTTCACAAGGGCTGTACGCACGGCGGATGTCCGGTGGGAGCGGATTGCCGATCTGGGCCGCACCGGTTCTGCCATGACGCCCGTTCCGGTGACTTCGGCGAGCGTGGTACCGGGAGACGGCAAGCCTTGCCTCGAGTATGTAATGCACCTTTTTACTGCCGGGAAGGTGAAGGTCCATGCATACCTCTCCCCGACGCTGAACTTCCGCACAGAACGCGACCGTGCACAGAAGGGCCTTTGTTACGGCATCTCGTTCGATACAGAACCACCGCAGAGTATCAACATGCATGCGCGCGACACAATCCCTGATTGGCTGTACCCGCGGGAGTGGAATGATGCGGTGAGCAGCAATGTGAAAATCGTGACATCGGAGCACGTTGTGGGCGTGCCTGGAAAACACGTGCTGAAGTTCTGGATGGTCGATCCGGGTGTCGTGCTGCAGAAGCTCGTGATCGATGCCGGCGGGCTCAAGCCCAGCTACCTGGGTCCACCGGAAAGCGCACGGGCTCCGCTGGAATTCTCCAATCCGGTCCTTGCCGGCTTCTATCCCGATCCCAGCATGTGCCGGGTAGGAGGCGACTATTATCTGGTGACCTCCACCTTTGCCTATTTCCCCGGGCTCCCGGTTTTCCACAGCCGGGATCTGGTGAACTGGGAAGTCATAGGGCATGTCATGGATCGTCCGGAGCAGCTCAACCTGGACAAGCAAGGGGTGTCGAGAGGGCTTTTCGCGCCATCCATACGGTATCACGATGGCCTATTTTACGTGACGTGCACGCTGGTGGACATCGGGGGAAACTTTGTGGTGACATCGCCGTCGGCGCGCGGTCCCTGGTCCAGCCCGGTGTGGATCCCGGAAATCAACGGCATCGATCCGTCGATGTTCTTCGATGACGACGGAAAGGCGTACATCGTCTATAATAGTATTCCCCCCGATGACAAACCGCTGTACGATGGCCACAGGACGATCCGGATGTACGCCTTCGATACCAGGACCCTGAAGGTTGCGGGAAAAGAACAGATCCTTGTCAACGGCGGAACGGATATTACGAAGAAACCTGTGTGGATCGAAGCCCCGCACATTTTCAAGCGCGGCGGCACCTACTATCTCATTGCAGCAGAAGGCGGGACTGGCGATCAGCATTCAGAAGTCGTCTTCCGAAGTGCTGCGGTCGGCGGACCGTACGTGCCTTTTGCCGGCAATCCGATTCTGACGCAACGGCATCTGGGACCGGACAGAAAAGCGCCCATTACATCGACGGGTCATGCTGATTTCGTGCAGACCGAACAGGGTGACTGGTGGGCCGTGTTTCTTGGGTGCAGGCCCTACCCTCCCTATGAGAAGGGATACTACAACACAGGACGAGAAACATTCCTTGCGCCGGTGAAATGGAACGACGGGTGGCCGGTGATCACGACGGGCGACGAGGAAGTGCAATACTATTATCCGTATCCTCTGCCCCGTTCGACAAACTCGGGAACTCCGTACAGCGGCAATTTCACTGTCAGAGACGAATTTGCAGCACAGTCGCTGGATCCCAACTGGGTCTTCCTGAGGACGCCGCATGAGAAGTGGTATACTCTGGAAGCGCGCAAAGGTGCGCTTGGCATCAGGCTTCGGCCAGAGAGCTGCTCGGGCAACATGAACCCGAGCTTCCTGGGCCGGCGCCTGCAGCACCTCAGGGGATCTGCAAGTACTGCGCTGCACTTTACACCCGGGGCAGAGAACGAGAAAGCCGGCATTCTCATATTCCAGAACGAGACACACTTCTATTATCTCTGCAAATCCGTGAGGCAGGGAAAACCCTTGGTACAGCTGTTTGCATCGGACGAGCGGAACAAGACAGGTATGACCGCCCTCGCCACACGCGAGATAAGCACTCAGGATGCCAATAGGCCGCTCCGGCTGAAGATAGAAGCAAACGGTTCAGTCTGCAACTTCCTCTATGGAACAGGAGAGAATGCCTGGACCAAGCTGAAAGAGGGTGCCGATGCGACATTCCTGAGTACAAGAGTCGCTGGCGGTTTTGTCGGATGCATGGTTGCGCTCTATGCCACCTCTCTCGGCAAGGCGTCCGATACAACAGCCTATTATGAGTGGTTCGAATATTCCGGCAATGACAAGGTCTATGCGACGGAACGCCGGTGAGGGTGGGGTGATATCGCCGATGCAACCGGTGCAATCCCTTCCATTGGGAAATGCTACCGTTCCTGCGATGGACAACAGGCGGCAATGGCCTGCTGAAGGAATCTGAATGCCAGAGTGCGTGGTCGAATGTCAGTGCAGTTCAGTTTAGCTTGAGTACATTGTTCTGTGAAGACAAGGAGAAGGGTATGACAGATCAGCAGTGGGATCTCCTGAAACGGGTGGTGCGCGGTGACCTTGTGGAACCCCTGCCGGTGGGATTCATCATCGACTGTCCCTGGCTTCCCGGCTGGTACGGCATCAGGATCATCGACTACTTCACCAATGATCAACGCTGGCTGGATGCGAATCTCAAGGCCCTGAACGAATTCCCCGATGTGATGTTCCTCCCCGGGTTCTGGTCTGAATACGGGATGTGCACAGAGCCGTCGGCATTTGGCGCGCGCTGCGTATTTCCTCCGAATGAATTTCCTCACGCACATCCGGTTATTGCTTCGCCGGAAGATCTCGAGATGCTTCCGGCGCCGAATCCCAGAACCGACGGACTTCTGCCGTTTGTCCTCAACCGGCTCAAACTCGCGCAGCCCGGAATAGAAGCCGCCGGTCACCGGATCCGGTTTGCCGTGTCACGGGGCCCTCTAAACATCGCCAGTTACCTCATGGGAATGACAGAGTTTCTGACGCTTCTTCTCACTCATCCGGAAGAGGCGGAATCACTGCTGAAAAGGATCACGGCATTCGTCAAGGAATGGCTGGCAGTGCAGCGCGAGGCATTCCCGACAATCGATGGCATATTGTTACTTGACGACATCATCGGCTTCATGGGAGAGCGGGAGTTCCAGCGTTTCGGGCTGCCATACTTTTCCGAACTCTATGACAGCGATGTAGCGATCCGGTTTCTTCACAACGACGCTCCCTGCAAAATCTCTGCACCATTTCTGCCGGAAATAGGTGTCAACCTCTTCAATATGGGATTCGACGTTACATTGAATGAGCTCAAAACATTGACGAAGAACAGCGTGACGCTGCTCGGCAATATTCCCCCGCGCGATGTCCTGGCGAACGGCACACCTGCTGAAGTTGGAACGGCAACCAGGGAGCTCGTCGGGTCACTCACGGACCGGTCGAGAGTGATTCTTTCTTGCGGCGGGGGAATGCCGCCAAGTGTGAGTACTGCGAACATAAAGTCGTTCATCGAGGCGGTGATAGAGAGCTCCGGAAGCTGAACGGCTGCCGGTCGGTCCGGAAATGCATCGCTGACAGGACCCTGAAGCACGGACCGCTGTTTCGTTGAAGTGTTTGTTGCGGAGAGGCGTTGTTGCCGTGAGGCTCTGCTGCAATGAACCGCTGTTGCAGTGAAGCG
>Ga0316605_10002150_pt1 | contig 11229 bp, 10 predicted proteins | sample OWC_soil_day20_n_FD_207666 | JGI IMG/M metagenome (GOLD analysis project Ga0316605, IMG submission 207666) | Wetland soil microbial communities from Old Woman Creek delta, Ohio, United States - OWC_soil_day20_noCT | ecosystem: Environmental > Terrestrial > Soil > Wetlands | place: USA: Ohio... | reverse complement strand
ACGGTCGATCTGACGCATCACTTCGCCGACCCCGCTCTGATTGGCGAAGTGGCGATTTGCGATCTGCCGCCCGAGGTTGTCGGCTATATCTACCCCAGTCGCTATTGCCAGTCGGATCGCCTGCTCAAGTTGGCGCGCACTCAGTTCGGTCATCTGGAACCCGGCTATGGCCGGGTTCTGGCCATTCAGGACTGGGTGAAAAGGTGGGTCAGCTTCACGCCGCACAGCTCGAATACCAATACCTCGGCGGTCGACACGCTGATCGAGCAAGTCGGCGTCTGTCGCGACTTCGCGCATCTGATGATTGCCCTGTGTCGCGCGCTCAATATCCCGGCGCGCTTTGCTACCGGGACGGATTACGGCGCCGACCCGGCGCTCGGGCCGCCCGATTTTCAGGCTTATGTCGAGGTTTATCTCGGCTATCGCTGGTACATCTTCGATCCTTCCGGGACGGCCATCCCGATGGGCTTTGTCCGCTTCGGTACCGGCCGCGATGCCGCCGATGTGGCTTTTGCCACCATTTTCGGCCCGGTCAGGGGGCATCCGCCAGCGATTCGCACGCAGGCCATCGAGGATGCGGCGAACGGCCTGGTCCTGCCGCATCCTTGCCGGGAAGCACTATCCACCCACGCCACACCAAAGGAAATGCCATGAACAACATCATCTATATCGTCGGCCTGGTCGTTGTCGTGATCGCCGTCCTGTCATTTTTCGGGCTGCGCTAAGGGGCGATCGCGAAGTGCCTTGGCCGGCACTTCCGGCTTGCCGGCCGGGCCTGGTATTTCGAGAAATTGCCGGGCGGCAAAGGCCCAGATCATTCGCGAGGCATCCGGGCCGCCGGGGTCGCTGTACGCTTGTCCGGCAGCGCCGCCACTCCAGGCATGGCCAAGTCGGCTGACTTCGCAGAGCGTGGCGATCAGTTGGCCGTGGTGGCGATAATCGGTGATGGTCGCGGCATAGCGCTTGCCGCGCTGCACCACGCGCGGCCGGCCGGCCGTCGCCCCGGCCCGTTCGCCCCAGCGCAAGGCGGCTTCGGCGCCATTGGCCAGGGCCACCACGGGGTCTGCCGTGCCATGGATGACCAGTAGCGCGGGGAGGCGGCTGGCCGGAGTAATGGCCGGCAGCGGCGACCTGCTGCCTTTTTTCCCCAGCATGGCCTTGATGGCGCCGGTCGACGAATGGGCCACGCCGGGGGCGATGCCCGAGTGCATGGCCACGGCCTGAAAGCGTGCCGGATGCAGCGTCGCCAGCAGTGCGGCCATGCCGGCGCCGGCTGAAATACCCGCCACGGCGATCCGCTCGCGGTCGACGGCCTGGGTCAGGCAAATTTTCTCGATGGCCGCATCGATCGACTTGGCCTCGGCCTGGGCCCGGCCGCTGCGGGTTTCGTACCAGTTCCAGCAGGCTTGTACGTTGGCCAGACGATCCTGTTCCGGGTAGAGCACGAAAAAGCGCTTACGTGCCGCGATCAGGTTCATCCGGCTGCTGGCGGCCAGGCCGGCGCCATCCTGCCGGCAACCGTGCAGCATGACCAGCAGCGGCAATCTTTCGTCGCGCCTTACCCCCGGCGGTTTGTAGAGCCGATAGCGGCGCGGGCCGGTGGTGCCGATGGCGATGCCGCTGCTCCAGTTGTCGGAGGGGGGCGAGGGACGCCGGGCGACCGTCGCCTGGCGACTTGGTGCGGCGCTGCGCAGGCTTTGCTGCATGGCCGTGCTGCCGGCGCGCAGCACGCTTCGCGTCAGCGAACTCAAGGTTCTCTGGAGTGATCGGCTCCAAACATTTTTGCGCAGGCGCCTGGCCATCAATGTCCTTTACCCGTGTTCGCTGAAGAACAGCCAAGGCTAAGCCCGGTCGGGCCTCAGCCTCTGTCTGCTGCCGAACCTTGTCCGGTTTGCTGGTTATGGGCGCCAGCGTACAGATGGCCGTTGGCGGCAAATTTAAGCTGTCCATTCAGGGTGCCGGTCAGCAATGCCGGCACTTATGAGTATCGATCAACTTCATTACAGGAGCACCGCATGAACAAGGATCAAACCAAGGGTCGTATCGAACAAGCCAAAGGCAAAGTCAAGGAAATCGCCGGCAAGGCGGTCGGCAACGACCGGCTGGCCTTGAAAGGCAAGATTCAAAATGCCGACGGCAAAGTCCAGGCCGCTTATGGCGATCTCAAGAAAGAGGTCAAGGATGCCAGCAAGGGCTGATTGGCAGTCAGCGAATTCGGCAGGGAACTGAGCTGCCGGAAATTTCCGAAGCAATCACCGGAGCACAAAATGAACAACGAAACGATCAACACCAGTGGGCTTGATAGATCCGTCTCGAGGCTTCTCAGCGCGAGCACCCTCGGCAGTGACGATGTCTATAACCTGAAGGACGAGAAGCTGGGCAGCATCAAGGAACTCATGCTCGACATTGACGAAGGCAAGGTCTGCTACGCCGTATTGTCTTTCGGCGGCTTCCTCAGCATGGGTGAAAAGCTGTTTGCCGTGCCGTGGAGCGCCCTGACGGTCGACACCAAAAACAAGCGAATTTTGATGGATACCGACGAAGCCCGGCTCAAGGATGCCCCGGGGTTCGACACCGACCACTGGCCGAACATGGCCGATGCCTCGTGGAGCCAGAGCATCCATTCCTTCTACAGCAACCGGACGACAGGCCTGTCCTGAGCGGTCGATGGCGACCATTCCCGCACCAACGGGGATGGCCTATGAGTACAGGCGCCGGGCGTTACCGTACAACAGGTCGTCGAGTACTTGGTCCTTCCTGCCGGGCTTGAGAAAAACCCCGACCGTCTGCCGCATGGCGCGGCAGGTGGCGGCGGCGACAGGAACTATCGGCCCGGACCGCCGCTGGAAGGGCCATGGCAGGCGAGATCAGACGGATGCGTGGTCCCGGGGCTTGTTGCCGGCCAGTATCTTGAGCTGGGTGTCTTCCTCGACAATGTGATGAACCAGCCAGTTGCGCAGGTAGATCAAGACGTCGAATTGGGCGGTCAGCGGGTTGTCGTGCAGTTCGGCATAGAACTCGCGCAATTTCTCCTCGAAATGCACATGCTGCTTTTCCTGCTGACGGAGCGCTGCGTAGCCGTAATGCTCCATCATGCGTTCTTCGGCCCGGAAATGGATCTGGACATATTGGTCGAGCGCCCTGAGGACGCGGGCGACTTCGCGCGAGCCGAGTTTTTTGGTGACGACTTCGAACAGGTCGTTGGTCAGGTCGAACAGGTAACGGTGATGTTCGTCGATGGCATCGATGCCGACGCTCATCTCGTCCGTCCATTGCACCCAGTCTGCCTTGTGGCGGATGACTTCGGGCAGGTCCAGTGACTGGGTCGGGTCGATGATGTCGTCGCGGTAAAGATGACGGATGCGCAGGATGTCCGGCAAGGCGATGACGAAGGCGTCGACGGTGGCCGGGTCGAACTGGCTGCCTGATTGTTCCTTGATCCAGTCGATGGCTTCGTTGACCGGCCAGGGGTGTTTGTAGGGGCGCAGCGAGGTCAGGGCATCGAAGACGTCGGCGATGGCGCAGATGCGGGCCAGCACGGGAATGTCCTCGCCGGCCAGGCCGTAGGGATAGCCCGAACCATCCCAGCGTTCGTGGTGGCAGGCGGCAATCTCGCCGGCGGCCTTGATGAGGCTGTCGTCGCCGTCGAGCAGCCGCTTGCCGAGTTCGGTGTGGGTTTTCATCACGGCGTATTCTTCCGGCGTCAGAAAGCCGGGTTTGAGCAGAATGGCGTCGGGGATACCGATTTTTCCCACGTCGTGCATCGGCGCGCAGATGGCCAGGACTTCGCGCATTTCCTGGGGGAGCTTCATGGCCTTGGCAATGGCCGTGGCGTAATGGGTCATGCGCATGACGTGCATGCCGGTTTCGTTGTCGCGGTATTCGGAGGCGGCACCGAGGCGCCGGATGGCGTCGGTACGCGCTTCCTCCAGCTCGATTTCGCGCACGCGCAGGGTTTCGGTAATCATGCTGCGCGAAATCAGCACGGCGAGAGCCTGGGCAAGATCGCTCATGAATTCGCATTCGATCGGCCCGGGTTGCCAGTCCGGCTCGATGAAGAGGATGACCCGGCCGAGTGGCCGCCCTTCGCTGCGCAAGGGCAGGACAAAGCACGGCGCATCGTTGTCCATGCCGGGGAAAGATAGTGGTGGATTGTGCGACCTGGGGGTGCAGATGTGCACCGTTTCCCCGTCGGGAATGTCGACGGTGGCCTGATCGTCGGCCTGGACGCCGTGTTCCCAGGCCGGCGGTATGCCGAATTGGGCGACCTGGACGAAACGTCGCCGCGAGTTGAGCAGCAGGATGGCGCTATGCGGCTTGACGCGGATACTGGGCAGGCTGCCGAGCAGGTCGAACAGACGGGCTTGCAGCTTGTCGAGGTCGGCGCTGGCATCGCTGATCCTGGTCAATTCGAATACCAGGCGGCTGATCGCCAGTATCTCCTGGTCCTTGTTCATGGTCTCGACCTCGGGGCGAAATGTTTTCGAAGTGGCAATATTGTAACCAGAATACACAATATCGGCGCAGGGCGTTTATATTTCCAATGCATATCCCCGTCGGGCGTCAAATCTTTGCGTTCTGCCAGCCAGACCGTGCATTCGGGGATGCTTCCGCGACCGCCGGGCGTTTCGGGCAGACGGTCCGGTCTGCTATCCTTGCGCCTTGTTTTGGCGACGAAGTTCGGGAGCGGGTGCGGTGCTGACAAACCATTGGTGTGCTTCGGTCGATGCGACCATCGATTTGCGAACGGGATGCAACCCCCTGGAACAGCATGGGCCGCAGGCGGTTGAGGTGCACGCCGATGCCTGGGCGCCGATGGCGGCGGTGGCCGATCCGCACGATATCCGGCAGGTGGTGGATTACGAGGTGATTTTCCTGGCGATTCGCCGGCTGGAGAACAATCCCCATGCGATCTGTCTGGAAAGCAGCATCCTGGAGGTCATGGATGCCATCTTTTCCATGCCGATCGTCAGTTCGGCCTTCGTTTCCATGCGCAAGCCGCATGTCTATCACGGACAGGGCACGCCGGCGATTTCCCTGTCGATGACCCGCGAGCAGTGGGCCAAACAACGGGCATGATCGCCGCCATCGGGGCTGTCGCCAGCAACGGCATGCTCGGCCTCGACGGCTGGCTGCCGTGGGATATTCCGGAAGAGCTGGCCTATTTCGAGGCGACGGTGGCCGGGGCGGCGCTGGTTGTCGGGCGGCTGACCTATGAGTCGATGGCAGTGGTGCCGGCCGATTGCTTCGTCGTCAGCCGGCAAAGCAGTCTGGCCTTGAGGCCCGGTTGCCGGCAGGTAAATTCGGTGCAGGAAGGCTTGTCGACCGCAGCGGCTACCGGCAAGGATGTTTTCGTGATCGGCGGTGCCTCGGTATACGCGGCGGCCTGGCCTTATTGCCAGCGCTTCTATCTGACCAGGATAGAAATGCCTTGCGCGGGCGACACCTTGTTTCCGTCGGCGATTCCCCTGGCGTCGTGGCAGATCGTTGCCGAGGAGCAGCGAACCTATGTCGAACGCAAGAGCGGTCAGCCGGTGTTGTGCCGCTTCCTGCAATACGAGCAGGCGATGCCGTTGAAATTGGCGTCGGACGATTGCCAAGCTTCGTCATATTGACCAGAATCGGGACAACCAAACTTTGCAAGACCTCCGGGTATGACGCCCTCCCCCCAAAACATCGTCCGTCGCGGCAAGCAGCTATGGATCGCGGTGCTGTCCATGGCCTTGGGCGGCATGGTGTTGCTGGCTTATGTGTTGTGGTCCGCCTACCATGAAGCGCGGCTCGATGCGGAAAACACGGCGATCAGTCATGCCAACCTGCTCGAAGCGCGGCTCGACACCGCCTTGCGCCGGGTCGACGCCGATCTGGCCGCCTTGAGCGAGCGGGTGCCGCTCGATGCCCTCGGGCGGGCGGCGGTGCCGCAGTTCCGGACCTTGCTGGAAGATGAACTGGCGCGGCGCTGGGTGAAATTTCCCGAAATCGCCGGCTTGCGCATTGTCGATGCGCAGGGCAATGTCCGCTACATGGCCGGCAGCGGCGACTACGTCAATATTGCCGACCGGGCCTATTTCAAGGCCTTGCGCGACCGGTACGAGCCGGGGCTGATTTTTTCCGAGGTACTGGTTTCGCGGATCACCAAGCGCCCGGTGATGGTGGCGGCACGCGGGCTTTATGCGGCCGATGGCTCATTCCGCGGGATCGTCAGCATGCCGTTGGCGCTGGAGTATTTCGACAGCTTGCTGGAAAACATCGATATGGGGCCCAACGGCGCCCTGGTCATTCGCCGTTTTGACGACCAGACGCTGGTCTTGCGCCGGCCTTCGGTGGCGGACGAAATCAATCGGCCGCTGGCCGCCACTCACCCGATCTACCAGCGTTTGCAGGCCGGGGAAATGGCCGGGAGCATGGAGTTCACCGCCCAGGCCGACGGTATCCAGCGGATCTATGCTTTCCGCCGCCTCAAGGATTACCCCTTTTATGTACTGGCCGGCTTGTCCACCGACGATGTGACGTCCTTGTGGAAACGTCGCGCCCAGATGGTGGCCGGGGTCGGCATCGCGCTGTTCGCCGGCTTGTCCCTGATGTTGTTCTGGCTGTTCCGGGCGCAGGAAAGGGAGTTGCTGGCAGCCGAAGTCCTGCGCCAGCAAGAGCTCCAATTGCGCGAAGCGCAGCGCCTGGCCAAGGTGGGCAGCTGGGAGCTCGATTTGTCGACCGGGCAACTGGCCTGGTCCGAGAGCCTGTACCAGATTTTCGAGATTGATCCGGCGAAACATCCGGGAACTTACGAACTGTTCATTTCGGCGATCCATCCGGACGACCGGGAAAGCGTCGACCGGGCTTACCGGGCCTCGCTCAGCCAGCGGGAGCCTTACCAGATCGAGCATCGTTTGCTGCTGCCTGACGGCCGGATCAAGTACATTCTGGAAAGCGGCGAAACCCGCTATGCCGAGGACGGCACGCCGCTACGCTCGATCGGCACGGCACAGGACATTACCGGCATGCGCCAGATGGAGGCGCAGATGCAATTGCTGGCCAGCGCTTTTCAGCATAGCGGCGAAGCCATCCTGATTACCGACGCCGACAACCGGATTATTACGGTTAATCCCTCGTTTACCGAATTGACCGGTTACGAACTGGCCGATGTGCTGGGCAAGAATCCGAGCATGCTGTCGGCCGGGCGCAATACGCCGGAAGAGTATGCGGCGATGTGGCAGGCGCTTGGCGAGCGCGGATTCTGGCAGGGTGAGGTGTGGGATCGGCGCAAGGACGGCGGGGTCTACCCGAAGTGGTTGTCGATCTCGGTCATCCGCAGCGACGACGGCAGTATCCGGTATTACATCGCCCATTTCACCGATATTTCGGCCGAGCGGGCGGTCGAGGCGCGCCTGCATCATCTGGCCCACCACGACATGCTGACCGGGCTGGTCAATCGGCTCAACCTCAAGGGGCGCCTGGAGCAGGCGCTGGCCGCTGCCGAGCGCGAAGGCGGGCGGGTAGCGCTGCTGTTTATCGATCTGGACCGTTTCAAGGTGGTCAACGACACGCTGGGCCATCATGTCGGCGACGAATTGCTGATCGAGGTGGCCCGGCGTCTGCTGGATGCCGTGCGCGGCAGCGATGTGGTGGCGCGCCTGGGGGGCGACGAATTCGTCATCATGCTGACCGGCATCGAGCATACGGCGGTGGTTGCCAGCGTGGCCGAGAAGCTGGTGCTTAGCGTCGGCGAGCCTTATCTCGTTGAAGGGCACGATTTGTATACCTCGCCGAGCATCGGCATCGCCATTTATCCGACCGATGGCACGGACGGCGAAACCCTGCTCAAGAACGCCGACGCGGCGATGTACCACGCCAAGACGGCTGGCCGGAACAATTTCCAGTTCTTCGATGCCAAGATGAACGACGCCGCGCTCGAACGCCTGAAAATCGAGCACAGCCTGCGTCAGGCTTTGGCCCGCGACGAGTTCCGGCTGCATTTCCAGCCGATCATCGACATGCGGAGCGGGCGCGTGGTCAAGCTCGAGGCATTGGTGCGCTGGCAGCATCCGGAAATGGGCCTGGTGCCGCCCGCCAGGTTCATCGGCATTGCCGAGGAAACCGGTCTGATCCAGCCGCTCGGCGAATGGGTCTTCTGGGCCGCCTGCCGGCAACAGGCGGATTTCCGGGCAGCAGGCGTGACCGGCGTCAAGATGGGCATCAATATTTCGGCGCTCCAGATGCGTAACGGCAATCTGCCGATTCTCGCCCGCGGTGCCATCGAGGCGCTGGGACTGGAACCGGCGGAGCTGATTTTCGAAATCACCGAATCGGTGGCCATGCAGCGCCCGGACGAGACGGTGCGTATTCTCGACCTGTTGCACGACATGGGTATCCAGCTGGCCATCGACGATTTCGGCACCGGCTATTCCTCTCTCAGTTACCTGCGCATGTTCCCGATCAGCTATCTAAAACTGGATCGCTCCTTTGTCGAGGAAATCGGTCGGGGGCAGGGCAGCGCGGTGATTTGCGACGCGACCATCAGCCTGGCCCACAGCCTTGGACTCAAGCTGATTGCCGAAGGCATCGAGACGCCCGAACAATTCGATTACCTGCTCGACAAGGGGTGCGATCAGGCCCAGGGCTACCTGTTCAGCCGCCCCGTTCCTGCCGATGAAGCACTGGCCTTCATTCGCCGGCACAATCAGTGAACGAGTTTCACCGGCAATCGGACCCTCCTGTCGGCCTGTCTTGGCCTGATTTTTTCCGGTGATCCATGAATAGATTCCTCCAGCAGTTGCAACGACTCAATTTCGATGATGGCCGGCATGCCACGTCGGACGGCGTGCGGGCCATGGTTATCGGCTGCGAAAGAGCGGCCGATTGGGAGAAAGTGGCCGAGGTTTATCGGGGCTTGCAGGCCGACCTGGAGTTGCCGGCGGCGGCCATCTCCGTTGCCGGACGGAGCGGCTACCGAATCTGGTTGTCCCTGGTCGAGGCGGTGCCGCTCGGCGAGGCCAGGCGCTTTCTCGACGCCCTGTGTCGTCGCTACCTGGCCGATATTCCCCAGGGCCAGCTGCGCTGCTGGCCGGGCGGCGAGGAGCAGGGCGACTGGCCGGAACTGCCGCCGGCCTTGGACGAAATCAGCGGAAAATGGTCGGCCTTCATCGATCCGAGCATGGGGGCGATGTTCGTCGATGAATCCGGCCTCGACATGGCACCCAACATGGAACGTCAGGCCGACATGCTGTCCGCGGTGGCCAGCATCGAGCTGGCCGATTTCCGGCGGGCGCTCCACAGGCTGGCTCCCGTGACAGAACGTGGGGACGAGCCCGCAACAGCGCTCGCCGCTACCGCTCCTCTGCGGTCGACGCTCGATGTCGGTGGCAATTTCAGCGACCCGACCAGTTTCTTGCTGGCCGTGATGAATGATGTCTCGGCCACGGCCGATCAACGGATCGAGGCCGCCAAGGCCCTGTTGCCTTACTTCGCATCGCCCGGGCGCGAGTGAAATCGTACCGGGCGATTGCCAGCGCTGCCGTGCGCTCCTCGTCTTCCTTATAATGCGCCGCCCGATACTCATGCTGGAAAACCATGCGAACCGATTTGAAAGTACCTTTCGCGGAAAAGGACGAGGCCAAGAAGCTCGGGGCCAGGTGGGATGCGGCGCGCAAAATCTGGTACGTCGATGGAGCGAAGGATCTCGCAGCTTTTGCCCGCTGGTCGCCGACCCCACATACCGGGGCGGGCAGCGCCACGCCGGCACCGCAGAGCGGACGACAGCAGGCAACCGGCAAGGTCATCGTCGGGAGCAAGTACGTCGAACGAACGCCGGTCTGCGACTGTCCACCGTGGGAAGTCTGCGACCGATGTCGCTCAATGGCGCTGTCCGGCTAGCTTGGGAACGCGGTTGAAAATATTTTCGTTTTCGTGACAACCGAATCGATGCGCGTGCGTTAAGCGGATGTTGAAGTCAATTTGCAGGGAAATCGAAGTGCGTTCGTTTGTATTTGCTGTCATGCTGGGTTTGTCTTCGTGGGGCGTTCAGGCCGCCGATACGGTGCCGTTCGACGATCCCATCGCCGAAGCGCCGCTGCCGGTATTGAGCGCGGACGCGGTGGTGACCATCAACCCGGTGCCGATGCCCGTCCGGGTCACCGAGTTGCTGCATGACGTGGCTTCCTCCGCCGAGGCCAGGCCTGGCAAGAAGCTGAAAATTGCCAAGAAGAAGAGCTTGCCGACGGCCATGCTGTCGAGAACGGAACGCCATCAGATGGCGCTGGCGGCAGCCAGTCAGAAGCCGGATTCCGTGCTGCTTGATTTCTTCAACGACGAGGATTTCGAGTCGGGGATCGAAAGACTCGATCTTCACCGCTCCTTCAGCCGCCCCAAGGTGATGAAGGTGGCCGATCAGGACGAAGAGGACAATGATCCGGATATTTCGGAGGCGGTAAAGCTCCGCTTGTTCCTCGCACGCATGAAAGCTGTGCGGGCGCACGAGAAAAAATTCTCTTAGCGGTTGGCTGGTCTGGTGAAAAGGCTGCGGACAATGCGCCGACGCTGATCTTCCCGCAGCGATTCACATAAACACGCCTCCATCACGGAGGCGTTTCAATTTTCCGGCTGTTTTGCCGGTCGACCGCAGGATTTTCCCTACAGGATCATGCCGGCGCCGACGGTGTTGTTGCTCATCGTCGATGACGATGAAGGTGCCGGTTGCCCGCTTGTCTTCGTAAGGTGCGGGCGCGGTCCAGGGGCGTTTCGGCCAGCGAGCAGACGGTGGCGGCGATTTCCTTGACGGCGGCCAGGACTTCGGCGGTTTTGACGATCATGTCGCTGCGCGAGCAGTCGATTTCGTCGGCGAGCAGGAGGGTCTAGGATTGCTCGGTGAGGCCTTTGCCGAGTCTTGTGCTGTAGGGCTCGATGCGGCTCATGAGGCTGCTAGTCGTGCAGCTGACTTACAAACGGTGCGAACATTCCTGACCGATGGGTTCCGGATAAAGTTATTTAAATTCAATGGCGTGAAACTTTGCTTGCCGTTTGCGCGACTCTTGATGCTATCGCGAATGACGATATTCCTGCTGCTGGTTTTAGAATTGGCCTTGCATCCGGCTACTGCGTAGCTGCTGAGAGCTTGTGGGCGTTCTGCCCGGTGCGGCCAGTTTTTTGTGGATTGGGCTATCCGGCGAGACTCCGAAGTATCCGATTTGGCTTTAGGTCGATATAACCATGACAACTCCCCACATCATTTCCGGG
>Ga0316605_10002147_pt1 | contig 11238 bp, 9 predicted proteins | sample OWC_soil_day20_n_FD_207666 | JGI IMG/M metagenome (GOLD analysis project Ga0316605, IMG submission 207666) | Wetland soil microbial communities from Old Woman Creek delta, Ohio, United States - OWC_soil_day20_noCT | ecosystem: Environmental > Terrestrial > Soil > Wetlands | place: USA: Ohio... | reverse complement strand
CCTCGTAGACGATGCGGTGGACGATCCCCGGGATGGTCGGGGCGAGGAAGGCGGCCTCCCCGGTGAGGAGCGTGTAGGCGACCGAGGCCAGGGAGAAGATGTCGGCCCGCCCGTCCACCTCTTCGTGGCTCGCCTGCTCGGGCGCGGCGTAGAGGGGCGTGCCGATGAACTCCCCTTTCGATGTCAGACGCTGCCGGGCGTTCTCCAGCCGGGCGATGCCGAAGTCCATGACCTTGGCCTCGCCGGAGGGCAGGACGACCACGTTGGCCGGCTTGACGTCGCGGTGGACGACGCCCTGGAGGTGCGCGTGGTGCAGGGCACGCGCAACCTGCGCGACGAGCCGCATCACCGTGGGCCAGTCGACGGGGCCTTTCTCGCCGAGGTCGGCCAGGGTCTCGCCTCGCAGCAGCTCGAGGGCGATGAACATCGAGCCCGTTGCGGCGTCCCTCCCGACGTCGTGGACCACGACGATGCCCGGGTGCTGCAGGCGGGCTGCGATCTGCGCCTCGGCGATGAAGCGCTCTTCCGCGATCCGCGCCAGGTCGCCCCCGACGGTCGGCTGGATGACCTTCAGGGCGACCGTGCGGTCGAGGGCCGGGTCGCGGGCCTCGTAGACGACGCCCATCGCCCCGCGACCGATCTCGCGGACGATCTCGTACCGGCCGATTCTGGACGCAGGCTCCGCCATGCCGTCGACTGGCATTCTCGCACGCTCGGGCGGGGCGAGCGGCCCGGCCTACGAGCCGGGCGTGTGGAGGCGGCCGACGCGTCGCTTCTGCAGGCCTTCGATCACGGCGAGCTCGTCCCTCACGGCGGCCGCCGTCTCCGGGCTCGGGCCGAGCTCGAGCGCCGTGCGGAGGTACTGGTAGGCGGCGGCCGGCTCGCGGTGGTCGTCGAGCAGGATGATGCCGGCGAGAGCGCAGGCCTCGGCCAGTCCGGGGCCCCGGGGCACGTCTCGCATCACGCGGCGGAGGAGGACGAGCGCGGCGTCGGAGTGGCCCTCCTCGCGGAGCCACGAGGCGAGCGAGACGGCTTCCTCCGCCCCCAGCGCGCCTCGGGCCTCGGGGGCGGAGAGGGCGAAGTAGCCGCGCGCCGCCTCGTCGAAACGGCCGTCGGCAAGGGCGGCCCGGACGGGGTCGGCGCCGGAGGGAGGCGACGCCGGGGCCTCGATGTCGCTCGGCCGGGTGGAGAGACCACGGCGGTCGAGGACCCAGGCCACGAGGCCGCCCGCGATGAAGCCGCCGATGTGCGCGCCGTGGGCGACGCCTCCTTCCCCGGCGACGAGGAAGGGCAGGAGGTTGTCGAAGAGGAGGTACATCCCGAGGACGAATCGGGCCGGGATCTCGAAGACCTGCATCAGGAACGGCGGCAGGAAGGCCAGCATCCGCACGGTGTTCCTCGGGAACCAGAGGAAGTAGAAGCCGAGGACGCCCGAGATGGCCCCCGACGCCCCGACGAGGGGCACGCCGGAGGACGAGAAAACGAGGGCGTGGGTGAGTGTCGCCACGACGCCGGTGGCGAGGTACCAGAAGAGATAGGGGAGCGCGCCGAGCCGCCGCTCCACGTTGTCGCCGTAGATCCAGAGGAAGAGCATGTTCCCGAAGAGGTGCATGAAGCCCCCGTGGAGGAACATGCAGCTCAGCAGGTCCGGGAGCTGGGGGGCGCTCGGGCGGTAGCCGTGCTCGAAGGCGAAGAGGTCGTAGGCGCTCGTCTGGCCGACGAGCTGCCTCACGTCGACCCTCCCCTGCAGCTCCCGCGACATGACCTCGACGTACTCGCGGAAGGCCGGGTCGTTCACGTCGGCCTGCCGGGAGCCGAGGGGGACGTTCAGGAGGAAGAACGCGGCCACGTTCGCGGCGATGAGCGCGTAGGTGGCGAAGGGGATCCCCTTCGGGTTGGGGGCGTCACCGATCGGCAGAAACATGGGCGGTCCTCTCGCTCGGGGCCGCGGGTCCCGTCCTACCTCCGTCGCTCCCAGAGGCGGAAGCCGCCGGTGAACGCGTTGGCGTTGGCGCCGAGGCGGGTGTTCGGGGGCAGCTCCTTGAGCAGCTTCACGTTCCCCCCGCCGAGCACCACCTCGTCCACCTGGAAGGCGTGGCGCAGGCGGGGGACGATCTCGTGCACGAGCCGACGCCAGCGCTTCTTGCCCATCCGGTCGTAGCCCCGCTTGCCGAGGAAGTCCTCGTAGGTCTTCCCGGCGCGGTAGGGCAGGTGGGCGATCTCCAGCGGCTGGATGACGCCCTCGACGACGAGGGCCGCGCCGAGGCCGGTGCCGAGGCCGAGGAAGAGCTCCCGCGCGCCGCGGTAGCTGCCGAGGGCTTGCATGGCCGCGTCGTTGACCACGCGGACGGGCCGGCCGAAGGCCTTCCGGAAGTCGAATCGCATCCAGCCGCGGCCCAGGTTCACGGGCTCGGCCGCGATGCGGCCGTCCTTCACCGGGCCCGGGAAGCCGATGGTCACCGCGTCGAACTTCCAGTCGGCGACCGCCTTCTTGGTCGCCGCGACCATGCGGCCGGGGCTGAGGCGCGGGCCGGACGGGATCTTGCGCGGCGCCTTCTGGCCCGTCACCAGCAGCTTGACGTTGTTTCCGCCGACGTCGACGACGAGGATCTTCAAGAGTCGCCCCCCGAGGACGCGCCAAAGCTAGCCCGGCGCGAGCCGGTCTTCAAGCGGGAAGTTCGGACGCCCTTCACCCGGTCGTCACGCGGGCGAGCCCGACGGGGCAGGCGACCCCCGTGCCGCCGAGGCCGCAGTAGCCGCGGGGGTTCTTGCCGAGGTACTGCTGGTGGTAGTCCTCGGCGTAGAAGTACTCCGGCGCCTCGCGGATCTCGGTGGTGATCGGACCGTGCCCGGCCGCCCCGAGCACCTTCTGGTACGCCTCGCGCGAGGCCTCGCCCTTCCGCCGCTGCTCCTCGCCGTACGTGTAGATCGCGGAGCGGTACTGGGTGCCGACGTCGTTCCCCTGGCGCATGCCCTGCGTGGGGTCGTGGGCCTCCCAGAAGACCCGGAGCAGGTCCTCGTAGCTCGCCCGGGTCGGATCGAAGACGGCGCGCACCACCTCGGCGTGGCCGGTCCGGCCGGAGCAGACTTCTTCGTACGTGGGGTTGGGGGTGAAGCCGCCCGCGTAGCCGACCGACGTCGAGACCACGCCTGGCGTCTGCCAGAACTTCCGCTCGGCGCCCCAGAAGCACCCCATGCCGAAGAGGGCCAGCTCCGTCCCCGCCGGGAAGGGCGGCTCGAGCGGCGCTCCGTTGACGAAGTGCGCCTTCGACACGGGCATCCTCTCCTTCCGCCCGGGGAGCGCTTCGTCGGGGGACGGCAGTGGCAGCGTGTGGCGGGACGTCCACATGGTTCACCTCGGCTGGTGGGGGTCGGGCGCGGGCCCGGTACCCACAGCATCGCACACCCCCGTCATTCCGAGGAGCTTCGGTCGAGCCGGGCGACGGCCGTTCGCGATCAGCGAGCGGCCAGCTGTTTCTGCTCGGCGACGACGTGCGCCATCACCCGCTTGAACGTGTCCGCCCAGACCGTCTGCCGGTGGGCGGCGAGCCAACTGACGAGCTGTCGGTGGGCCTCGCGGGAGGTGGGGATCCACTCCCCCCCGATGCCGTGGAACTGGAAGACGGCGAGGCCGCCCGCGTCCTGGGCCTTCTGGGCGAAGGCGACGAGCTCGGGGCCGGTCACGTTCGTGGCCGCCCAGCTGGGGACGAGCATGGGATCGAGGGCCGCGACGTCGGCGGCGATCCGGTCCTCGCCGGCGCGGGCGGCGAGGAAGAGGGGACGGAGGGCCTCGACGTACGACTGGCCGCCGGCCGTGGTGTCGCAGCAGTTGTAGGCGAACGTGCGGAGGGTCTCGCCGTCGAGGGCGAGGAGGGTCGTGTTCATGGCCGCGACCTCGTCCCGGATGCGCTCGACGGTGTAGCTCTCCAGGGCGTACTCGGGCTTGACCCACTCGCGCTCGGCCTGCCCAGCCGGCTTCCGCAGGCAGGGGTGGAAGATCGCGTGGTTGGCGAGCTCGTGGCCGCGGGCGGCGAGGGCCCGCCATTCCGGAAGCCGCTTCGCGAGCGACTCCGAGTGGCCGGGGACGAAGAAGGTTCCCCTGAGCCCCGCGGATTCGAGGTCGGGCGCGGCGTTGTCGAGGTGGGTATCCATGCCGTCGTCGTAGGTCAGGACGACGGCGGCCTTCGCGCCGCTCGGCCAGGGAAAGGGGCGGGGCGGGGCGTCCGAAGCCCCTGCCGATGGAGTGGCCGAGACCAGGAGGGCGAGCCAGAGGAGACTCATCGGCCGCTCTCGTCGTTCGCTTCCCGGAACTCGATCGGCTTCTTGAAACCCTGGGTCTTCCAGGCGCCGTAGAGAACGCCGGTCGCGAGCCAGACGAAGCCGGCGACCCGGGCTGGCCAGCTCAGGCTCCACCACAGGTAGGCGCAGATCACGAACCCGAGGAGAGGGGGGAGCAGGTTCCGGAGCGTCTTCCTCTCCGCCCGCCACCAGTAGTGGAGGAGGGCCGCCAGGTTCACGCCCATGAAGGCGATGAAGGCCCCGAAGTTGAGGAGCTCGGCCCCGAGGCCGTAGGTCACGGTGAAGGCGCCGGCGAGGGCGACTACGCCGACCAGGATGACGTTGTTGGCCGGCACGTGCGTCTTCGGGTTGACCACCCCGAAGAAGCGGCGCGGGATGGCGTCGTCCCGGCCCATGCCGTAGAGGAGGCGGCTCGCCCCGAGGTGGGCGCCCATGCCGGAGCCGACGTTCGCCACGAGGAGCGACATGTTGAGGACGGCGAAGAGGATCGGCCCGCCGGCGCGGCCGGCCACGTGGACGAACGCGGTGTCCACGTCGGGGTAGCTGGACCAGTCGGGCCAGATGAGCTGGGCCAGGTAGACCTGGAGGCTGCCCACGATCCCGGTGAAGAGGCAGACGAGCACGGTGGCGAGCAGGATGTTGCGGCGGGGGTTCTTCGCCTCCTCGGAGAGCGTCGAGATCCCGTCGAAGCCGATGTAGGTGAGGACGGCGAGGCTCGTCCCCGTCGACACCTTGTCCCAGGAGAAGGTCGCGGGATCGTAGAAGGGCCGGGCGAGGGCCGCCGAGTCGAGGGGGACGCCGGACAGGTAGCGGAAGGCGGCGGCCAGGAAGAGGAGGATCACGAGGCCGAGGCCCCCGGCGATGACGGCGTTCGTGCGGGCGCTCGTCTTCACGCCCTGGAGGTTGAGGACGGTGAAGAGGAGGGCGAAGAACGTGGCCCACACCGCAAACGGGAGGGGCAGGAAGTTCGCCGCCGCCTTGCTGCACCAGATCACGCAGATGATCGGGTTCATCACGTAGTCGAAGAGCATGCTCCAGCCGGTCGCGTAGCCGAGCGAGGGGTGGATCGTGTGGCCCACGTAGGCGTAGGCCGAGCCCGCGCTCGGGTAGACGGCGGCCATGCGGCCGTAGCTGATGGCGGTGAAGAGCATGGCCACCATGCCGATGAGGATCGTGGTGACGACGTGCCCCTCCGCCTTGACGCTCACCACCCCGAAGGGCGACATGGGCGCCGTGGGCTGGATGAGGACGATCCCGTAGATGACCAGCGACCACAGGCCGAGGACGCGCACGAGGCCGGGCCGGGCGGGCGCGGCGGGGGCGGCTGAGCTCATGGACCCTCCGTTCTCCAGGGAGCGGGCGCAGTGTTCTCCGAAGGACGGGCGGAGTCAATCGGACCGGCCCTGTGAAGGAGGGGCCGCACCCGCGCGGGGCGGCCCCGGAGCGTAGGCGCGCTCGGTTCGCCGCCCCTCTACTTCTGAACGGCGATACGCATCTCGACCTCGGAGGAGGTCATGAAGTCCCCCTTGAAGACCTGCGTGGCCGGGAGAACGGGCTGGTAGCCGTTGCTCATGACCCACTCGATCAGGCTCCCCCACGCGGGCCCGAGCTCTTCCATCGGCCCCCGGTGGACGTGGACGGCGTGCGGGGCCGCCGGCAGGTCCCTGATCTCGAAGGGCGCCTCCACGGTCGCGCCCGCCGGGACCGGGAAGCCGATCTCCCACACGAGGTTCTCCTCGCCCACCGACGGGTCGCTGAAGTAGCGGCCGAACGGCGGGCCCGAGGGAGTGACGCCACGGCCGGAGAGGTAGGTGCCCAGCCGACCGAAGGCGTCCGGGTGCTGCATGTAGGAGCCCTTCATCGGAAGCACGACGGCGTGCACGGCTTCGGTGGTCACGACCTCCACCGTGAAGGCCGGCTTCGCCGGCGGCGCGGGGGCCGCGGGAGGAGCGGGCGGCTGCTGGGCCGAAGCGCTCACCGCCAGGGCCGCGAGCAGGGCGAGGGCGCCGATCGAACGGTCAATGGACATGATTCCTCCTGTCGGAGCCCCGGCGAAGGGGAGCCGCTGCACGTACCTACGCCGGCGTGGCTCCGCGGTTCCCGAGACGGCCCCCGCTGGCCGGCGTCCACGGGTCCCTCACCGAAAAGAGGCCACCGCCCGTCGCCGATGCCGACCGGCGCCCGTCGGGCGCTCGGGGCGCCTCGTCCCCCGGGAGTGACGACGCGTTGGTACGGTGGCGGCACGTTGCTTGCTTGCGCAACCGCTCGGAGGCGGGCAAATGCGACCCACAGCCGCAGCCGTCTCGGTGGGAATCCTCGCCGTGCTGGCGGCGCGAGCGGCGGCCGCGCAAGGCAGCATCCCGGCGGAGTCGCCCACGGCACCTCCGGTCATCCGCATCTCCGTCGACGCAATTCAGCTCGACGCCGTCATCACCGACAAGAAGGGCCGTCACGTCACCGATCTCAGGCGGGATGAGATCGAGATCTTCCAGGATGGCGAGAAGCAGGAGATCTCGGAGTTCTCCTACGTCCGAGCCGGCGTCCCGGCGCTGCCATCCAGCGGCGGGCCGGCGCCCCAGGCACCGTCTCCCGTCGGGCAGGCTTCGGCCGCGCCGGGGGCTGCGGCAGCTGCGGAAGCGCGCCCGACGCCGCCGCGAACGGTGCTGATCGTCCTCGACGATCTCAGCTTCGGCCCCCACGCCTTCGACCGCACGATCCGCTCGCTCCGGCACGCGGTCGAGCGCCTGGACCCGAAGGATCGCGTCGACATCGTCACCACCTCCGCCGGCTTCCACACGCTGACCCTCACGACCGACCGCAAGGCGAACCGGGACGAGATCGAGGCCCTGAGGCGAACCCCCTGGACCCGTGCAGAGCTCGCCAACGTGTGGGCGCCGCAGTCCGCCGTCTTCGGCCCGCACCGGACCCGGTTCGACGGCAGTGTCTTCGACAACGTCGACGACTGGATGGCACTGCGCTCGATCGCGGCCGTCAAGGTCGCCGTCAAGGCCTTGCGCGACGTGCCCGGACGCAAGGCGCTGCTGCTCGTCAGCGAGGGCCTCGCCAATCTCCGCAACCTCACCCTGCCCCAGGTGCAGAGCATCTACTGGCCGCTCGACCGATTGTACGGCGACGCCAGCGACCTCTTCGGCGCGCTCAAGCGCCTCGCCGAGCTGGCCGCGCGCTCCGGCGTCGTGATCCACGCCGTGGACCCACGAGGCCTGGTGACGGCCGGCCTCGGGGTCGAGGACTCCCTCTGCGACATCCACGACCCGCGGGCGTATGGGAACGCGGTCGCCGCCCGGCACGTGAGCCTCAACAGCGCGCAGTCGACCCTGCAATACCTGACCGACGAGACGGGCGGGCTGACGCGGGTGGACGACAACGACATGGCCGCGTCCTTCGCACCTTCGACAGCGGCAGTATCCACAGGTTCGAGGCGAAGGTGAAGCGGCCCGGCCTGAAGGTGCGCACCCGCGAGGGCTTCTATCCCGTCACCGACGAGCAGGTGGCGACCGCGCTCCGCTAGCCGCCAGCGGTGAGCGTCCCCCGCGGACGCTCGTCCGGTGACGGGCTACCGCGGCGTGCCGATCGCGCGCTCGGCGGCCGCCCTGCTCTTCCTGGCGTCCGGCCCGCGCTTCGCCGACGCAGCCCAGGCTGTGCCGAAGCAAGGTTGGACGCAGTTGAGGCGGATCGAGATCGACCGCACGGCCGCGGTGACCGAGATCGCCACATGGCCCCTGCCCCGCCCGAGAGGGCCGAGGTCGCGGAATCCGCTCCGGGCGCTCTACCCTGGGCGGAGGCACGCGGACGTGCCGCTCCCCCTTCGGGCAAGGATCGGATCTGGCGTATCATCGACCGACCCAATCATGACAACGGGCGACGGGCCCGAGCTCGCCGGCCTCCCCGGGATGCCCTGCGAGGAGTTCTTCCTCTCCCCGCTCTCGGTCATCGAACCGGTCATTGGATGGGTCTGTGAGCGCCGCGGCCTGCGCGGTGCGAGCGGGTACCGGCTTCGTCGCGGTGGGTGGGCGCGATCCCAGGCGGCTCGGGCCCGTCGCCTTCACGACGCGGGGCGAAAGCCAATGTCGACTCGGGACGCAAGGAGGAAGGGCTATGAGCGTCACTCTGTCGGTCGTCTTCACAGGACTCTGCGCGCTGGTTCCGGACGGTCATCGAGCGTCGGGACAGATGCTCCTCGTCGACGCGAGGGGCGTGGGTGAGGTGGGCGGGGTCCTACTGCCGCCGCACACGCCCACCCTCGTCGTCAGATTGCGGGATCTCGCCAACCCCGAAACGAGCGACCCCACTCGCGTGTTCGTGGCCGGGCTGGGCAGCGGCCCCCTGGCGCAGCCCACGACGGAACAGGTCGGCCTCTGGGACCTGACGGGGACCGAGGTGAGGATCCGGGTCCAGGGGCGCGAAGCGACGGGTCTCGAGCTCTACCGGCCTCCCGACGGAACGTCAACGTGGCCCGAGCCGCCCGCCGACGGGCAGGATCCGGGCTCTTGGCGGGATCTCCGGTTCGTCCCGAGCATGGAGGCCCTCGCCGGCGACGGCCGCATCCGCCCCGACCTCGTCGCGACGGACTCCGATCGGCCAAGCCTTCCCCGATCGGTCGCGTCGCGAATCTACCTCGACACCGGACGTCTCGAGGCCGGCGTTCCGAGCGAGGACGTCCATCGCGACGACGTCTACGAGTTCCGGGGCATAGGCGGGGAGGTCAGGCTTCGACAGGCCATGACAGACACCATGCGCTGGAGCATCGAGGCCGACGCGTCCACGATCGTCGTCGAGATCCTCCCGGTCGCCGGGGGGCGGATCAAGCGTCTCGTGCTCGCGCCGAGCTCGACCCCGCGCAGCCTGTTCGTCAGCAACCTGCCGGCCGAGGCCGGCCTTCACGATGCCCACCACGGGGCGAGCGAGGACGAGAGGGGTGCCCTCCACTTCGGCGCCTACTACAAGCTCCTCCGGAACGAGCCGAGCGACCCCCCGATGCCCCGGCTCTGGCTGCCCCCTGCGGCGCGGAAGGGGGCGGGTTTCGGCCGGACGGCGTTCTGTGGGGGCGCCACCTTCCGGCGGTGACCGGCGGCAGACCGGTCTCGTGGGAGGCTCAGATGCTCCGCCACGGCCGGATTCTCGCGATCGGGACGGTGCTCTTCGTTGCCGCGCCCGCCTCGGGCTCGGAAATCTGCCATGAGCGCACACTGAGCCTCCGCTACGCACCGCAGCCGGCCGGGGCGCGCAACTGGTGCTGGGCGGCGAGTGGGCAGATGCTCCTGGAGTCTCTCGGCGAAGAGCCGGCCGAGGCCTGCCAGTGCCGGCAGGTGGAGGAGGTTCTCGGTGCGGAGGGCTGCTGCTCCCGCCCCGGCTCCTGCCTGCCCGCCGCCCCAGTGCCGCCGCGGTGCGACGAGCCACGATGGCCCGTCTTCGTTGAGAGTCCAGGGCGGTATCCCTTCGCCTACCGGACGACGTGCGACGGCTTGCCGGGACGCTTCGATGACGACGGCTGCAAAGCGATGCCGCTCGGCTGGTACGAGCTCACGGCCGAGATATGCAAGGGTCGGCCGGTGATCGCCGCGCTCCGCCCGCACGGCGCGGGAATCGGGCACCTGGTCGTGGTCAAGGGGTTCTCGACTCACCCTCGGCCCCGGGTCCTGGTGGTGGACCCGGCGAGGCTCTGCCCGCCCGACCGCGACTGCGAGGGCGAGCTGGATGAGGGGTTCTGGCTCTCCTACGAGGAGTACGCCGCCGGCTGGGGCGGCCTCGTCCACTGGGTCGACTTCTACGGGATTCGGAAGAAAAGGGTGGAAAACGCCGAGGCGCGCCCGTCCAGCGGTCATCGGACAGAAGAGAGGCGCTGATGATGCGAGCCTCGGATGCCCTACGGGCCCCTGCAGCGGAGGATCGGGGACCAACGCCTTACGCGGCCGGGTTGCCGGATGCCACGCCTGCCGCCCCGTGTCATCGGACTGCACGGCGCGATGCCGCACCTCACCCGTCGGGCCGGCCTGCCGCTCACGCGCGGGCGACAACGCCACGTCGTGGTGTCCCGACGCGAGCCCCGCCTCGTTGTCGAGGGACGTCGCGTGAGTCTCGAAGACGAGGCGGCGCGGCGCGTCGCTCCGATTCCGGGATCCGGCGCGAGAGCCGAGCCTCAGGCCCTCCGCAGGGCCTCGCCGCGCAGGGGCATCGAGCGCAGGCGCACGCCGGAGGCGGCGAAGACGGCGTTCGCGACGGCCGGGGCGGCCGCGATGATGGGGGTCTCGCCGCCCCCCGCGGGCGGGATGTCGCGCTTCTCGACGAGGTGAACGTCGATGCGCGGGACGTCCTTGAAGCGCGGCACGCGATAGCGCGAGAAGCGCGGGTTCAGGATCTTCCCGTCGCGGAACTCGAGCTCTTCGGTCAGCGCTCCCCCGAGGGCCATGAGGATGCAGCCCTGCACCTGCGAGAGGAGGTTGGCGGGGTTGAGGATGGGGCCGCACTCGAACGCCTCGCAGACCTCGGTCACCTCGATGCGTCCCTTGGAGCGGTCGAGCCTCACCTCGACGCACGCGGCGACGACCGAGTCCTTCTCCGTCCCGCAGGCGAGGCCCACGCCGCGCTCCGGGGTGACCTGCCGCCGGCGCTCGCTCCAGCCGAACTCCTTCGCGGCCCGCTGGAGCACGGCCCGCAGCCGCTGGTTCTCGAGGTGGGCGAGCCGGAACTCGAGGGGATCGGCGCCGGCCGCCGACGCCAGCTCGTCCATGAAGGACTCCCGGGCGAAGTTGTTGGCGGTCGCTCCCAGGCAGCGATACGACCCCTGAGGCAGGGGGGAATCGGAGCCCACGGAGGCGACCCTCGCGTTCGGGACGGCGTACGGTGTCGCGAGGGCCGCGCCCCCGGGGTTGATGCTCGTGAAGTCCCACGCGACGAGCGCGCCCGAGGCGCTGAGGCCCC
>Ga0316605_10002144_pt1 | contig 11250 bp, 11 predicted proteins | sample OWC_soil_day20_n_FD_207666 | JGI IMG/M metagenome (GOLD analysis project Ga0316605, IMG submission 207666) | Wetland soil microbial communities from Old Woman Creek delta, Ohio, United States - OWC_soil_day20_noCT | ecosystem: Environmental > Terrestrial > Soil > Wetlands | place: USA: Ohio... | reverse complement strand
CATGTTCGACCCGCGCAACAACCTGTCGAACGACGTCTCGGCGCAGCTGATCCAGCACTTCGGCGACAAGGTCTTCCGCACCATCATCCCGCGCAACGTGCGCCTCGCGGAGGCGCCGAGCTTCGGTGTCCCGGCCATGTTCCACGACAAGGAATCCCGTGGCGCGCTGGCCTACCTGGCGCTGGCGGGCGAGATGATCCGGCGCGAGGACGAGCCGTCCGCGCACGCCAGCGCCTAGCGCCGACGGCCCAGCCAGCGCTGGGCCCGCTCCAGCTCGAACAGGTCGCGGGTCCTGTCCATGCCCAGCCGCTGTGCCTTCTCGAGCGCGAGCATCAGCAGCTGTGCGTTGGCGTAGGCGTCGGCGACGGCATGGTGCCTGCCGATCGGCGGCAGCCCGAAGTGTCCGGCCCAGTCGTCGAGGGAGTCGTGCGGCGTCCCGGGGAACAGCGCCGGCAGGATGCACGCAAGATCGATGAAGCGCGTGGTCGATCGCAGCCCGAGCCAGCCGCGCAGTTCGCGATGCAGGACGGCTGCATCGAATTCGGCGCGGAAGGCCACCGCCGGCGAGGCGCCCAGGAACTCGAGGCACGCGGCCAGCGATTCGACCGGATCCGATCCCGAGAGCTGCTCCTGGCCGCCAATGCGGTGGATCAGGATGTTGTCGACGCGGCTCGATTCCCGCTGGCGCACCAGCGCCTCGAAGGCATCCCCGTGCTGGACCGCCCGGTCGGTGACCGCGACGGCGCCGATCGCGATGATGCGATCACGGTGCATGTCCGGGCCGGTGGTCTCCAGGTCGATGGCTACGAAGCGCGCAAGTGCCAGCGGCTGGTCCATGACATGCGTGGCGCGGATCCGGCGGCGCAGCCGCCGTAGCTGCTCGCGCAGCGCGGGCGGCAGCGCCCGCCGGGTGCGACGCGCCTCGAAGGTCTCCTGAAAGGGCAGCTTCATCCGGGCGGCACGGGCTGCGGCTCACCGTCCGAAGGTGTGCTGCAGCTGCTCCTGCAGCACGCGGGCCCGTCGAAAGGCCTCCTTCAGCATGCGCCGGTCGAGCGCATTGAGGGCGTCGGGATCGATGCGGTTATGGGTGGGCGCCTTGCCCTGCGCGGCCGTGCCGGTGCCGCCGTGCGTTTCCTCGGCAAACTCGCCGCGCTCCGCGCGCAGTCGCAGCATCTGCAGGAAGTGGTAGGCGTCCAGGGTGGCGGTAATCTCGCGTTCCTCGAGATTCAGCCGGCGCCCCGAGAGGCGCAGTCGTTGCGAGGTGTTGGTCTCGCTGACGCCGAACGCCAGGGCGAAGGCCCGGCCCGCATCGACAAAGAGCCGCGTGCCGTGGCTCTTGAGGTCGATGGTGCCGCGGTGCTCGCCCTCGTCCGTGCGGAAACTGCGTATCCAGCCCAGGGGCGGCACGGCCTGCAACGCGTTGGTGACCAGCATGCGCAGGAACAGGTGGTTCTCCGGCGTCACGTCGTTGAGCCAGTTGCGGAGGCCCTCGGCCAGGGACACGTTCCCCCACAGCGGGCGGAAATCGAAGTAGATGTTGGCCGCGAGCAGGGCTTCCGGCGTCGGCTCGCGGATCCAGCTGCCGAAGCGCGAGCGCCACTCGTCCACGCTGAGACAGCACGCGGGGTTGCTGGCCATGATGTTGCCCTGGCACAGCGGGAAGCCGAGCGAGGCGAGCGCCTCGTTGACGCCGCGTGCGAAGGCGAGCAGCCGCCGCCGCGCCGCGTCCGCCTCCGAGGCCGGACTCACGTATGCGATCGCATTGTCCTGGTCGGTGGCGACCGTCTGCTCGCGTCGTCCCTCGCTGCCGAGGGAGAGCCAGCACCAGTCGAGACCTTCGAGCCCGAAGCGCGGCTGCAGCAACGCGAAGAGCCTGTGAGTCAGTGCGTCGTTCAGGGCGGTGATGGTGTGCGTGAGAGGCTCCGCCGCCGCACCCTGCGCCACCAGGTTGTCGGCGAGCGCGTCGATGTCGCGATTTACCCGCTGCAGGGACTCGACATCCCGCGCGAGCCGGATCGACTGCAGGACATTGCGCATCGTCACGCGTTGCAGCGCGAACAGGTCCCGCTCGGAAACGACGCCGACGAGCTGGCCCTCGCGCGTCACCATCAGCTGGTGGTATCCCTGCTGCGCCATGAGTGCGAGTGCTTCCTGGGCCGTGGACAGCTCGTCGAGTGAGCCTGGCCGGGGCGTCAGGACCTCCGCGACCGGGACCGACAGGTCGCGGTCCGGCAGCACCACGCGGTCCATCAGGTCGGTGAGTGTGAAGATGCCGACCGGCCGCCGCGCCGCGTCGACCACGGCAATGGTCCCGACCCGCTGTTCGCTCATGGCCCTGAGGGCGTCGCGCACGCTGGTCTGCGTCTCGCAGTAGACCGGCGGGCGCCGCACCAGCGTGCGCAGCGGCTCCAGCAGGGTCTGCTGTTCCACGGCGCGCTGGCTGAACTGCTGGCGCAGCTGCCCCAGCGAGCGTTGCACGAGCGTCTCCAGGGCCTGCGTGCAGAAGTCGGCGAACGGCTCGGAGCGGAGGCGAAGCTCATCGAAGTGCCCGGCAGCCAGCTGGAAGCAGAAGACGTCCTCCGTGGCCTGGAAGCTGCGCGTCCCGACGGAGCCCGCGGACAGCGCCGCCACCGGGAAGCACTCCCCGACCCCACGGACCTCGTCGTCCGCGGTGGCTGCCGCATTGCGGACGCGGACGTGGCCGCGCTGGATGATGTGCAGGAAGCGGGCCATGCCGTCGGCCGGGTCGATGATGACGGTCCCGACGGGGAAGTACGCGAGCTGCACGCGTTCTGCGATGAACTCGAGGTCCTTGCGCGCCATCTGCGAGAACGGAACGTGGGCCTGCAGGAACCGGACGGTGGTCTCGACGATGAGGGGAGGTGATGACATGCCCGTTTGCCCGCGCGCCAGCCCGCATCAAGCCTAGCGCATGCAAGAGAGCCCCGCCTCGCGGCGGGGCTCAGGCCTGTTGCGGCCCGGCCAGACCACCGACCCCTTCAGTGGGAGGTGGCCTTCGATGCCAGGATGCCCGTGTTCTGCCGCGCGTAGAGCTCGTTCCACATGTCGTCTGCGCGCTTGTCGCGGAACAGCAGGGAACCGAGCAGCACGGCCAGGAACCCGAGCGGGATGGAGATGATGCCGGGGTTCTTGAGTCCGAACAGCGGCTTCTCGAGGCCCAGCAGGGACGTTTCCTTGCCCTCGAACTTGGTCAGGTCGTCCTGGGCCTTCTTCACCGCCTTCTCGAGCGAGGCGAGGTCGAGCTTCGCCTGCCCGGCGATGTGCACGTCCCCGGCGGCCAGCGCCGCCTCGAGGGCGGTCCGCTTCGCCTCCTGGCCGTCAAGCACCTTCTGGGCTGCCGCCTTGACGGCCTTCGGGTAGGTGACGTTCGGGGACACGAGCGTGAGGCCCACCGCGACCACCGTGCCGACGATCATGCCGGCGACGATTCCGCCCGTGTTGCAGCGCCTCCAGTACAGCGTCAGCAGCACGCACGGGAAGTTGGCCGAGGCGGCCACGGCGAAGGCCAGCGCGACCAGGTGCGCGACATTCTGCCCCTTCGCGGCGATGCCGATCATGATGGCGGTGGCGCCGACGATGACGGTCGCGACGCGTGCGGCGCGAACCTGCTGCTGCGGCGGAACCACGTCGCCGCCGTGGTACACGCCGACGTACAGGTCATGCGCGATCGCCGAGGCCGCGGCAAGCACCAGGCCCGCGACCACCGCGACGATGGTGGCGAACGCCACCGCCGACACGAATGCGAGCATGAAGTTGCCGAGGAATGAATTGGCGCCGCCGCCCAGGTACTGGGCCAGCAGCGGGCCCGCCATGTTGCCGCCGGCGTCGACCGCAGCGATGGCGGCCGGGCCGACGTGCTTCGCCGCGCCGAAGCCGAGGAACAGCGTCAGCACGTAGAAGCCGCCGATGATGGCCATGGCCCACACCACCGACTTGCGCGCCTGCTGGGCGGTGGGGACAGTGAAGAACCGCATCAGGATGTGCGGCAGGCCGGCGGTGCCGAAGACCAGCGCCATGCCGAGCGAGATCTGGTCGATGGGGTTCTTGAAGTACAGCCCCGGCTCCAGGAACCGCTGGCCGAGCTCGGCGGCCGACATGCCGGCGGACTGGTCACCCAGCAGTGAAGCGACCTTTGCCTGCACCTTCGGGTCGCCGACCACGTCCGCCAGGAAGGCCGGCAGCGAGAAGCCGTAGGGCAACCAGACCAGCATCACGAGCACCAGCGAGGCGATCACCAGCAGGATCGCCTTGATGATCTGCACCCAGGTCGTGGCGACCATGCCACCGAAGAGCACATAGGCCAGCATCAGCACGCCCACCGCGATCACCGAGATCTCGTAGTCGATGCCGATGAGCGTCTTGACCAGCACGCCGCCGCCGACCATCTGCGCCGTCAGGTAGAACGTCGAGACGGTGATGACCGAGATTGCACCGACGATGCGCATCTTCCTCGGGTCATTGCGGTAGGCGAGGATGTCGGGCAGCGTGTAGCGCCCGATGTTGCGGCATGGCTCGGCAATGACCAGCAGCACCGTGATGTAGGCGACGAGCCAGCCGACGGAGTACATGAAGCCGTCGTAGCCGTACTGCGAGATCAGGCCCGCGATGCCGAGGAACGATGCGGCCGACAGGTAGTCGCCCGCGATCGCCCAGCCGTTCTGCAGGCCCGTCACGCCGCCGCCCGCGGTGTAGAAGTCGGAGGCCGACTTCACGCGCTTGGCGGCGAGGTAGGTGACGTACATGGTCACCCCGATGATGGCCGCGAACACGGTGAAGGTCAGCCAGCGGTACTCGTCCGTCACCGCGCCCTGCGCGAGCGCGGTCATGCAGAAGGTCGGCACCAGGCCTATGAGCCCCCAGGCCATCCACTTGCGGTGATTCGTGTTCATGGCTCAGGTCTTCCCCTTATTCTCGTGGTCGGCCGCGATCTCGCGCGCCATGCGGTCGAATTCGGCGCCGGCGCGTCGCGAGTAGTAGTACGCGATCAGCCAGGCGACGATGAATTCGCTCAGTGCGAACAACAGGCCGACGTTGACCGGCCCCCAGACCCGGATCTTGTACAGGTCCTGGAAATAGGCGGCGCCGATCGGCAGCAGGAAGTAATAGGCGACCGAAAGGACCATCAAGCCCGTCAGGAAACGCTGCTTGCGTCGGTGCAGGGACTGGAACCGCGGGTCGGCGATGACGGCGTTCCAGTCGACCGCAGATTCTATGGCCATGAAATGCTCCCGATTTCACCAGAGGCTGGACCAAACTAGCAGGTGACGACGGGCGACGGCCCGAGACGTTGGTAGGTCGTGGTAAACCGAAGCAGGGCCGGCGGCGGCGGGGACTGCTGTGCCGAGTCGGCGCATCCGGCATGATTATTCGCTGCCCGGGCGGCTAAACTCAGGACCCCTCTGCCGAGGATTCGCATGACTGAGAAGAAACGGGGACTCGGACGCGGCCTGGAGGCCCTGCTCGGGCAGGCGCCGCAGCGCCCGGCGGCGCCCGCCGCCGTGAGGCCACCCGGCGTCGACGAGCTCGCCCACCTGCCCGTGGACCTGCTCGAGCGGGGCAAGTACCAGCCGCGCCTCGACATGCGCGAGGAGTCGCTGGCGGAACTGGCGGACTCGATCCGCGCCCAGGGCGTCGTCCAGCCGATCGTCGTCCGACCGGTCGGGACGCCGGCGCCGGGCGCCTCGCAGCGTTACGAGATCATCGCGGGCGAGCGCCGCTGGCGCGCCGCCCAGATGGCCGGCCTGGCCGCGGTCCCGGCCGTCATCCGCCACGTGCCCGACGAGGCGGCCGTGGCGATGTCGCTCATCGAGAACATCCAGCGCGAGAACCTCAACCCGCTGGAAGAGGCCCGGGCGCTGGACCGCCTGATCACGGAGTTCGCCCTGACCCACCAGGAAGCGGCCGACGCCGTCGGCCGGTCGCGCGCCGCCGTCAGCAACCTGCTGCGGCTGCTCGAGCTGCCGGACGAGATCAAGTCCCTGGTCGAGCAGCGCTCGCTGGAGATGGGCCACGCCCGCGCCCTGCTCGGACTGCAGGCCCGCCGGCAGCAGGTCGAGGTCGGCGGGCTGATCGCCAGGAAGGGCCTGTCCGTCCGCGAGGCCGAGGCGCTGGTCCGCCGCCTGCTGGCCAAGGCGGCCGGGGGCGGCGAGGACCGGGAGCCCGAGCGCAAGGACCCCGACATCGCCCGCCTGGAGACCGACCTGGCCGAGAAGCTGGGGGCGAAGGTCGAGGTCCGTCATACGGCCTCGGGCAAGGGCCGCCTCGTGATCAGCTACCACAGCCTCGACGAGCTCGACGGCATCCTCGGGCACATCAACTGAGTGGTATTTGGTACCGACGTGTCCCCCGAGGAGACAGGTCTGTACCAGGCACCTCCGCCCCCTCCTGGAGTGCGGTCTGACCACCCCCTGCTGTGGAAAACACGGGTTCCCTAACCCGTTGAAGCAGTGCAAAAAGGCCGCTAACATACGACGGCTTTGCAGGCCCCGGAGCGTTCCGGGACATACAAAGAGAGATGTCGCCACTTCGGGCGCCTGTACGTCGCGGGAGTGGCTTTTTTGTTGCCCGGGAGCTGAGACCTTGCGCCTGACGCGCGTCCAGGCCGAGCGCAGGGGGGCCTTCCGGGTGGTGATCGCCCAGGCGGCCCTCACGCTCGGCGTGGCGGCCGTCGCGGCAGCCGGCTGGGGCGCTGATGCCGCAAGGTCGGCGTTCTGGGGAGGCGGCATCGGCATTGCCGCCTCGGCGTTCATGGTGCTGGCGGTCTTCCGCTACCCGGAGGGCGCGAGCGCGGCACGGATTGCCTGGGGTTTCTACCTCGGGCAGTTCCTGAAGGTGGCGCTGTCGATCGCGCTGCTGGTGGTCGCGTTCGGCACCGAGGGCGTGGTGCCGCTGGCGTTGCTGGTCGCCTACGTGGCGACGTTTGCCGGGTACTGGGCGGCGCCGCGGCTGCCGCTGCCGCGGCGCTGAAGGGACACAGGGAACAGGGACCCCGCGAGGGGCTCGGGAAGAAGATGGCCGGATCCAGCACCGAATACATTCCCCATCACCTGACTCACCTCAAGGTCGGCGAGGGCTTCTGGTCCTTCCATGCCGACACGATGATCATGACGGCGATCCTCGGCATCGCCTTCCTGTGGATCTTCGGCAGCGCGGCCCGCAAGGCGACCCCCGGCGTGCCCGGCAGGTTCCAGGCGTTCATCGAGCTCGTCGTCGAGTTCGTGGACGGCCAGATCAAGGAAGTCTTCCACGGCGACCGCAGCTTCCTCGCGCCACTGGCGCTCACCATTTTCGTCCTCGTGATCTTCATGAACACGATGGACCTGATCCCGATCGACATCCCCGGCATGATCGCCGGCACCGCCGGCGCGCACTACTGGCGCGTGCTGCCGACCGCGGACGCCAACACGACGTTCGCGATGTCACTGACGGTGCTGGTGCTGGTCGTCGCCTACAGCTTCAAGGCCAAGGGCGTCGGCGGTTACCTGCACGAGCTGTTCGCCGCTCCCTTCGGCAATCACCCGCTGCTGTGGCTGCCGAACTTCGCGCTCAACCTCGTCGAGCTGCTGGCCAAGCCGGTCTCGCTGGCGATGCGACTGTTCGGCAACATGTACGCCGGCGAGCTCGTGTTCATGCTGATCGCGCTGCTCGGCTTCGCCTGGGCGGGCGCGCTGCACGACGGCAACATCCTCGGCTTTGCGCTCGGCTTCCTCGGCCAGGTCGTCATGACCACGGCCTGGGGGATCTTCCACATCCTGATCATCCTGCTGCAAGCCTTCATCTTCATGGTGCTGACCATCGTGTACATCTCGATGGCGCACGAACATCACTGACGACCTTCAACCTCGACGCTGACCTGGGAGACTCTCGATGGAACAGTACATCGCGCTGATTCAGGCCTACACCGCGCTGGGCCTCGGCATCATCATCGGCCTCGGCGCCATCGGCGCCTGCATCGGCATCGGCATCATGGGCTCGAAGTTCCTCGAGTCGGCCGCGCGCCAGCCGGAGCTCATCCCGACGCTGCAGGGCCGCATGTTCCTGCTCGCAGGCCTGATCGACGCGGCGTTCCTGATCGGCGTGGCGCTCGCGATGTTCTTCGCCTTCGCCAACCCGCTGCTGGCGGCCCTCGGCTGAGCCGTTAACGAACCGAAGTACGTCCGGGGGACGTCGCCATGGATATCAACGCGACCCTCATCGGTCAGGCGCTGGGCTTCCTGATCCTCGTCTGGTTCACCTGGAAGTTCATCTGGCCGCCGCTGCTAGGCGCGATCGAGGAGCGGCAGAAGAAGATTGCCGACGGCCTCGCCGCGGCCGACCGCGGCCAGAAGGACCTCGAGGAGGCCAAGGGCAAGGCCGGTGACATCATCCGCGAGGCCCGTGACAAGGCCGCGCAGGTGCTGGAGCAGGCCCACAAGCGCTCGACCGAGGTGATCGACGAGGCCAAGCAGGCTGCCGTCGCCGAGGGCGAGCGGCTGGTCGCAGCTGCCCGCGCCGACGTGGCCGGCGAGCGGACCAAGGCCCGTGACGAGCTGCGCCGCGAGGTCGGGCAGCTGGCGGTCGCCGGCGCCGGGCGCCTGCTCGGCCGCGAGGTGGACGCCAAGGCCCACGCCGACCTGCTCGAGCAGCTGGCCGCCGAGATCGAGCGCAAGAAGGGATGACCCATGGCTGAGAAAGCCACCATCGCCCGGCCCTATGCGCGCGCCGCATTCGACCACGCGCGATCGCAGGACGCGCTTGCGGCCTGGTCGGCCGCGCTCGCCGCCGCCGCGCAGGTCGTCGCCGACCCTCGCGTCGCGCCGCTGCTGTCGAGCCCGCAGGTCAGGCCGCGGCAGCTGGCCGGCCTGATCGCCGAGGCCGCCGGCGCCGCGCAGGGCCCCATCCGCAACCTGGTGGACCTGCTGGCGGAGAACGGCCGCCTCGGGTTCCTGCCCGAGATCGCCGCGCAGTACGAAGTGCTGCGCACCGAGGCCGAGAAGGTGGCCGACGTCGAGGTGGTCTCCGCGATGGAGCTCGACGGCGCCCAGCAGGAGCGCCTCGCGAAGGCCCTGCGCAGCCGGCTCGGCCGCGAAGTCCGCATGCACACCCGCACAGACGCCTCCCTGATCGGGGGTGCGATCGTCCGCGCCGGCGACCTCGTCATCGACGGGTCGCTCAAGGGCCGCCTCGAGCGGCTGGCGACGGAGATGAACGCTTAAGAGGATAAGGTCAATGTCCATCAAGGCTTCCGAAATCAGCGAACTGATCAAGGCCCGGATCGAGGACTTCCAGGCGGGCACCGAGGCGCGCAACGTCGGCACGGTGGTCAGCGTCACCGACGGCATCTGCCGCATCCACGGCCTGCGGGACGCCATGCAGGGCGAGATGCTCGAGTTCCCGGAGAACACCTTCGGCCTCGCCCTCAACCTCGAGCGCGACTCGGTCGGCGCGGTGGTGCTCGGCAACTACGAGCACATCACCGAGGGCGATACGGTCAAGTGCACCCGCCGCATCCTCGACGTCCCGGTGGGCCCGGAGCTGATCGGACGCGTCGTCAACTCGCTCGGCCAGCCGATCGACGGCAAGGGCCCGGTGGAGGCGAAGGAGACGGACGTCATCGAGAAGGTCGCGCCGGGCGTGATCTGGCGCAAGTCCGTGAGCCAGCCGGTGCAGACCGGCCTGAAGGCCATCGACGCCATGGTGCCGATCGGCCGCGGCCAGCGCGAGCTGATCATCGGCGACCGCCAGACCGGCAAGACCGCGGTGGCGGTGGACACGATCATCAACCAGAAGGGCAAGGACCTCATCTGCATCTACGTCGCGGTCGGCCAGAAGGCCTCGACGATCGCCAACGTGGTGCGCAAGCTCGAGGAATTCGGCGCGATGGCCTACACCATCGTCGTCGCCGCCTCGGCCTCCGAGTCGGCCGCGATGCAGTACATCGCGCCCTACTCCGGCTGCACGATGGGCGAGTACTTCCGCGACCGCGGCCAGGACGCGCTGATCATCTATGACGACCTGACCAAGCAGGCCTGGGCCTACCGCCAGGTGTCGCTGCTGCTGCGCCGCCCGCCGGGCCGCGAGGCCTACCCGGGCGACGTGTTCTACCTGCACTCGCGCCTGCTCGAGCGCGCCGCGCGCGTCAACGAGGAGTACGTCGAGCGCTTCACCAAGGGCGCCGTGAAGGGCAGGACCGGCTCGCTCACCGCGCTGCCGATCATCGAGACCCAGGCGGGAGACGTGTCCGCGTTCGTGCCGACGAACGTCATCTCGATCACCGACGGCCAGATCTTCCTCGAGACCGACCTGTTCAATGCCGGCATCCGCCCGGCCATCAACGCCGGCATCTCCGTGTCGCGCGTCGGCGGCGCCGCGCAGACCAAGGTCATCAAGAAGCTCGGCGGCGGCATCCGCCTGGCGCTGGCCCAGTACCGCGAGCTGGCGGCCTTCGCCCAGTTCGCCTCGGACCTCGACGAGGCCACCCTCAAGCAGCTCGACCGCGGCAAGCTGGTCACGGAGCTGATGAAGCAGCCGCAGTTCGCGCCGCTGTCCGTGGCCGAGCAGGCGATCACGCTGTTCGCGGTGAACAAGGGCTTCTTCGACGGCGTCGAGGTGCCGCGCGCGCTGGCCTTCGAGTCGGCGCTGCGCCAGCACGTCAGGTCGAAGTACAAGGACCTGTTCGAGCGGATCGAGACCACGAAAGACCTCGGCGCGGACGACGAGACGGCGCTCGCCGCGGCGATCGAGGACTTCAGGAAGCACGGCGCGTACTGAGTCCCGCGCGGGAGCCGACATGGCCGGAACTAAGGAAATCCGCCTCAAGATCAAGAGCGTGCAGAGCACGCGAAAGATCACCAAGGCGATGGAGATGGTCGCCGCATCCAAGATGCGCAAGGCGCAGGAACGCATGCGCGCGGGCCGGCCGTACGCGCAGCTGCTGATCAGCATCGCGATGCACGCCGGGCGCGCCAACGCCGAGTACCGCCACCCGCTGCTGACGCGACGCGAGTCGGTCAGGCGCGTCGGGGTCGTGGTGATCACCACGGACAAGGGCCTGTGCGGCGGACTCAACACCAACCTGCTTCGCCTGGTGCTCAACCAGCACAAGGAGTGGCTGGCGAAGGGCATCGAGGCCGAGTACTGCACCATCGGCAACAAGGGCTTCGGCTTCATCAACCGCATGGGCGGCAAGATCGTCTCGCAGGTCGTCAACTACGGCGACCGGCCGTCCCTGGAGCGGCTGATCGGCCCGGT
>Ga0316605_10002142_pt1 | contig 11252 bp, 9 predicted proteins | sample OWC_soil_day20_n_FD_207666 | JGI IMG/M metagenome (GOLD analysis project Ga0316605, IMG submission 207666) | Wetland soil microbial communities from Old Woman Creek delta, Ohio, United States - OWC_soil_day20_noCT | ecosystem: Environmental > Terrestrial > Soil > Wetlands | place: USA: Ohio... | reverse complement strand
CCGAATGCGAGAGACTGGTTTTCGTTCAGCGTCAACGGGGTGTCTTGATGGAAAACCTCTTCCCGGAAAGGGTCTCGATACACCTCGCGCCTTTCCGCGGTGATGAGACCGAGCCCGGCGAGTTTTTTCAGTTGTTGGGAAGAATCGCCGAAATTCCTGCAGATGAGGGCCTTCGACGCCTCCCCGGTATTGTGGAGGAATTCATGGATTTGTACTGCCTTGCCCTTTAGCGGCGGCAACTCAGGCGGAGTGGGCAGTATCCGGTAGATGGTTTCGCTCCGGACCCGCTTACCCCCCCGCAATTGCTCCTCCGCTACCTTGCTTCCGTCCCCGCTTTCCACGAACCGTTTGCGGGTTTCGATATTGATGCCCGCGGGCAGAGCGGCCTTGATAACCTCCCCCAGAGGCTTCAGGTAATAGGATGCGGCCCAGCGGTAAAATGCAAGCTCTTCGGGGGTGAAGAGCGGTTCACGATCGAGCACGTCGATCATCTCTTTCAGGTCGCTGGCCGTTTCCTCCGCCCAGGAGAGGACATAGGCGGTCAGCTTTCTCCGTCCGAACGGAACGAAAACCCTCTTTCCCGGCTCCACCGCGGCCAGCAGTGTTTGCGGGACCCGGTAATGAAAGGTGGTGTCCAGCGGCAGGGGGACGGCTACCTCAACGATGCAGCTTCGTCCGGTATTCACGGCTTATTGTGCAGGACCGCTTCGGCAACGGCCTTGCCCAGGTCCTCGCACTGGGCCAATACTTCAGCACGTGGCGCGAAGGCGGCGCGGACAAAAGGAGCGGGGAAAGTGAAGCGCAGCCCTTTCAGCCGGTCTTCGGCCATCTTGCAGGCCTCGCCGCTCCAGCCGTAGCTGCCGAACAGGCCGGCAATGGCGGTTTTCAGGTGGATCGTTGAGAGGTATGCGAGAACGTCCCACACCGGTTTGGGGATATCGCGATTGATGGTCGGAATGCCGAAGATGAGACCGTCCGCTTCTTCCATCAGGCTGCGTATTTCTCCCGACGTGAGGTCATTGATGTGACGTCGGATGACCTCGATGCCCGGAAGGGAAGCTCCCCGGGCTACGGCCTCGGACATCTTCGCGGTGTTGCCATGGGGAGAGAGGTACAGGAGCACGATATTTTTGCCGTCACGTGCGGGGCGGCTCCATTGTTCATAGAGTGCGACTGCCCGCAGCGGGTTGCCGCGGAGCAGGGGGCCGTGGCTCGGGCAGATCATGTCGATCTGCTCTCCGCGGATCTTGTCGATGGCGGACAGTACCTTGTCCTTGAAGGGCCGGACCAGGCAGTCGAAATAGAATTCCATGTCAGCGGTAACGTCCGGCATCTCATCGTTGAAAAGGCCGGTTCCGCAATAATGGGCGCCGAAGGCATCGCAGGTGAACAGTACCCGGTCTTCTTCGAGAAGGGTGAACATGGTGTCGGGCCAGTGCAGGAAGGGGGCTATGAAGAAGCGGAGCTGTCTCCCCCCCAGGTCCAGCACTTCGCCGTCCTTGACCACGTGAGTGGTGACCGGTGCATGGATCAGGTTCTTCAGAAAATTTGCCGCGGACTGGGTGCAGACCACGACAGCCTTCGGGCAGTGCTCCAGGAGCAGGGCCAACGCTCCAGAATGGTCCGGTTCGGTGTGGTTGACGATGATGTAGTCGACCATCGCGGGGTCGGTCAACCTTTTCACCCTTTCCAGAAATTCGCCGGCAAATTTCCCTTTTACGGTATCGATGATGGCGGTTTTTTCCTTCCCCCTGACCAGGTAGGAGTTGTAGGTCGTTCCGTTTTTCGTTGGGAAAAGATCGTCGAAAATCCGCAGGTCGGGATGCAGGGCTCCTATCCAATAAATGTCGGGTTGTATCTCCACAATATCGTTCATGGCATCTCCTTGTGGCGGGATAATTTTTTCCATTGTACCGGATCTGTATCACCCGGTGCGTCGGGGGGAGAAATAAGAAGCGAAACAGATAAGTAATCGTATACTCCCCGCGGGAAAAGGTCAAGTTCCCGACGTGTTCGTGGAAGAACAAGGATGAGCCGAAAATGGAAGGAAATGAATTGTTTCGGCGGGGTTTTTATCGGAAATCATTCACAATCCCTCCGCTTTCGCAAGGTCTTGAGCACAATATCAAATTACGCATTCTTGAAGCGCATGGACAACGGCCTGTTTGTTCTGCTGACTTTTGACGCCTTGAGGAGTTTGCGTTTTCTCTCCATTTTGTTTTTCAGGCATTCCCGCAAAAACGCCAAATCCCGCATTTCGTCCAAAATGGCAAGATACCCGCAGTACATGACAAGTCCCGCTCCGAAGATGACTAAAGGTTCCATGGTCCACCCTCCTTGTGTTTTTCAACTGTTGCAAGGGTACCATGTGTGTGTGACATAATACGTCACACGGTTCGGCGTCTTGATTCCCATATCTTTACTAACAGAGAGAGAAATACAGAGAATCAAGTCATGAGCCTTCTAAAAAAATATGGGCAATAGGGGTGCTTGGAGTGTATTATGATCGCGGATAGCTGTTCTGCACGAAACTTTGCCATTTGAAAAAGGTTCCGGAATGCCGGTGTTTGCCGTCAGTGAAGAGAAAAACCGATGGTTGCGGGAGAGGATGGAGAAACTCGGTGTCCGTGAAGCCGACATCGAGGAGAAATTCGTACGCTCGTCGGGCAGGGGAGGGCAGCACGTGAACAAAACCTCTACCTGCGTCTGGCTCAGGCATATTCCCACCGGTTTGGAAGTGAAATGCATGAAAGACCGCAGCCAGTCGATCAACCGGTTCCTGGCTCGACGTGAACTCCTGGAAAAAATCGGACTGCTCGCGGGCGAGGTGACTCCCCGCGCCGGGAAAAGCGACAGGCTGAGGAAACAGAAAGCAAAGAGGAATAAAAGGGCAAGAGTAAAGTATCAAAATCCGGAGAACAGAGCCAATGAACAAAAAGGAAACCCTGAGAATACTTGAATTCGACAAAATTCTCAAAACGATAGCCGCTTTTGCCCACAGCGAAATTTCGGAACAGGCGGTCCTGAATATCCTTCCTCTCAAGGAACGGGAAAAGATAGTGAAGCGGTTCGGCCAGGCGGAAGAAATACGCGGGCTTTCCCGCATGGGGATACCCCTGCGGCTTGCCCCTTTCCAGGATATCCTGCCGATTCTCGAAAAGGTAAAGCCGGAGGGAGCCGTACTCGATCCCCGGGAACTGGTTCTTTTCATGCCGGTACTGAGGACTATGTCAGTGATTTCCTCCCAGTTGAGGTTCCGCACCGACCTGCCGCTTCTCAAGGATTTGACGGCCGTCTTGACGGGTTTTCCCGACATTCTGGCCCCCATGGAGCAGTCACTCGATTCCGAGGGAAACATCCTCGATACCGCTTCGCACCTGCTTTCCGAATTGCGGGCGAAGAAGAGAAACCTGACCGCGAGAATCCGCAAGAGACTGGAAGAAATTGTCCGGGATGAAAGAATCGCCATATTCCTGCAGGATGACTTCGTTACCCAGCGGGGAGGAAGATGGGTCATTCCGGTGAGGATGGATTCAAAGGGCCAGGTTGCGGGTGTCGTGCACGATGTCTCCAATTCCGGTGAAACGGCCTTTATGGAGCCCCTTGAAATTATCGGTCTTGCCAATGAGCTGGAAAATCTGGTTGCTGAGGAAAAGGTCGAGGAGATCCGCATCCTTCGCGAGATCTGTGGCTGGATACGTGAAGACTCCGTGGAAATCGAGTCACAGTTCACGGTCCTGGTGTACCTTGACCTGCTGAATTGCATAGCGCAGTTTGCCGAAACCATGGAAGCGCAAGTGCCGCTGATAGATGATGGTCCGGGGGTCAGGCTGAAGGGTGCCCGCCATCCGATTCTTCTGCTGCTGCGCAAGGATGGTGGTGTATCTGAAGTTGTGCCCCTGGATGTTGCCCTTGGCGGCAAAGATGCCGTTATGGTCATAACCGGCCCCAATGCGGGCGGAAAAACCATTTCCATCAAGACCGTCGGACTGCTGCAGCTGATGGCCCTCTCGGGTATTCCCGTTCCCTGCGATGCCACTTCCTCATTTCCGCTTATTCACGACCTGCTTGTTGATCTGGGCGACGAGCAATCCATCGAAAGCAGCATGTCGACCTTTTCGGCGCACGTTTCCAATATCGCGGAGATTCTGCGGAAGGCCGATTCCCGGACTCTTGTGCTGATCGACGAGATGGGAACGGGGACGGAGCCGGTTCAGGGGGCGGCAATAGCCTGCTCAGTGCTTCGTGAACTGCAGCAGAAGGGCGCGCTCGTTTTTGCCACAACCCACCTGACCGAAATCGCCGGTTTTGTGCACAAGACTGCGGGTATGGTGAATGCCGCGATGGAATTCGACCAGGAGACACTGACCCCGTTATACCGGCTGAAACCGGGGGAGCCGGGTCAGTCCCATGCCCTCGATATTGCACGGAGATATGGCCTCCCCGATTCCGTGATCGAATTTGCCAAGGGAATGCTTGGCCGCATGGATACTGAATTCCACAGTCTCCTGGCGGAACTGAGGGAAAAGCGCCGGCGCCATGAGGAGATGCTGCGGTCTCTGGCCTTGAAAGAGAAGGAACTGGAAGAAAAGGCAAGGGTGATGGCGGAGCGGCAGGCCGCAGCGGAACTGCAAAATAGGGAAGCGCTGGAAAGGGCATACGGTGACGCGCGGGATATCATTGCCTCCGCGCGGCGGGATACACGCGCCGTACTGGAAGAGGCAAGACGTGAAAAGAGCCGCACGGCCCTCAAGAAGCTGGAAGAAGCGGAGAAGCAGGTGGAGGAAAAGCTGCGGGAATTCCATCCGGAATCGACGGTATCTATTGATGAGATTCGGGAGGGCGACACCGTCTTTGTCCGGTCGATAGGGTATGATGCGTCTGTACTGAAGATAGACAGGAGGCAGAAACGGCTTCGGGTGATGGCCGGTGTCATGGATATCGAGGTTCCCGTGTCGGACATTTCGCCGAAAAAGGGTAAAGCGGCACAGCCTTCGAAAAAAGCGGCGCGGCGTCCCGTGTCGGCGGAAGAAACGGTGCCGTCGGAACTCAAGCTCCTCGGGATGCGGGTGGATGCGGCGTTGACCCGGCTGGAAAAGTTCCTCAATCATGCCTCACTGGAAGGGCTGCGGGAGGTACGGATCATCCATGGCATCGGTACCGGCGCCCTGCTTGCCGCGGTGCGCGAGCACCTGGACGGCCATCCGCTGGTGGGTCAGTTCCGCGCCGGTGAGCAGTACGAGGGCGGAAACGGGGCGACCATCGTTACGCTCAGGTAAGGGAGAATGCGCCAGGGTTTGTCATAGGGTAAACGGCAATATCGCAGAAATCTGAAAAAACGATGCTGAACAAGCCAGGCGGGATACAAGTTTAGGATCATGACAAAGGAGCTTGCCGGTGATCATTTCCATTATCGCGGCGATGGCGGACAATCGGGTGATAGGCCGCGGCAACGTCATCCCCTGGCATATCCCGGAGGACATGAAACGGTTCAGAGAGATGACCATGGGGCACCCGGTAATCCTGGGCAGAAAAACCTTCGAAAGCATCGGCAGACCGCTGCCCGGCAGAAAAACGTTCATTGTCACCCGAAAGCGGGGTTACCGTGCCGAGGGATGCATTGTCGTTCACGACCTGCAGGAAGCGCTGGCGAAGTGTGCGGATGCGGACGAGGTTTTCATCTGCGGCGGAGGCGAGGTTTACCGGGAGGCGATGCCGCTTGCCTCCCGGATTTACCTGACTGTTGTACACCTGGAAGTTAACGGGGACACCCTTTTCCCGGTGATACCGGCGGATTTCCTGCTGGTCCGCCGGGAAGAAATCAAGGGAGCGGTTTTATGCACGTATCGGCTCTATGAGCGAGTTTAGAAGGCCTTTTCCAGAATCTTCAACACATCTTCCTTGCTCGGATCCCGCGGATTGAAGATGGTGCTGATCTCTTTCAAGGCGTCTTCGGCGACACGCTCGAAGAGGTTCCTTGAGACTCCCGTTTCCTTGAGGGTCGGTATGCCGATTTTGCGGGAGAGGGACTTGACTGCGTCAATAGTCTCCTTCACGGCCTGTGAAACGGAAAGTTCCTTTACATCCAGCCCCATTGCCGCTCCGATGTCCCGGACCCTCGCCGGTACCGCTTCGGCATTGTATTCCATGACATGGGGCAGAACGGCGGCATTGGCGACGCCATGCGGCAGCCCGCAATGCACGCTTAACGGATGGGCGATGGAATGCACCAGACCGAGGACGGCCGAGTTGAAAGCGAATCCGGCCAGCATGCTGCCGAGCAGCATATTGGTTCTCGCTTCCACATTGCTGCCGTTTTCGACGGCCATTGCCAGATTGCCGCTGATCAACTCGATCGATTTCAGTGCGTTGATATCGGTCGGAACCGAAGCCGCCTTGGACACATAGGCCTCAACCGCGTGGGTCAGGGCATCCATACCGGTTGCCGCGGTCAGTGCCGGCGGCATGGCCAGAGTCAGCAGAGGGTCTATGAGGGCGTATTTTGCCCCGATGTTCTGGCCTCCGATTACCATCTTCTTCAGCTTCACCGTATCGGTAACAATGGTGAAAGCGGTAACCTCACTGGCGGTACCTGCCGTTGTCGGAATCGCTATCAGCGGAGTGGTCGGGGTTTTAACCATATTGATGCCGTCATACTGGTTGATCGGTGATTCGTTGGTGAGAAGAATGCAGATCGCTTTTCCGGTATCGATGACGCTTCCTCCGCCAATGGCAACTATTACTTGCGATCCTGCCTCCCTGGCTAATCTAGCCCCCTCTTCCACAACGAAGTCGGTCGGGTTTGCCACGACACCGTCCCATTCAACAACCTCCAGACCCGCGGTGGTCAGCGATGAGACGATATCCGCGGCAACACCCGCTTTCTTTACCCCCGCATCATAAATGCAGAATACCCGGGTGAACTCCATGCCGAGAACCAAGTGGCCGACACTCTGGGAGCTTCCCTCGCCGAAAGCTATGGAAGTGGGAATATTGAATTGAAATTGCACGGTGATAACCTCCTGGATGGTTTTTTCATACCGCCATAATTTCGCATATTGAGCAACGCCCGTCAATAATTGACTTGGAGGTTGCCGTCGGAAAAAAAATCAATGACACTCAATTTTATAGTTGCTTTTCGTTATTTATTAATCTATACTACGAACCAGTGAAACCTCTCGTTCCTCCTTTCCGTGGCCCCATGTCTCTCCCATGCATGGGGCCTCTGTTTTTCCCGGCATCGAATCCCCAACAAAAAAGGGCTTACGCTGAAAAAGCGCAAGCCCTCTGTGCATTATGGTACCCGCTTCGAAAAATCTACTCCGCCTTGAGGGCCACAAACAGCGACGCCTCGCCGCGGCGGAGGAGAAGTCGCAGTACGCTCCCCGGTTTACGGGATGCGACCGCTTTTTTGAAATCCGTCATGGTTGCTATGGCATTGTTGTCTATCTGAACGATAATATCTCCCGGGGCAATCCCCGCCTCTTCCGCGGCGCCTCCCGGTTTTACCTCGGCAACAATGACCCCCTTGGTTTCCTTGATACCCAGTTTCGCCGCCAGTTCGCCGTTGAGTTCCGTGACGATGAACCCGAGTTTCTCCTGTGCAACGGCCCCGGCCCCCTCACCTTCTTTCAACTGTTCGATGATCACGGTTTTATCTTCAGTTTTGCCGTTTCGGAAGATCTTTACCGGGGCCTTTTTTCCCACCGGCATATTGGCAGCGATTCGTGGCAGTTCATGCAGGTCATTGATGGGTTTACCATCGAACTGGAGGATGATGTCCCCGCTTTTCAGGCCTCCCTTTTCCGCCGGGCTGTCTTTTATTACCTGTGAAATCAGAACTCCCCTGCCCTCGGCGATGCCGAACGATTGCGCCAATTCGGGTGTAACCGGCTGTACGACAACGCCGAACCATCCCCTTGTTATTTTACCTTTCTCTCTCAGTTGCGGGATTATTTCTTTTGCCATGTTGACCGGTATGGCAAATCCGATTCCCTGTCCGCCCGCTACGATCGCGGTATTGATGCCGATAACCTCCCCATTGCTGTTGTAGAGCGGCCCCCCGGAATTGCCGGGATTGATCGAGGCATCGGTCTGGATAAAATCATCAAAGGGACCGCTGCCGATAACCCTGCCCTTGGCGCTGACGATTCCCGTGGTAACGGTCTGTCCCAATCCGAAAGGGTTTCCGATAGCCATTACCCATTCACCCACCTCCAAGGAGTCACTGTCACCGAGCGGCGCCGCGGGAAGGTTTCCCTTGGCTTCGATTTTCAGCAATGCGAGGTCGAGCTTTTCGTCCCCCCCTTTCAAAACAGCCTTGAATTCCCGTGCGTCGGCGAGTTTCACCTTGATTTCGTCAGCTCCGGCAACCACATGGAAATTCGTCAGAATGTACCCGTCCTGGCTGATGATGAATCCGGAGCCCAGGCTGCGTGCCGTTTGAGGACGTTTCGGTGTCTGGTCGAAAAAGCGATCGAAGAAATCATCGAAAGGGTTTGAGCCCCTGTTTGAGGGTGGCCGGTTGGATTGGGTCTTGGGCGTGATGACCTTCGAAGTGTTTATATTCACTACGGACGGCTTGTTTTTCTTTGCAAGTTCGACAAAGTCGGGGCTTACCGGTTTGGCCAGGGCGACGCAATTCATGACGAACAGCATGCAGGCGGCAAATGCGGTTATCTTCATCGATGATAGATATGTTTTTTTCATGGATACCTCCGGTCTTCTTTGGTTTAAAACGGCTATGGAAGGAGTGAAATCCGGATTTCCCCTTCCATGAACTTTGCCACTGTACCGCAAAAAACAATTTTATGCAATTATTCTGCTTGGTTGAATGCTGTTGGACAAATGGTGGGTATGTGAGGGATATGTCAAGAGCACCCGCTCTCCCAGATAATCTAAGAGGGGGAGGGGTGCTCTCCCCTGTCTCGAAACTGTATGGCTCCCCTCAGGGGCTATCTCCGGGGATAAACGCCCGGACCGGAAGGATACGACGGGATGCTCCGCTGATACGTGGGGCGAGTGTACCCTGACGGAGGTGTACTTTGCCGATACGTGGGGCGACTGTAACCTGACGGAGTTGCACCTTGCCGGTAATATGGGCGATCGTAACGGTACGGCGGGTAACTGCGCCCGTAGTAAGGATAGTTATATCGATAATAGGGATAGTTGTACCGATAGTAGGGATAGTATGGATAGTTGTACCTGTAGTTTGGGTAGTAGTACCCGTAGTATGGGTAGTAGTATCCATAGTATGGGTAGCTATAATTGAGATTCAATGAGAAATTGGGATAATAATACCAATAGGGATAGTAGTAGGAAGAAGAAGAGTAACTCGCCTGGGCAGAGTACTCCGCATAACCATACGGATAATAAACGCATCCTGCGGAGCACAGCCAGAACAGGGCACATAGAACAATCAGTCTTTTCATGGCCCACCTCTATAACTCGTTGAATTCACATACATAGTATCAGTAAAAAGTGGTTTTGTCAAACCGGGTGCGCGATCGGCTATTCCCCCTTCAGCCACTCATCTATCCGGTTTTGTTCATCGTTCCAACCGGCACCAAGGCGGATACCGAGGAAAGCGGCATAGAGGCTGTGAAAAAGCTGCATTCCCTGCTCCAGAACATACATCCTCTCGTAAAATACCGATTCACGTTCGCTGGTCTCATCGACGGTATTGTCCCTTTCGATTCTGACTGACGGGGACTTGAACGAGGCAAAGTGAAACATTTCCCCTTTCAGGGTCATTTTCCACAGGAGTTCGTCCTTCTCCAGGTGGATGGTCGCCTCCACGATCCGCTTTCCAGCGGAGAGGGCAGCGCGGACTTCACTGAAATGGTCCTGCGGGCCGGCCGCGGTAATTTTCTGGATACCGTTTTCATTCTCGCTGAAAAGAACCAGGCGGTTGTCCAGGTAGGCCGTGAACGGCTCGTTTTCCGGGCCGGGACCAGGTCTGTTGACGGCATATTCAGACGAATCGTTCAGCGTTTTGTAGAGAAGCCAGAGGAGGAAATCCCAGCCGATCCACCGGTTGCTTTTTATCAGGTCGACTGCCGCTTCGCTCGTAGCCATGTTCGCATTCAGCAGGGCAGGTTTTATGGCCTCATCCGCCAGTTGCTCCGCCCGAGAATAGGGATGGATTGCAACGAGGCGCAGCCCGTCGAAAGTCTTCTTGAATTGTGTTTCGAAGAGTTCGACGATTGCAGGGGTCAGCGAGGTGAAAGTAACGAGGCCGGTTCGCGTATCCCACACTGCATCCCATGTCGAGGGCACGGGTAGGGTCTTCGCCAGCAGCGACGTGCGCACCGCATCCCGAAGTTCCTCACGCTTCTGCTTGGGGACACGGTTCAGGCCGGGATTGGCGGAAAGGTATTCATGCTCGGCAACCTGCTGATAGGCTTTCAGGAGAGCGGAGGGAATGCGGCGCTGATCGCGGCGCAGGGTGAAAACCAGGTAATGGTCTCGCCAAAAGGCGGCGGGCACTGAAAAGCCGCTGTCACGATGATCATCGACATGAACCCACCCGACGGAAAGTTCGGCTGTGCCCTGATCGATGGGTTTGAACCCGTTGATCGCGAGGCGTTCGGCTGTCCACTGGAAAAGGTCAGCGGTCGGGGGGATATCCCCTTCGACCTTGAAATGATAGATATTTACGGTATTGGAAAGGATGCCCATGGAGTTTCTCCTGCTCTGACTGAAATGGAAAGGTGCGGATGGTACCCGATAATCGGAATATAATCAAGTACCATGAAGGTGAGGCGGCATTTGACAAAGGAGTACGATAGGGCAGAATGTAGTACAGACTAATTGCAGGCTATGTTTCGCATCAGCGGGGAAAGATATGAAGAAAATGTCCAATAAAAACAATGATATCATGCATGCTGTTTTTGAAGCTATACCCGATCTGCTCTCCGTTGTCGACAGGGACATGAGGATAGTATTCAGCAACTGGCACGGAGGATACGAGTATGTCCCCCACGAGGTGAGATCACGGCATCCCCATTGCTTCGACGCCTATTATCCGGGCCAGGGGGAGCCGTGCAAACCCTGCCATCTCCAGGAAGTATTCATAACCGGCAAGCCGGTAATCAGGGAAAAGCATAACCCCGGAATAGGCGACCTGGAAGTGCATGCCTTTCCGGTATTTGACGAGAGCGGCAACATAGTCATGGCCGCGGAATACCTCCGCGATATAACGAGTCGAAGGCGGGCGGAGAATGCGCTGCGCCAGGCAAATCACGTTCTCG
>Ga0316605_10002141_pt1 | contig 11252 bp, 8 predicted proteins | sample OWC_soil_day20_n_FD_207666 | JGI IMG/M metagenome (GOLD analysis project Ga0316605, IMG submission 207666) | Wetland soil microbial communities from Old Woman Creek delta, Ohio, United States - OWC_soil_day20_noCT | ecosystem: Environmental > Terrestrial > Soil > Wetlands | place: USA: Ohio... | reverse complement strand
CCTACAACCGCAGGGACCAGGACCGGGTCTTCATCCCTGCTTCCACCTATGCCTCCGTGTTCGGAGAGAACCGTCTCAGCAACATCGTGTTCTCGACCAGGGATCCGCGGCGATCCGAAGAAACAGTGGACCGCGTGCGGCAAGTGCTCGGGAGGAAATACAGGTTCGATCCCACAGACAAGGATGCGGTGTGGATCTGGAACACCGCGGAGTTTGACAAGTTCATCTTCATTTTCTTCCTCGCCTTTAATATCTTCATGGGGCTGATAGGAGCATTCACGCTGGCGGTCGGCGGACTGGGTGTGGCCAATATCATGTACATCGTCGTGCAGGAACGGACCAGGGAAATCGGCATCAAGCGGGCAGTGGGTGCGCGCAAGCGGGATATCCTGGTCCAGTTTTTTCTCGAAACGCTGTTCATCATCTTCCTTGGTTCTTCGGTGGGCTTCGTGATTGCGGTGGGGATTACGGAGGCCATGCAGTACATCCCGATCAAGGAGTTCATCGGAACGCCCATCATCTCGGTCGAGGTAGCGCTTGCGACGGCGGCTGTGCTCACGCTGATCGGACTGGCCGCCGGGTTATTGCCGGCCCGTCGGGCAGCAAACCTTAACGTTGTGGATTGTCTCAGAACCTGATTGCCGGAGTCGGAACAGGCGCCGGCTCTGAACCGGCCCCGGTCGCGACCCGGTACACCCTATGTGGCGTGAACTCATCAACGATTTTCTAAAGGATCTCAATGCCCAGCGCACCCGGGCATTCCTGACGATCCTCGCAATGACCTGGGGGACGATTGCGGTCGTGCTGCTGCTGGCCTTCGGCGACGGTCTCGGCACTCAGATGACCAACGGCATGATGAATGCCGGTAACCGGATCATGATCCTGTACGGAGGAGAGACCGGAATGCAGTATGAAGGCGTCCCGAAAGGGAGGCGGATACAACTTGTGGAAGAGGATGCCGATCTGCTTCGCCGTGCGATCCCCTCGATTGAAATGGTGACACCGCAATACCGCGCCACCGTGCGGCTCACCAATGGCAAGACGTCATTGAACACAGAGTGCGAGGGAGTGGATCCCAACTTTGAGGAGATGCGAAGGATGTTTCCGGCAGCCGGAGGACGATTCCTGAATCCTATGGATGTTGCGCAGCAACGCCGGGTGCTTGTCCTCGGTCGTACCATTGCTACCGAGCTGTTCGGGCAGGCAGAGCCGGTGGGGAAGACGCTTCTTCTGGAGGGGATCCCCTTTACCGTGATCGGCATTCTCCAGGCGAAGCTCCAGACCAGCATGAACAACGGTCCGGACAGCTGGAGAGCCATCATCCCCAACAGCACGATGCGCACCATGTTCGGACGGCAGTATGTCAACTCTCTGGTCGTCCGCCCCGGAGATCCCTCGCGGCAGGCGGAGGTGAAGCAGGAGATCTTCCGCGTGCTTGCGCGCAAGTATCACTTTCATCCGGATGACGAACGGACCCTGTTTATCTGGGATTTCATTGAGAGCGAAAAGATAAACAGGCGTATCACCCTCGGTGTGACGATCTTTTTGTTTGGCGTGGGCTTCCTGACACTGCTCATTGCCGGAGTCGGTGTCGCCAACGTGATGTACGTCGTGGTGAAGGAACGCACACGGGAGATCGGCATCCGCCTGGCGGTCGGCGCCCGCCGTCGGCACATCCTCGCGCAATTTATCTTTGAAGCCCTTCTGCTGGCGTTCGTGGGCGGCAGCATCGGGATGCTCTTCTCCTGGGGTGTGGTCAGCCTTGTCAGGCTCTTCCCGAGTGATGACGGACCGATGCAGTTTTTCGGGAAGCCCATCCTTTCCCCCGAAATCATGCTCATGACAGCCGGCATCCTTGCACTCATCGGCCTGCTTGCCGGACTTTTTCCCGCCCGCCGGGCTGCATCGGTGGATCCCGTCGAGAGCCTCCGGTACGAATAACCCTCTGCGTCATCCGATACGCCCATATGCCAAGACGTGAGAACCATGCCCTTTATGAGAGAATCCGGGGCGTCAGACAACGGTAAATCCTGCGTTTCGTCTGAACATCCTTTGTGTCGGAAGTCGAGAACTTCTTCGCGCCCTCGAACAAACCGTAACATCGGGAGGCGAGCACACGTGCGCCTCCTTCGAGAATCCGTCGCGTCGGGGTGTGAGAGCCTCTGCGCCTCATCGGAGAATCGCGTGCGTCCTGATTGTCGGAACACCGGAGAACAAAGGAATTGTTGCCTCAATGAAAGATCGGCCCCGGAGTTTAGAGATTGCTTTGCGTGCACAAGGTTCGTATCTTAAAAAACATGATTCACGGACGAAGGGGTTGTCTGCAAGATGAGAAAAAGTGTCTGGATTACAGCAGTGCTTATACTGCTGTGCAGCGGAGTGTTCCCGATAGAGACATGCAGTCAGTCGACCGGCACGGCACGTTCGGCGTACGTCCCTGTGACACGGTTCGATCCTTCCCGGAATGCGGAGCAGGATATCGGCCTGGCTCTCACTGAAGCGCAGCGATCCAACCGGCGGGTCCTCCTGGACGTGGGAGGGGAATGGTGCATCTGGTGCCATCGACTGGATACATTGTTTGTGAAGCATCCGGGCCTTGCGGCATTGCTCCACGATAAATTTGTCGTGGTGAAAGTGAACTACAGCAAGGAGAACAAGAACGAGCAGACGCTCAGCCGGCTGCCCAAGATTCCCGGGTATCCTCACCTCTTTGTTCTAAGCGAAGATGGGATGCTCCTGCACTCACAGGACACTGCAGAACTTGAATCGGGAAAAGGGTATGATCCGGAGAAAGTTATGGCATTCGTCCAGGCCTGGGGTCATCCGCAAGGGGTGAGAGGCGCTGGAACGGAACGCTAAGCCCGGCCTGGATGTTCTATCTATACGATGAATGTAGCGTCAGATTTAGTCCCAATACAGACAGAGGTGTACATGAAGCCGGTTCACATGGTTGCAGCAGCTGTGCTTGTTGTGGTGTTTGCCCTTTCGACTGCCGTGGCGGCCGACCCCGCTCCGAATTTCGCGCTCAAGGGTCTGGATGGAAAGACCATCGAGTTGAAGAAACTCTCCGGAAAGGTCGTGGTCGTCAATTTCTGGGCGACATGGTGCGGGCCCTGCCGGCGTGAGATCCCGGGTATGATGAAGGTGTACGACAAGTACAAGGCAAAGGGTCTCGAGATCATCGGTATTGCACTCGACCAGGGTGGATGGGACGATGTGAAGCCGTATCTGGCCAAGAACAAGATCACGTATCCTATCGTGATCGGCGATCAGAAGCTCACGGAGCAATACGGAGGGATCGAGGCAATTCCGACGACCTTCATCGTGGACCGGAAGGGGAACATTGCAGCAAAGCATGTCGGGATGTTGATGGAGGAGGATTTTGAGAAGGCAGTGAAAGCCGCACTGTAACCGCGCATGAAAATACGAGAGCCGCAGAGGATAGTTTCCTTTGCGGCTCTTCTGTTTGTAGCTCCACGACAGGGTCCTCTGGGCTAAACCTTCCCTGGCGTTTCAACGAAGTCCCTTAACGCACCGAATCCCCGTTCATCGTTTGCCTGCACACTTCACCGCTGGTCCCGCCCTGTGCCGCGTGCGGGGCGCGCGCAGCTCGTCAGGGGGCCCCTAGCACTTCGACCAGCCGCACTGATAGCAGACCACACATCCGCTCACGTGTTCCACCGTGCTTCCGCATTCGGGACATGTCGTCTTCACAACGGGGCTTGCCGTGCCTGCGGAGTGGTGGCCGGGGGCGACGTGCACTTTTGGTTTCTTCACTTTGGCGGCGCGCAGGGCGATGATCTCGTCGCGCTCATCCAGATACCGTTCGAGTACCTTTCCGATTGCATCGGGTGTGGAGAGAATCTGGCCGCCCTGTCCATCCCAGACTGACGTCGGTCCGGAGATTCCCTTGAGTTGCTTCACCACCTCACGGGGTTCGATCCCGGAGCGAAGTGCGAGAGAAATCAGCCGGGAGATCGCCTCGGACTGGGCCGCGGCGTTGCCGCCCGCCTTGCCGATGGTCGTGAAGATCTCGCACATCCCGGAATCGTCCTCATTGATCGTCACGTAGAGATACCCCTCGCCGGTCTTCACGCGTTCGGTGACGCCGTGCGTGCGGGCGGGGCGCTGGCGTGGTCCTTTCGGGCCGCGTGCCTCGGTCTTTGGAGCTTCGGGCGCCGCCTGTTTCCTCGCAAACTCCTCTGTCTGAAGTATTCCCTCGCGGCTTCCTTCGCGGTACACCGTGATGCCCTTGAGACCCGCTTTGTATGCGGTCATGTAGATGTCGCCGACCGTCTCGACGCTCACGTCTTCTGCAAGGTTGACCGTGGAAGAAATGCTGCTGTCCACATACTTCTGGATAACGCCCTGCATCTTCACGCGGAAATATGGATCGATGTCGTGTGCAGTGACAACGTAATCGGGAAGACTTTCATCGTCTCCGAACAGTTTCTTGACGAGCGGGTGGAGTACTTTGTATTCGGAGAACGTCTCGCCGTCGTGATTCTTGACGCGCCGGCGGTAGCTGGTGCAGAAGACCGGTTCGATGCCGGAGCTGGTTTGTGCAACGATCGAGCCGGTGCCCACCGGGGGTACTGTCAAGACGGTGCTGTTGCGGATCCCGTACGTCTGAATATCCTCTCTGATATCGGGAGGAAGGGTCTGCACGAACTTGCTCCGGGAATACCCTTCCCATTGGAAGAGGGGGAAGGCCCCTTTCTCGCGAGCGAGGTCGATCGACGTGCGGTACGCTTCATCGCGGATCGTGCGCATCATCTGCTCGGTGGCGTCCAGCGCTTCCTGTGAATCGTACCGGATCTTCATCAGGATCAATGCGTCGGCGAGTCCGGTGATGCCGAGTCCGATACGGCGATCGGACGCCACGGCCTTCCGGATCTTCTCCAGCGCATGGTTTTCCATGTTGTATTCAATGATATTGTCCATGAAGCGGGTTGCGATGCGTGTCACTTCGGCAAGGCGCTCATAGTCGAACTGCCCTTCCGGGCCGACGAATTTGCTCAGGTTGATATTGCCCAGGTTGCAGGCGGTATAGGCAGCGAGGGGCTGTTCGCCGCACGGGTTTGTGCTCGTCAGAGGGTTTGCATACTCGACATTGTGATAGTCGCGCATGGTGTCCCAGAAAATGATCCCCGGTTCTGCGGAGGCGTGAGCGTTCTTGATGATCTTGAACCAGAGTTCGCGGGCATTGACCGTGCGGTAGATCTTGCTGTTCCAGCGCAGGTCAAACGGGCGGTCATGGTTGACGGCGTCCATGAATTCATGCGTGATCAGGACGCTGATGTTGGCGTGCTGGACGTGGACCCGGCGGTGGTCATTCTTGATGGTGATGAACCGCTCGATATCGGGGTGGTCCACCCGCATGGTCAGCATCAGGGCACCACGCCGGCCCGCCTGCGAGACCGTGTTGGTGCTTTCGCTGAAGAGGTTCATGAATGCCGTTGCGCCCGGCGAATGATCGATGGTGGCGTTCACCGGCGCGCCTTCCGGGCGGAGGATGGAGAGATCAGTGCCCACGCCGCCGCCGGTCCGGTAGACCATGGCCGATTCACTCAGACAGCGGTAGATTCCTTCCAGGCTGTCTTCTTCGATAGGGATGACATAACAGTTGGAGAGTGTGGGACGCCGCCGGGCATCTTCTCGGCCGGCGCCATGCATCACGCGCCCGCCAGGAACAAATGTGAAATCAAACAGCATCTCCAGGAACCGCCGCTGCCACTGGTCCCGGTTCGTCGTCTCTACCGATGCAACTGCGCGGGCAATCCGGTCCCAGAGGTGCATCGGGCCCTGCTCGTTGTGTGCAAGGTACTTGGATCGCAGCACATCGGCCGCGAGCTCGTTTTCCCCGTAGTAGTCACGACAGTCCAGCGCCAGATCCATCACCGCCTCATTCATCGGGAACACCGATGGAGGAACAGCTGGAACACGAGTATCTACAGATGATCCGGTCACAGGTTCAATGCGCGCCATGAACAACTCCAAATGGATTAGCACAACGTGATGAACAAACTGTGCACACACCCTCTGACATCCTGTCCCGATCTATCAGGGGCGCGCCATCATTACAATCAGTACGCTATTACGAAAATGAATCACCGGGGCGCGGGATATGGTTCTGGTGCGGTCCATCGCTGACTACCATGTTGATTCCCAGAGTTTGTGGGCCCCGGTGTGAGTGGTATGCTATAGTACAATGAACAGTAACAACTTCCGGCGTTTACTTCCTGCGATTGTGTAACGCGCCGGGAAGCACGGCGGAAAATATACGACCTAAGGGAAGATAAGTCAAGTGAAATTTGAGAGACGAGGTTCTTTTTTCTTCTGAGGAGGAAAAACGGAAGTCAAACAATGTGGAATGTGTCTGAAGGTGTTGCTTTTAAAGTCGTGGTCACCTATACTTGTGGCCTAGCCACCCTCTCTCCCCACAAGCAGGAATCCATTCTATGGCAGTCGCCGTGGAGTTCCGCACGATCCCTGACATGTTCCAGAAACTGACCGCAAAATTCGCGAAAGAGTCGCGGCCGGTTCTGATGTACAAGTCTGAAGGGACCTACAAAGGGATCACCTACAGTGAACTGCGGTCGAAAGTCGAGGCATTTGCCTTCGGACTTGCCGCAATCGGCATCGAACGGGGGGATCGTGTTGCCATTGTCTCTGAAAACAGGCCGGAGTGGGTCATCAGCGATCAGGCGATCGCGGCACTCGGCGCGGTGAGCGTGCCGCTCTACCCCACGATGACGGCCAAACAGATCGAGTACATCTTCAACGATGCAGGCGTGAAAGTCGCCATCGTCTCCAACCAGTTCCAGCTCAACAAAGTGATGAGGGTCTACGCCGACATCAGTACGCTGGAAAAAGTGATCCTGATGACCGAAAAGGGGCCAATCCCGGAACCCGGCACGTTCGGCTTCTCCGCCGTGCTGGAGATGGGTGGGAAACTTCGCAAAGAGGACCCGGAACTGGTGGCCAGAAACATCCAGGCTGTTCAACCGGATGATCTTTTGACTCTGATTTACACATCCGGCACGACGGGAAATCCGAAGGGCGTGATGCTCACCCACCACAATCTGGTGACCAATGTCATCGCCTCTGCTGAGGTTATTGAATTCGGGACATCGGATGTCATGCTGTCGTTCCTGCCGCTCTCCCACAGCTTCGAACGGATGGCCGGCTACTACACCGGCATGTCCTGCGGTGCGACCATTGCGTATGCCGAGAGCGTGGAGACCGTGAGCGAAAACATGCTCCAGGTCAGGCCGACCATCGTTACCACCGTTCCCAGGCTGTTTGAACGAATTTACAGCCGTGTGATGAAGCAGGTCGATGCCGGCTCGCCTCTGCGCAAAAAGATCTTCATGTGGGGTCTGGCTGTCGGGCGCCTCCATGCGCGGGCTACGCGGAAAGGGTCTGTGCCGGTCGCCCTCCGCTTCAAGCGTCTGATTGCCAACAAACTTGTCTATGCGAAATTGCGTGAGAAGACCGGCGGAAGGATACGATTCTTCGTTTCCGGCGGCGCCGCCCTTGGCAGGGAGTTCGGGGAATTCTTCGAGGCGATGGGATTCAAGGTGATCGAAGGGTATGGCCTGACGGAAAGCTCACCGGTGATCTCCGTGAATCGGCTTGAGAACTACAAGTTCGGCGCCGTCGGGCATCCGATCCCCGGGGTCGAGGTACGGATTGCCCCGGACGGCGAAATCCTCGCACGCGGCCCGAACATCATGAAGGGCTATTACAAGAACGAGGAGGCCACGCGGCAGGCCATAGACGAGCAGGGCTGGCTGCACACCGGCGATATCGGGACGATCGACGCCGAGGGCTTTATCCATATTACCGACAGGAAGAAACACCTGTTTGTCAGCTCGGGTGGGAAGAACATCGCCCCCCAACCCATCGAAAACCTCTTCCTGTCCAGCAAGTTCATCGAGCAGTTCATGCTGATCGGTGACCGCCGGATGTTCCTCACCGCGCTTGTCGTCCCTGATTTTGATGCCCTGAAGGAATACGCCGACTCGAGAAACATACCCTATGATTCTGTGGCAGAGCTTGTGAAGAACGCTGAGATTAACGACCTGGTCGACAAGGAAATCAATAAAATTCAAAAGGATCTCGCGAATTACGAGCGGGTCCGCCGCTTCACGCTGCTGGAGAAGCAGTTCTCTATCGAAGAAGGGGAACTCACGCCGACTCAAAAGGTACGCCGCAAGGTCATCGAAGAGCGGTACGCCGATCTGATTGACAGCATGTACGAGGGGATCAGCTGATTCCAAGGAGCGGGGATACCGCCCTTCACCGGATCAGAGATCGGCAGATCTACGTATCACCAGATCTGAGTATCAGCAGATCCTGAGTATCAACCGATCCCCCCGTTTCATTGACATTCTGGCGTGTTTTGAGTACATTGCCTTCCTACAACCACGCTTTCCTTCCTCTACGCTAGCTGGGAATGATGGAACAGTACATCCCTATTGCGATCATGATCATCATCGGCGTCGTTGCCGGTGTGGTGTTCACGAATATCAACCGGTGGCTCGGCCCCCGCCGGCCAAGCGAGGAAAAGCTGTCGACCTATGAAAGCGGGATGGAACCCGTGCGGACAGCGCGGGAACGCTTTTCGGTGAAGTTCTACCTTGTGGCCATGCTCTTTATTGTGTTCGATATCGAAATCGTCTTTCTCTACCCGTGGGCCGTCGTCTTCCGCACACTGGAAGCTCCGGGGATTATCGGTATGGGACTGTTCCTCGTCATACTGGTCATCGGGCTGGTGTATGAATGGAGGAAGGGCGGGATGGACTGGAAATGAGGGGACGGGTGATCGTCAACTGCAAATGGAAAATCGACAGTTGACAGCTGAGAACCGAGAGTTAAGACCTGGGAATTGAGGACTGGGGAGTGAGACCTGAGAATTGAGGACTGAGGAGTGAGAGCTGAGATTTGAGGACTGAGTAGGCAGAGCTGAGATTTAAGAACTGAGGAGTGAGAGCTGAGAATTGAGAACTGAGATCTGCAGAGTGGCAAATGAGGATCAGGTACTGAGGATGGAGGAGTGATGGGACTGGAAAACCTTCAGAGGGACGGGTTTATAACGACCAAGCTGAACGAGGTCTATGCATGGGCCAGAAAGAATTCGCTGTGGCCGATGCCGATGGGGATTTCCTGCTGCGCGATCGAGATGATGGCGACGGCATCGCCCCGGTTCGACATCGCCCGCTTCGGCTCCGAGGTCATGCGCTTCACGCCGCGGCAAGACGATGTGCTGCTCGTGGCCGGAACGGTGAACTACAAGATGGCGAAGGTTGTCCGCAAGATCTACGATCAGATGCCTGAGCCCAAGTGGGTGATTTCCATGGGCGCATGTGCCTCTTCGGGGGGCATGTTCCGCTCCTACTCGGTTGTGCAGGGCATCGATCAGTTCGTCCCGGTGGACGTGTTTGTGGCCGGCTGTCCGCCGCGTCCCGAGAATCTTCTGTATGGCCTCCTCGAATTGCAGAAGAAGATCGAACGCGAGCAGACGGGGGGCGGGACTTCCCGCAACGAACAGGTCACTATTCCGGAATCCGCTTCATGAATCAGGCCATTGTGGACAGAGTGAAGGCGCTGGTCCCTGACGGAGTTCTCTCGTCGGAGGAATTCCGGGGAGATCTCACCATCAGGGTCGGTGTCAACTCGCTGGTACGCGTGTGCGAGACCCTCAAATCGGATCCTGCGCTGGCGTTTGCGATGGTGATCGACATCACCGCGGTCGACCGGTATACGCCCGAGGAGCGGTTTGAGGTCGTCTACAACCTCTACTCGCTCGAGCACAAGCGGTATGTGCGAGTGAAGGTCCGGATAGACGAACAGGACCCCGTCGTTCCCACCGTTACGGGTGTGTGGGCGGGCGCGAACTGGCACGAGCGGGAGACCTTCGATATGTTTGGCATCCGATTCGCCGGACATCCGGACCTGCGCCGTCTGTACATGCCCGAAGAGTTTGAGTACTATCCGTTGCGCAAGGATTTTCCCCTCATGGGGATCCCTGATTCACTTCCCCTTCCCCGGCGGTAACGGGGGACGATCCGTACCACTACGACCATCGGAATTATCCGTGCCATCCAGACCATCAGACGATTCGCGGCGAAGCCAGATACTTGCTGCCCTGGAAGATCAGGACACGACTGTGGAGCTGAAAGATCCGCTGGAGAACACCATGATTCTCAACATGGGTCCGCAGCATCCGGCGACCCATGGTGTGCTCCGCCTCCTCATTAAGCTGGATGGTGAGACCGTCCTGGGCGTGGTACCGGAGCTGGGGTATCTCCACCGCGGGTACGAGAAGATCGCGGAGGCGAGCACGTATCACGAATTCATACCGCACACCGACCGTCTGGATTATCTCTCACCTCTCTCGAACAATGTCGCGTACGCGCTCGCCGTGGAGAAGCTCGCGGGCATTGAGATCCCCCGCAGGGCGAAGTACATCCGCGTGCTGGTCAGTGAGATGTCGAGGATCGCTTCACATCTGGTCGCTACCGGCAGCATGGCGATGGACGTGGGCGCGTTGACCGTTCTGCTCTGGACATTCCGTGAGCGGGAGAAGCTTCTGGATATCTATGACGTGCTGTGCGGCGCCCGGTTTACCACGAGCTACACACGCATCGGCGGTTTGCAGCAGGACTGGACTCTGCAGTGTTCCGCGATGTTGCGCACATTCCTCGATGGTTTCGGGAAGGAATTGCGGGAAGTGGAGTCGTTGCTCCAGACCAACCGGATTTTCATCGACCGGTGTGAAAATGTCGGAAGAATCTCGCGCGAGGATGCGATTGCGTGGGGACTGACGGGGCCTCTTCTCCGCGCCGCCGGCGTCCCGCGCGATCTCCGCCGCGACGTTCCATACCTCGTCTATCCGGAGTTGGACTTCTCCGTCATCACGTTCACGGAGAGCGATGCCCTCGCGCGGTTCTACCTTCGGATCGCCGAGATGCGGGAGAGTGCGGGCATCCTCCGTCAGGCCCTGGAGAAACTCCCTGAGGGGCCGTACAACGCATTTGAGACGAAACGGGTGCTGCCGGCGAAGGAAAAAACGTACACCAGGATGGAAGAGTTGATCCACGATTTCATGCTGATCAACCTCGGCATAGACCCGCCGATAGGGGAAGCCTACCTCGGCGTGGAATCGTCCAAAGGGGAACTGGGATTTTACATTGTGTCCGACGGCACGGGCCACCCGTGGCGGATGAAGATCCGCTCTCCGTCGA
>Ga0316605_10002139_pt1 | contig 11266 bp, 6 predicted proteins | sample OWC_soil_day20_n_FD_207666 | JGI IMG/M metagenome (GOLD analysis project Ga0316605, IMG submission 207666) | Wetland soil microbial communities from Old Woman Creek delta, Ohio, United States - OWC_soil_day20_noCT | ecosystem: Environmental > Terrestrial > Soil > Wetlands | place: USA: Ohio... | reverse complement strand
GACATCAAGGATCCGCACCATTGACGGAGGGGCCAACCCCGGCAAGGCATGGTGGTGGATCTTCCAGCCGAGGGAAGGATGTTTCCAGAGTTCACGGAGTCCGTCGCTTCCTGATGTCCATATATGGCCGTCTCCATCATGGAATGCGGCACTAATCGCCAGGTTGAACGAGTTTGGATCAAGAGGGAATGTCTGAAGGTGGTGGTCGACGAATCGGATGAGTCCCCGGGTCCAGGTACCGATCCAGATACAGTCTTCCCTGTCTACGAGCATACAGATCATGGGTTGCGGAGGAAATCCGTTGTGCTGTGCGTACAGGACCGGCGGACTGTATGTTCCGTCTGCACGCCGGAGGTGGATGAGGCCCTCTTCGGAGACGCACCAGAGATTCCCTTCTGCATCGGTATGAATCTGCGTCACGCGTTTGCCGGGAGAACGCCATCGTCCGAGAATGGTCCCCTGACGGACCAACGCAATTTCGTCCTCCTGTGTGGAAATCCAGAGGGAGTCTCTCCATCCGTGGAGAGCAAGAATTGTCGCGTTCTCCAGGCCGGGGATTTCAACAGTTCTGCGTGAGCGATCATCCGGATCTATTGCGTAGAAAGTCCCATCCCGTGAAAACCAGATTGTTCTGTCTGCATAGGCGAGTGCGGTTCTGTCCGGCGGAACGTCTGAGAGAGACACGCTCCGGGCTGAGTCTCCGGTCACTGTGAACACGCCCCGTTCAGTTGCGATCCAGAGTGTGCCAGACGAATCTTCCACAAGATGCGTGATCGTTCGGGGAGGTGAGTGTGAATCCAGAGGAACCGGAACTGCGGTTGAGTTTTGTAGCCGCGCCAGCCCCCCCAGCATGGTCCCGACATACAACACTCCCGTTGAAGTCTGGCTCTCATGAATAGCCGTTATGTAGTCGTTCGGGAGACCCTGCGGTGTAGAGAATGACACAAATGAATTCCCGTCGAAGCGCGTCAGACCGTTTGTCGTGCCGATCCAGAGGAATCCCCTTGAGTCCTGGGCCAGGGCCGTAACCACGCTCGACGCCAGGCCATTGCTCTGTGTGTAGGTGCGGAGGGAAAGGAGTTGGGAGGAGGCATTCGTCGCGGCAATGAGAGCGAGAATGGTGAAAAGTCCTGGCCGCAAGGGTGACATGGTACGGAAACGATGTGGCATTTGCGAGTTCAACAGTTCTGCATTAGAGTCTCAGAGCACACCCCTGAGAGCGGGCGGGGCGTCCGGTTCCGCTACTACCTCATTAACTCCTCATCCGGTGCCTGCGTCAACGGCTGCTGTTTATCCGCTTTCTCCCGGATGGTCAATGGCACGCCTGCGAATGCCGCCGCTGCTGCAGCGAGAAGGTAAAGAATACGACGGTGTTTCACAATCTCTCCCTAGTCATTGGATCTTGTAATCTGCCGGCACCGAGAACTTTGAAGGCGGGATTTTTGCGTTTTCTTCGATCTTCACCGCCTGTTGTGTTGTCACGACTCCTTTTGTTTTCAGGTCCATGGACATGAGGATCTTGCTCCAGCCGCCGTAAATCGAGACCGATCCTTTGCCGTCGTCGTACTGAATCATCTCACACGATTTCCCGGCAATGGTTTTTGAGGGAAGTTTCTTGTACTTGCCCGACCGGCGGTCCTGTTCGGTGCCGAATTCCGACCACTCGACCCGAAGCTCAGTGCCGCGTGATGCCGATCCCTGTTTGAATGCCGTCTTCTTTGACGCCTTCATGGCATAGATGTCTTTCCCGTCGCTGAAGTAGGTTTCCTGAAGTTTGTTGTCCTCGTACGTTTCGCGGCATTCTTTCATGCCGTAGTCATCGAAATAGACGATCACTTTCTTCTTCATTTCGAAGCTTCCCATTTTCATGACCTGATCGTACGTAACGACGCCCGATTTGATGTCGTATTTCTTGAATGGTGACTGGGCGGTTACCGTAAGAGTTGTCACAATCACGGCCAGGACAAGATAAAGAGTTCTTTTCATGATGCGACCTCCAGTGAGGGATAGAAGGGACAGGCGATTGGAATTGTCGGTGTTCGCGCACCCGGGAATGTTAGACGAAGGTACAGCAAAAGGAGAGTCGGATCAAGAGGGCGAACCGTAGCTTCATTGCTGGCGACCATGCCGACAGTGTGCACCCGGTCTATGACAATATCAAGTACAACTTGAGATATTCATAGCCAGCCAGGCTTGTCTGCCACACCGGATCTGCCACTCTGCAACTGGTCTCGGGAAATCCCGAGAGGCAGACCCTGTGGAAAGCGTGCATACGTGCGGAGTTTCTCCCAGGTTTGACCCGGGTATTGACAGTCTCCTTTGTCTGCCTGGGAAGCCGTGACGCCTGCCGTAGCCAGTCCGACGATGAGCCATGCAGGCGCGACAAAGATCGCGTACAAGCCATTGGTGGCACTCAGCAGAATTCCGCCAAGGGTCCAGCCGGCAATGCTGTTGCCGGACATTGGGTACTTCTGCAAAAAAGCTGTTGCTTTGCGAACTGAGATCTTTCCCACCGCGCAAAGCGTGTCATTGCGTATCAGGAAAAGTGTATCCGGTTCTACGGCGAGAAGCTCTCCCTGGAGACTCACCACGTCCGTCTGCACGACCACCCATGCACCCGTGGTCTTCTTCAGTGCCTCTGTTGATTCCATGAGCCCCGGAGGGACATCCGTTCTGCACCCCGCAACGAGAAGGGGGAGGACGATCGCCAACCACCTATTGGGGTTTTTCATATTTGCTGCTCCAGAACGTTGCTTCCATTGTGGACTCCGCCTTCTTGAAAAGCGGAGTCATGCGCTCAAGATACTCGTCGGGATCCTGCAGCATCAGGAGGACCATGTCCGGATTCTCGTCGGCAAGCCATGCGTCACGAATCCATTCGAGGTAGTAACCCCGGGCATCCAGAAAGAATTCGAATTGGCCGGAGGTCTCCGGAAGATCGAAATTGAAGATGTAGGAATCTCCGGGCATTGTGATGATGGGTTTGTTCCAGACGGTGTCTGTGTTCGACCGTGCGACGCCGTCAGTTCCCGGTCCCGGCGCAACCGACGCATAGATGGGAGTCGGTTGAACGGCGCCGATGAGATCGACCATGACCGCGGCATCAATGCGCCAGTATCCTTCTGTCATCCTCACCCTGACGTGGTACGATCCATCCGTGCAGCGTGCGTCTTCGGGCAAGGGGACGAGCGAGAGATCTGTCGCGATCGGCCCGGTTTCCCCGACTTCATCGACCATCTGCCATTCTCCTGATTCATCCTGCACAAGGACTTCAATCCACCCCAGCTTCTCGCCTGGTCCATTTATCCGCGACCGTATTTCTGCGTCCGACCGCTCAAGTTTTGCCAGCCAGTATCCCGCATCCTTGCCCATGTATGCGAGCGTCTGATACAGGAGGAAGGTGGTCATGAGAGTCTGCCTGTGGGCGATCATCAGTGCCGGCCTGCGAAGGTTTTCAGAACGGAAGTACAGGTCGAGAGTCTCCCGGGTGGTGATGTCCAGAGAATCCGCGCAGCTGAAATACTCCTTCCCGTCAAGCCGCCCGAGGAGTTGATCCCCACGACCGGAGGGGGTCAGCACTGAATCTGCCAGGATCATGGGACCGGTCTGCCAGAACTGGCCGTCGGAGGTCTTATACACCCTTCCACCGGGAGGTCGCGGGGCAACCAGCAGACGGGCATCCTGCACCACGTGGCATTCGAGGGCTTCGTTCTTCATCAACAGAGCCAGCGATCTGCCTGATGGAACTGCATTAGAGAGGGCGTCGACATCGGTCGCGGCGAGGCAGGGCGCAATGCTCGAAGAAAAAGCCTCGGCCATCAACGAGAGTGTGGTTCCGTCCGAAGCATAGAAGGTGGGACACGAGCCGAAACAGGCCTTGGGGTTCGCGAGACAGATGAGCGCTCCGATGCCTGTGGCCGTGGTCATGACTGCCAGACCCGTGCCGGGTGAGGGAACGTTGTCCAATCTGTTGACTTCTGCGATCGCGATGCTGTCGAAGGGAATCCGATAGGTTCCCCGGTCAAGTGAATCGCGATTGAAGCCGAACTTGACCCCTGCTCCATTGACGAATCCCCGCTCATTCTGCGACCACTTCTCAAGCATATACAACGTGCCATCACGGCAGTGGAGTTTGAGCAGCTGCCCCTCGATGACGGGGGTCTGCTCATTGAGTTGCTGCAACTCCCGATGGATGACAACTGCGGTGCAACCGGGCAGCCCTCCCAGGAGGAAAAGGCCCAGCAAGATCCATTGCGTTGCGGTCTGCATTGCAGCCTCGAGAATGTGCTGTGGTTAGCCGAACATGGTCAAACGCAACCTAACGATTGTCACGGAAATGTCAAAGTCTTCAAGAACCCCGTCTTCAAAAATCCCGTATTTGCGGTATTGTCCCTTTCTTGAACGGAGTGTAGCTTTCAAGTGTACCGTAGGATTCGGTGCAGTTTGCCGGGGCCTGCGGTTTCGCTCCGGCTGCTCAACGTCGACGTTTACGATGAAAGGATTGAGCCATGAGATGCCTGTTAGGTCTGTTCTCCGTGCTCCTCCTGATTCTCTCGCCAGTGAACATATCTGCTCAGTACAGCTTCAACCAGGCCGGTGCATTCTCCGGCAGCAGTTACATCGCTGTCAAGCATGCCCCGGCGCTCGCACCAACGTCGGGAATCACTATAGAGGCCTGGATCTACCCGACTGCGTTTCGGAATGTCACAATAATCGCGGAGAAAAACTTCAACACCAGCTACTCCTTTCACTTGCGGGGCCTATCTACACCGGCGGTGCTCGAGTTTGGATTGGACGGTAGCCGCTACCTCAGGGGGAATACCGGGATCCCGGCGTACACCTGGACCCATGTTGCAGCCTCGTATGACAGTGCATCAAGATATGCCCGGCTGTACGTCAATGGTGCCATGGATACCATGCGCGAGATGTCCGGTACGGGGATCGGAGTCAGCAGCGACTCGCTGTACATAGGTGCAGGAATAGGGGACGGCAGTATCGGCAACTACTTCACCGGGTATATAGATGAGCTTAGAATCTGGAGTGTTGCGCGCTTTGGAAACGATTTTGCCGAAACCCGACACATGCCTCTGGCCATCTGGCATCCTCTCTCGGGAGCCTACGCTGGACTGGTATCGGCGTACCGGATGAACGGAAATGCCATGGATGAGGCCGGGCAGACATATGAGGACGGCCAGGAAAGGAATATGTCCTATCTGGATCTCTCCCAGAAGGCACTGAATCACCTTGACTACAATAACAACCTGGTGCTGGACGGGGCTGGGTACTGCATCGCTCCACGACCCGGGTCAACGGATGCCACCACGGCGATCACTGTCGAGGCGTGGGTGAAACGTGACACGACGCACGGAGCGGATTTCCAGGCAATCGTAGGGAAGACCAGCGGCAGCGAGATAGACTACCTGCTCTACATCCACAAGCCGTCAGACCGCGTGTTCTTCAACATCAACTCCAACGCTCTGTACGTAGCTTCACCGGTCGGCGCACTCCGCCACACGCGTTGGACTCACATCGGGGCCACGTACAACAGCGTAACCGGAGCCATGGTCCTATACCTCAACGGCGATTCCGTCGCTGCGAAGAGCACAGGCCCGGGCATGACAATCTCTGCTTCCGCCGACAGCATTGCGATCGGCAACGCCACTGGCACCAGGACGAATTTCTGGTTTGCAGGACAAATCGATGAGGTGCGCGTATGGGCGAACAAGGTCAGGACGGAAGAGGAGATCGGGCAATCGATGTTCAAGGGCTTGACGTGGCATAGTACTCCCAAACCTACAGGATCTGCGATCTGGAATTTCGACGGTCAGAACTTCGATGCTGCACGAAATCCGACGAGCGTTCCCTCGCAAGAGATGCATTTCCGGGGAAGCGCGCATATGACATCCACTCACCGTTACTACGACGACGAACCTGTGTCACCTCTCTTACGGGATGATGCAGGGGGCTTCTACGGTGTGTCCTATGTCGTCAGCCGGAAGCAATGGGATATCCCCGACGCTTCCAGTGGTCTGGTCCTTGATTCTGTGTTTGTCCCCGCTGCAGGCGGTTTGTCCAGAGTGCGGGCGTTCGTCCTGGCCAACCATGAGATTATTTCCGACCTCAAGATAACGCTGGTGCATCCCGGCGGCACATCAGTCCCCCTGTTCATCCGGCGTGGTTACGACGAGAATGATATTGCCTGTGTCTTCGCTGACGATGCCGACTCCGTAGCCGGTTACACGGACCCCGCCGTGGGGCTCCATGCTCCATTTAGCCCTCTCGTCAAGCCTCGCGAGCCGCTCAGTGCCTTTAACGGACTCAACGCACACGGATGGTGGAAACTGCAGGTCGAGGATGTCGCTGCCGGAAGAACAGGGGTGCTCTACGGGTGGGGGGTCCAAACACAGCTCGGTACCCGCGTGCTTGATCGAGGTACTTTGCCCGAGATGTTCGCTCTCGACCAGAACTTTCCGAATCCGTTCAATCCGGGCACGACCATCAGGTACGAATTGCCGCACGCAGCCCACGTGACGCTCAGCGTGTTTGACATGCTTGGGCGCAAAGTTTCAGTGCTGGTGAATGATGCGAAGGAAGCGGGTCACCATGAAATCCAGTTCGACGCCTCCCGACTATCCAGCGGGGTGTATCTCTATCGAATTCTGGCAGGGGATTTCGTGGCGTCAAAGCGGATGGTAGTTCTAAAGTGAATTTGACGGGCACGCTGCACGCTGCAGAATCACCGCCTAAAATAGCGCTCTCTTTGTTTTGCTTTTCGGCGCCCAAGTAGAACAAGGGGACGGACCCGTGCACGAATACCGATTTCATCGGGAATTCGCTGTCTTCCATGTGCATAGAGTTTCGCGGAGGGATAGGAGGCGGCCCGGTGAATAGAACCTCACAACCCCTGCGCATCGGCGTCCGCGCTCACGATTTCGGTGTCCTGCCGGCCGGCGAGCACGCCGCGAAGATCGCTGCGTGCATGGTGCGGCGTACTCCGTGTTCGGTGGCACATGAGGGAAAAAGCGATGAATGAATTCGAGCGACCCGGGCCCCATCGGAACGCTGGCCGGGATCAATTCGGTCGACAGGACATTGAATCTCACAATCGCCCATACCGCCGGGACTCCTACGGCAAGGGCTTGCTGGGCCAGGGCAAGCCGTGCCCCTGCCAATGCCCGAGGGGCATTTCCCCGCCACCAGGCCCTAATCTCTTGCGAAGGTCGTGCCGGGCCCATCCCGGTTGCCCTTCACATTTTTTACCTTCCATGCATTTTTCTCTTGCCTTTTTGAAAAACGCTTGGTAGTATTGAAACGGTTCAATGCTTATTGAACGGTTCAAGTAACCCAGGCGTCACCTCCCGGTCTTTCGCTCTAGTGTCCCTATCACACGTCACCTTCACGCGACGAGTATGAGCGATCAACTGTTGCGTAGCCAGGCTGTACGAGAAGACATCCCCGACTACAAGAATCCTCACCTCCAGGTCGAACGTCGTGTCGCCGATTTGCTCGGCCGCATGACCATCCAGGAGAAGGTCGGCCAGATGCTCTGCGTCTGGGGACACAAGAAGACAGTGCTGTCCGATGAGCACGGTAACTTGAACCTTGAGCTCTTTCGTCGGCATCTCAGAGACGGCATCGGCCAGATTGCCAGGCTGAGCGACACAGACGGCGGAAAGAATGCTGTTGAGATGGCGAAGCTGGCAAACACGCTCCAGGAGTTCTTCATCGAAGAGACTCGACTTGGAATTCCCGTGATCTTCCATGAAGAGTGCCTCCACGGACTTGCCGGTCCTGACGCCACCAGTTACCCCCAGCCCATCGGGCTCGCCTCCACTTTCAATCCCGGACTCATCGAAAAGATTTATTCCGCCATTGCCGAAGAAGCCCGGTCACGCGGCGCTCACCAGGCGCTGACGCCTTCGGTGGATGTTGCACGAGATCCGCGGTGGGGACGTGTGGAGGAGACGTTCGGCGAGGATCCCTATCTTGTGTCCCGGATGGGCATCGCTGCCGTGCAAGGATTCCAGGGGGATGGAACCTTCACGGACAAGAAGCACATCATGGCAACACTGAAGCACTTTGCCGCTCACGGACAACCGGAATCCGGTTCCAACTGCGGCCCAGCGAATTTCTCGGAGCGGGTGCTTCGTGACGTCTTCCTGTTTCCGTTCCGGGAGGTGCTGGCAAAAGCCAGGGCCTGCAGTGTGATGGCGTCGTACAATGAGATCGACGGCGTGCCGTCGCATGCGAACCCGTGGCTCCTGCGGGACATCCTTCGTAAGGAATGGGGCTTCAGGGGCCCTGTGGTCGCTGACTATTATGCGATCACCGAGCTCAAAGGGAAAGAGGATAGTGTCAGTCATGCGGTTGTCTGTGACAAGGCCGGCGCGGCTGTTCGTGCCATTCAAGCGGGAGTCAATATCGAGCTCCCCGATCCGGACTGCTACCCGCTCCTGCCGTCACTGGTGCAGGGCGGCTTGATCAACGAGCGGCAGATCGATGAACTTGTCGCACCATTGCTGGAACAGAAATTCCGTTTGGGCCTGTTTGAAGATCCCTACGTTCCCGTTGAGGGAACGTCGCACGAATTGCGGATGCAGGAAGAGCGGGCACTTGCGCTGCGGGCCGCTCAGGAGACGATTGTTCTTCTCAAGAATAGGGAGGGAGTACTTCCCCTCCGGCCAGACCAGACCGGTACGATTGCCGTCATTGGTCCCAATGCTGACCGACAGCTCCTGGGCGGTTACAGCGGCAAGCCCCGATACTATAGTACTGTGCTGGAAGGGATCCGGGCGCGAGCGGCGGGTGATGCGAGAATCCTGTATAGCGAAGGCTGCAAGATCACGGTCGGTGGATCGTGGAATGAGGATGTTGTATCGCTGCCGGATCCGGAAGAGGATCGAACCTCGATCGCGCAGGCCGTGACAACGGCACGCCAGGCCGATGTTGTGGTGCTGGTGCTGGGTGATAACGAGCAGACCTCCCGTGAAGCCTGGAGTGTTCAGCACCTGGGCGACAGGACAGATCTTGATCTCTTCGGGGCTCAGAACGCGCTGGTCGAGGCAGTGGCCGCAACAGGGAAGCCGATGGTTGTTGTGTTGTTCAACGGCCGCCCAAGCTCCATGAACACCGTACAGCACCGCGCCGCTGCAATCCTTGAATGCTGGTATCTGGGGCAGGAGACCGGAAAGGCTGTCGCCAGCGTGCTCTTCGGAGACTTTAACCCCGGTGGAAAACTCCCGATTTCTATTCCCAGGTCGGCGGGCCACCTCCCTTGCTTCTACAACCACAAACCGTCCGCCCGCCGGGGATATCTTTTTGATGAGATCACGCCGCTATACCCATTCGGCTTCGGCCTCAGCTACACGACGTTTGAAGTCTCCAGCCCCGTGCTGGATCTTCAACGGATCCGAGTCGGGGAATCCGCTGAGGTTCGTGTGGACGTCAGGAACACAGGACCGCGCGACGGAGAGGAAGTCGTCCAGATGTACATCCGCGACCTGGTCAGCTCCGTTACCAGGCCCGTCAAGGAGCTGAAAGGGTTCGCGAGGATCTCGCTCGAACCTGGCGACAGCAGGACGGTCGCCTTCCCGATCTGTCCCGAGCACCTCGCCTTCACGAACATTGACAAAGAGCATCTGGTCGAGCCGGGGGATTTTGAGATCATGGTCGGGACCTCTTCGAGAGACGAAGACCTGGCCAGAGTCATCCTGCACGTTACACTTCGCTGAGGTGAAGTGTGGCATCCGCATGACCGCGAGCATTTACCCGGCGATCACCTTCCTGATCGGCGTGGTTGCCCTTTCGTTCTATGGGATCAGCCGGGAGCTGAACCTGCAGATCCAGAACGAGCTGCAGGAACGGCGAAGGAATTTCGAATCTATCTGAATTAGTCCCCTTATTCCTCAAACCATGAACGAGAGTCAATCATGAGCGCGATGAAGAGTCTCTCCTTGCTCGCTGCCCTCTTCTTGGGCACTACTTTCGTGTTGGCTCAGGGTGGATCCGGGCAGGTCCACGGTGTCGTCAAAGATGTATCGTCAGGTGATGTGCTGCCCGGGGCAATTGTCCAGTTGCAGGGCACAAGCCTGGGAGCGTCAGCAAATCTTGACGGCGTATACATGATCCGGTCTGTTCCTCCCGGTCGTTATACTCTCCAGGCCCGTTATCTGGGGTACAGAAGCGAGGAGGCGTCGATCGAGGTGAAGGCGGGCGAAGACCTTGAGCACAATTTCTTGCTCACCCTCCAAGTGATCGAGGGTCAGGAAGTTGTCGTGATGGCTCAGGCAAAAGGCCAGATGGAAGCAATCAACCAGCAACTCTCCTCAAACTCGGTTATCAGCGTGGTCTCCGCGGAAAGAATTCGGGAGTTGCCCGACGCAAGCGCGGCCTCGGCGTTGAGCCGGCTGCCCGGCGTGTCCATCATGAACGGAGATCAGATCGTTATCCGGGGAATTCAGGCGAAGAGCAACATCATCCTTGTGAATGGTATCCGGCTTCCATCCACGGATATCAATACCCGTTCGGTAAGCCTGGGTTTCTTCTCCTCAAGCATGCTTTCCGGTATGGAGGTGATCAAAACCCTTACGCCGGACATGGACGCAAATTACATCGGCGGAGTGGTCAATCTGCGCCTGGCAGAAGCACCCGAGACCTTTCATGCGGACGTGCTGGCTCAAGGGAAATATAACGGCCAGGACAGAACGTACGGCAACTACAAGTTCTGGGCGAGCGCCAGCGATCGGTTCATCGACAATAGTCTGGGCGTCTTTGTGCAGGCAAATGGAGACCGCCAGGATGCGGGGGGCGACGTGACAAACGCCGGATATGCGATCAATGGAAGCCAGGGGTACGGCCTGGCACCTTTCCGGCTGGAGAATTTCACGTTCAACGATCAAACACGCATCACGACAAATAAAGGCGGCAGTGTGACTCTGGACTATCGGCTTCCCCACGGGAAGATCGTTTTCCTGAGTGCGTTGGCTCACACCCTTGCCAACAATTCCGATTTTAAGTACTACATGGATTTGGCCGGACAGGGAGGGCTGAATTACCAGATAACACGCGACAAGAATTACAGGGATCTGCTGGTCAATGCGCTGGAGGCAGAGTACGATTTCGGTCCGCTGAAAACTGAACTCGCCCTCTCGCATTCCTACAGCGACAAACGCACCGACGTGCGGTACGGAGACCCCGGGGACAACTTTCTTTTCCGCTCCCCAGCACCGGATCCCTACGTGGATGCAGCCGGCAATCCTGCTAGCTT
>Ga0316605_10002138_pt1 | contig 11270 bp, 8 predicted proteins | sample OWC_soil_day20_n_FD_207666 | JGI IMG/M metagenome (GOLD analysis project Ga0316605, IMG submission 207666) | Wetland soil microbial communities from Old Woman Creek delta, Ohio, United States - OWC_soil_day20_noCT | ecosystem: Environmental > Terrestrial > Soil > Wetlands | place: USA: Ohio... | reverse complement strand
GCCACCTCGCAGCATGATTTGAGAGAGTCGCTACGCGCCTGGGTCGGCAATCGACGTCCCGAATTCGAGGGCAGAGCCGGAGGGGGAACCCCCGATGGCCTGCTGTCCTCCAGCCTTACCTCCATCTCCGCCGCCGCCCGCGAGGCCCTCGCAGCCCAGGCTGCCTTCACCTCATCGCTGCCCACAGAAACCAGCAACGCCGACGTTTCCGCGATCGAAGCCGCCAGCGACGCGGCGGATAACGACCCGATGCTTTCGCTGATCCGGCGCATGGTCGAAATGCTGACCGGACAACCGATCAAGCTGTTCTCGGCACGGAACCTCTCGGCCAATGGTGCCAGTGGCGACAACACCACCGCGCCCTCAACCCCAAGCACACCGTCCCGTCAGCAGGCGCAACGTCCGGCCGGCTTCGGTATCGAATACGAGCGTCACGAGGTTTATCAGGAAGCCGAGGCCACCAGCTTCTCTGCCCAGGGAGTGGTGCGTACCACAGATGGCAAGGAAATTCAGTTCCAGCTCGACCTCTCCATGACGCGGGAATTCCGCAGCCAGAGTGATGTCAGCCTGCGTCTTGGCGATGCACAACGCAAGGATCCGCTAGTCCTCAACTTTGGCGGCAACGCCGCTCAGTTATCCGACCAGACCTTTCAATTCGATCTCGACAGCGACGGCCGCAAGGAAAACGTCGCCCAGCTGTCCGCTGGCAGCGGCTATCTGGCTCTCGACCTCAACAACAACGGCAGGATTGATTCCGGTAAGGAACTGTTCGGTCCCGCCAGCGGTTCCGGCTTCAGGGAACTGGCCGACCACGATCAGGATGGCAATGGCTGGATCGACGAAAGCGATGCCGTATTCAAGCAACTGCGCGTCTGGACACCCACCGCCGATGGCGGCGGCAAGCTCACCTCCCTGGCCGAACTCGGCGTCGGCGCTCTCGCTCTGGGCGCCCTGACAACGCCTTTCGCCCTGCGGGGGGCCAACAACAGCGACCTCGGCACGGTGCGCGAATCCGGCATCTACCTGCGTGAAGACGGCAGCGCCGGCACCTTGCAGGAAATAGACCTAACGATATAAACAGAGGATATAAACAGGGATATTCCCTCCGTTTTCCGTCAAGCAGTTTGCTACACTAGGCGTACAAAAGAAGACGTTGCTTACCCTGCGGGGAGGAAGTTCCATATGCGCTTGGCGGACATGAAAATCTGGATTCGGCTTACCGCCGCAATCTGGCTAATGTTGGTAGTGGCGTGGACCGGGGTAATTTTCTGGGAAGCCACGGTGAACCGACAGACGGCAATCAACCAGGCTCAGGATTTTTCCAGTTCCATGCACGAGGCAACCCTGGCAGGCCTCACCGGCATGATGATTACCGGCACCGTAGGGCAACGCGAGGTGTTCCTTGATCAGATCAAACAGCTCTCCGTGATCCGCGATCTCAAAGTGCTGCGCGGCGATGCGGTCAGCAAGCAATTCGGCCCCGGCAACGCCAAGGACGCCCATGATGCCGATACAGTCGAAACCCAGGTCATGGCCACGGGCAAGGACTTCATCGAAGTGCAGTCCGATGGCAAAGGCGAGTATTTGCGGGCGGTTCGTGCCGTCGTCGCCAGCAGCAACTATCTGGGCAAAAACTGCCTGATGTGCCACGTCGTTCCGGAAAAGTCCGTGCTCGGCGTGGTGAGCATGAAAATCTCCCTCGACAGCGTGAACACTGCGGTTTCCAGCCAGCGCATCAAGTCCCTGCTGGTGGCCCTGATCGTCAGCATCCCCCTGCTGGCCTTCATCTATCTCTTCGTTAATCGCTACGTCACCGAACCCCTCGATCACATGGTCAAGGGTCTGCGTGAAATCGCCAGCGGCGAGGGTGACCTCACCCGTCGCCTCGAAATTCGGGGCCAGGACGAAATCGGCCAGGCCAGCGCGGCATTTAACGAAATGATGTCCAAGTTCTCCGCTCTGGTGCGGCAGGTCAGCGAGTCGGCAGGGGAAGTTTCCTCGGCCGCGCGGGAACTGGCCAATAGCGCCGAACAGGTGGCGTCCGGCTCCCATCTCCAGAACGACCGTTCCAGCGCGGCCGCCCAGGCCGTGGAAGTGATGGTGTCCAACATCACGTCGATTGCCCAAAGCACCGAGGCGGTCCATGAGCAGTCGCGGGAAAGCCTGCGTCGCTCCGAAGAAGGCAATCGCAGCATTGCACAACTGATAGGCGACGTTGGCAAGGTGGAGTCCACCGTCAAGCAGATCGCCGAGTCGGTCAGCGAATTCGTCCGCAGCACGGCTTCCATTACCAACATGACGCGGGAAGTGAAAGACATCGCCGACCAGACCAACCTCCTGGCCCTCAATGCCGCCATTGAGGCCGCCCGCGCCGGTGAGCAGGGCCGTGGCTTCGCGGTGGTGGCAGATGAGGTGCGCAAGCTGGCCGAAAAATCTTCGGCGTCCGCCAGCGAGATTGATGCCATCACCCGCACTCTGGGGCAGCAGTCGGAGGCAGTGCAACATGCGATTCAGGACGGCCTGTCCCATATTGCCTCGTCCCAGCTGTCCGTCGAGTCCGTGACCGATGTGCTGGCCGCCGCCAGCCACTCCGTAACGCAAGTCGGTGAGGGCATGGATGCCATCACCAACGCCGCCGATGAACAACGCCATGTGAGCAGCGAAGTGGCCCAAAATATCGAGGCCATTGCCGCCATGGCCCAGGAAAACAACTCCTCCATCGAGCAAACGGCCGCGTCCGCTCATCGCCTGGAAACCCTGGCCGCCAACCTCCAGAGCGCCGTGGGTCGCTTCAAGACCTGACGCTTCAGCACCTGTTGTCCGCCGGCCTGCATTCTGTAGGCCGGTGAAATTTCCCTCTTGAAATATCCGACCCCGCCCCTACCTAGGGCGGGGTCATTACTTTTTATCCCGACTTCACCATGCCGGAACAAGAAACCCTGCCCCCGCCTGATCCCAACACCGACGCGCCTGCCGCCGAACCGGAACAGGCCCCAAGCCCTGACACCCTGCCCAGCCTCGAAGAACTGCTGAAGACCGCCGAACTCAAGGCGGCCGAGCATCATGATGCCTGGCTGCGCGCCAAGGCCGAGACCGAAAATGTGCGCCGCCGAGGCATTGAAGATGCAGAAAAAGCGCGCAAGTTTGCCGTCGAAAAGTTTGCCGGCGAACTGCTGGCCGTCAAAGACAGCCTTGAAGCTGCCCTCGCCAACGAGCAGCAGGACGCGGCCGCCTTGCGCGCTGGCGTCGAACTCACCCTGAAGCAGTTGGTTTCCGCCTTTGAGAAGTCGGCTCTCAATGAAATCAACCCCATGGATGAGAAGTTCGACCCCCATCGCCACCAGGCCATCAGCCAGATCGAGGCCGACGGCGAACCGAACCGGGTTATCAACGTGCTACAAAAGGGCTATGCCCTGGCAGACCGGGTGATCCGCCCCGCGCTCGTCGTGGTTTCCAAGGCCAAGGCTTGAAGAACTAGCCAATAGCCCCATATCAGGAACAGGTTAGTTTCCACAGAATTCAGCAAAGGACAAAACAATGGGCAAAATCATCGGTATCGACCTCGGCACCACCAACTCCTGCGTCGCCATCATGGAGGGCGGTAAGCCTAAAGTCATCGAAAACTCAGAAGGCGCGCGCACCACCCCCTCCATCGTCGCGTATGCGGAAGATGGCGAGATTCTCTGCGGCGCCCCGGCCAAGCGCCAGGCGGTCACCAACGCCAAGAACACCCTGTATGCAGTTAAGCGCCTGATCGGTCGCCGTTTTGAAGAGAAGGAAGTGCAGAAGGACATCGACCTGATGCCGTTCCAGATCGTCAAGGCCGACAACGGCGATGCCTGGGTTGCGGTGCGCGACAAGAAGATGGCGCCGCCCCAGGTTTCTGCCGAAGTGCTGAAGAAAATGAAGAAGACCGCCGAGGACTACCTCGGCGAAGAAGTCACCGAGGCCGTCATTACCGTACCCGCCTACTTCAACGACAGCCAGCGCCAGGCCACCAAGGACGCCGGTCGCATCGCCGGCCTGGAAGTCAAGCGCATCATCAACGAACCCACCGCAGCCGCCATCTCCTTCGGCCTCGACAAGCAAGAGGGCGACCGCAAGATCGCCGTCTATGACCTGGGTGGCGGCACTTTTGATATCTCCATCATCGACATCGCTGAAATCGACGGTGAGCACCAGTTCGAGGTGCTTTCCACCAACGGCGACACCTTCCTTGGCGGTGAAGACTTTGACCAGCGCGTGATTGACTACATCGTCACCGAATTCAAGAAGGAACAGGGTGTCGACCTGAAGAACGACGTGCTGGCCCTGCAACGCCTCAAGGAAGCCGCTGAAAAAGCCAAGATCGAGTTGTCTTCTGGTCAGCAGACCGAAATCAACCTGCCCTACATCACCGCTGATGCGACAGGCCCGAAGCACTTGGCCCTGAAGATCACCCGCGCCAAGTTCGAGAGCCTGGTAGAAGACCTGATCGAGCGCACCATCGAGCCCTGCCGCATGGCGATCAAGGATGCCGGCGTCAAGGTGGGTGACATCGTTGACGTGATCCTGGTCGGCGGCATGACCCGCATGCCCAAGGTTCAGGACAAGGTAAAGGAATTCTTCGGCAAGGAACCCCGCCGCGACGTGAATCCCGACGAGGCTGTGGCCATCGGCGCCTCGATCCAGGGCGGTGTGCTGCAAGGTGAAGTGAAGGACGTGCTGCTGCTCGACGTCACCCCCCTGTCTCTGGGTATCGAGACCCTGGGCGGTGTGATGACCAAGCTCATCACCAAGAACACCACCATCCCGACCAAGACCAGCCAGGTATTCTCCACTGCCGACGATAACCAGAACGCCGTGACCATCCATGTACTGCAAGGTGAGCGCGAGATGTCTGTCGGCAACAAGAGTTTGGGTCAGTTCAACTTGTCCGACATCCCGCCGGCCCCCCGTGGCATGCCCCAGATCGAAGTCACCTTCGACATTGACGCCAACGGCATCCTGCACGTTTCCGCCAAGGACAAGGGCACCGGCAAGGAAAACAAGATCACCATCAAGGCCAACTCCGGTCTCTCGGAGGCTGAGATTGCGGCCATGGTACGCGACGCCGAAGCCCACGCCGAAGAGGACAAAAAGGCCCACGAACTGGTGGAAGCCCGCAACCAGTGCGACGCCATGGTGCATTCCGTGAAGAAGGCCCTGGCCGAGCATGGCGACAAGATCGAGGCCGACGAAAAAGCCAAGATCGAGGCCGCCATCAAGGAGGCCGAGGAAGCGATCAAGGAAGGCAACGACAAAGCCACCATCGAAGCCAAGTCCCAAGCCCTGGCTCAGGCCAGCCAAAAGCTCGGCGAGAAGGTTTACGCCGACGCCCAGGCTGCCGCAGGCGGCGCCGATCCGGAAGCCGGTGCGAACGCCGGCAGTGGCGAAGCCAAGAAGGATGATGGTGACGTGGTGGACGCCGAGTTCACCGAAGTCAAAGACAAGAAGTAATCAGGGGTCAGCCGCTGGCGATGGGCCGCTGCCTCTGAGGCTGCGGCCCTTGCCGTTTTCAGCATCGAACCAGATAGAGCCATGGCAAAACGCGACTTTTACGAAATTCTTGGCGTCAACCGGGATGCCTCCGACGACGAGATCAAGAAGGCCTACCGCAAGCTGGCCATGAAGTTCCATCCGGACCGTAATCCGGATAACCCCAAGGCTGAAGAACAGTTCAAGGAGGCCAAGGAGGCCTACGAGATTCTGTCGGATGCCAAGAAGCGTCAGGCCTACGACCAATACGGCCATGCCGGCGTTGATCCCTCCGCTGGCGGTGGTCAGGGGTTTGGCGGCGCCGGCATGGGCGGATTTGCCGATGCTTTTTCGGATATTTTCGGCGACATTTTTGGCGGCAATCGAGGTGGTGGCGGTGGTGGTCGCTCCAACGTCTATCGCGGCGCAGACCTGCGCTACAACCTGGAAGTTTCCCTGGAAGAAGCAGCGCGAGGGACGGAAACCCGCATCCGCATTCCGACCATGGTGGAGTGCGAAAGCTGCCATGGCAGCGGCGCCAAAAAAGGCACCGAACCCAAGACCTGCCCCACCTGTGCCGGCCATGGCCAGGTACGCATGCAGCAGGGCTTCTTCTCGATCCAGCAGACCTGCCCCAAGTGCCATGGCACCGGTCGCTACATTCCAGACCCCTGCCCCACCTGTCACGGCGCCGGTCGCGTCAAGCAGCACAAGACCCTATCGGTGAAGATTCCGGTCGGCATCGACGAGGGGGATCGCATTCGTCTCTCCGGCGAGGGCGAACCCGGCGTCAATGGCGGCCCGCCCGGCGATCTGTATGTGCAGATCCATCTGCGCCAGCACCCGGTATTCCAGCGCGACCACGACGACCTGCACTGCGAGATGCCGATCAGCTTCACGGCCGCCGCTCTCGGTGGCGAAATCGAGATTCCCACCCTGGACGGCGCGGCAAAGCTGAAGATTCCCGCCGAGACCCAAACCGGCAAGGTGTTCCGCCTGCGCGGCAAGGGCATCAAGGGAGTACGTTCCATCAGCCATGGCGACCTGCTGTGCCATGTGGTGGTGGAAACTCCGGTGAGCCTGACCGAGCGGCAGAAGGAACTGCTGAAGGAATTCGAGGAAATCAGCGGCAGCAATTCCGCCAAGCACAATCCCAAGGCCCAGGGCTGGATGGATCGGGTGCGGGAATTCTTCGGCGGCTAAGGCAACAGGCGGAGGAGGCGGCGCCAAGCGCCGACCTCCCGCTCTACCGTATCAAGCCCGGCGCCAGGTGGTTCCTGCCGGGCCATCCTCCAGCACCACGCCGGCAGCCTTCAGTTCATCGCGAATACGATCGGACTCGGCGAAATTCTTTGCCTTCTTGGCGTCGGTGCGCGCCTGGATCAAGGCCTCGATCTGATCGGGGCCGAGCCCCTCCGTTTCGCCATGGCCGGCTTGCAGAAACGCCACCGGATCGCGCTGCAATAGCCCCAGCACAGCCGCCAGGCCCTTTAGTTGGGCCGCCAGCCTGGCGTCACGGCTGCTGTTGACCTCGTTGGCCAGCTCAAACAGCACCGCCAGGGCCTCCGACGTACCAAAGTCGTTGTTCATGGCGTCGCGGAAACGACGGGCATGATCGCTGTCCCAATCGACACTCCCCGTCACCTCGTAGCCCTTGAGCGCCGTATACAGGCGGGTCAGGGACTGGCGGGCATCGTCCAGATGGGCATCGGAATAGTTCAGGGGGCTACGGTAATGGGCGCGCAGGATGAAATAGCGCACCACTTCCGGATCGTATTTCTTCAGCACCTCGCGGATAGTGAAGAAATTGCCCAGGGACTTGGACATCTTTTCATCATCGACACGGATAAAGCCGTTGTGCATCCAGTAATTCACGAACGAGCACTGATGCGCACCCTCGGACTGGGCAATCTCGTTCTCGTGGTGGGGAAACTGGAGGTCCTGGCCACCGCCATGAATGTCGAAATGTTTACCAAGCAGTTTGGAACTCATGGCCGAACACTCGATGTGCCAGCCCGGACGCCCGCTACCCCAGGGCGACTCCCAGCGCACTTCGGCAGACTCGCCATCCTTGGTGTGCTTCCAGAGCACGAAATCGAGGGGATCGTTCTTCCCCTCCATCACATCCACCCGCTCCCCCGCCCGCAGATCCTCAATGGACTTGCCGGAAAGCTGGCCGTAGCCACTGAACTTGCGCACCGAGTAGCAAACGTCTTTGTTTGCCGCCACATAGGCGTAGCCGTTCTTCTCCAGGGCGCCGATCAGTTCCAGCATCTCCGGCACATACTCGGTGGCACGGGGTTCATGATCGGGGGGAAGAATACCCAGGGCCGCCGAATCTTCGTGCATGGCGGCGATAAAACGGTCGGTCAGGGCGCGAATGGACTCGCCATTCTCTGCCGCCCGCTTGATGATCTTGTCGTCAATATCGGTGATATTACGAACATAAGTCACCTTCATGCCCGTTTCGCGCAGCCATCTCGCCACCATATCGAAAACCACCATGACTCGGGCGTGACCCAGATGGCAGTAGTCGTAAACCGTCATGCCACAGACGTAGAGGCGGACCTTGCCCGGCTCGACAGGAACGAATTCCTCGATCCGGCGGGTGAGGGAATTATGGATTTTCAGCATCGGAAAGTCGCGACGGGAAGGCAACGGGGATTCAGGGATGGCAAGAGGGGGAGAGACACCGCATTTGCCCAATAAATCCACGGGTATTCGGTTGTTATAGCTCCCGGCTTCTTGCTAGAATCGTGAGTCAAATTCTCAAGCTACGGCGCAGTATAACATGGCAAAATTCCTCAGCTTTTCAGCATCTTCGTCATCTGCCGCGTCACGCCGGGGTTCGCTCCGACGCCTTCTCCTCGCCGCCTGCGTGTGCGCAAGCTTTGCTGCGCCCGCCAGCGCTGACGCCCTTCAGGACATCAGCAAACTGCTCAAGCAGGGGCAGCAGACTCAGGCGCTGGAGCAGGTGGATAAATACCTGGCCGGAAAACCCAAGGATGCCCAGGGGCGCTTCCTCAAGGGCCTGATCCTCACCGAGATGAACCGCACCCCGGACGCCATTGCGGTATTCACCAAGCTGACCGAGGACTACCCGGAGCTTCCCGAGCCCTACAACAACCTGGCCGTCATCTACGCCCAGCAGAAGCAGTTCGAGAAGGCCAAGCAGGCGCTGGAAATGGCGATTCGCACCCATCCGAGCTACGCCACCGCCCACGAAAACCTGGGCGACATCTACGCCCGCCTCGCCAGTCAGGCCTACGATAAGGCTTTGCAACTGGATTCTTCCAATTCCAGCGCCCAGACCAAGCTCTCCATGATTCGCGACCTCATGGGCTCTGCCGGTCGTCCGGTCAAGGGCGGCAAGACCCAGTTGGCGGCGGCGACTCCGGTGATGGAACCGAAGCCGGTGGTGGAAACGGCTAAGCCCGTGGCCGAAACCCCGGTGAAGCCGGTAGAAGTCGCCAAGCCTGCTGAAACCAAGCCGGCCGAAGTGAAGGTCGAAAAGCCGGCAGTCGACGCCACGACGGACATCACCCGCAGCGTCGAGGGCTGGGCCCATGCCTGGTCGAAGAAGGACGTCAAGGGCTACCTCTCCTTCTACGCCAAGGACTTCAAGACGCCGAGCGGCGAAGGCCGCAGCGCCTGGGAATCCGAGCGGCAAAAACGCATCAACAAGCCGGGCGCAATCCAGGTTAGCGTCGAAAATGTTCGTGTGACTATGGAAGGCACCGACAAGGCCACCGCCAAGTTCCGCCAACACTACAAGGCCGCCTCCCTCAAGACCTCGGCCAACAAAATTCTTCTGATGGTGAAGCGCGACGGCAAGTGGCAGATTCAGCAGGAAAAGGTGGGTAACTAAACCCATGGCGCAGTCTCACGGGTTTCGAGGGTCCCTGCGCCTGTTTGCCCTTCTGGTTGGCTTGGCGCAAGGCATCGGGCAGGCAAATGCCGCCGACAATGCAGCCAATAGCGGCCCCGAGCCGCAACTGGCCAAGGTTTTCGAGACCATCGAAAACAACAAGTGGGACGATGCACTCAACCAGATTGATGCCCTGCTCAAGGCCTACCCGACCTTCCGCCTCGGTCATCTGATCCGGGGTGATCTGTTGCTGGCCCGCACCCGTCCCTTAAAGAGTTTCGGCGAGGGTGGTGCCAAGGCCGCGAGCGACAAAGTGGCTGATTTGCGCGAAGAAGCCGTCGCCCGCCTCAAGGCCTACAAGACGAAGCCGGCCACCAACTACATGCCGCGCTACCTGCTGCAAATGCAGCCGGACCAGAAATACGCGGTGGTGGTGGACACGCAAAAGGCGCGCCTCTACCTCTACCAGAACGACAAGGGCACGCCGCGCTTCGTCGCCGACTACTACATCACCCATGGCAAGCTGGGCGCCGACAAGATCAAGGAAGGCGACAAGAAGACTCCCGTCGGCGTCTACCACGTCACCTCCAACCTGCCGCGTCAGAAACTGGGCGACTTCTACGGTAGCGGCGCCTTCCCGATCAACTATCCCAACGAGTGGGACAAGCGCCAGGGCCGCAACGGCCACGGCATCTGGCTCCATGGCACCCCTTCCGACACCTTCTCGCGCCCCCCCAAGGCCTCTGACGGCTGTGTCGTGCTGGCCAATCAGGACCTGGATGCCCTGGCCAAGAATCTCCAGATCGGCCTCACTCCGGTCATCATCAGCAATAGCATCGAGTGGCTTTCCCTCGACGACTGGCAAACTGAACGCACCTCGCTGCTGGGCATGATCGAGGAATGGCGCAAAGACTGGGAAAGCCTTGACGCAGACCGCTATGCCCGCCACTACTCGAAGCGCTTCCAGTCTGATGGCCAGGACCAGCAACAGTGGGTAGCGCAGAAGCGCAAGGTGAATGCCGGCAAGAACTGGATCAAGGTCGATGCGCGCAACATCAGCATGTTCCGCAACCCAGGCAAGGACGAATACGTCGTCGTCACCTTCGAGCAGGATTACAAGAGCAGCAACCTCTCCAACCAGATGAAGAAGCGTCAATACTGGATCAAGGAAGACGGTCGCTGGAAGATCGTTTACGAGGGCTCTGCCTGAGCTCTTCTTTCCCCGGAGAAGCCATGAAACGCTTGCTACTGGCGCTGGCTGCGCTATTCATCACCCTTCCCGCCCTGGCGGCCAATCCCAAGGTGGAAATCAAGACCAACCAGGGGCTGATCGTCATTGAGCTATACCCGGAAAAGGCGCCGAGCAGCGTCAACAACTTCCTGCAATACGTGAAGGACGGCTTCTATAACGGTACGGTGTTTCACCGCGTCATGGACGGCTTCATGATTCAGGGCGGCGGGTTCGATGCCGCCATGAAACAGAAGGACACCCGCCCCCCAATCCAGAATGAAGCCAAGAACGGCCTCAAGAACGTGCCGGGCGCCATCGCCATGGCCCGTACCAATGATCCCCACTCCGCCACCGCCCAGTTCTTTATCAACCTGGTTAACAACGACAAGCTCGACTACCCGTCCTTCGACGGCTGGGGTTATGCCGTGTTTGGCCAAGTGACCCAGGGCTACGACATTGTGCAAAAGATCGGCAAGCTGCCCACGCAACGCGCCGGTTTCCACCAGAACGTCCCGGTCACTCCCGTGGTGATCGAGTCCGCGAAACTATTACCTGAAACGAAATAGGACACCCCATGATTAAGCTCCACACCAACTTCGGCGTTATCACCCTCGAACTCGATGCCGACAAGGCTCCCAAGACCGTTGCTAATTTCATCGAGTATGCCCAGGCCGG
>Ga0316605_10002137_pt1 | contig 11274 bp, 9 predicted proteins | sample OWC_soil_day20_n_FD_207666 | JGI IMG/M metagenome (GOLD analysis project Ga0316605, IMG submission 207666) | Wetland soil microbial communities from Old Woman Creek delta, Ohio, United States - OWC_soil_day20_noCT | ecosystem: Environmental > Terrestrial > Soil > Wetlands | place: USA: Ohio... | reverse complement strand
TGTGTGTTCTGCTCCTATGGTTCCGTGAAATGCCCGCCGCAACAGGTCGGCGCTGGTTGTTGTACGTAGTGCTTGTGGCTCACCGCGTTGCCAGCTTGCGAAAGGTGTTGCCACGCATAGGAGCCTGAAGACCCTCACCGATGAAGATGAAGGCCTCCGGTTCGAACTGACACCCGAGGCGAGGACACAACTGGTCACGGAAGGACTTATGCGGAGAGACCAGGGGCGCGATCCACCCAGGACCACCGAACGGCGGGCACGACGGAATACGGACTCACTGTCGCGGTAGAAATTGCAGTCCTGTGGCAACCCCGCCTTCAGGCGCCGGCGGGCCCGGGGCCACGAAGACGTCAAACGGGACCTGAGAAGATTACGGAGACCACGATGAGCAGCACCGACATCAAGCAGGTCGTGAAGGAAAAGTACGGCGAGGCCGCGCGCAAGGTCATTGCTATCAAGGCGGAGGCGTCGTGTTGCGGCGGGGCGCCCTCGTGCGGTGATCCAATCACGTCAAACTTGTACGACGCGGCGCAGACCAGCGACTTACTCGAAGCGGCAGTGCTCGCATCCCTGGGCTGCGGGAACCCGACGGCGCTCGCGGAGTTGAAACCGGGCGAGGTCGTGCTCGACCTGGGCTCGGGCGGTGGCATCGATGTGCTGCTGTCGGCGAGACGCGTCGGGTCGACCGGCAAGGCCTACGGGCTGGACATGACGGACGACATGCTGGCGCTGGCGAACGAGAACAAGCGCAAGGCCGGCGCAACCAACGTCGAGTTTCTCAAGGGCGAGATCGAGCACATCCCATTACCGGACGCGTCTGTCGACGTGATCATCTCCAACTGCGTGATCAACCTGTCAGCGGACAAGGACCGGGTGCTGCGCGAGGCATTCCGCGTGTTGAGACCCGGCGGCCGATTCGCGGTGTCGGACGTCGTCACACGTTGAGAGATCCAGCCGGAGATTCGGCAGAGCGCGCTTGCCTGGGTCGGTTGCGTCGCGGGCGCTCTCGACGAGCAGGTGTATCGGCAGAAGCTATCAGCAGCCGGCTTCGTGAAGATTGACGTCGAGCCCACGCGAATCTACCGAGTCGAGGATGCCAAGGAGTTCTTGGCCGCCAATGGGCTGAATGCCGCCGTCATCGGTCCGGAGATCGACGGTAAGTTCCTGAGCGCTTTCGTGAGGGCCGAAAAACCCGCTGGTTAGCCACATCGCTGCCGGCGGTCGTTCCGCTGAGGCCGTCGACGGTAGAACGACTGCTCTTGACGCTTCTGAGAAATCCGCGCATGCGCCGGGCTCTCAGGTTTCGAGGTTCCCAGGTTTTCACCCCTCGGGCCCGATCCCGCAGTGCCACGTTCGGCGCGCGGTTCGGAAAAAGTTCGGTCGCGACGCCGGTAAGCCGTTGACCGCGTTGAGGCACCGCAAAACTCAGGCGGGATTTCCGGGTGCCGGTTCGGGATAGGCTCGGTCGGGCAAGGCGGTTCGGTCGGCGATCACCGAACCTCTTCCGTTTCTTCGGCTTAGCCGCACCGAACGTTGGGCTCCGTCGTACTGAAAATCCGCGTGTCGATGGTTCGATTCCGTCCCTGGCCGCCGTTTCCAACTCCATGACGACACTCGAGTTTCGGGCATCACTCGCGGACTATCCGTGGCCGGATGGGGCACCCGGGTTTCTGTAAGCCTGGGAACCTGAGACCTGACGCGGCCGCGGCGGCGCTTAGCCGGATGCAACTTGGATCGGTTAGTGCGGACGTACGACCCGGTAGATTCCAATGTCGAACGAGAGGGCGCAGCGATGGACCGGGAGAGTCTAGCTTCGAGTGTCTACAGGGAGGGGGAACTTGCGGGTCATGCGGCACTGCAGCATCGATCGATCTTGCCGCGCACACGGGCGCAACGTCGTGGCATGATTCAAGACCCGTTCAGGGGTCCACCGCCCTCCAGCCAGGAGTACTACGATGCGCTACGCCGATCCAGGTACCGCAGGCGCCAAGGTTTCGTTCAAGAGCAAGTACGACAACTTCATCGGTGGCAATTTCGTGGCGCCCGTCCGCGGGCAGTACTTCGACAACCCGTCGCCGGTGAACGGCAAGACGTTCTGCCAGGTCGCTCGCTCGACGCGCGAGGATATCGACCTCGCGCTCGACGCGGCGCACGCGGCGGCAGAAGCGTGGGGCCGCACGTCGGCGGCGCATCGTGCGGGCATCCTGAACAAGATCGCCGACCGCATCGAGGCGAACCTCGAGATGCTCGCCGTCGCCGAGACCTGGGACAACGGCAAGCCGGTGCGCGAGACGCTCGCCGCGGACATGCCGCTGGCCGCCGATCACTTCCGCTACTTCGCCTCCTGCGTGCGGGCACAGGAAGGTTCGCTGGCGGAGATCGACGATACGACCATCGCTTACCACTATCACGAGCCGCTCGGCGTGGTCGGCCAGATCATCCCGTGGAATTTCCCGATCCTGATGGCCGCCTGGAAGCTTGCACCGGCGCTCGCGGCCGGGAACTGCGTCATCCTGAAGCCAGCCGAGCAGACGCCGGTGGGCATCCTGCTCGTCGCGGAGCTCGTCGCCGATCTGTTGCCGCCTGGCGTGCTCAACATCGTGAACGGCTTCGGCGTGGAAGCCGGCAAGCCGCTCGCCTCGAGCAACCGCATCGCGAAGGTCGCGTTCACGGGCGAGACCACGACCGGGCGGCTCATCATGCAGTACGCGAGCCAGAACCTGATCCCGGTGACGCTCGAGCTCGGCGGCAAGAGCCCGAATGTCTTCTTCGACGACGTCATGGCGCAGGACGACGACTACCTCGACAAGGCGCTCGAGGGCTTCACGATGTTCGCGCTGAACCAGGGCGAGGTCTGCACCTGCCCAAGCCGGGCACTCGTCCAGGAGAGCATCGCCGAACGGTTCATGGATCGCGTGCTCGGGCGCGTGGCGACCATCAAGCAGGGCCATCCGCTCGACACCGATACGATGATCGGCGCGCAGGCCTCGACCGAGCAGATGGAGAAGATCCTGTCCTACCTGGACATCGGCCGGCAGGAAGGCGCCCAGGTGCTCGCCGGTGGTGGTAAGGCGGCGGTCGGCAGCGATATCGCCGGCGGCTACTATATCCAGCCGACGATCTTCCGCGGCCATAACCGGATGCGGATTTTCCAGGAGGAAATCTTCGGTCCTGTCGTGTCCATGACCACGTTCAAGGACGAGGACGAGGCGCTCAAGCTGGCCAACGAAACGCTCTACGGGCTTGGCGCCGGCGTGTGGACCCGCGACGGCAGCCGTGCGTACCGGATGGGCCGCGGTATCAAGGCTGGCCGCGTCTGGACGAACTGCTACCACCTGTATCCGGCGCATGCGGCGTTCGGCGGCTACAAGCAGTCGGGCATCGGCCGCGAGACGCACAAGATGATGCTCGACCACTACCAGCAGACCAAGAACCTGCTGGTGAGCTACAGCCCGAAGGCACTCGGGTTCTTCTGATGGTCGAGCGCGTCTCCGCCACGCCGGCGACGCTGGAACTGATCGCCGTGCTGCGCGCGCAGCACGGCGATCTCATGTTCCACCAGTCGGGCGGGTGCTGCGACGGGAGCTCGCCGATGTGCTATCCGCGCGGGGAGTTCCTCGTCGGTGAGTCGGACGTGAAGCTGGGCGAGATCGGCGGCTGCCCGTTCTACATGAGCCGGGCGCAGTTCGAGTACTGGCAGCACACGCACCTGACCATCGACGTTGTGCCCGGTCGCGGCGGCATGTTCTCGCTGGAAGGGCCGACGGGACGGCGTTTCCTGACGCGGTCGCGACTGTTCACGGACGAGGAGGCGGCGCACCTCACCGGACAGCCGCTCACCTGAGGGGCCGCGGGATGTGCCCGTCGTGTTGCACCCGCCGCATGGCCGAGACCGCCGCCCGCCTGGTCGAGCACGTCTTCCCGCGGGTGCAGGCGAGCCACGTAAGCCTTAGGGCGGCGGCGCTTGCTCAGATCACTAGCGCACACGGGTCTGGTGCATCCGGGGCCTCGGGTAGATTCTCGGAGAGTCTTGCCCGAGGTGCTGAATGACCAAGCCGATTGCCCGTGACGCGATCTACCGCAAATGAGTGTTTGACGCCAACATCATCGAGCTGTGCGTGCGGCGGTACATCATGTATCGGTTGTCGTACAGGGACCTGGTCGAAATGATGGCTGAGCGCGGCATCGAGGTGGCCCATACGACCGTGGCATCGCCACCGCACAGGCGTTCTTTCGCAACGCGCTCGCGTCGACTCTTCCGCGCGTCCCGCGGAAGGTGACGCTGGATGGCCAAGTACCGAGTCGGCGAGCGTTGTGGCTGCTGCGACGCGAACATCCCTGCTGGCGCAACGTCAAAGTTCGCACGAACAAGTATTTCAACAACCTCATTGAGCAGGACCACCGCGCGATCAAGCGGCGCTGCGCCTCGATGGCTGGCTTCAAGGCGTTCGACAACGCGGCCATTACGATCGCCGGCAACGAACTCGCCCACCGTATTCGCAAGAACCAATTCTCGTTTGGACGTGGTCGTCGTCGCCGTGGCTGGTCGCGGAAAGCTGAATGGGCGACGGCTCTCGCATAAACGAGAGGTTCGAAACACCAAACGACCGCAGCACGAGCGAGTGATCCCTGGATGCAACAGAACCGATTGCAGTCACTGGCGGGCGATCTGCGCGTAACAGTAATGCAACTTCATCTTTCGCGGATTGCGCGGGCCCGTCGACGGGGTAGTGTTACGTGCTACACAACGCGGGTACTGCCTGCGGCCAATTCTGCGCGGGCCCCGCCAAGGAGGCTCGTATGTCCAGGACGACACTCGGGCAGCCGTCTTCGCGGCCAGTCGCCCGGTTCCTAACCGTCATTCTCGTTCTTCTCTTCACGGTGATCGCCGCCTGTGGCGACAACGACAACAACGAGAGCAAGAACCCCGTGCCGGTACTGACTGCCCTGTCGCCCACCTCGGCAACGGTCGGCGACGCGGCGTTCACGCTGACCGTGACGGGGTCCGGGTTCGTAACGGGATCCACCGTGAACTGGAGTGGCGCTGCACGGACTACGACATTCGTCAGCGGCACACAGCTGACCGCCGCGATCGCGGCGGCAGACGTGGCGACGGCCGGAACGGCCCAGGTCACGGTCGTGAATCCATCGCCGGGAGGCGGTCCATCCGCAGCGCTGACCTTTACCATCCAGAACGCCGCCCCGGTGCCGGTGCCGGTAGTTACCACGCTGGCGCCGGTCGGCGTCGTTGCCGGTAGCCCCGCGTTCGATCTCGTCGTAACCGGCACAGGTTTCGTGCAGGGCGCGACCGTGCAGTGGAGCGGCGCCAATCGCGTCACCACTTTCGTCAGCGCCACACAGGTGAACGCGGCCATCACGGCGGCCGATGTTGCGAATCCCATCAGCGTGCCGGTCACCGTGACGAATCCGGCGCCGGGCGGTGGGACCAGCAACGCGCTCATCTTCGTCGTCACCACGGCGCCGATGCCCGGTGTCCCGATACCGATCTCGGTGGCGCCGGACGGCTCCCCGCCCAATGGACCGAGTATCAATGGTGGCTTGTCGTTCCTGGGTCGCCACGCCATCTTCGCGTCGAAAGCGTCGAACCTCGTTCCGGACGACACGAACGGCGCTTGGGACGTTTTCGTGCGCGACACCTGCATCGACTACTGGACAGGCGACCCGCTGGAGGGCTGCACGCCGAAGACGACACGGATTTCCGTGGCGCCGGACGGATCGCAGGCCGATGGTGACAGCGGTTCGACTGTGGCTAGCCCAAGCGGGTCGCTGGCGGTCAATTTCGACGGGCGCTACATAGCATTTGTATCGTCTGCGACCAATCTGGTCGCAGGCGACACTAACGGCGTAGACGACGTATTCCTGCGGGACACGTGCCTTGACGACAGGTTTGGCGCGATCGCCGGTTGCACGCCCGAAACGGTTCGGGTCTCTTTGCGCGATAACGGCTCGCAGTCGAACTTGCCTGCAAGCGCACCGGCCATCGGTGTCGATGGCGGTCACGTGGTCTTCGTTAGCGCCGATCAGAGCATCGTTGCCGGTGACGGGAATGGAGTGGCGGACGTTTTCCTGCGTGACGTGTGCCCCAGCTCGGTCAGTGGTTGCACTCCGGGGACGCGGCGCATCTCGGTTGCGCCGGCTGGCGCCGACGCAAACGGCGTCAGTGGCTCGCCGGTGTTCACCGGCCGCTACGTGGCGTTCACGTCCGCCGCGACCAACCTGGTTGCGGGTGATTCGAACAGCGCTGTGGACGTGTTCATGAGGGACACGTGCATCGGGGCGGAATCCGCCTGCACGCCATCGATTGAGCGCATCTCGCTGGGCAACGATGGTCTACAGGCCAATGGCGCGAGCTCCGAGCCGCTCGTCGGCCTCCCCATGGGCAGCATGTCGGGCTACGACTATCACGGCCGCTTCGTGGTGTTTGTATCGAGCGCCACGAACCTCGTTCCAGGCGACACGAACGACGTGGCAGACGTGTTCATGCGTGACACCTGCCGCGGCTACCCGGCCTGCACGCCATCGACGCAGCGGGTCTCGCTGACCAGCGCGGGCCAGCAGATCGTCGGCAAGCCCTCGACGCAGCCGGGCCACGTGCGCTGGGATGGTCAGGAGGTGCTGTTTGTAACGGCTGCCGAAGGCGTCGTGCCGGATGACACCAACGGCGTTGAGGACATCTTCATGCGTGGTGTCTGCCACGACACGACCGCCTGTGTCAGGACGACCACCCGTGTGTCGGTCGGTGAGAACGGGCTTGAGGGTAATGACGCCAGCCTCCAGCCGCGCGGCAATCACGATGCCTGGACAGGGCCGGATTGGGCGACGTTCTTTTCGACCGCGACCAACTTCTGGCCGGGCAGCGTGCCGGACCCGTACTACGGCGCGATCTTCAGGACCACGACGCGCTAGTGGTTCCAGGGACGGCGCGGACGGCGCGCCGTCCCTCCTTAGTAGTCGCCGAGGGCGCCGGCCGGGGGAGGCCCCACTTCACGTGGGCCGTGTTTCGGCGCCGGTTTCGGAAAGAGTTCGGTCGCGATGCACGAATGCCGTTGATCGGCATGAGCCGTCGCACCGGGGTGTCGGACAATCGCGGTTCCGGCTCGGGATAGGCTCGGTCGGGCGGGGCGGTTCGGTCGGCGCGGCGGACCGTCGCGAGAGCGTAGCTGACGAAGGACTCGGGAGAACGTGGACGGCACCATTCCGGCGCGATTCGGAAGGCAAAGGCCGGTCCGCCGCATCGATCCCGTTGTGCCGGGACGGCTTTCGGAAGAATCGAGCGGGGGGACGTCGGATCCGCCAACATGCGATCCGCTGATCGTTAACTCTAGGCTCGGCGGGTGGCGCCGATGGAGAACCAGATCGAATGCTGCAGGGAATACAACGCTTCGCGCCGCTCGCCGCAGCGACTGCCCTGCTGGCCGGATGCGCGAGCTCGCCGCGCCCGCCTGCCGTCGATCCCGATGCCGTGCGCGCGAACATCCGAGGCCTGATGCCGGCCACGGTCGCGAACAGCGAGAACTGGGCGATCGACATCTTCGCCGCGCTCGAAGTCCTCAGTGTCCCCGTGACCACAGAACACATCTGCGGCGTACTGGCCGTTATAGAACAGGAGTCGAACTTTCAGGTGGATCCTGTAGTGCCCGGCCTTCCCGCCATTGCGCGTCGCGAAATCGATGCCCGCGCCGAGAGCCACCACATCCCCAAACTCCTGGTGAGGGCCGCGCTCGATCTCCGCTCCCCGGATGGCCTGAGCTACGGGGAGCGCCTGGACCGAGCCAGGACAGAGCAGGACCTCAGCAAGTTGTTCGAGGACTTTATCCGAGAGGTTCCGCTCGGCGAGCGGCTGTTCGGCGACCTGAATCCAGTGCGCACGGGTGGGCCGATGCAGGTAAGCATCGCGTTTGCGGAACGACAGGCGAATGAGCGGCAATACCCGTATCCGATGACGGGAGACGTTCGCGCCGAAGTCTTCACGCGGCGCGGCGGGCTTTATTTCGGCATCGCGCATCTGCTCGACTACGCGGCGCCGTACGACGAAATGGTCTTCAGGTTTGCGGACTACAACGCGGGGCACTTCGCGAGTCGCAATGCCGCTTTCCAGAACGCGGTGAATATAGCGTCAGGAAAGCGCCTTGTACTCGATGGGGATCTGCTCATCGAGGGCAGCAACGAACCGAGTGCCACGGAACTGGCGATTCGGTCGATCGGCGGACGGCTGGACCTGAGCGATGCGCAGATTCGCAGTGCGCTTGAGCGCGGCGACGTGGAGGAGTTTGAGCGCACTCCGCTCTACTCGCGCGTGATGGCCCTGGCGGACGCGGTACCACCCGGCCGCCCTGTGCCTCGAGCAATGGTGCCGCGGATCGCACTCAAGAGCCCGAAGATCTCCCGCAACTTGACCACGGACTGGTTCGCGCGCCGCGTCGATAGCCACTACAAGCGGTGCCTCGCTCGAGCAGGGTGAGCCGGATGCTCGGGCGCCCGAGCCTGCAACAGCAAATGCCGACCTCTGGCCCGCTCCTGCCATCCACCTGGGATGACTGGCCGGTTCGGGTCGAACTCGCCCGTACAACGTGCGCTCTACGCCGTTACGCGGCGGGATCCATCCGAAGTCAAGCTCATCGGGTGAGCTTGCGGCCCTTCATCATCGCAACAGAAACTGCGCGGCGGGAGGCTGCCATGAGATACCTGGCGACAGTCTTACTGTTCTTGACGGCGCTGCTGGCCTCGGCCGAGGAGCCGAAGACGGCCGCGCCGGTGACCAAGGCGAAGGTCTACGAGGCCGACATGTCGGTGGCGAAATCGTAGTCAGGCAGCGATCGGGAGCTCGAACAGGCCCTGACAGTGCTGCTGCCAACCGTAGTGATCCAGTGCAGCGGGAGCGGGACAGAGCGCGCCGGCGCGCTGCGCTGGCGTGAGCCCCGCGATCGCGCGATGCACGCGATGGCCGTTGTAGTAATCCCGGAATGCTTCCAGCTTTCGCGCCAGATCGACCGCGTTCCAGAAGAAGACGCGGTCCAGGTACTCGCGCCGGATCGTGCCGATCAGACGCTCAACGAACGGATGCGACACCGGTGCGTAGGGGACCGACTTGACCTCCTCGATCTCGCGCACGCGCAGGTTGGCGCGCCAGCGGTGGAAGCGAAACAGCGGGTCGTGATCGGTGCTGACATGCTTCGGTGGGGGCCGGCCACTGACGGCGTGGTTGAACATTCGGCAGACGGCCATGCCGTCGATTGAGCCAAGCTCGATGCCGAAGCCGATGATGCGGCGGGTGAAGACATCGATGACCACCAGCACCCAATGACTGTGGAGCCGGATCGATTCGCAGCGGAAGAGGTCGACACTCCAGAGGCTATCCTTCGCCTGGGCGATGAAGGTCAGCCAGGACGGGCCAGTGGTGCCGGAGTTGCCCGGCCGGTAGTGTCTGGCGAGCACGCGCCGAAGTGCGGATTGCGGCGCTTCAGCGCGATGATGGCGGCGATGAGTTCAGCGGACGGGCCCTTTGGGCCGGGTTTGCGGCGAGGCGAAGCCGAGGAGGAGAAGAGCCGGCGGTACTTGCGCTCTACCAGGGCCACGTGGAACTTGAGCAGGGTCGCCGGCCTGACCAGCGCGCCAAGCTTCGGCAGGCGGCGCGGGCGCACGAACAACGTGGCCAAGCCGAGGAGGATGCGATCGGCCGAAGTGAGATTGGGCGCCCGTTGCCGGGAGCGATTACTGATGAGCAACTGGTGCTTGAGCAGCAGCGACTCGGCGGCGACGGCGCGGACGCCGCCGGGGCGAAGGAACTTCGCGAGGGTGACCAGCAGGTGGATGGCAAGGACGAGGATTTCTCGCACCTGCCGAACCGTACCACCGCCGCCGGTACGCGCAAGACTGCACGGGGCGTGCGGATTGCGTCACACTGCGAATTCGCCACTCACAGGGGCCACTCCCGGCCATGAGAATTGAGCGCTACATGCCATGCGACCACCTGGGAGGCGCTGGCCGCGCCGCTTCACACCACCTGCGCGAAATCGCCGCTGTTGCAGTACGCGACGCCTTTCGGGACCGACGCTTCGTGGGCGGTTGCTTTGCCGATTTACAGCTGGGAGGACATGGACGAGGAGAGCTTTTCCACCACCTTTGCGTACCATGGCCGATTCTTCCACGATTCGTAGGTGATGCGTCGTGACTGCGTCAGGTCCTGCTCGAAGACCTCTTCGAGTCGTTCCGCGAATGCCTTGTCATAGACGTTGAGATTGGCTTCCTCGTTGAGCCGGAACGAGCGATTGTCGAAATTGGTCGAACCGACCGACACCAGTTGCGAGTCGACGATCATCGCCTTGCAGTGAAACATGGCCGGCTGGTATTCGTAGATGGCGGCCCCGGCCTGCAGCAGTTCGCCCCAGTCGGAGCGCGAAGCCTGGCGCACGACCAGGGCGTCCACCTTCTTGCCGGGCACGATGATGCGTACCTTGACCCCGCGCGACAGCGCTGAACGAATGGCTCGTCGTGTCAGGTCGTCGGGAACGAAATAGGCGGCCGCCAGGTCGATCGTGTGCTCAGCGGCGGTGATCGAGAGCAGGTACATCAGCTGCATGCTGTCGCCGCCACCGCTGGGCGAACTGGTGAAGACCTGCGCGAGCGCATCTCCGACCGGCGACAGCGGTGGGAAATACTCGATGCCCTGCAGCACCTTTCCGGACGTCTTGATCCAGTTGTCCATGAATGCCGCCTGCATCTGGGCAACGGCCGGTCCCTCCAGCCGGTAGTGCGAGTCGCGCCAGTGATCGGCATCCTGAGCGTCGCCGACCCAGGGATCGGCGATCCCCACGCCGCCGGTGAAGCCGATCTTGCCGTCCACGACCAGGAGCTTGCGGTGGGTACGGTTGTTCATGCGCCCCAGGTTGTACCAATGCAGCGGGTGGTAGCGCTCGATCTCGACGCCGCTCGCCCGCATCTCGGTGAGCATGGTCTGCTCAATCTTCTGGCTGCCCAGCCAATCGAGGAGCACATGAACCTTGACGCCGGCTCGCGCCCGCTCCTCGAGTGCCCGGGCGAAGACCCAGCCGATGTCGCCCGACCAGTAGATATAGGTCTCGAAGGTGATGGTGTGCCTGGCGTCGCGAATGGCGGCGAGCATGGCCGGGAAGATCTCGTCGCCGTTCTGCAGGCCCTGGACGCGGTTGCCATCGATGATGGCCGGGCCCAGCAAGGTACCCAGCTCACGGCGGAACTGAGGGTCGCCAACGCCGTAGTGGTGTTCCAGCGATG
>Ga0316605_10002135_pt1 | contig 11277 bp, 7 predicted proteins | sample OWC_soil_day20_n_FD_207666 | JGI IMG/M metagenome (GOLD analysis project Ga0316605, IMG submission 207666) | Wetland soil microbial communities from Old Woman Creek delta, Ohio, United States - OWC_soil_day20_noCT | ecosystem: Environmental > Terrestrial > Soil > Wetlands | place: USA: Ohio... | reverse complement strand
CTGTGTTACGCTCTTGGGGACCGGGAAGCCCGGATGCTCCTTTGCATAAGCGGCGCAGATCCGGGCGATCCGTTCCGCTCCTACCTTTTTGCCCAGCTCAAGCATGCCATCGTTGAAACCGAGGGACATGCGGATAAGCCAGTCAAAATCCGATGCCTCGCAAACTTTGTTCTCCACCACCCAGTAGCTTCGTCCCAAGAGTACAGCCAGGATTCGGTCCATAACCTTATCGCCGAGCGCAGCGTCATAGCTCACGTCGCCCTCTGCTTTCGGTTTGCGCCATCTCTCATTGGCCTGTTTGACCAGCGAAGCGGGCGGAGCGAACCAGCTGCTGCCGGTTGGGGCATCGCGCATCAGCTCCTGGCAGTGCGCGACAAGCAGGTTGCCTTTTGTCAGGTCCATAACCATGAACGGACCACCGCCGCCGATGGCGTCGTTCACGATCTTGTCGACTTGTGCGGGTGTGGCGATCCCTTCGTCAGCAATGCGGACCGCCTCACAAATGTAGTTGCAGAAGACATCGTCAGCGGCAAAGCATGGAACGTCAGCGGTGACAATTGGCACCTTACCGAGTAGCTCAAGCGTCTTGATCATTCGTTCGCCGTATTGCGCGTTATCGGACAATACCACTTCGATGGGCAGCGTGCGCCATGCCGGGAAGAACGGATGGTTCACGAAGCAGCGCTCAGGGCGAAGGGCTTCTTTCGCGATCTCCGCTCTCGGAATTCCGGAAGTGGCAAATCCGATAAGGCAATCAGGGCGCACTATTTTTTCCAGATTCCTCAGGATAACTCGCTTGGTTGCCAGATTCTCCGTAGCTGCTTCCAGGACGTAATCGCAGTTGGCAAGATCCTTGGCGTCCAAGGTCGGGACCAGCGCCCCTCTTATGGCTTCAGCAACCTTGGGGCTCATGCGCCCTTTCTCAACCGACTTCCCCACATACCCTTCAATACGAGCGACACCGGCATCCAGCGCCTCTTTCACTATGTCGTGGAGATAAACCTTGCCCCCCGCGCTCGCAAGAGCAGAAACGAACCCATACGCCAAGTCAGGACCGATCGACCCGGAACCTATTACTCCAACAATCATCGTAGACTCCTTTCCGGCACCGCAACTCCCGATGCGGGCGCAACGCGATGTCGCATCTTTTATTATCAGTAATAACTAAATTGCGAATGTCTCAAGCAAAATGACTCACTGAGAGGGTTCAAAACATCCCGGCTCAACGAGCAGAATAATCCAGCCAAATAAATAAAGCGTGGCGTCGGGCCCTTGTGCTCAGAATTGGTAGGTTTGAAGGGCTGTTATTATCGAAAATCCCGGCGCCACAAGCAGAGCCTTATAGCATTCACATCGCACGATTTCAACTAGAAATCAAACAGAAAAAGCATTGAGCCGGTTTCGTGGGGACATTAGCATCCTATGCCCGCACCCGGGAGAAGCTATAAACGCGGAGGACCCAAAGATTTCCTGTTTATCCAAATGCCATAATGAGCTTTACTTTGTGCGCTCGGCGCCTTGGCGGTGCACTTTATTGAGGTAGGCATCGCGTTTTGCTTTGAATTCGGCTCCCGGCTTCCATTGAGGGATGCGATCTGCCTGGGCAACGCGATAGCCCACCATCCAATAATATTGCAGGTCCTGCACTGCCCCGCTCAGGTCCCAATCAGGCCGGACAACGTCCGACGGCTGATGATAGTTCTCCGCTCTGTAACCTTCGAGCGTTTGCGTGCCGAAATCGACGGGCTTGCCTACATATTCAATGCCGCTCCCGCTGTCGAGCGCGGGCACTCCCTCCTTGGCAAAAGGGAAGTGGTCGGAGCGGAAGTAGGATCCTTTTTCGGGGAAGGGATCGGGGCGGACAACCCGCCCCTGTTCCGCAGCTACCCGTTCCGCAATATCATCTAGGTCCGACATGCCCAGGCCGGTGATAGTAATATCCTTCGTCTTGCCGTATACGTTCATGGAATCCATGTTTATCACGGCAAGGAGCTTGGATAACGGGTATATCGGGTGAGTAGCATAATACTCAGAGCCCAACAATCCCCCCTCCTCACCCGTCACAGAGATGAAAAGGATCGATCTCCGGGGGGGCTTTGTGAGGCGCGAGTATGCCTTGGCGATCTCGATGAGGCCTGCGACACCGGTTGCGTTGTCTTTTGCACCATGATAGATCTTGTCGCCTTTTACATCATGGACAACACCCAGATGATCCCAATGAGCTGTATAGACAACATACTCATTCTTCAGTTTAGAACCACTTCCTGTTAGCTTGCCGATGACATTCCGCGATTCAATCGTCCGGATCTGGTTTTTCATTGTGACAGAAGCGGTCACTCCCAAGGGGACTGGCTTAAAGGCACGATCCAGAGCGCTGGCTTTAATCGTTTTGAAATCTTTGCCCGCGAATTTGCACAATCTTTCCGCGCTATCCAGTGAGATCCAGGAATCCAAGGGTGCGTGCTGTGCATTTGTATCGGATGATATGAGGCCAAGCTGCTCCTTAATCCAGCTGCTCTGCACAACTGAAAATGGGTAGGCTGCCGGCTTGGTTTCGTGGACGATGATGACTCCTGCAGCCCCCATTTTGGCTGCCATTTCACATTTGTACGTCCAACGGCCATAATAAGTCATCTCTGGCCCTTTGAACATATTCGGATCCAGCATTTTCTGGTCAATCGGATCCGGAATCGGCGGGTCGCCAATCAGTGTCACCATGATCTTGCCTTTGAGATCAATCGCTTTATAGTCATCCCAGGAGTACTCGGGGGCCTGAATTCCATAGCCTACAAAGATTAGTTCTGCGTCTTTGACCTCCACCTTATCGTTCACTTGCTTTGTCGAGGGGACGAAGTCATCTTTGAATTTCAAAAGCAGGTTTTTCTTGCCTTTCCTGATTGCCAGATTAGCGCCTGGATCCACCGTGATTCCAACCATGGGAATTTTTTGAACGTAACTGCCATCCGTATTTCCCGGCTCAAGTTCAGCCTGTTCAAATTGATCGATGATATATGCAACAGTAAGGTCTTCACCTTTAGTGCCGGGAGCTCTGCCCTCGTACTCGTCTGAAGAGAGGATTTGCGTATGCCGCATAACTGCGCCGGCATCGATTTCCGGGAAGGCAACGCTGGTTGTTGTTTCTGTTTTGCTTTTCGAGCAGGCAGCAAATACCATAAACAGGGCGATCAGGAGCAGGAAACCTGACATCGGATGGATCATATCCTTATCAGACAAGAACAAAACCACTGACGCTACCATCTTACCCATAGTTGTTTTTCCTTAATACAGTAATTTCCAGCTCAGCCGCTATTCCTTTAGATCAATATTATTGTTTGCGGAAGGTAAAGGCAAATCCCCGCCTTGCCTCTGAGTCCCAGCGTGGCGGCAGAAAACTGGCAAGAATGGCAGGTCAAGGTGCAAATGTCTTGACCATTTTGCAGCTACCCGCAGGATCGATCTTGAGGCCGTCCATCCCAGTCGGGATTAGCCAGGCATCGCCTGCCTTGAATGATTTTTCACCCAGTTTTCCCCTCCCCTCCAGGACAATCAGCATAAAGGGCTTTGTCAGATTTGATGCCAATGAATAGGATTCTTCCAATGTGAGCAAATCGGCCACAAAGTGCTTGCAGGCAACCATGCGCCGGGATTCCTTTCCCAAGATGATCGGCGCAATTTTGTTCGGGTGAACATCCAAGTTGCAGACCTGAACGGCCTTATCGATATGGAGTTCCCTTGGCCTGCCATAGTCGTACAGCCGGTAGGTAATCTTGGATACCTCCTGGATTTCACAGAGCGCAATTCCTTTGCCGATGGAATGAATGGTGCCTGCGGGGATATACACAACGTCACCTCGCTTGACCGGCATCCAATTCAGGATGGACTCGATTTCGCCCGAGAGAGCAGCAGCCTGCAATTTCTCACGGGATATCTTTTCGCGCAAGCCATAAGCTACGGCGGCGCCTCGCTGGGCCCGCAGGATATACCACATCTCGTCCTTGCCGCGTGTTCCCTCATGAATGAGCGCAAAATCGTCGGGGGGGTGCACCTGGATCGACAGATTCGCCGAAGTAAAGATAAATTTAGCCAGTATCGGTGCAGGCTGCGAGCTGTCTGTCATCCATACTTCGCCGATCTGCTTGCCGGAGGATTTAAACCAGGGGCGTAGTGTGCGCATGCCCCAGATCTTTTCGTGGAATATGGGATTGAGCCGCAAAAACCCGGAAGGGGAGCCACTTATCCTTGAAGGCGCGCCAACCTCCATTTCCCTCTTGAACCTCCCACTCCATATTCTGCCGATTCAGGAAGCTTATCAATTCTTAGCGGATATTCAACCAACGAATGGGTTAGTGCCCGTTTCCCGGAAAATTCTGCTCATGCTGTGGCAATCGCATTTCTGGCTAGCGTGACAGCGGCACTTGCGCTTTCTCCGTAGCCATCGGCGCCGATATCCTGGCCAAACTGGTTCGTCACCGGCGCGCCTCCTATCAGCACCTTCACGCCGGGGCGCAAGCCTGCGTTTGCCAACGCATCAATAACAGCCTTCATGGAGGGCATGGTTACGGTCAATAGAGTTGAAAGACAGACTATTTGTGCCTGGTGTTTGCGAACTGCCGCAACAAACTTGTCTGGTGAAACGTCTACTCCCAGATCGAAAACCTCAAATCCACCTCCTTCCAGCATAGAGGCGACCAGGTTTTTCCCTATATCGTGCAAATCTCCTTTGACCGTGCCGATGACCACCTTACCCGTCGCCTTCACTCCAGCAGCGGCCAACAGTGGACGCAGCAGATCCATGGATGCCTTCATGGCACGTGCTGAAAGCAGTAATTCGGGGACAAAATATTCCTCGCATTCAAAGAGCCGGCCCACCTTATCCATTGCCGGTACCATATAATCTGTGATCAGGTTGATGGGTGCAGCGTTTTCTGCAATAGCCTCCCGAGTGGCTGAGACAGCCCCCTTGGCATCGCCTTGGATGATTGCGTCATAGAGCAGCTTTAAATCGGCCATTTAATCCCCCTCATTTATTAATTGGCGCTTTTCACATTATCCTAAACCGATTCCGGGTAAGCAACACCTATCTCCACTCTTACACGTTGCACGTTGGCACGTTCATACGTTGCACGTTGGCATTTTGCACATTGGTCGTTTCATTCAATGGGCCTTTAACGTTCAACGTGTAACGTGCCAACGTGCAAACGTGCAACATTCCAACGTGTAACGTGCAACGGTCCAGGTTGACTGAACCTGTGGCATCTGTTAGATTTATCGCTCTATACCGGCCGGAGACCTACCGTTCATGTTCAGCAATATTTTGACCAAGTTTGTCGGCAGCAAAAACGAGCGAGATCTCAAGAAAATAGATCCCATCGTTCAAAATATCAATGAGTTGGAATCAGGGATGTCCCAACTCTCTGACACTCAGCTTGCCGAATTGACGCCCAAGTTCCGCGAACGCCTCGCAGCCGGAGAAATGCTCGACGACATCCTCCCGGAGGCTTTCGCCGCAGTGAGAGAGATTTCACGGCGTATTCTCCAGATGCGGCATTTTGACGTACAGCTGATTGGCGGGATGTGCCTGCATCAGGGGAAGATAGCTGAAATGAAAACCGGTGAAGGGAAAACTCTTGTGGCCACCCTGCCGGCTTATCTGAATGCCCTTGAGGGCAAAGGCGTTCACATAGTCACGGTGAACGATTACCTGGCCGGCCGAGATGCAGAATGGATGGGTAAAGTTTATCGTGCACTCGGGTTATCGGTCGGCTGCATCCAGCACCCTTTGACCGATGCTGAGCGCAAATTGGCTTATGGCGCAGACATCACCTATGGGACCAACAACGAATTCGGATTTGATTATCTGCGCGACAACATGAAATACGACTTGGCCGATTGCGTGCAACGAGGGCACAATTTTGCCATTGTAGACGAAGTGGACTCCATTCTGATTGATGAGGCACGCACCCCTCTGATCATTTCCGGCCCCGCCGAAGAATCCACCGACAAATATTACAAGATTGACCGCATCATTCCCCGACTTCGCCGGGACGTGGATTTTCAGGTTGATGAGAAAGCGCGGACCGTAAACCTTACCGAAGAGGGAGTGGAAAAGGCCGAAAAACTCCTGGCCGTCGGCAACCTCTTTGAACCGCAGAACATGGACTGGGTGCACCACATTTATCAGGCTCTGAAAGCCCACCTGCTCTTCAAGAGAGATGTGGATTACATGGTAAAGGACGATGAGGTCGTCATCGTCGACGAATTTACCGGGCGCCTCATGCCCGGGCGGCGATACAGCGACGGCTTGCACCAGGCGCTGGAAGCCAAGGAGAATGTGAAGATCGAGCGCGAGAACCAGACCCTGGCCACCATCACATTCCAAAACTACTTCCGAATGTACAAAAAGCTGGCCGGCATGACCGGAACCGCAGAGACCGAAGCCGCCGAGTTCTACAAGATATACAAACTTGAAGTGGCTGTAATTCCACCCAACAAGCCTCTGATTCGCACCGAATATCCCGACATCATCTATCGGACAGAGCGGGAGAAATACAATGCAGTTGTTACGGAGATCAAGGGATTGTATGAACAGGAACGGCCTGTCCTGGTGGGAACCATATCGATTGAAAACTCGGAAAAACTCTCCACCTTATTGAAGCGGCAGGGGATACCCCACGTAGTGTTGAATGCGAAATACCATGCAAAGGAAGCTGAGATCGTTGCCCAGGCCGGCAGGAAAAAGGCGGTGACCATTGCCACAAATATGGCCGGTCGGGGCACCGATATTTTGCTTGGGGGCAACCCGGATAGCCTCACGCTACAAACCCTGCGCGAAAAGAACCTGACTGCGGTGACCGCAGCGAAAGAGGAATATGATCGCATCCGGGCACGTTGTAGCGAGGTTTGCGCCAAAGAGCATGATGAAGTTGTTGGCCTCAGCGGGCTTCACATCCTGGGCACCGAAAGGCATGAGGCGCGCCGCATCGACAATCAATTGCGTGGCCGTGCAGGCAGGCAGGGGGATCCCGGCTCCAGCCGGTTCTACCTGTCGCTCGAAGATGATCTCATGCGCATTTTTGCCAGCGATCGCATCTCGGGCATCATGCAAACACTTGGGATGGACGAAGGCGTGCCGATCGAAAGCAAACTGATTACCCGCCAGATTGAAAGGGCGCAGAAGCAGGTGGAAGCACGGAATTTCGAGATCCGCAAACACCTCCTGGAATACGACGATGTAATGAATAAACAGCGCGAGGCGATTTATGCGATCAGGCGCGAGCTGCTCGAAGGGGTCGACCAGCGAGAATATATCCTTGATTTGGCCAATGACATTCTCGTAGAGCTCATTGAAAAGTCGTGCTCCAAGGAAAAACGTCCGGAGGATTGGGATGTGGAAAACCTGCGCATCAGCGTCGGCAACCAATTCGGCCTCGACATCCATGCGCTCGGGATAGATTTCAAGAATGTCGCTTTCGCAGATCTTTCCGAAAAGCTGTGCGCTTCCGTCCGCAAGCTTTACGAAGACAAAGAAAAACGCATCGGCTCGGAGTTCATGCGTTTTCAAGAGCGCATGATCATGCTCCAGGTACTGGACGTGCAGTGGAAAGATCATCTTCTCGCCCTGGATCACCTGAAGGAAGGGATTGGCTTGCGCGGTTACGGGCAGCGTGATCCGCTGATCGAATACAAAAAGGAAAGTTTCGACATGTTTGAAGAACTCAATGCGAGAAGAGAAGAGGAGACCATCAGGTATCTATGGCTCTTCGAGCCGATGAGCGTTGAAGAGCAGGAAGCGCGGGCGCGGGAAGCGGAAGAAGCTCGCCGTCGAAAAGCGAGGGAAAATGACCTGGTTTACAGTGGAGGGGAATCCTCTCCCTCGAGTCCCAAGAAGCGCGAGGTGGCCAAGGTTGGCCGCAACGATCTCTGTCCCTGCGGGAGTGGCAAGAAGTTCAAAAGGTGCCATGGGAAATGAAGTGCATAAACGCAGCGCAATCAAAACTAATTTACGACGGGTAATCCATCATGGTTAGAGATTTGAATTTTCAGGAAGCCCTTACGTTTGATGATGTTCTTCTGGAACCCGCCAAGAGTGATGTCATTCCCTCCGACGCAAACATCTCAACTCGCCTGACCAGGAATATTAATCTCAATATCCCCCTGATCAGCGCTGCGATGGATACTGTAACGGATTCACGCATGGCCATCGCCATGGCGCAGCAAGGCGGCATCGGCATCATTCATAAAAATGTGCCCATAGAAGCCCACGCAGATGAGGTAGACCGGGTTAAGAGATCGGAAAGCGGCATGATTGTGGATCCCATAACCATGTCACCCGATCAGAAAATTCATGAGGCGATGGCGGCGATGAAAAAGTACAAGATCTCCGGGCTGCCGATTACCAACAAAGGGAAGCTGGTTGGCATCCTCACCAATCGTGATCTGAGATTTGAAACTCGCCTGGACTTGAAAATTTCGGATCTGATGACAAAAGACAACCTGATCACGGTCCCGGTGGGAACAACACTGGATAAAGCCCAGAGCATTCTTCATCAGCATCGAGTGGAAAAGTTGCCGGTGGTAGACGACAAATATCGTCTGAAAGGACTGATCACGGTAAAGGACATACAGAAAAAGATCGCCTACCCTAGCGCGTGCAAAGACAGTCTGGGAAGGCTGCGGGTCGGCGCGGCCATAGGCGCCACGGGAGATTTCCTTGAGCGTGCAGGAGCTCTCAAGAAGGCCGGCGTGGATGTGCTTGTTATCGACACCGCCCGCGGACACGCCGCGCGTGTCATCGCTGCCCTGAAACAGTTGAAGCGAAAATATCCTGACCTGGATTTGATTGCCGGCAATGTGGCAACTATGGAGGGGGCACAGGCACTGGTGCAGGCCGGTGCGGACGCGATCAAAGTCGGCATGGGGCCCGGTTCTATCTGTACCACGCGCGTAGTAACAGGATCCGGGGTGCCCCAGATCACCGCAATCCTGAATTGCGCCAAGATTGCCCTCCGCGAAGGCATTCCCCTGATTGCCGACGGCGGCATTAAATATTCGGGCGACATTACCAAGGCAATTGCAGCCGGTGCTGATTCCGTAATGCTGGGATCGCTTTTTGCGGGCACGGATGAGAGCCCGGGCGAGACCATCATCTATCAAAACAGGAGCTATAAAGTCTATCGAGGCATGGGGTCGATCGGGGCAATGAAGGCCGGGAGCAGCGACCGGTACAACCAGGAAGGTTTCCAGTTTGAAGACAAGCTGGTTCCGGAGGGGATCGAGGGCATGGTTCCTTATAAGGGCAGCATCGAAATACTGGTCCCCCAATTGACCGGCGGGCTCAGAGCAGGAATGGGATATTGCGGCTGCAATACTATCCGGGAACTTCAAACCAAGACCCGATTTATCCGGATCACAAGCTTCGGGCTCAAAGAGAGCCACGTCCACGACGTACTCATAACAAAAGAAGCTCCTAATTACAGGACCGAAATCTAGTGCCCGGAGCCAGGCCTCCACGCCTCTGAAGATTCGGCAAATCAGTGCTGGCGCTTTATGAAGGCCAGACCATAGATTTTTTAACTTGGAATTTGTGGGGGCGGGGCTGCGGGACTGTCCCAAAACTCAACAGATGGAGCCTGCAAAAGGCTAAGCCGCAGAGCGACGGTCACCCCCGGCTCCCCGGCAGCGGCTCGCAGAACTCTTGGTTCCGCAAGTTGTCAGTGCCACGAGTAACCACACCGTTTTTTGGGTGTGGCGGGCCGCACTTTTCTTGCCGCTCTCCGGGCCTTCGATGGCCTTCCTTATTGAGTTTTGTGACAGTCCCTTCGGCTCGCCCGGGTTGTCATCAGGAGCGCATTTTGCTGTTATGCAGACCGGCCGGGACCACGTCTGCACAAGTGTGGGGAAAGAATTCTAACCAAAGACGGATCAGACATTTCAATTCTGTTTAGACTTTCCACATGGCATTAGCGTCTTAAAAAGTGCTGGCCACGACGGGGAATCCATTAATGGCGCATCAGGAGGCGGTAGTATCAAGATTTCTCAATGGAGATGATGACGCGTTCGACCTCCTCGTTGAGCAGTGGGACAAGAAGATCTACAACCTTGCATGGCGGTTTTTGGGAAATCGGGAAGATGCACAGGATGTCGTTCAAGAAACTTTCCTTTCGGTCTACAAATCCATCAGGACTCTGCGCGAGCCCCGGAGTTTTGCCACGTGGCTTTACAGGATTGCACTGAACCATTGCCGTTCGCGATGGCGCAAGCAGGGCTCTGATCTGTCGCTGGATGAGGCCATTTCCACGGATTCGAGAGACGGAGAGGAGGGAACGCGGCTGCAGCTGATCGGCGAGAGCAAAAGAGATCTGTTGGAGGTGGTTGACATCATCCAAAAGGCTCTAATGGGAATCAGCGAGGAGCATCGGACGGCTATTCTGCTGAAAGAATACATGGGATTGAGCCTGGAGGAAGTCGCCGGAATCATGGAATGCCCCTTGTCCACTGCAAAATCAAGGCTCTACCACGGGCTGAGAGAGGCACAGCGAAATTTGAAACGTCTGGGTGTCCGATAGAGCGCGGACAAGGACTCCCGGGCTCCTGTGATAACGCTTTATCCCTTCTGAGGAAAAGAACATGCGTTGCGATGAAATTCAGGAACGATTTATTGAGTTGCTTTACGATGAACCAGCAGTTGTTTCCAACGATTCCGTGCTGAAGGAGCATGTGAATTCATGCGCCAGCTGCCGCCGGGAGCTGGAGGAGCTGCGGAACACCCGCAGAGTGTTGAGATTATGGCAAGACGAGAAACCCCTTAGACCCCTGACAATCCTGCGAACCCAAAAGGTTTCTCACCATGCATTGGGCAATGCCTGGCAATTGGTGCGTTTCGGCGCCATCGCCGCGCTAGTGCTTCTAAGCATCCTAGCTCTCGCCAACACGCGTCTCACCTGGAACGAGAGGGGTTTATCATTCAGCACACGCCTTTTCTCCGGCGGAAACTCCTCCACGGATTATTACACGAAAGCGGAGGTTCGGGACATTCTGAAGCGATCTTTGGATGACAGCGAAGCCCGGATGTATGAAACCAATTCCCTGATGATTCAGGAGGCGCTGGAGATCATGGAGAAGGAACAATACTCCTATTTCAGACTTGCAAGCGCCAAGACGAACCAGAGGCAAAACGTGAATTAGGCATCTAAGAAATTTTACTTTAAGAGGGATCTATGGCAAAAAAAGGGTGCTCGAAAAGACGTATAATGTTGTTATTTATGGCATTCTGGGTTT
>Ga0316605_10002134_pt1 | contig 11279 bp, 6 predicted proteins | sample OWC_soil_day20_n_FD_207666 | JGI IMG/M metagenome (GOLD analysis project Ga0316605, IMG submission 207666) | Wetland soil microbial communities from Old Woman Creek delta, Ohio, United States - OWC_soil_day20_noCT | ecosystem: Environmental > Terrestrial > Soil > Wetlands | place: USA: Ohio... | reverse complement strand
GGCGTGGCGATGATGGCTTCGGCGCCGGGATCGGTGGCGCGCACCAGCATCGTCCTGGAGCAGATGAGGATGAAGCGCAGATCGTCTTCCAGACTCGCCAGCAACTCGTACTTGGCGCCGCTGGCGCGAATCTCGACTTCGGCCTGGAGGCTGGCGCCGATTTTACCGGCGGTGCGCAGGTCTTCCAGCACTTTCGAGGCCTCGGCCTTGACTTCACGAATACGAATCCAGCGGTCGAGCAGATCGGCCTCGCCGTCACCCGCCGGCAGCGTGTGCCAAGTGGTGAGCATCACGCTCTCGCCCTGCCCTGCCACGGCCCAGATTTCTTCGGCGGTGAAGGAGAGGATCGGCGCCATCAGGCGCGTCACTGTTTGCAGGATGTGCCAGAGGGCGCTCTGGGCCGAGCGGCGGGAACGGGAATCGGCGCCGGTGGTGTAGAGGCGATCCTTGAGGATGTCGAGATAGAAGGAACCCAGGTCTTCGGAGCAGAAGTTCTGTAGCGCCTGCACCACCTTGTGGAACTCGTAGCGTTCGTAATCGGCGCTGACCTGATCCTGCAACTGGCGCGTCAGGGCCAGGGCATAGCGGTCGATTTCCAGCCACTGATCCACCGGCAACATCTGCGTCGCCGCGTCGAAGTCGGCAGTGTTGGCGAGCAGGAAGCGCAGGGTATTGCGCAGGCGGCGGTAAGTTTCCACCACGCGATCAAGAATTTCCTTGGAGATGGAAAGCTCGCCGGAGTAATCGGTGGCCGCCACCCACAGGCGCAGAATTTCTGCGCCGAGGCTGCCGGAAACTTCCTGCGGCGCCACGACGTTGCCCTTGGACTTGGACATCTTCATGCCCTTGCCATCCACGACGAAGCCATGGGTCAGCAGCGCCTTGTAGGGGGCTCGACCGTCGATGGCGCAGCCGGTCAGCAGCGAGGAATGGAACCAGCCGCGATGCTGGTCCGAGCCTTCCAGATAGAGGTCGGCGGGATAGGCGCAATCGGCCTTGTGGCTGCCGCGCAGGACGCTCCAGTGGGTGGTGCCGGAATCGAACCAGACGTCGAGGGTGTCGCTCATCTTGCTGTACTGAGCGGCCCCATGTTCCCCCTCGCCGAGCAATTCCTTGGCATCGAGGTCGAACCAGGCCTGGATGCCGCCGACTTCCACGCGCTGAGCCACCTGCTCGACCAGCTCCGAAGTGCGCGGATGGGGCTCGCCGGTTTCCTTGTGCAGGAAGAAGGGAATCGGCACCCCCCAGTTGCGCTGGCGCGAGATGCACCAGTCGGGACGATTGGAGATCATGGAGTTCAGCCGCGCCTTGCCCCAGGCGGGGAAGAACTGCGTCTCCTCGATAGCCTTCAGGGCCGACTGGCGCAGGGTGGATTCGTGTTCGCCATCCATGCGCACGAACCATTGTGTCGTGGCGCGGAAGATGATCGGCGTCTTGTGGCGCCAGCAATGGGGATAGCTGTGGCGCAGCTTGTCGTGCTTGAGCAGGACGCCTTTCTCGGTCAGTACCTCGATCACCTTCGGGTTCGCCTGCCACACCGAAAGGCCGGCGAACAGCGGCGTGGTGCTGATGAACTTGCCATCGTCGGCGACCGGATTGTCGATTGGCAGGTTATAGCGGCCGCCAACGTAGTAGTCGTCCACACCGTGGGCCGGCGCGGTATGCACGAGGCCGGTACCGGCTTCGAGAGTCACATGCTCGCCGACGATCAGCGGCACCTGACGTTCCAGGAACGGATGCTGGAGCTTAAGGCCTTCGAGCGCCTTGCCCGGCGCGCTGGCCAGAGTCTTGCCAGTGAGGCCGTAGCGGCCGAGGCAGGCTTCCGCCAGCTCGTGCACCAAAATCAGCAGGCCCTTCTCGGTTTCGATCAGGTCGTAGGTGAACTCGGGATGGGCGCTCACCGCCTGGTTGGCCGGCAGGGTCCACGGCGTGGTGGTCCAGATTACCGCATAGGCCGGGTGCTTGATGCCGACGCCAAAAACCTCGCGCAGGGCATCCACATCGGCCACCGGGAAGGCGACGTCGATGGCGTCGGAGGTCTTGTCCTCGTATTCCACCTCCGCCTCGGCCAAGGCCGAACCGCAGTCGAGACACCAGTTCACCGGCTTCAGGCCGCGATAGACGTGGCCGTTCTCGCGCATCTTGCCGAGGGCGCGAATCTCGTCGGCCTCGGTCTTGAAGGCCATGGTCAGGTAGGGATTGTTCCACTCGCCGAGAACGCCGAGGCGGATGAAATCGAGCTTCTGGCGTTCCACCTGCTCCGCGGCATAGGCGCGGGACAACTCACGCACGTGGTTGCCGGGAATGCCCTTGCCGTGCTTCTTTTCGATCTGGTGTTCGATCGGCAGACCATGGCAGTCCCAGCCCGGCACGTAGGGCGCATCGAAGCCGGCCAGGGTCTTGGAGCGGACGATGATGTCCTTGAGAATCTTGTTCACCGCATGGCCGATGTGGATGTCGCCGTTGGCATAGGGCGGGCCATCGTGCAGCACAAAGCGCGGCCGGCCGGCACAGGCCTCGCGAATCTTCCGATAGAGCTGCTTCTCAGTCCAGGCTTTGATCCACCCCGGCTCCCGCTTGGCGAGGTCGCCACGCATGGGGAAGGGGGTGTCGGGCATGTTGAGGGTCTTGCGGTAATCAGCCATGGGAGTTGCCTGCGAAGTATTGCTGGGTGGTTTCCACGTCCCGGGCGATCTGGGCCGTGAGTTCGTCGAAAGATGCGTATTTTGCTTCGTCGCGGAGCTTGTGGAGGAAATGCACCGTGACGTGGCTGCCGTAGATCTGCTGGTCGAAGTCGAGCAGATGCACTTCCAGCACCGGCCGCAGGCCGGCGCCAAGAGTGGGCCGCACACCAAGGCTGGCGGCGCCCGGCAGGTGGCGCTTGTCGAGGCCACTGACGGACACGGCGAACACGCCGGAGAGGGGCGCGCGGCGACGCTTAAGCTGGATGTTGGCAGTGGGAAAACCAATCTTGCGTCCGACCTTGTTCCCGTGGATGACGCGGCCCGAGATGGAGTAAGGGCGCCCCAGCAGCCGCGCCGCGTGTTCCAGATTGCCGGCGGCGAGGGCTTCACGCACCGCTGAGCTGGACACCCGCTCGCCATCCACCTCGATGGTGTGCATCGCCTCGACGCCGAAGCCATGGGCCTGGCCCGCCGCCTGGAGCATGGCGAAGTCGCCGACGCGGCCCTTGCCGAAACGGAAGTCGTCGCCAATCACGAGATGACGCACGTCGAGGCCGCGGATCAGTCCATCGTCGATGAACTCCTGGGCCGACAGTTGCGCCAGCTGGCGCGTGAAATGGAGGATGTAGGCCTGGTCGACGCCATGACCATCCAGCAGCGAAATCTTCTCACGCAGGGCGGTGAGGCGGGCCGGCGCCTGGTCCGGCGCAAACAGCTCGCGCGGATGGGGCTCGAAGCTCATCACCGCCGCCGGCAGGCCAAGCTCCCGCGCCTTGGCGGTCAGCCGTTCCAGCAGGGCGCGATGGCCCAGGTGCACACCGTCGAAATTGCCGATGGCGAGCACCGTGCCGGAAACCGCCAGCTCGGGAATTGTGCGAAAAACCTGCATGCGCCTCGAAGAACCGGGAAAAGGGGCTGATTATATCAACCCGCCCCCCCTCCCCCCTTTTTCTCCGCTTCTGTCTTTGGGCCGATTCAAACTATCAATCATCGCCTTACAGCCGCTCCGTATAATTTCGTAACTAATTGACTTTATTATATAAACGATCCTTTATCGTTACCATAAGGAGGGACTTATAGTCCGCATTCCTCCCCGGTAAGTCGAGTTAAGGACGGAGGAGCGGTCTTTCATGACCAAGCACGACCTGATTATCCGCATTGCCGGCGAAGGGGGCGAAGGCATCATTTCCGCCGGCGACATGATTACCCAGGCCTGCGCCCGCGCCGGCCTCGACGTTTACACCTTCAAGACCTTCCCTGCCGAAATCAAGGGCGGCTACGCCATGTATCAGGTGCGCGCCAGCAGCCAGCGCCTGTTCAACCAGGGCGACAGCTTCGATGCGCTGTGCGCCTTCAACGGCGAGGCCTACGACCTCAACCACGCCCGCGTCAAGCCGGGCACGGTGCTGGTCTACGACAGCCCCGGCGACTTCGAGCCGGACCTGCCCGAGGGCGTGGTCGCCTACCCGATCCCCATGACCGTCACCGCCAAGGAGATGAAAAGTCCCCGCGCCAAGAACATGGTGGCCCTCGGCGCACTTTCTCAACTCTTCGCCATCCCCGACGCCGCCCTGCGCGAAGTCATCCATTCCAAGTTCAAGCGCAAGGGCGAGGCCGTGGTGGAGGCCAACCTGACCGCCTTCGAGCGCGGCCGCGCCCTCGCCGCCGCCCTGCCGAAGACCGACCCGTGGACGGTGGAAACCCCGGCCGAGAAGCGCGACGTCATCGTGCTCTCGGGCAACCACGCCATCGGCCTCGGCGCTCTCATCGCCGGCCTCGACTTCTTCTCCGCCTACCCCATCACCCCCGCCACCGAGATCGCCCAATACGTGGCGCGCCACCTGCCCAAGCGCGCCGGCACCCTGATCCAGGCCGAGGACGAAATCGCTTCCATCTCCCAGGTGGTGGGCGCTTCCTACGCCGGCAAGAAGGCGATGACCGCCACCTCCGGCCCCGGCCTTTCCCTGATGGGCGAAATGCTCGGCATGGCCTTCATGAGCGAGACCCCCTGCGTGGTGGTGGACGTGCAGCGCGGCGGCCCCTCCACCGGCCTGCCCACCAAGCATGAGCAGTCCGACCTCTACCTCGCCGTCCATGGTTCCCACGGCGACGCCGGGCGCATCGTGCTGGCGGTGGAAAGCGTCCACGACTGCATCGGCATGACCGTGCGCGCCTTCAACATGGCCGAGAAATACCAGTGCCCGGTGCTGCTGCTTTCCGACGGCTCGTTGGCCTTTTCGACCCAGACCGTGCCCACGCCCGACCCGGCCGCCTTTGAGATCATCGACCGCAAGCGCTGGGACGGCGAAGGCGACTACAAGCGCTATGCCCTCACCGACGACGGCATCTCGCCCATGGCCGACCCCGGCACCCACGGCGCCACCCACATCGCCACCGGCCTGGAGCACAACGAACTCGGTCTGCCCAACTACACCTCGGCCAACCACGAGGCGATGCAGGCCAAGCGCTTCAACAAACTCAAGGGCGTCATCGCCGACTTTCCGGTGGCCGAGGTGGATGGTGCGGGAGAGGCCGACCTCGGCATCATCGCCTGGGGCAGCACCATCGGCGTCGTGCGCGAGGCCATCGCGCGCCTGCGTGACCAGGGCTTCCGCGTCAAGGGCCTCTACCCCAAGCTGCTCTGGCCGCTTCCCGCCGAGCAGTTCGAGGAGTTCGGCGCCGCCTGCCAGCGCCTGCTGCTGCCGGAGGTGAATTTTCAGGGCCAACTGGCCCACTTCGTCCGCGCTGAGACGCGCCTGCGCCCCGAGTCCTATACCGTTTGCGGCGGGCTGCCTTTCACGCCCGACATGATCGTCACCAAGGCCAAGGAGATGTTGCCGTGAATGCCCCTCATCCTGTCCCCCATCCCGCCCTCCGTCCCGCCCTTTACTCCCAGCACCACCTGCACAAGGTCGCCCTCCAGTCCAAGGATTACAAAGACAACGTCAATCCCTTCTGGTGTCCCGGCTGCGGCCACCATGGCGTTCTCACCAGCCTGTTGCGGGCGCTGTCCGAGGTCGGCGTGGACCCCAACTATCTGGTGAACGTCTCCGGCATCGGCTGCTCCTCGCGCCTGCCCTACTTCGTCAAGTCCTACAAGATGCACACCCTCCATGGCCGCGCCGGCCCGGTGGCCACCGGCCTGCAACTGGCCCGGCCTGACCTGGCGGTGGTGGTCACCGGCGGCGACGGCGACGGCTTCTCCATCGGCGGCGGCCACATGCCGCACCTGGCGCGCAAGAACGTCAACGTCACCTACGTGCTTATGGACAACCACGTCTACGGCCTCACCAAGTGCCAGGCCTCCCCCACCTCGCGGCGCGAAATGAAGACCGTCACCACGCCCTACGGCGGCGTCGAGGAACCCCTCGACCCGGTGCTCTACATGCTCACCTACGGCGCCAGCTACGTCGCCCAGTCCTACGCCGCCAACGCCAAGCTGACCACGCGCCTGATCAAGGAAGGCATGGAGCACAAGGGCTTCGCCTTCATCAACGTGCTCTCCCACTGCCCCACCTTCAACGAAGCCGAAGACGCCAAGCACTTCAAGGCCGCCAGCGACGAAGTGGCCCCCGAGCATGACGTCACCGATCTCGATGCCGCCATGCACGTGGTGAACATGGCCAACCGCGCCGGCCGCATTCCCACCGGCCTGCTCTACAAGGTGGAACGCCCGACCCTCGATGAAAGCATGGCCGCTCTGGTCGACCAAGTCGGCGGCCGCCGCGACTACGACCTGCGCCAGATCATCGACCTGTCGCGTCCATGACCGGCACCGTATCCCTCACCATCAACGGCATCGCCGTCGACGCCCATGCCGGCATGACGCTGGTGGAGGCGGCCTGGCATGGCGGCGTGCCGCGAGTGCGCGGCGTCGGCTGCCTGGAGGGCGTGTGCGGTTCCTGCCGGGTTTTGCTGCGCCAGGGCAAGGAAGTGAATGTCGCTCTGGCCTGCCAGACCTTCGTTGCGCCGGGAGTCGAGGTGGTGTTTCTGCCCGCCCCGTCGGCCCCGCGCCATCACTACAACTTGGACGACTTCAGCGACGGCTGGGACATCCAGGCCCGCTTTCACGGCATCTTTCCCGAAGCCGCCCGCTGCCGGGGTTGCCACGGCTGTGTGCGCTCCTGTCCCAAGGGCATCGACGTGGAAGCCGGCGTCGCCCTGGCCGCCGCCGGGCGCTTTCGCGATGCGGGCGAGATGTTCTTCGAGTGCGTCATGTGCGAGCTGTGCGACGGCGCCTGCCCGGAGCAGATCGCTCCGGCCCACGTCGGCCTCTTCTGCCGCCGCGTCACCGCCCATTTCCACCTGCGCCCGCCGAACCTGATCCTGCGTCTGGAAGAAATGCGCCAGGGCCGCTTCGGCGGCGAGAGCCATGAATAGCGGCCACGGCATCCCCTTCGCCGCCGCCCGCGCCGCCTACCAGGCCGACGCCGAGCTGGCGCCACTGCCCGAACTGCGCGACCCCGACAGCCTGCTCAACACCTTTCACCCCGACCACCGGCGCGGCAGCGCCGTCAAGCTCACGGTCGGCGCCAACACCGGCGACAACTGCCAGCGCGAACTGGCCGACCTGTTGCAGGCCGAGGCCTACATCGACGAGGCCGATCTGGCCGGCACCCCGGTCACCGATGCCGACGTGCTCATCATCGGCGGCGGCGGCGCCGGTTGCGCGGCGGCCCTGGCAGCCGCCGAGCGCGGCGCGCGGGTGCTGCTGGCAACCAAGCTGCGCCTCGGCGACAGCAACACCGTGATGGCGGAAGGCGGCATCCAGGCCGCCATCGAGCCCGACGACACGCCCCAGCGCCACGTCCAGGATACCCTGCGCGGCGGCCACCACGCCGCCGACCCGGCCCTGGTGGCGGCGCTGGTGGCTGACGGCCCCGACGTGCTGCGCTGGCTGATCCGCCAGGGCATGCAATTCGACCAGACCGCCACCGGTGATCTCGCGACCCGCAAGGCCGGCGGCATGAGCGCGCCGCGCATCGTCCATTGCCGCGACTACACCGGCCTGGAGATGATGCGGGTGCTGCGCGAAGCGGTGATCCAGCATCGTGGCATCGAGGTCTGGGAACAAAGCCCGGCGGTGGAACTGCTCTCCAACGAGCGCGGCCAGAAATGCGTCGGCGCGGTGCTCGGCTCCCTGGCCGACAAGCGCCTGCGCATGGTCCGCACCCGCTCCGTGATCCTCGCCACCGGCGGCCTCGGGCGCCTGCACCTGAACAGCTTCCCCACCTCCAATCACCTCGGCGCCACCGGCGACGGCCTGGTGCTGGCCTACCGCATCGGCGCCAAGCTGCGTGAGCTGGATTCCTTCCAGTACCACCCCACCGGCCTGGTGCATCCCACCCACCTCTCCGGCAAGCTCGTCACCGAAGGCGTGCGCGCCGCCGGGGCGCTGCTGCTCAACGGCGCTGGTGAGCGCTTCATCGACGAACTGCTGCCCCGCGACGTGGTATGTGCCGCCATCCTGCGCGAAGTGCGCGAAGGACGCGGCATTCGCAGCCCCCGCGCCGACAAGGAACGCTACGGCGTCTGGCTCGACACGCCGCGCCTGGAGCGCTCCGCCCCCGGCCTGCTGGAGCGCGAGTTTCCCAAGCTGCTCGCCCGCACCCGCGGCGCCGGCCTCGACCCGCGCCTCGATCCGTTGCTGGTGCACCCCACCCTGCACTACCAGAACGGCGGCGTCGTCATCGACGTGGACGGTGCCACCACCGTGCCCGGCCTCTACGCCGTCGGCGAAGTGGCGGGCGGCATCCACGGCCGCAACCGCATCATGGGCAACGCCCTGCTGGAGATCATCGGCTTCGGCCGCCGCGCCGGCATCGCCGCCGTGGCCGAGCGCGACCGGGGGCCGAAGAAAGTTACCCTCGAACACGTCAATCGCATGCGCCGCGCCCTCACCCTCGCCAGCCTGCCCCTTGAGCGCAAGGCCCCGCGCATCCTGCCCGCCTACGCCACGGGAGGCGCATGGAATCACTGAACCAGGTCCTGCTCCGCGCCGACCGCCGCGTCGGCGCCGACCTCGCCGCCTGGCAGAAGGCCGGCGGCGGCGCGGCCCTGGCCCGCGCCCTCGCCGACCCGGACGGGCTGCGCCAGGCGGTGCGCGACGCCGATCTGCGCGGCCTCGGCGGCAGCGGCTTTCCGGTCTGCCGCAAGTGGGACGCCGTCGCCGCCGAAGTCGGCAAGCCCGACAAATATCTGGTGGTGAACGGCAACGAAGACGAACCCGGCACCCTCAAGGACCGCCTGCTGCTGGAAGACACGCCCCATCAGGTGATCGAAGGCGCGGTGGCCGCCGCCCTCGCCGTGGGCGCCAATCGCGTCGTGTTCTACATCAACCCCGACCTCACCCGCTCCCTCGCCGCCCTAAAGACCGCCCTGGAGCAATGGCGCGACGCCGACCTCGTTGCCCCCGCCGCATCCCTCCTCGGCAAGCCGCTGGAACTCCTGCTCTGCCCCAGCTCCGGCCACTACATCGGCGGCGAAGAAACCGCAGCGCTGGAATGGATCGAGGGCAAGTTCCCCTTCCCGCGCGGCAAGCCCCCCTACCCGGCCCAGCACGGCGTACATGGCTGCCCGACCCTGGTGAATAACGTCGAAACCCTGGCCCACGTGCCCCACATCGCGGTCCACGGCGCCGAGTGGTTCCGCGCCCAGGGCAAGGGCATCGGCGCCGGCACCAAGCTCTATTCCCTCTCCGGCGACGTGCTGCATCCGGGCGTGTTCGAGCTGCCCATGGGCACACCGCTGCGCGAACTCATCTTCGGCCACGGCGGCGGCCTGCTCTCCGGCAAGCCCCTCAAGGCCGTGTTCACCGGCGGCCCTTCCAACACCCTGCTCACCCCCGCCGACCTCGACGTCGCCCTCGACTTCGACTCCCTGCGCCAGCGCGGCGGCAACCTCGGCACCGGGGCCATGATCGTGATCTCCGAAGGCACCGGCATCGTCAAGCGCGTCGCCGAATACGTGCGCTTCTTCGCCCACTCCTCCTGCGGCCAGTGCCCTCCCTGCAAAACCGGCACCGCCACCCTCAGCCGCCTGCTCGACCGCATCGACACCGGACGCGGCACCAACGACGACCTCGCCACCCTGAAAAGCCTCTGCGCCCTACTCCCCAACAGCGGCCGCTGCCACCTCCTCAACGGCGTCGTGCAACTCCTCGATAGCTCCTTCCGCCACTTCCAGCACGAGTATCAGAACGCGCTGAAGTAGGAATTCGCCGCTGTCCTGGAAGCCGCATCCCGCGGCGCTCCCAGGCATAGGCCTGCCGAACGCACCGTGCTTTCCCGGCGCCACGACCCCCATGGCTCAACGCGCCATCTGACGCGGCTTCCAGGGCAAGGCTCCATGACATGTCATTGACGCCTCAATTCCGTCCGGCTATCGTGGCGCATCCCGTTGCGCCGAACCCCACAGCCTGACAGACATGGAAACGTTATTGGACATTACCGTGCCAAACCGTCATAGCTTCTGCAACCAACTCAACACGTTACCGCTCCGACCCAGGATATTGGTCAGTCCGATAATCTGTCTACTGGACGATTTGGTGTCTACATAACGTTAGACCTCTCACTCAATGGCAAAAATTCTGTACTGCTGGCGCTGCAAAATGGATATTCCGATGCTCGATGAAAGCGAGTGGGAACTTATTGCGCCGTCCCTTAGCAACGCTATCTCGGACATCAAACGATATAGAGAGACACATGGAGTATCTTTGGCGGAAGCGAGGGCGCATGGCTACGGAAGAGAAGCCTTGGCTGTGTATCGCCGGATTACTGGTTTTCAAGAAACCAACCCCAATGCACTTTGGCATCACCGGCTTAGCCTGTATGGGCCTTCGTGTTGTACTTGCGGCAAGCCTCTTCGAACACCACAAGCGAAGCTTTGCGCTGAATGTGGCGCTCCACGCCAAGAAGATCGGGAGCTTACTCGTGAAGCATAAGCCAAGGTCTAACCCTGCGCTCAAGTTCGCTCCCTCCGGTCGCTGGGACGCGCCTTCGGCGCGCCCCTTAGCTTTGCGTTATGCGTCCTGAAGTTCTCGCCCTTGCTGCGCTTGGCCCGCTCCCGGCAGAGCAAGGGGCTTTGCCAGCGAGAATTGCCAAACACCAAGCCGCACTCCAGCAGGTTGGCCCTCCCGTTTCCGACGAAGAAGCGAGGGCTATGCTGTCGCTGTTTGGCGAAGATGATTGCTTCGGGCTTGCGTGGTCGCTGCTTCACCTAATAGAAACCTCACCAGGCTGGCCGCTTACTGATGCACTGACCAACACCAGTAATGAGTGGGTCGCCAGGTTGCGAGAGCGTACAGTCGCAGGAGGAACAGTGTGAAAGCCACTCTAGCGTTTGCCGTCTCGACGCATAACCTCTCGTTCGAGAGGGACCGCCGGCAAGCTGCGCTTGCCGGTTCCCTCCGCGCCTATGGCGCTCCGGCGGCCCCTCAACTCAAACGTTGAAGCTGTAGAAAAACCCCATTTTCGCGCCGCTCCCGGCGTAAAAAATGGCGCGGATTTTCCCGTGCCATTTTCATTTCCCCTCCCGGACTTCCCGTCCCCTTATCCGCCCAACCCGCGCCAGCCGCCCATCGGGCCGAGAGTGCCC
>Ga0316605_10002133_pt1 | contig 11286 bp, 10 predicted proteins | sample OWC_soil_day20_n_FD_207666 | JGI IMG/M metagenome (GOLD analysis project Ga0316605, IMG submission 207666) | Wetland soil microbial communities from Old Woman Creek delta, Ohio, United States - OWC_soil_day20_noCT | ecosystem: Environmental > Terrestrial > Soil > Wetlands | place: USA: Ohio... | reverse complement strand
CGGTTGGCCCAATCATCGACAGCCGCCACGAGCCGCTCAAACGGAAGCTGAGTGCCGACCGTGACGAGGATCACAGCAGTGACCCGCGATAGTGCGGACCATCCGGCTTGGCAAGGTGCGGCCACTGCACCAGGTGAACGTCCGCGAAAGGCTTGACCAGCCTGCCGGACAACGTCATACGCTCCACCAGGCCGAAAATGTCGACCCAGACCGCCTTGGCGCCGACAAGTCTGCCGAGCAGGATCGCGATCAACCCAGGGGCCGCACCGGTGGACACGATGACGCGTGGTCTAACGGTCGCGATCAGTCGGGCAATCTCCAAAGTGCAGATCACCAAACGCCAGGGTGTCCGCTTGTTTGCATCCATCAGGACGTGAAACCGTCCAGGAGGCACATCTGCAATCCGGCCAGCATCCGTGCAGGCGAACTGCACGTCGAGGCCGTCGAAGGCAACGAAAAGCCTGGAGAGTTCCGCCCAGTGTCCACCGGACGAACTGATCGCCAGAACGTCACAACGCGTTGCAAGTACCATGCTGTCGCTATATTCCTTGGCTCGGGGAGTCTAACCATGCCTTGCGACGTAGGCCAGTATTCGCCCGCCAACGCCGGTCCTGACCAATGTACCAACGTCGCCCGTACCGAGGCTGCAGCGGGGGTTCGCGAAACGGACTCAACGGCCCGAAAGCCGGCGGCCGTATCGCAACTTGTCAAGTTCGACCCTACTGGTGATATTGAACAAGTGTCGCCCGACACACAGACTTCGAAAGGATAGATCCGATTGGAAAATTCCTACCGTCACGCTGTGCGCCGCGCACTGGTGGTCGTGGACGCGGTGTCGATAGTCGTCGCCATGATCGCGGCGATGACCGTTCACACTCTGCTTCGGCAGAACTTTGCCAACTTTAAATCGCCACCCGCACTCGAGCTGTACGTGCTGCTTGCATATTTCACACTCCCGATGTGGCTCTCAATCGCTGCCGTGCTTGGCCTCTATCGTCAACTGGAGCGGCCCATCGGCGCCCTTGTACTCCTCCGCGAACTCGTACAGCTGCATGTCTTCGGATTGCTCGGTCTCGCTTTGCTGATCTACACCACGCAAATCCCGATGAACCGTAGCGTCGTTGCTCTGTTCGTACTCATAACCTTCGCGCTGATGTTCACGACTCGCTTGCTTCTCCAAATGTGGGTCCGGCTGGAGTATCGTCGAGGCCATGGTCAGCAGCGAGTACTACTCGTGGCTGACTCGGGCAAGACTGTTGAACAAGTCGCCGCGAGGATCAACCAGCAGCCACTGCCGCCGCGGCTGGTTGGCTGCCTGGCGCACGAATCATCTTCAGACGATCCACAGGGCTGGCAGCTGCCGATCCTCGGATCTCCTGCCGACATTCGGCAAGCGCTGCATGACACTGCCGTGGACCTTGTGCTCCTGTCGTGTCGGCGGGAGGTGGTAGTTGACATCGATTCACTGCTCAGCGCATGCGACGAGGTGGGTGTGCGACTGCTGTGCCATGTTCACATGGAGCACCGTGGCAACCACGAGATCCGCGTCGCGGATGACCTGGGCCTTCCGACGATCACGTTCGGCGCGCGGCAGCGGCCGGAGGACGCACTGATCATTAAACGAGTTGTAGATCTCCTGGTCGCAACGATCGGTCTGATTCTGGCATCGCCGTTGCTTCTGCTGATTATGTTGGGCATCTGGCTGACCATGGGTCGGCCGCTGTTGTTCTGCCAGGAGAGAACCGGCTATAACGGTCGTGCTTTCAGGATGTACAAGTTTCGTACCATGAAGCGGGACGCCGAGCAGCAAAAGGCGAGTCTCGAGAAGCTGAACGAGATTGATGGACCGGCTTTCAAGATGAATTCTGATCCTCGAGTGACGCCGCTCGGCAGCTTGTTGCGCCGAACTAGCCTGGATGAATTGCCCCAGCTGGTCAACGTACTTACGGGTCGCATGAGTCTGGTTGGCCCGCGCCCCTTACCTGTCGGCGAGCAGCAACTCATCCGTGGAGCACAGCGTCGACGTCTGTCCATGAAACCTGGGATCACCGGCCTCTGGCAGGTGAGCGGGCGCAGCGACTTGTCTTTCGACGAATGGATGAGACTTGATCTCGCATACGTTGATGAGTGGTCCCTGCGGCTAGACCTGCAGCTTCTGATGAAAACGATCCCCGCCGTTCTATTTGGCCGAGGCGCCAAGTAGTCGAAAGCTGCACTAATCGAACGGGATGACGGTTCGATATGTCACCTGCGCCTCAGGAAAGGGCGGAGCATCAGGTGTTGCGGCTCATCGGCCGAGGTGCTGCTGTGGGCACCGTCTGGCAAGTAGTGCGGGCCCTAAGTCATCTTGTCTGGGTAGTGATCGTCGCCCGACTGCTGGGCCCGGATGCGTACGGGAAGTTGGCTGGCGCCATGGGTCTGGCCGGTGCACTCGGGACCTTCACGGGGCTTGGTCTGGGGCTCGTCATGCTGCTGGAAGTGCCACGCCAGTTGCATACGTTTGGACACGCCTGGTATCGGGCGTTGTTGATGACCATCGGCAGCGGAGTGTTTCTGGTCGCATTGTTCGTTTTCGTAGCCCCCTTCGTAATCGGCCGCGCCGCATCGAACCAAGTACTGATTGCAATCGGCATCTCCGAGATCATTTGCTTCCCGATTGCCGTGCTGTGCAGCTTCGCATTCCAGACGCACGAGAGAATGGGATGGGCAAGCGCAGTCTATGCGGCGGTACCTGCGGCGAGCACAATGGCTGCCGCGGCCTGCTGGATAAGCGAGACTCAGCCCAGCCTTGGCACCTACATCATCTATCATGCTGTGGCATCCGTTGCGACCGCTTTGTTCCTGGTAGGGGTCGTTCGAATTCGCCTGCGCCCCCCCCGGTCCAAATTCGCATGCTCACGTACCGAGGCTCTGCGCGGCATGGAACTGTCCATCGTGAGGACCGCCGACATAGCGCTGAACACGCTGGATAAGACGCTGGTACTACGCATCGGCGGAGGTGAGATGGCGGGTGTGTACGCGGTCGCGACTCGGCTGGCATTTGCGCTTGCGCTTCCGATCGTTACTCTCAGCAGCGCGGCACTACCACGGCTGTCTCGGTTGAAGGCCGAACCTGCATCTTCACGAGACGGGCTCATCCGGAGGTTGCTCGCCGTGACGATTGGCTGGGGCGCGGCTGCCGCGCTCGGCATGGTAGTCTTGGGTCAGGTGCTGCCGGTAATCCTTGGCCCCGCCTACATAGCTGTGGCTGCCGTTGCCTCGCACCTGGCCGCGTTACCGGCTCTTGTCGGCCTCTGCTCGCTTGGTTGCACTGTGCTACTTACCTCGGACCGACAGCGCCATCGACTGACCATTCAACTCTTCGGGCTTCTGGTGCTAGTCGGCACAGCGGTGCTCTTCATTCCGGCATACGGACTGAGCGGTGCTGCCACCATGGTGCTGTTGACGCAGGTGCTGACCGCCTCGGGCTTGTGGCTGATAATCTGGACAACCCGATCTAAATCTGTCGCTGGCAGCTAGGCCCTCGGACGCCTTCTATGTCAAGAATACTGACGAACAAGAACGATCCTCTGAAGCCTAGGATCGAGCCTGACAAGGTAGTGTCGTTCTTCGACGAGCGCGCACGTCGCATCGGTACCCTCGGGCCTGTGCGCGCGGTGCTGTACCAGGACAACCATCCCGAGCTGGCGGAGCGCCGAGACCAGGAGGAAAGGCTCGTTCTGACGCCTCTTCTGGCCGTCGAGGCTTCGACTCGCTTTCTCGACATAGGGTGCGGTACCGGCCGCTGGGTTCCCTCTGTCGTCGACACGTGCGCGCACTACCATGGCATTGATCTGAGCCCCGGCCTGATTGAGTTCGCACGCTCGAGCTACGCCCGCCACTCCAACTGCCAGTTTTCCGTTTGCTCCGCCAGAGATCTATCCCTTGCCAGCCTGCACGAGACGCTGCCGTTTGATCGGATTCTGTGTGCGGGCCTGCTCATCTACCTGAACGACGAGGATGTCTATCAGACCCTGCAGAGAATCGCCGATGTAAGCAGTTCGCGTTGCCGACTGGTGTTGCGGGAACCCATGGCCGTTGCAGACCGCCTGACGCTCAAGGACCATTTCTCCGAGGAACTCAATCAAACGTACAACTCTATCTATCGTTCCGAAGCAGAGATCCTCCAGCTGGCCGAAGGAACGCTCGTGCAGAGTGGCTTCCGGATGCTCCGGTCTGCCGACCTCTTTCCCGATCCGACACTGAACAACAGGCAGGAAACCCGCCAGCGCTGGATGCTTTGGGAGCGCCAGGCATGAGGACTGCGTATTGCTTCGACCTGGATGGCACGGTCACGACACGAGAGATACTCCCGTGCATCGCTTCCGAACTCGACATCGCGGAAGAAGTCTCGACGCTGACGCAACTCACGATGCAGGGCCTGATTTCGTTCGAGCATTCCCTCCGGCTTCGCGCTCTGATTCTGGGCCATGTGCCGGTCGGCAGGGTTCACGAGATCATCGACGAGATTGGACTCGATCCGCAGATCGTTGAGTTCGTGCACGAACGGTCCGAAGTTTGCTTTCTGATCACCGGAAACCTGGATCTTTGGATCGGGCCGCTCGCGTCCCGACTCGGCTGCCGCTGCATTTCGTCCAAAGCCAACCTGGTAAACGGGCGAATTCGTATCGACCACGTACTGGACAAGGGTGAAGCGGTTCATGAACTCCGGCGATCCGGGCGCTTCGAACGGATCATTGCAATCGGCGATGGAGCCAACGATGTGCCGATGCTGAAGGTGGCCGACGTCAGCGTGGCCTTCGGCGGCATTCACAGTCCTACCCCGCCAGCGGTGCTAGCAGCAGACTATGTGGTTCACAGCGGAGGATCATTGTGCAGCCTATTGAAGGCGCTGTAATTGCGGCCGCCGGCCTCGGCTCCCGCCTCGGCCTCGGCTTACCGAAGTGCCTGCTCGAGATCGAGGGCCGCACGCTGCTGTCGCGGCTCATCGATCTACTCGAGCCGCATGTACAAAGGATTCACGTCGTTGTCGGCTATCGTGAGGAACTGGTCATCGAGCATTGTTCGCGGCACCACCGAGAGGTCGTGCTGGTCAGGAATGCCGACTTTCGAACCACCAATACTGCGCGCAGCATGGCGATGGGTGCCCGAGGATTCTCCGGCAAGATCGTCTTCCTAGACGGTGACCTTCTCATCGCGAGACCGTCCATTGAGTCGTTCATCGCCCGAGCCGCGACAACTGAACTGCTGGTGGGACTGACGAAGCAGAAGAGCGAAGACGGCGTCTGCGTACGAGTCGCCAGTGACGCTGTAGACGAGAGTCCAACGATTCTTGGCTTCGCGCGCGACCCCGCCTACTCGCTGGAGTGGGCAAATGTCTTTTCGGGCCCGGCGGGCATACTCGACGCTGCGCAGGGCTTCGTGTTCGAGGAACTGGGGCGGCGACTACCGCTGCCCGGCCAGGTACTGGATCTGAGCGAGGTCGACACCCCCGCCGATCTGGACCATGCACGTCAGTTTGGTCGACATCTCTTCCTTTAGGGCGGCCCGCGGCATCGGCTTCACCTGTTCAGGGATTAAACGAGTCGTTCCCATTGGCAGCCGATCTAAAGATTCGCGTTCTGTTCCTTCTCCAGCGTGCCGAGGGCTGGTGCAACATTCGATCCGTATGGCAGGCAATGGCCGCCGACGTTCGTTTTGTCCCTGAGGTCTGGGTACTTCCTTACGACGTCCGACGGACCGCTGAACACTCCGATCGCTTGGCGCAAGCAACCGCAGCCCTGAGTTCAGAGTCAGTTCCCTACACCGTGTGGACGGAGACTCGCACCTCCGACGTCAGCAGTTTCGACGTCGTAGTGTTCACGACTCCGTATGACCTCGAGCGGCCGAACTCCCTCCACTTTGACGTGGTCGCACGTCAGGTGCCGGTGACGGCGTACATACCATACGGTTTTGTGGTCGGTGGCGGACGAAAGAATCGATTCCTGCAGTTTGGGCAGCCCACGCAGATGCACGCGACGCTCGTCTTCGCTCGCTCATGGAGAGAGCGTGCGATGTATCGCCGTAACTGCCCTACTGGTGATGCACACGTTCGAGTTACCGGCCTGCCCAGACTGGATGAGTTGTCTGGGCTGCATTTGGAGAAGCCCGATCCGGAACTGGCCGCCGCAATCGGTGGCCGGTTCGCGGTACTGTGGAACTCACATTTCTCGTTCGGAAAGAGGCACGTCGGCTCACTTAACTACTCAACCTTCGATCGCATCGGGGGCAACCTGCTTCGATATGCGGTCAACAACCCGGAGGTGGCGCTGATTTGGCGACCACACCCACACCTTCTGCCGGCAATGACCGCAGAGGGCCTGTTGGGTCCAAATCAGCTCGCGGGCCTCGAACGCGACTTGCGCGGTGCCGGCATCATCTTCGATCGACGCGCCGACCACCGTCCGGCATTCGTCGCATCTAACGCTTTGCTGACCGACGCAGGCTCGTTTATTTTCGAGTATCTCGCCACCGGCAAACCGATGGCCTTTCTACACAATCCCGACGGGCCTGGTCTTACCGACGAGGCTGAGGAACTTGTCGGCCATCTCGACAGAGTGCACGACGCGCAAGGCGCCATATCCTTCATTGAACGGGCTCGACACGGTCACGATCATGCAGGCGGGGCGAGCGACAGGATCCTGAAGTCCTTTCTGCCAATGCAGGATGGCAGGTCCGCTTCGCGCGTGGTGGAGTCGATTGCCGGAGCGGCTCTTTCCGCACGCCAGAGCCGCTGCTCCATTCCACTCGGCGACGATGACTTTCCGGTACTAAGCCAGCTCGTCCGCAACCTGCGTGAATTGCATGACCGACGCGACCGGCCCCTTCGCTGGCACCGCGGCATCCTTGGTGCCTACCATGGCATTCGGGACGAACTGACTGAGGGCATCAAGCGACGGCCGTGGCTCTATCGGATTCTGACTCGCTGGCGCGAATAAGCAGGTGCCGACGCTGAAGCATAACGGCAACAGTGGGTGGATCTTCGAACGGAATGACGGATTATCTTGACGTACGTCTCAACATTCGCGCCTGCAGCCTACGAGAATTCAACAAAATGCAACTCCGAGATAGCCGCTGAACATGAAAAGAATACTGGTCACAGGGGGAGCGGGCTTTATTGGCAGCCACCTCTGCGAGCGACTGCTTGCCCAGGGCCACGAAGTCATCTGCGCAGACAATTTCTACACGGGTACGCGCCAGAACATCGTCCCGCTGCTGAATCACCCGAACTTCGAGGTGATCCGGCACGACGTCTGCTTTCCTCTGTACGTCGAGGTGGACGAGATTTTCAACCTGGCCTGCCCGGCAAGCCCGGTCCACTACCAGAACGATCCGGTACAGACGGTCAAGACCAGCGTTCATGGCGCCATCAACATGCTGGGCCTCGCGAAACGGCTCAAGGCTCGCATATTCCAGGCATCCACCAGCGAGGTCTACGGAAATCCGATCGTGCACCCCCAGACCGAGAACTATTGGGGAAACGTAAACCCAATCGGCCCGCGCTCATGCTACGACGAGGGTAAGCGCTGCGCCGAGACGCTGTTCTTCGACTATCACCGACAGCACCGACTGGATATACGAGTGGCGCGGATCTTCAATACCTACGGTCCGCGGATGCACCCCAACGACGGCCGCGTCGTTTCGAACTTCATAGTTCAGGCTATTAGGGGCGAGCCGATCACTATCTACGGAGATGGCTCACAGACGCGGTCGTTCTGCTACGTTGACGATCTCGTGCGCGGCATTGACCTGTTCATGAAGAAGGACGACGGATTCGCAGGGCCGATGAATCTGGGCAATCCTACCGAGGTGACCATCCTCGAGCTCGCAGAAGCAATCATCAAGATGACCAACTCCAAGTCGGAGATCGTCCGCAGGGATCTCCCGGCCGACGACCCTGAGCGGCGCCGACCCGACATCGGAGCAGCAACCGAGCGTCTCGGCTGGACTCCGATTACCGATCTGCCCAAGGGACTCGCGCAAACAGTCGACTATTTCGCACACCGACTGGCGCGCGAGGGCGCCCGGGGGTGATAGCAAATGGCGGCTTCGACACCCGCTACCCCTGCCCCCGACTCCGGCGGGCCTAGTAATAGAAGCCGCGAAAAGGCTGCGCCGCATGTCCAACCGCTACCCCAGCACTAGCCACCTCCACCTGCCGCCGATGCCCTTGTGGGCTGCCGCAGTCGTTGCCGCAGCCGCAGCGTGGTTCCTGACCACGCACTACCTGCACATATTCAGCGAGGTCATCAATTGGGATGAGTTCGCGATGCTCGAGCGGGCCGAGCGCAGTTCACGCTTCGGCAGCGTGATCGGATCGGGGCGACCCGGCCTCGTAACGATAGTGCTAATGCCCCTCGTCGAGGGGTGCGTCGACGCCGCTCGCAGCGTGGTCCAGGCCCGCCAGTTCTGGATGGCCATCACCGTCGTCTACCTGATAGGCGTGTATGTTTTGGTACGCCGATGGTTCGTGCACGTCGGCCGCGCCGACGAGGGGAGAGCCCAGGGACTCATCGCCGTCGCTCTGCTGGCGTTCCTGCCTGCGTTCGTTGTGTGGTCCGTCCAGGTGCGCTCCGACCAGCCCGCACTCGCAGCGGTCGTCTGGGGCGGTGCCCTGTTGCTTGGCACTCGGAATTGGCAGGCGCTCACGGCCGGCTTGCTCTTCGCGGTTGGCCTGCTCTGCACTCAGAAAGCGCTCTATGCCATTGCCCTGATCGGCGTGCTGTTCGCAACCGCGACCGCAGCTCGCGCCTTCGGCGAGGGCGGCAATCCGTCTGCCGAAGTTCGGTCAGCCGTTAGACGCCTCGCGACAGGCGCGCTGGCGGGCGTGCTCGTGATCGGCGTCTACGCTTTCTTCGTCCCCGACGTCACTCGGCTCGCGAGCGAAAGCATGATTGCCGGGTCGCTCGAGACCATGCGAATGTCGCGCGCAGGACAGGGCTATCGCATCTACACGGTGCACGCAACGCGCCTCGTGGTGCACTGGGTCTTCTTCGCGGTACTGGTGGGCTGGACTGCCCGCGTACTGTGGAACCGCGATAAACCCGAGCTGTTTTTGGTCGCGACCAGTTGGCTGAGCCTGCTGCTCGGCCTGATCGTCATCATGGTTCACGGATCAAGCTTCCCGTACTTCATCATGACGGCGGGTCTGTTCCCGGCTTTGGCACTGGCGATGCCGGCTGGACGGCCATTGGCAATGTCCGGTCGATGGTCATGGGCACTGGTCGCAATTGCAGTCGCCCTCTCGGCCGCACAAAGCTCGCGGGAGTCCGTGCAGATGCTTCATGACACCCAGCGGGAGCAACGGGAAACGCTGCGACTCGTTTATGACTCACCGCTCAAGGATCGGCGCGGCTACCACGTCGAAGGCGCACTGCTCTGCATGCGTGACCCTGAGCCCATGCCGGTGATGTTCAGCCCGATGATCTACCAGCGCTTCCACCAGTCGCCGCAGGCGATGCAGAATCGCTCGGACTGGATCAAGGAATTCCGTGATCGGCCCATCGCCTACATCGTTGAATCCTACCGGCTGAGACAATTTCCCCATGAGATCCGGGAATTCTGGTCGAAGCACTACGTTTGGTACGCACGATCCCTGTACATCGCCGGATTTAAGATCGCGGAACAGACCGAGGTGGAAGTCATCGTGCCGGGCCGGTACCGCTGGGACGCGGATCCCACCTCCCCCACCTCTCAGCTCAAGCTCGGGACCGTGCTGTTGGAGCCGGGCGACGAGGTCGAACTTGCATTAGGGAGCCTACCAGCGCAACCGGTTGGCGAAGGGGCACGAGGCGAACTGCTCCTCGCTGACCTGCCCAAGCCAACACGCGACCAGTACCCGTTTTTCTACCTGATGCGCCAGATCGAGCAGCTGGGTGGACGTTACTAGAGCGGAGAAGCGCCACGGCCAAGCGCATGAACCTCCGTCACTTCGATCGGTCACGACCGGCCGGAATTGTCGATCGCTACTCGTCTGAATCACAGATCGACCTGCGTCGAATCTGCATGAAAACCCCCGCCAGACCGTCGACAGACGCCCGCTAGGAGCAGGTCGAAAGAAGAAACATCGTTCGCCCGTTGGCCAGGTCGCTGCGCATGGCGATCCGCCCCCGATGCTCCAGCAGCGCCACGCATTTATCGAGACTGTAATCGGAGTAGATCGACTCCCGTCCGCGCGCGATTGCGCTGAACATCGGGTCGTCGACCGGAACGAACTCGAAGATCAACCCCTTTTGGCCCATGCTGCAGCCCAGGTCGATGATCTCCTCCAGCGGAACGCCGCCCGACACACGAAGGTGATGAGCGACGGCAAGCATCAACGTCAGATCGAAGCGGCCTTGCGCCCGCTGCAGGAAAGACTTGCTTTCGGAGTTCTTCCAGCCTGATGCTGGTGTTGGCCGGACCAGATCCATGACCAGCGGATGGATGGCGTGCCCCTGCCGGCGGGCGCGGCGGTAGATGGAGCTCACCGACACCTCGTCGACGTCGAGCGCCACGACGGCGGACCGACTGGCCGCGTATTCGCTGAACTCGCCGGTGTTTGCGCCTATGTCGAGCACCCAGTCCGGCGAGACCGCGTCTATCGCTTTGGCGACAAACACTCGCTTGTCGGTCAGGTCCTGGGCACTGTAGTGGTCGCGCGTGCCTTCGTACTCACTCCAGTGCGACTGCCGCCTGTCGATTCGATCCGCGTAGCGGGTGACCGTGTGATGCAGAGCGCGCAACGAGCGCTCCAGGACGTATTGCGTCCGGCGCAAGGCCGAGGCGCCGGGTGGACTCGCAGGAGCAGACGCAGGAGCACGACCCGAGACTGTCCTGGCCGTTAACGCAGCCGGCAGGGCGACGTGACGAATACGATCCATTCCCCACCACCGCGATACGCCGAGCAACTGCGCACACTGCTCGTGTGCCAAGCCGGCCACCGGGTCGGAGAGGGTCCACTGTATCGGGAGGCCGGCTTCGATCCTCGCCATGAGTGGCAGCAGGAACGTGGTCTCGAACTGATGCCTTGCGACCCAGACATCCCGACCTGGAATCAACGGCTCGATGGAGGGGACGTCGACGATCACGGGCTCGGTGCCGTTGAACAGCACGTTGGCCGGCGTCGCATCCTTGAGAATATAGCCGTGCCGAACCAGCTCGAGATTGACCGCGATCGTGTGCAGCGCCGCCTCGGCCAGCATTGCCGCCGACCACTCCGCCGGCACAGACACGAACGGCACGCGGTCGTGCTTGAACCAGGTACCG
>Ga0316605_10002132_pt1 | contig 11288 bp, 4 predicted proteins | sample OWC_soil_day20_n_FD_207666 | JGI IMG/M metagenome (GOLD analysis project Ga0316605, IMG submission 207666) | Wetland soil microbial communities from Old Woman Creek delta, Ohio, United States - OWC_soil_day20_noCT | ecosystem: Environmental > Terrestrial > Soil > Wetlands | place: USA: Ohio... | reverse complement strand
TTTTCACCCATTGCGTCTGAAAAGGGAGACGCTGCACTAGAAAGGTAGGCCTCTACGGCATGGGTTAGGGCATCAATACCTGTAGCAGCTGCAACCAGGGGTGGTAGTGAAGATATCATGCTCGGATCTAATAATGCTACCTCAGGGATAATGTCATAACTATATACAGTTAGCTTATAGTTTTTCTCCGTATCTGTAATAACAGCAAACGGAGTTACCTCGCTTCCGGTACCGGCAGTAGTGGGTATAGCCACAATGGGAACTGAAATGCCTTTAAACTTGTTAGCTCCCTCATAATCTTGAATCTTACCTCCATGAGACGCTAACACTGCTATGGCTTTCGCTGTATCCATCGGGCTTCCGCCCCCTAAACATACAATTCCGTTCAATTTCTCCGAAGTAAAAAGAGCTGTACCTTTATCGACAGTAGCACAAGATGGATTGGCCTCAATATCTAAAAATACTGAATATTTGACGGATGCTGAGTCTAAAATATCGGTTACTTTTTTTAACATTCCAGCTGCTTCTAAGCCACGGTCCGAAATAACTAACACATTTGAAAGACCTTTTGAGGTAAGTATTTCTGGCAATCTAGAAATACTACTCTTACCATAGATCACCTCACCCGGAACTTTGAAGGAAAAGGTGTTGATTGTCATTTTGATTTCCCCCTTAAAAGCATCGTTTTGCTAAGCTACATTTTTACTTGATTAGATATTTTTTCTCCGCTGACTCCGATCCTTTGAATGACAAAGTAAAGAATTATTCCTGCCACCAGCCCATAAGTAGGCCCTCCAATGGCCAAGATCGCACCGACTACTCCTGCGACCCCTTGCTCTTCTTTGGTCTTTACCATTTCCATAGCAATATAGAAACAGGCAAAACCTTGCACCATCGTTGTAAGAGCAATTGCAATAGGGAGAATTGGCCTAAAGAATGCTACTAAGGGTAACGATAAAACACACATCCATTTCATAATATTAAAGGTTCCGGACCCTCCAAAGATCGAATCCATAGCTTGACGGCCTTGTTTATACCGTTCAGCCACAGCAACCGTCATGGCTGCCCAAAGGGGACCTGCCAACGTAACAGTAGGAAACATCGATCCTTCTATCATGTTTCTTATACCGCATAGAATGTTCGTCCGATTAGCGTTCATATCAATTTTCTCATCTTCGCGAGATTGATTAGCCTTTTCAATGACCGTCTGGCCAATGACCACATCTCCAAAGGCAATGATGTAGGCAACAATAGCCATGGGCACTGCTGCTATAAAGATTGATAAACCAGGAAAACCTACCCCAAAAGCATTAAAGGTTTGAAACACTTCGCCAACATGAGGGACAAAAAAGCCCCATTCGGTTATCTTTGGAATCGGAACCTCTCCCACGATTAATCCAACAATCATGGACCCAATGATTCCAGGAACCATTCCATATTTAGCAAAGAAAGCAATGACCGAACCACCTTTTTCCTTCATATCTGAGAATCCTTTGGCGTAGAGAAGAAAGAAGGCAAGAATAATCCCAACAGACATGGATATAGGATATTTAGCGAACCCTACACCACCCGATGCCAAAGGTAAAAAGCCATATTTACCAATAATTGCGGCTACGCCCGCTCCTAAAATAATGCCAGCTTTCATGGAATTAGGTACAATATCAACTAATTTTTTAGCTAGTCCTGTAACACCTAATACAAAGAACAATAGACCTACCGTTATTTGCAAGGCTATTAGAGCCTCGATACGATCTACACCCATAGCATACTTAGATAAGTATCCAACGGTTAATGGGATTGCAGGTGTAATCCAACCCGCAATAATCGGATCTCCGAATAACTGGTGTAAGCTGTAGGTTATCTCATGAAACAAAACGATGGTTAATGCTACTTCAAAAGAAATACCGAACATGTCTTGTAAAAATGCTGTTGCTGCAAGTCCAGTTACAAACATGAAAATGGCTTGGATAATCTCAGGAACTTCAACACCGTAATGGATAAATGGTAATCTAAATTTAAAAAGTCCCATTGGAATGTACGGTTGTTCTTCTCCATGTTTTCGGCGTGCACTTGGTAACATAAAGGCCATATCAGATCCCCTCCTATTTAGTAGTTTCAGTTCATGAAATAACTTCTGACCTCCTTCTTAACTGATTTAAAAGCTACAAAGTAATAATGCAATAGTCGTGCCATTCTGAATAATCAGTAAATTTAGGCTATTTGGATCGATAGTAAGTAAAAATTGAGTCCATATGGACTCAATATAAAAATACATCTATCTTAAAGGAATAGAAAGAATCTAAAAAAACAAACAGTATCAAAGAGTACCAAACTTAACGCAACAAATAATACAGTTAATAATTTCTAAATCTTCGGAAAACAAACTGATTTTTAATATGCGCATAGATTCCATATGGAATCATTTTTGGATAATATCCCCGAAAAGTATATTTTTGGGAGGTTCATTGCTCGCTAGACCATAAATTTTTATGAAAAATTTGATATTTTTTTGCTTTTTTTATTAAACAAGACTGACTAATCCCTAATACCTTTGCAGCCTTTCTGGTGGTTTTGTGTTCTGCTAAAGCTTTATTAATCATATTCCTTTCTAAGCAGGCAACCGAATCTATTAATGAACTACTATTATTTGGTTTGGAATGCGGAATTGCAGATGATAGACTCTGGGGCAAGTCCTGTGGCTCTAAAGTGTCACGATCTACCGTAACTATCAGCCTTTCAAGAGTATTTATTAATTCTCTTATATTCCCTGGCCAAGAATAGGCCATGAAGCATTCCATTGCTTTTGGGGAAATTGATTTAGAGATATTATGCTTAATGGAAAAATACTCCAAGTAATATAAGGTTAGAGGTAGAATATCATCTATCCTCTCTCGTAAAGGAGGTATCAAAATAGGAACAACATTAAGTCTATAGTAAAGGTCTTCACGAAACATTTTTGATTTTACCATATCGTACAAATCTTTATTGGTTGCAGAAATTAGTCTTACATCTGATTTAATGGGTTTTGATCCTCCCAATCGGGTCAGTTCTTTTTCTTGGAGTACTCTTAATAACTTAGCTTGAAGCTTAAGCGGGAGTTCTGCAATTTCATCTAAAAAAATCGTTCCACCATCAGCAATCTCAAATAATCCAGCCTTTCCACCTTTACGAGCACCGGTAAAAGCACCTTCTTCGTAGCCAAAAAGTTCTGACTCAAGTAAATCTCCCGGAATGGCGCTGCAATTCAATTTGATATAAGTTCCGCTTAATGATCTAGTACTGTTTTCATGGATTAATTCTGCAATTAATTCTTTACCTACCCCGGATTCCCCCTGAATTAGCACCGTTGTATCTACTCTAGCAAGGCGCTCTGTCATTTCAATGACATTTCGCATCTGCACACTTTTGAAAATTATCTTCTTTTTACCCACATGTTGATTCTTAAGTTGATGAATTTTACGTTCATAATATATTTGTAACTCTCTAGAATGTTCTAATTTCTTTTCTAGATTATTTAGTTCAGACATATCCCTAACGTTGGTAAGAACTTTTATAATTTCTCCTCCATTGTTAAAAATGGGATTTCCCGTACATAAGATTTCTTTACCGGTACTTATGGTTTGCTTCATAGTTATTACTTTTCTCTGTTCTAATACTTTAAAGGTAATAGACTCACTAATTAATCCCTGCTTCACAATGTCTTTAATATTCCTGCCTACTAATTGTTCAAGAGGTAAACCTGTTATACGCTGATAGGCACTATTAACACGCAGTGTATTTCCCTTATAATCAGTTAAGTACAAACCATCGTATGAGGATTCAAAAATCGCGTTTAGTTCCGCTGCAAGTTCCTCGGAATCATGGCCTTTTGCACTCATAGCCTACTCCCTTCTTGTAGCTCATCTTGATTACTATTTCACTCTTTGTTATATATTTCCTGAAAAATATACCCGGAAGATTTTCAAAATTTCGAATTTTGATATGTAATCCACCACAATCAAAAGTAATATTCAACACCCCCCTTTCTCAGCGTTAAGAAAGGGGGGGTGTTTTGGTTTATACTTTTGGCATAGAGCAGCCGAGGATGAATAAGAACTATGCTATAATATAAAGGTGTGGGACAAGAGTTTTTAAGAGGTGAAATAATGCATACGATTTTGGTTTCAGGAGGCGCGGGGTATATTGGAAGCCATACTGTTCAGGCATTAATCGAACGCGCATTTAAGGTCGTCGTTTTAGATAGTTTAGTTACGGGCCATCGGGGAGCGGTATCTTCTCAGGCTATTTTTTATGGGGGGGATATCAGTGATGCAGAGCTTGTCGGCCGGATTGTTAAGGATCATCGGGTAGATGCGGTGATACATTTTGCTGCACGAAGTCTTGTTGGGGAGTCTATGCTTAAGCCGGATCTTTACTTCTATGAGAACACAGCTAAAAGCAATCGATTTGTATCAACCTTGCTTCAGCAGGGGGTCAACAAAATTGTCTTTTCATCCACGGCGGCGACGTATGGGGTGCCTGAAGAGGTGCCAATTCCAGAAGAGTCTAAGACGGAGCCGATCAATCCCTATGGCGTTTCAAAGCTGATGATTGAGCAATCGTTTTATTGGTTGGAACAAGCTTATGGCCTAAAATGGATTGCTTTACGATATTTCAATGCTGCGGGGGCATCTTTAGATGGTTCTATAGGAGAAGATCATGCCCCGGAAACTCATTTAATTCCATTAGTCCTTAAAACTGCCTTGGGGCAAAGAGGGGAGATATCTGTATTTGGGACAGATTATGACACACCTGACGGAACCTGTATCCGGGATTATATTCACGTGGTGGATTTAGCGGAAGCCCATATTCTTGCTTTGGAAGCCTTAGAGAAGGGTATGGCGAGTGGAGCCTATAATGTGGGAACCGGAAAGGGGTACTCGGTTCGTGAAGTCATCGAGAGGGCAAAGAACATTACCGGTAGGGATATTCCTGTAGTCGATGCGCCTCGACGAGAAGGGGATCCAGCAATCTTAGTGGCAGAGGTCAAGAAAATTGAGAAGCTCTTAGGATGGAAAGCATGTTATAGTGATTTGGATACAATTATCTCTACCGCGTGGAAGTGGCATCAAGGGCATCCCCAGGGGTATTAAGTAAGGGTTTTGGCTGCGAGCTTAATGTTAAAGGTTCGTCCAATCTGGTTTGGTTCAAAGTAGGTCGTGTAGTTACTTATGAGAGGGTTCGCTTTCACATTCTCAAGGTCTTTCTTTGTAGGGTCGGAGCAATAGCTTTAAAAGGAACAGGGATTTTTTGAGCCTCCTTCAGGGGCTCCTTTTTTTATGCTCAATATGAGGGATTCGATGTCGACTTCTTTTCCGATTTTTTCAGGGACGATTTGCAGAGAATTGTCCGGGTTAATGGAAAAGTGTGCAGATCCTCTGCAGGGATGGTTCTCAAGGCTGCTGTGGGTGGTGCAACGGTCTTACTTCCTCGTTAACCTTAGGATGCGGGACGCTGGGAGGGTCTTCGACGACGGATAATGTTACGTATACTCATTTGCAAAATATTAAGCGGATTGCCTATGCTCTTTAAACCAAGTAGTTCTGCTAAGTTTTAAGGCAAGGCACTGAGGAAATGTCTGTTTGCAATTGAAACCTCTCATAATTTGCCATTGTATGTAAATTTATACCTAAATATTTTATAGAACACAATCCATCTTTTTACAAATTATTCCTTATTAAATAAGTTAAAATGATTTATGGGATAAGCTGTTATTCCATAATTAATAAATGGAGGTCTAAAATGAAGAAAAAGAAAAAGTTGGTAAAGGTGCTCGGAGTTGCTCTAATGTCAACAATGCTTCTTTCAACAGTTGCGGTTGCTGGTCCACAATCGAAACCTAACGGCCCCTATGTAGAAGTAGAGCAGAATTTATCCTTACAAAGTTTTATGAGCAATGATCAACTGTATTCAAAACTCCAACAGCTTGAGCTCAGATCAAATGGTAAAATGAAGCTAGATATTGCAGGGTACTCTGATGCAATGAACGGAGATTTGATGGAACAATCAGGATATCCACTATATGTAGTGAAATTTGGCGATGCAGATCCGAACAAGAAAAAAGTATTAATTACCTCTCAGATTCATGGTAATGAGCCTATTGGAACAGAGGCTATCATTGAGCTAGTTCAAACGTTTTTATCTGAGAGCAAAGAGGTCAATGAGATTCTGGAAAATGTAACAGTATGGTTTATGCCCAGAATCAATCCTGATGGAGCGGCGAATCTATATCAGGACAAGCTATATCCTGTAAGATACACACATCAAACTTGGGATCCTGAAGAAATAGGACTACCCGAAGGTACAAAGGCACCTTGGAACTATAATTTAGGTACTGAAAGAGCTCAAGCTAATAATGGTCAAATAAATTATGGGATACCGGGCTATGATGAAAATAGAGACTATAATCCAAATTTAGATTTCAGAATCGAAAAATATGTGGAGGCTCGTGACGAACAAAAAGTCATTGATGCTTTAAACGACACTTCGTATTATGTTAAAGATGAAAACGGAAACTATATTACAGATGAAAACGGAAACAGAGTGCGTCATACTGGATTAAACAGCAGTGACTATGGTGGATTCTATGTTACTCCTGAAGCAAGGATTGTTACTGAGGTATTTAAGGAACTTGACCCTGATGTCTATTTTGACCTACATCACAGAGGATTCAATACATTAACAGCTGAGGACGACAGGTCTGTTCCTATTCAGATAGCTGCAGTCGTAGCCGATCCTTATGTAGACCCTTTTACTGGGAAATCCTATGAAGTGGATGACGATGTTCTAACGTTGGGAAAACAGATTAATGTATTAGGATATCAATCCCTGCAAAAGGGAAACTCTTCATTTGGAGCGATTCAAAAATATCCAGATGTAAATCTACCGGGTACGTCTCTCGGCGCATTTGCCTTAAATGATACAGCGATTATGCTTATTGAAGTGAAAGGTCAGTCTCAAACCTTAGGGCAAAAGCAAAGTGGTATGCTGACTCAAACGGTAAAAATACCTGTTTATGAAATCTTAAAAGGGTTAGGTGATGGTTCAGTAAATGATATTAACCCTAATCTGTATAATGATATTCCAGTATCGGCTAATGGTATAAAGGACCCTAGTGTTAGAGATTGATAGTTAATGGCATTAAACTAAGAATAGAATAGGGTGTAACCGACCAGCAGCAATGCAGGTCGGTTTTTTTACATTTTAATACATATCAAGGTTTTCAATTGAACTTTATCCACAGATAGGGTTACAGGTATGACTATTTTATAAAGGAGAGATAAACTTTGAGAAGAAAAGGATTGGCATTTTTACTGGCTTTGGTTTTAGTATTCAGTTTGTCCGCAGTAGCATTGGCAGATACCCCGCCGCCTGGAGGCACTTCTCAATTGTTTATAAATAATGTACAATTAATAATCCCATTTTTGCCTAATTAATAGGCCTTGAACCTCTCTAATTAGGACTAAAGTCCTAGAAAATGACACTCAAGTCCCATTGTAAATTATTGCTATAACTTGTACGATTAGGTTGAAAATAAGTAAGAAGTGGGGGAAGGGCAGAATGATTTATGCATCCCTATATTTAGCAGCTCTAATACTCTTCCTGATGTTTAATTACGGTGCACATGTATATGATAAGGATTTATAAGGTTATCTAGTGAATATAGACGACGGGAAAGGGGTATTCCGTTCGGGAAGTCATCGAGAGGGCAAAGAACATTACCGGTAGGGATATTCCTCTAGTCGATGCGCCTCGACAACAATGTTTATATTGTCGATGTTACGTTCACAAAAAAGCGATAGCTTCACTTGACTTGAAGCTATCGCATTTTTGTTGTTGAAGCAGCAACAGACTCTTTGATTACCAGGTATTCAACTTCATTATCAGAATTGGCCCCATGTAGTTACTACAATGTCTTCAGGGTCAGGATTATAATTCGATGTGTGACTAAATGACGAAATTTATAATAATAAGAGATTCTATAGTTGTACTTTATATTCTTCATACATATAAGAAGAAATTTACACGTATTTGATATAATGGCAAGGAATAATATGGAATAAAATTTCATAATTACCCAAATAACGGATAATTTGAATATTGGAATAATTCGTTAAGGAGGTAATTTGGTGGATACTCGAAATCTTATTCAAGAAGGCAAAAGGGTTAAATTATCTTGCCTAAGAAAGAGCCTAGCAGTAGTAATTTCATTTGCACTATTATTATCTAGTTTGGGGACTCCAGCAGTTTTAGCTAGCACAGAGAATGACGGGCAAACTGATCCACAAGCGACAATTAGAACAATTCGACTTGCAGGTAACGATTGCTATCAAACAGCCATTGAAATCTCAAAAAATCTTTTTCCCAATGGCTCAGATACCGTGATAATGGCACGAGGCGATGATTTTCCAGATGCTTTAGCTGGTGCCCCTCTAGCGAAAAAAAATAACGCGCCTCTTCTGTTAACAGAAAGTGCAACTTTAACCCCAGAAACAATGACGGAAATTAATAGGCTCAAACCGCATAAAGTTATTTTACTTGGTGGAGTGGTGGTAATTTCCGATCAAATAGAAAAAGACTTAATCGATGCTGGTTACCAAGTTATTAGAATTGGCGGTCAAGATCGTTATGATACAGCTCAGCTAATTGCCGAAGAAGTAGGAAATAAGGGTAAAGCAGTCATTGCTTATGGCGAAAATTTCCCAGATGCGCTATCTATTTCAAGTTGGGCAGCATCTAATGGTGTTCCCATTTTGTTAACTGATTCTAAAGCATTGCCTCAAGCTACAATTTCTGCTTTGACTAATCTTCAGGTTACTAATACTTATCTGATTGGTGGAACTGCAGTCATCTCACAAAACATAGAAGATAGGCTCAAAGCGGATAACATGAACCCAGTTCGTTTCAGTGGTGTTGACCGCTATGAAACAAATATCCTTGTAAATAAGTCCTTGAAAACTGAGGTTAAATCCATTTACCTCACGACCGGACTAAATTTTCCGGATGCCTTAGCCGGAGCTGTTCTCGCTGCCCAATCAAATAGTGCCTTACTCTTAGTAAATAATAGTCTTCCGCAAGTAACAACAACGTACCTTTCGCAATTTAAAGGGCAAGTAGAAACTATTTGCGTTTTCGGTGGAACTGGTATAATACCGGACAACATTATAGATCTTGTCGTTAAAACCGTAACTAAGGATGTTGTATCTAAGCCTGTCACTAATACACCAGGGAACAATCATTCTGGCGGCGGTACTACAACCCCCGGTGATAGCTTTATTGTTGAAGATAACGATGAATATAAACTTGCCGAATTAAATGGTGGGCAGTTGCCAGAGATAATCTATAGTGAGGAAACGGGAATACCAGAATTTATTCTTGGTTGCTATTCATCAAATAAGATTAATTCCGCAAATGATGCAATAAGGTCTTTGGAAAGTGTTAAAACATTAATGAAAATTAATAACCCTCAAGAAGAATTTGTTCTTGCAGATGAATCAGAATTAGATGGTGAAAAAACTTATCGACTTCAACAGGTATACAAAGGAATTCCTGTTTATAATCGCCAGCTTCTAGTAAACGTCGATGGAGATAATAAGACTACTTCTATTAATGGAAATTATTTTCCAGAATACGAGCTAGAGGGTATAAATACGGTTCCAATAATCGACCAAGAATCTGCTATAGAACTGGCATTAATTGCAAAGGGTATGGAACCTAATTCTGATATTATAACATTAGGATCACTCAATATCTTTGTTAATGATGATAGTGTCCCGAAACTTGCATGGATAGTATATATTGAAGGACAGTCGATAGTTGTTATAGATGCTAATAATGGTAATGTCTTAGCGACCAAAGATCTCGTTGATAACGTAAGCGAGCGCGTGCCAGGTTATGCATTTAATGTAAATAATATAGGAAATAACCAATTTACTATGTGGGATCCAGATAGAGATATAATTGTATCTAATGGAACTGGTATTAGTGACGCGCGGGAAACATGGCCTACAGCATGCGAAAAATACTTTCGAGAGAACAGAATATATATGAGCAATAGCCTCAGCAACTGGGATCCAATAGCATTAAATCTTATGGATAACTTCTCCAAGATATATGACTTTTATGAAGAGTATTTAGGCCGTACTTCATTTTCAAATAGAGTTAGAATCCCAGAATTAAGTTCCGTTGATCCTGATCGCCCAGTATATACTAATACTATTAGAGTTTTTTCTCACATGGGTGAAAATAATAATGCGGCTTTTAGTTATTATCCAACACAAGTTGGAGCTGCCGGATATTTTGCTTTCGGAGACGGAATAGATGACGGAGATGGTATAAATGATATGTTGGTAGAAGGGTATACAAATAGTTTAGATGTTATTGCTCATGAATTTAACCATGCCGTATTGAAATTTCAGCCTAATCTAAATATCATACGATACGAAAGTAGTGCTTTAGAGGAAGCCTATGGTGACATAACGGGTGAGATTATTGAACGGTTTACTAATGGAGATAACGCATCACAATGGCTATTAGGTGAAGATGGGTATAATAATGGTGCAACAAGAAGTCTCGAGAATCCTCCTTCAATAGGCGGAGGGGTAGATAATTATAGAAATTTGATTAAATCCGATTCTAATAACGCCATGTATAAGAACACCGGTATAATTGACAAGGCAGCTTATCTAATGTGGAGAGACACCTTCAGTACGGATAATACAAAAAGTTTAGAAGATAATTTAAAATTTATGGCGAAAATTTGGTACAAAAGTCGCCATAGTTATATGACTGGACAATCAGATTTTAGAGAATGCCGGGTAGGAGTAATACAGGCTGCAAGAAGATTAGGAGCTACTGAAGCTCAGCTTGAAGGAATAAACAATGCTTTTGCACAAGTAGGTATTACTGCTCCACTGTATGGCCTAAGGGGAGACGAATGGTACTGTAATTACTTCAAAGCAGCTGTTGATTGGGGAATAATTAACGGGTATCCAGACGGAAGTTTAAAACCGGAAAATACAATGACTAATGCGGAATTTTTAAAATGCATAGTTACTGCAGCAGCAATAAACGATATTCCAACTGTAACAACTGTCCCGCAATGGCAAGATAGTTGGGCTAAAGGCTATCTTCAATTAGCATTAGATAGAGGTTGGCTAAATGATATCGATGACACCGTAGAAGGTTTTGTTCCAAATGAACCAATTAACAGGGAAAAGGCTGCAGTATTGATGTGGACCGTTTTTACA
>Ga0316605_10002131_pt1 | contig 11293 bp, 5 predicted proteins | sample OWC_soil_day20_n_FD_207666 | JGI IMG/M metagenome (GOLD analysis project Ga0316605, IMG submission 207666) | Wetland soil microbial communities from Old Woman Creek delta, Ohio, United States - OWC_soil_day20_noCT | ecosystem: Environmental > Terrestrial > Soil > Wetlands | place: USA: Ohio... | reverse complement strand
CGCCGCGTTGATCCAGGCATCGCTCACGGACGCTGAGGAAGGCGGCTTTCGTGTCGAGTTGGCGACGCGGCTCGCCGATGCGCTCGGTCGCCTTGGCAGGGTGGCCTTTGATGTTGTACTGCTTGACGTGGCATTGCCCGATGGGCGGGGCATTGAGGCGTTCGACCAAGTATTGAGTGCAGCGCCAAACTCCATCATCCTGGCTCTTTCCGCCTCAGCAGACGAGGCCCTCGCTCGCAAAGCGGTGCTGAACGGCGCTCATGACTATGTGGTTAAGGACCACGTGGATCGACACTGGCTACCGCGCGCCCTGCGCTACGCCGTTGAGCGCAAGGCGGATCATGAGGCGCTACAGACTAGCGAGGCGCGTTTTCGTGCCATCAGCGACGCATCCCCTCTTGGTATCTTCGTCTCCGATGCAGATGGCGAGTGTGTTTACACCAATGCGGCGTATCAGGTGATATCCGGCCTCAGCTTTGAGCAGACGCTCGGCACAAACTGGAGTTCTGCGGTTCATCCGGAAGACCGGGAGCGGGTGCTCGCGGACTGGCGCGAGGCGGCGCGGCGTCATGCGGAATTCCATGCCGAGGTGCGCTTTGTTCGTAGCGATGGAAGCATCGTCTGGGCGCGCCTGAACGCTTCAGCCATGGGTGAGGCCGGCTCGGGCTTGGGCCACATTCAAGTCGTTGAAGACATCAGCGAGCGCAAAGCCGCCGAGATGGTGTTGCAACAGGCGGAGCGCGCCCTGTTCGAGGAAAAGGAAAGGGCGCAGGTGACCCTCAACTCGATTGGGGATGCCGTGCTAACGACGAACATTGACGGCCAGGTGACCTATATGAATCAGGTCGCCGAGGCCATGACAGGATGGCCCCTTGATGAGGCGATCGGACACCCGCTGACTGATGTATTCAATATCGTTCATAGCGACACCCGCCTGACGGCCCCCAACCCTGCCGATCGCGCCATCGAAGAGAATCGTACGGTGGAGCTGGCCATGGACAGCGTATTGCTGCGCCGAGATGGAACGGAGTCGGAAATTGAGGATTCCTCGGCGCCGATTCACGATCGGGATGGCAAGGCAATCGGTGCTGTCATCGTATTTCACGACGTCAGTCAATCCCGCGCCATGGCGCAGAAGATGTCGCATCTTGCCCAGCATGATTTTCTGACCGGCTTGCCGAACCGCGTGTTGCTGACTGAACGACTCTCGCAGGCAATCAGCCACGCCCGACGGCACCGCAAGCAGGCGGCACTGCTGTTCGTTGATCTGGACTACTTCAAGCACATCAATGATTCGCTGGGACACGCGGTCGGTGACCAGTTGCTGCGGTCAGTGGCTTATCGCCTTGGGGAATGCGTGCGTGCCACGGATACGGTGTGCCGTCAGGGTGGGGACGAGTTTGTAATTCTGCTATCGGAAATTGAGCAGCCCAAGGATGCGGCGCTGATTGCGGAAAAGTTGCTGGCCGCATTCTCGGCGCCCCATGTCATTGAAGACCATGAGCTTCACGTCACCCTGAGCATCGGCGTCAGCATTTATCCGGACGATGGCGCCACGGTTGATCTTGTCATGCAATGTGCGGATACGGCCATGTACCATGCCAAGGCCAGCGGCCGCAACAATTTTCAGTTTTTCCGCGCCGAGATGAATACCCTTGCGGTGCAACGCCTGGCAGTTGAAACCAGCCTGCGTCGCGCTCTGAGACAAGGAGAGTTTGTTCTCTACTACCAGCCAAAGATTGATATTGCCACGGGCGCCATGACCGGAGCTGAAGCGCTGATTCGTTGGCAAGACCCGGAGCATGGATTGACCGATCCGGAGCAATTCATGGTGGTGGCAGAGGAGTGCGGCCTCAGTATTCCAATAGGGCAATGGGTCATTCACACCGTCTGTAGGCAAGTGCAGACCTGGCTGGAGACGGGGCTGAACGTTGTGCCCATTTCAATCAATGTTTCCGCCATGGAATTCAGGAACAAAAAGTTTCTCGAGGGTGTGATTCAGATCATCCGGGAGACCGCCTTGGCGCCCCGCTATCTGGAACTGGAAATCACGGAGAGCGTTCTGATGCACGATGCCGAGTCGGCGGTGGCGGTGCTTGAGTCGCTGCGGGCCATGGGGGTACGCCTGGCGATTGATGATTTCGGGACCGGCTACTCCAGTCTCAGTTTCCTTAAGCAGTTTCCGATTGATGCGCTGAAGATCGACAAGTCATTCGTCCGGGACATCACCACGGATCCGAATGACGCAACGATTGTCGGTGCCATGATCGGCCTGGGCCGGAATCTCAAGTTGCGTGTGGTCGCCGAAGGGGTGGAAACGCACCGACAACTGGCGTTTCTGCGAGCTCATCTGTGCGACGAAGGACAGGGCTTCCTGTTCAGTCATCCGCTGGCGGTGACTGATTTTGCACACTTGTTGATTGCCGAGGAGGGAGAGTTGGACGACGTAGCGCCGTCGGGCCGCTCCATGGCGCTATTCGTTTGAGGGCGCGCATTGACGCGTGGACAAGGCGCAATTCGTCCAATTACCGGTAGTCGGATTACCGGTATACAGGAATGGAAGCGACTATCGATGCCAAGTAGTGTCGACGGCGCGTGACGGAAGGGCGCCACGCCAATTTGTTCGCGGGCATGCGGCTTGCGATCGGCAAATAGTCAATGACAAGGAAATCAATATGACCACTGTGCACTCAATGCAAGTTCTAACTTCCGTAAATAGGGCGAATCTTGACGCCATGCACTCCCTCGCCGCGAGCACGATTGTCGCCAGCGAGCGTCTTGCCGCGCTTCATCTCGACATCGCCCGCTCAATGCTTGAATCCGCCGCTGGCTGGGCGCGTCCACAGAACGGCGAGGGGTTGCATGAGATGATGGCCCGTCAGGGAATGGCTCTGCGTCCCGCTGGCGAAAAGGTGGCAGCTTACCTTGGCAGCGCTTACGCCATCGGCGCCGAGGTACATGCGGAGGTAACGGAGATCGCCACGACGCGCGCGGCGGAGATGAACGCGGCCGCGTTGTCGGTGCTCGAAACGGCGGAGGACGCCAGTCCCGCTGGCACAGCGCCAGTTATCGCCGCGGTTAAGTCGATCGTCACAAACGCCCATTCGGCATACGACAGTTTGTTGAAGTCCGGGCGCCATGTGGTGGATAGTCAGAGTAAGGCGGTGGCCAATGCCGCGACGGCGGTGTCGACGCCTGGCGTGGCTCGGGCGAGAAAAGCGGCGTAATTGAATGCCGAGGTATCCGTGGTCGGATGCCTCGGCATCGATCCACGGTGGCGAGTCTTTCCAGGACGCCAACCCTGCTTACGATGCGGTTGATATCGCTGCACAAGAAGCGCATGGTGGGTTCGGAAACGGTGGGCGGAGACCATTCGCCCCACCACGGGACAGGTTATCCGCCGGCTCACCTGGCCTGTGATGCCGCTTCCGTCTTCACGAATCAAAAGCTCCCCAAAGAGTCTGGCAGTGCGTGTTTGAAAGGATGTCAGTTATGCCCAATCGTCAGGTAAGTAACGTCATAGCGAGCCATGACTTTGTCGCGGTTTCGCCCAGAGCTACAGTGAGAGAGGTCGCCAAGGTGATGAAAGAGCATCACGTCAGTGCGGTGATGGTGGTGGGACGGGGCCATAAGTTGGTTGGCGTCTGCGCCGAGCGCGATTTGGTCAATGGCGTTGTGGCGACCGGTCTCGATCCGGATCACACGGCAGTGTCTGCCGTGATGACCGGGGATCCTCAGACCATTGCCCCGGACAAGCCCTTTGGACACGCGCTGCATCTGATGTACGAAGGGGGATTCAGCCATGTGCCCGTGGTGGATGATGATGGCTGCCCCGTCGGTATTGTTTGCGCCAGTGATGCCCAGTGTATGGATGCCCTCGAACTCGATCGTGAATTGATCCAGCGCGAAGAAATTACAGTCATTCTCTGACTCTGCGCAGGGTATTCGCCGGGCTACGGTCCCGGGGAATTCAAACCCGTCCACGGTTTTCTCTTGTGATGAAACCACCATTTCCCGCACTCCCTTAGTGTCCCTGCGTTATCTGTAGCTGCTGGCGGGTAACACCGGATATCGCGTTGCCGGCCCCTGCTGACGTGACGCAAGGTTTCGGATGGTCTGGCTGGATCATGAACGATCCACACGTGTTTCACGATCCAGGGCTTCTAATCCAACTGTTCAAATTTCCGGACGAACGCGTGGCGCCATGACGATTTTAGGCATGAGCTTCGTCTCTGTGAGAGTAGTAAATAGCCGGTGGATTGGAGATTATTGTGAATATTCGATGCGATGCGGAGTTAGCCGTTGCCTACCCAGATCAAGAACTTTCAATTCGGGAAGGCGGTGTAATCACCAGATGGGGTGACCATGGTGGTGGTCATGGCGGGGGCATGGCAGCCCGCATGGCGTTTCGCGCATTGGCCCGGTACGCCATTGCAGCGATAGGTCTTGCGGCGCTTTCCTGCGGTTTGCCGCTGGCCGCCATGGCGCAAACTTGCGTCCCCAGCAGCACTGTGGACTGGATGGTGACCGGTAACCCCATGGCCCAGGACGTCCGGCCCCGTGACTGCGATACCGTACAGCAGTCGCCGCCGGCGTTCCGCTGGCCCGATGTCATCAAAAGCGGCGGCTATCAGGTAACACTGACCTATCCCGATGGTCGAGCGAGGACGCTTGCGGCAACGCAGAACTGGCTGAATTGGGACGAGGTGCTTGCGGCTGGTAACTATTCGTGGTCGGTCACTTACTCTGGCGGCACGGCAAGCATGCGGCGCCGCTTCACTGTCGATTCCAACTCAAAGCCGTTCCTGGTGCCCAAGATGAGCGCCGTGCTGACCACGGTGTCGGCCAAGCCGCATCCGCGCAGTCTGCCGGACGCAGCGACGCTGGCGGCCATGAAGTCTCAGCGCAGCAGCGCAGTCAGTTCCCTGTTGAATGAGGTTTCCGGGCATTTGACACAGGTTCTTCCGACTGCCGGGGCTAGTGCTGATGATGCTTTCACTTACAGCAAGCTCGCCCTCAGTTCGCTCATGGCCTGCGTCTATAGCAATCAGGACGTGTACTGCAACGATGCGATACGGCGGGTGATGAGTCTTGCCTCCTGGGACCCCGTTGGCGCCACGTCCTATACGAAAGCCGGGATGAATATGGCTGCCCGTAACCTGACCTGGACAGTGGCCATTGGCTATGACTGGCTTTACCCGCGGCTCACTACCATCCAGCGCAGCCAGCTGCTGTCCATGATAAACACCCGCAATGCCGCCATGTACAACGACATCATTGGCTCGCGTGCGCGTATCGCCATCTCCCCCCGCGATTCCCTCGGCAACCAGACCCTCTCCGCGGTTGCAGTGATTTCAACCTTGGTGGCCGGTGATTTGCCGGTCGCCGGCACATGGCTGCAAAACGCCTTGCCGCTCGCGTTGAATTCCATCAACCCATGGGGGGGCGACGACGGCGGCTTTGCTAACGCTGCCGCTCAGGGAGCCTGGGATGTCAGCGAACTTGCGCCGGCCTGGAATGCGCTGTTCTACGCAACCGGAATCAATGTTGCCCAGAACGCCTGGGTGAGAAACTGGGGCCGCTACTTCACCTACTTCACGCCGCCGGGCATGGCGGCCGGTACCACGGTGTTTGGCGACGGTTTCGAGTTGAACGAATCCGAACACCAGGCGAGTTATGGAAAGGGCTACTTCTATTTCAACCCGACGCCTCTGGGGCGCTGGCATGCGGCCCAACTCAATGCGGAAAATCCGACGCGCTTCGAGTACCTGATGGCGCCGCCGGCTGATTTCTCGGGAGCCCAGGCGTTCCCGAGCGGTACGCCGAACTCGCTCTATCTTTCATCCATCGGTCAGGTGGCGATGCATAGCGACTTGTCGGCGCCGGGGCGTACCTCGGTATATTTCAAGTCGAGTCCGCCGCCTTATGGCGCATACAACCATAGCCATGCCGACCAGAACAGTTTCGTCGTCAATTCCGGCGGTCAGCGCCTGGCGATCGAATCGGGCTATTACGACAACTACAAGACCAGCCACTGGCTAAACTGGTATCACACCACCAAGGCAAAGAACGCCATTACCTACGATGGCGGTCAGGGCCAGCTCTTCTACGAGGTGGGTGACAAGATGGGCTATGGGCGCATCACCGGCTTCACCAGTACGCCCGCCTATGATGTTGTCAGCGGCGACGCGACGGCTGCCTACGGTGGCGCCCTCACGACCGCGCAGCGAATGCTGGTCTATCTGCGTCCGAACCTGATCCTGGTCTATGACAATGTTGCGTCAGCGACCAGCCGGCAATGGGAGTGGAATATCCATGCGGTGAATCAGATGACGTCAACGTCGGATACCACCGCCAAGATTCAGAACAACGGCCAAACCATGTGCATCACCATGTTGGCGGGGCCGACAATGCGCTTCTCCCAGACCAATCAGTTCACCGCCAATCCGACCGGGACCTGGGCGGCGCAGTGGCACGGCAAGTTCTACAGCACCACCAGGGTGCCGAGCACCGAGTTTATCGCGCTGCTGAATGTCGGCTGCACGTCGGTTATGGCCTCTGCCACGAAGAGCGGCGGCGTCTGGACCGTGCCGGTTGGCGCTACCGTCGTCACCATCGACAGTGGCGGTATCGCCGTTAGCAAGCCCGCTTCATCAACGCCTCCCCCGCCTCCGCCGCCGGCGACGTCGTCGCGGCCCTATACGGGAACGCCGATCGCCATTCCGGGAATGTTCGAAGCCGAAAACTTCGATCTTGGCGGCGAAGGCATTGCCTATCACGATCTGGCCAAGGGCAACGCCGGCGGGCAATACCGTACCACTGAAGATGTGGACATCGTTGCCTCCACTGACTCGTTGGGCGGCGCCTATGTCATCAATAATTTCCAGACCGGAGAGTGGCTGAACTACACCATCAATGTAGCCACCAGCGGCAACTACAGTGTGCAGCTGCGGGGAGCCAACGGCTATAACGCGGGTGTAGCCTTCCATGTCGAGGTCGACGGTGTGCGGGTAACCCCGTCGCTGCTGTTCCCGCTGACCGGCGGTTGGACCACGTACCAGTGGGTTGCAACACCGGCCTTCGCCCTTGCTGCAGGCACACATGTGCTGAAGATTGTCTCCGATCAGCAGTACTTCAACCTGAACTCGGTCAATGTCGTCGCTGCATCAAGCCCGACGCCGGTTCCTGTGCCGACGCCGGTGCCAACGCCGGTGCCGGCGCCGACGCCGGTGCCGATTCCAACCGCAGGTGTGAGTTGGTCTTGTGACTTCGAGAACGAGTACTGCGGCTTCCTGGAGCAGTCGAAACTCGGCGATGCACCACCCAGCGCCCGGCGCAGTTCTTTAGTGGCTCCTTCGCGAAGCGGCAAGCTCGCCGTGCGCCTGCACACGGAACCCGGCGACAACAACGTCCATGGCAGTGGCACCTGGGAGCGCGATGATCTGTCCTACGGGCCGTCTTCCGCCTATTGCAACCAGGGCCAGGAGGAATGGTGGGCGCACTCGGTGTTGTTCCCGGACGATTATGTCTTTCCGCCGGTTGGCGGCGCGGCCGGCATCATCTTCGACTTCCACCACAATGCCAGTAGCGGCCAGTCCAACTTTGAGGTCCAGACGATTCCCGGTGTCGGCCTGCGTCTTGAAGGCCATGGGGGGGCGACTATTGATGGCGGGCGCTACGATTTTGTAATTGCCGATCCTTATGGCGCGCCAGCAGGGAGCGTAAAGAAGAACGTCTGGTATGACTTCGTCTATCACGTGAAATGGAATTCGACCTCCAGCGGTTTGATGGAGGCCTGGCTGAACGGCAAGAAAGTCATGACCTACAACGGGCCGACGCTCTACACCGGTATCTCGTGTTATCTCAAGCTGGCGAACTACCACGGCCCGTTCGGTCTGCCGAGTTCCGTCATCCATGATCGCGTTATCCGAGGTAACAGTGCTGCCGCTGTAGCGATTACGCCTCTGAGTCCCTAAGGATTGATAACCCTCGGCGCCAGGTGGAAGGTCATGAAATTCATGATGTGATCTTCGCCTGGCCAATTTAGTTGCGGTTCCTTAGGAGGGTTTTCCCCGTGAGGAGGAATAGCGGTTTTACCTTGCTTGAACTGCTGGTCGTCGTGGCTATCATCGGCTTGCTGGCGGGTTACGTCGGGCCGAAGTATTTCGGCCAGATTGGCAAGGCGGAGGTCAAGGCGGCCCGTGCCCAGATCGATGGCCTGGAAAAGGCCCTCGATGCCTACCGGCTTGATGTCGGTCGCTATCCCACCACGGAACAAGGACTGAATGCCCTGGTGGTGCAACCGGGTGGTGTTGCCAAGTGGCAAGGCCCTTACCTGAAGAAGGCGCTGCCACCCGACCCCTGGGGAAAGCCTTACGTCTACAAGAGTCCTGGCGCTCACGGTGAGTTCGACCTGTCCTCCTATGGGCGGGACGGAGCGCCGGGGGGGAGTGGCGAAGATGCGGATATCACCAACTGGTAACCGGCGATGCGCTTCCAAATCACCGCATACCGGCACGGAGAAGGAGTGACCTCGCTGCTTGTCGAGGCCGCCAGTGCCGAAGAAGCGGGCAGCACTACCAGCCAACAGGGACTGGACGTCATCGCGATTCGGGAAATCGGGCGCTGGAGCCTGTTTCACCACAAGGAACCCGCCTTCGACCTGGTGCTGTTCAGTCAGGAGTTGCGCTCGCTACTCGATGCCGGATTGTCGTTGATCGAGGCGCTGGGCGCCCTGTCGCGCAAGGAGCCGGCCGGCGCCAAGCGCCGCCTGATTGATTCCTTGATCCGACGCTTGCGCGAGGGCTTGTCCTTCTCGGCGGTTCTGCGTCAGTCGCCGACGGTGTTCCCGCCGCTCTACCTGGCGCTTACCGCCGCCAGCGAGCAAACCGGCGATCTTGGTGGCGCCCTGGCCCGGTTCATCGACTACCGTGGCCGCATGGATGGCGTCAAGAAGCGTGTCGTCTCTGCGGCGATTTATCCGGCGTTGCTGGTGGGCGTTGGCGGTTGCGTCATCTTGTTTCTGATGGTTTACGTGGTGCCTCGATTCAGCCATGTCTACGAAGACCTTGGCAGTGAACTGCCGCTGATGTCCCGGCTGCTGTTGCAATGGGGGTCCATGATCGAGCGGAACGGTCTGGTCATCCTGCTGCTGCTGGTCCTATTGGGCGTCGGGGTGACCGCCATGCTCAGGCGCAGGCATCTGGGGTGGCCCATCCTGCTGCGCGGGTTGCTGGGGTTGCCGATGTTGAGCCCCTTGCGTGAACGCGTTCGCGTCTATGCGCTGGCTCGCTTCTACCGCACCATGGGCTTGCTGTTGCAAGGAGGCATACCGATGGTTACCGCACTCGTGATGGCGCGAGAGCTTCTTGACGAGGAAATGCAGGGGGCGCTGGACCGGTCACTGGTGGAGATACGCGGCGGCGTTGCGCTGTCGGAAGCGATGGAGCACGCCCGTCTAGCGCCGCCAGTGGCGAGCGACCTGCTGAAGATCGGTGAGAAGGCGGGGGATATGGGGGAAAAAATGATTCGCATCGCCGACTTCCATGACGATGAGACCTCGCGCTGGGCCGACTGGTTCACGCGTCTGTTTGAACCCTTGCTGATGTTGACCATAGGCCTGTTCATTGCCTTCATCGTCGTATTGCTCTACATGCCGATATTCGAGCTGGCCGGGAGTGTGAAATGAGTGCTGTAATTCACCAGATGCCGGAGTCGGAGCGCCGGGAGACCCGCCATGACCGGCGCTGTGTGCGCTCAGACCGTCGCGCGGTGGAGCGCGCCGAATTGCCCTTGCTGGATATCGACCGCTTGTACGCGATGACTCCCGCCTTCGACATCCTGCCGTATGCCGAAGCGGCGCCACGGCAATGTATCGCCATGACGGATGATGGGGGGCGCCTGCTGCTGGTTGCCAAGAAAGGGTCGGCGGCGGCGCTGATGCCCTGGGCCGATGCCTTTCTGCGCCGTCCGTTCACTCTGCATTTCGCCCTGGAAGGCGACATTGTCGCCGTTCTCGGACGGTACTCGGAAACCATGCGGGCCATGGATGCCTTGCCCGACTATGGCACGGAACCGCTCTCCGCGATTCCGGGGGGCGTCGAGGAACTGCGCCTCGATACCATCCAATTGGAGGAGAGCCCTATCGTTCGGCTGACCAACTCCACGCTATACGATGCCTATAGAGCCAGGGCGAGTGACATTCACCTGGAATCAACGACGGACGGATTGCGCGTCAAGTATCGGCTCGACGGCGTGTTGTCGATGATCGCAGAGCCAAAGGGTAGCCATACGGCAGAGCAGGTCATTTCACGGATAAAGGTCATGGCGGAACTTGATATTGCGGAAAGACGCATACCCCAGGATGGCCGCTTCATGGTGGCCATCAACAATCGGGAAGTGGATTTCCGCGTTTCCATCATGCCCAGCATTCATGGCGAGGATGCGGTGCTGCGCATCCTCGACAAGCAGTCACTGACGGAACAGATGAGCAGTCTGACCCTCGACAGCTTGGGCCTGGAGGGTAATTTGATGCGCATCCTGCGCCGTCTTGCCCGTGAGCCCTACGGCATGCTGCTGGTTACCGGCCCCACTGGCAGCGGCAAGACCACGACGCTTTACGCTCTGATAAGCGAAATTAACAACGGTCGCGCCAAGATTGTGACCATTGAAGATCCGGTCGAATACCAGCTCGCGGACGTGTTGCAGATACCGGTGAATGAAAAAAAGGGACTCAGCTTCGCCCGAGGCCTGCGTTCCATTTTGCGCCACGATCCGGACACCATCATGGTGGGCGAAATCCGTGATGGCGAGACAGCGCAAATCGCGGTGCAGTCGGCACTTACCGGGCATCTGGTGTTCTCGACGGTACACGCGAACAACGCGCTGGATGTGGTCAGCCGCTTTCTGCACATGGGCGTGGTGCCGCAAAGCTTCGTGTCAGCCATCAATGGCATCCTTGCCCAGCGGCTGGTGCGGGTCAATTGCCCCCATTGCAGCACCGCTGATCTGCCGAGTGCCGAGTTGATCGCCGATTCCGGCATTAGCCCGATCGAGGCCCACGGCTTCGATTTTCGTAAGGGCCGGGGTTGCGCGCAGTGCCGTGGTACCGGCTACCACGGGCGCAAGGCGATTGCCGAATTGCTGCAACTGACCGACGACCTGCGGGAGTTGATCGTGGCGGCCGCACCCTTGCGCCTTCTGCGCGAGGAGGCCGGGCGCAGCGGCATGAGTCCGTTGCGCGATGCCGCCCTCGACATGGTGCGCCGGGGTGAATCGACGCTGGAGGAAATCA
>Ga0316605_10002129_pt1 | contig 11295 bp, 4 predicted proteins | sample OWC_soil_day20_n_FD_207666 | JGI IMG/M metagenome (GOLD analysis project Ga0316605, IMG submission 207666) | Wetland soil microbial communities from Old Woman Creek delta, Ohio, United States - OWC_soil_day20_noCT | ecosystem: Environmental > Terrestrial > Soil > Wetlands | place: USA: Ohio... | reverse complement strand
GACGCCGATGAAGCGGGCCGAGAAGTCGATGCCGATGACGTGGTCGAAGTGGCGGGCCAGTTCGAAGCTGGCGCGGCCGGTGGCGCAGCCGAGGTCGAGCGCGTGGCCGGCCGGCTTGTCGCCCATGGCGGCGATGGCCAGTTCGGCCAGCGTCTTGGGGAAATTGGGCACGCCGTAGTATTCGCTGCCGTAGTGGAATTCGATGTATTCCGAGATCAGGCGGTCGGTTTCGTAGTGCGAACTGGGCCGGCTGGCCGGGGCGTCGGAAACGACGTAACGGAAGCCGGCATGCTGGAAGAAGTGGCGGCGGAAAGCGTAGCGCGACAGGGGCGAAGCCTCGTTGCCGCAGGAAATCCATGAGCCGCCCTTGAACAGGTTGTGGCGGTCGTCGAAGGTCGGCGTCGTGAAGTCGTCGTAGCAGGGATGGACTTCAAAGCCGGGGAAGGGGTGGATCGGCGTTTCCAGCCATTGCCAGACGTTGCCGACGACGTCGAACAGCGGCCCGTGGGCGAAGCGGTCGACCGGGCAACTGGAGGCTTCATGGTCGAGTTCGAGCTGGGCGGCCGTGCCCTTGCCGGGTAGATCGGGCAGGTCGGGAATGCCGGCGAAGCGGCGCAGGGCGTGCCATTCGTCCTCGGTCGGCAGGCGCACCGGCTGGCCGGTCTGTCGGGCCTGCCAGTTACAGAAGGCCTTGGCCTCGTGGTAATTGGTTTCGACCGGCCAGTTCCAGGGCATCGGCACTTCTTCGAGCATCAGGCGCAGGCGCCACTGGTCGCCGTCCCTGAGCCAGAAGGTCGGGTGGGCGGCCCGGGCAAAGTTCTTCCAGGCCCGGCCTTCTTCCTCCCACAGGCTGTCGTCGGCGTAGCCGCCGGCGTCGACGAAGGCGAGAAATTCGCCGTTCGATACCAGATGGCGGCTGGCCTGGAATGCTGCGGTCGACGCCTCGTGGCGGCCGAATTCGTTGTCCCAGCCGTAGATTTGCGGGTCGCTGCGCTCGCGGCCGAGGCGGAAACTGGCGGCCGGGATGTCGACCAGGCCGTTTTGCGGGGCCGGGCCGCAGTCACGGCAGGATACCCAGGCCGGGTGCGGCTGCACGTATTTGAGCTGGTGCTGGCGAATGAGCACCGACGAGGTTTCGAGGTGGATGCGTTCGTGCTCGATGCCCATCAGGATGACCCACCACGGGTGTTCCCAGCCGATTGGCAGGCTGAGGTTTTCGGTGCGTATCAGGCGGTCGACCGCAGCCCTTGCCTGGCGGCGGTAGTCGCGCACCGCGTCGACGCTTGGCCAGTCGTAGCGGGCTTCGCTCAGGTCGTCCCAGCTCATTTCGTCGACGCCGATGGCGAACATCGATTCGAATTTCGGGTTGATGCGCTGGTCGAGCAGGCCGGCCAGCACCAGCTTGTTGATGAAGAAGGTGGCGGTGTGGCCGAAGTAGAAGATCAGCGGGTGGCGCAGCGCGATCGGCTTGACGGTGTAGGCCTCGTCGCCGCGCAGCACTTCGAACAGCTGCTCGTAGCGGTCGAAGGTGGCGTGAAAGTAGTCGAGGATCTGCTGGCGCGTTTGTTCGACGTCATTGCCGGTCAGGCGGGGTGTTTTCGGGAAGGAGCTGGGCGACATGGTGACTGGGGTGTTGGGGGGTAGGGTTCAGAAGGGCGACAGGGTGGCGACGACCCGGCCCGGTTCGATGCGGATCGAGCGCAGCAGCAGGCGGGCGGCGATTTCCTGCGGGTTGCCGTCGGCACGCAGGACGTAGACCGGCTTGCTCTTGAAGTATTCGCCCAGCAACCGGTTGACCGCGCGCCGCACGTTGGGCTCGGCTTCCTTGGGTAGGCCTGGCGATTCGACCGAATGGGCGACCGGGTTGTCGAGAAAGAAGGCCTTGGCCTGGTCGTCGTAGCGGATGCCGGCGGTAGCCGCGACATTGACCGGCACCGGCGGGTTGCCGAGCAGGCCGACCTCGAGGCGGGTGACGATGCCGACCCGGCCTTCCGGACTGCCTAGCGTGATGGTCGGGGTTTCGGGCAGGGCGAGGCTGAGCAGGCCGCCGTAGTTACGTTGCTGCGGCCCGGCCTTGACCAGGGCGCGCTGGACATCCGCTTCGGAGAAGCTGATTTCCTTGTCCAGCAGGGCCGCGATGGCGGGGCCGGCGAAGCCGAGCAGGCCGGCGAGGATGAGGGTGATGACGCTACGCATGATGTCGCTGGCGCGGATGGCCGTGCACAGTGGTCCTCGGTCGTTCAAGGGGAAAAACGTCACGATAATCCATTTGCCGGATTTGCGCTCCACTGTGGCCGGCTGGCGAGGCTCACGGGGAAGGGATAAGCGCTACTTATCCCCGTTAATAGCGGGTAAGTCTGTGGATAAGCTCTGGGTAGTTTCGCCAAGTCATTGACCGCTAATGGATTTTGCCTGGTTGCACAAAATTTCGGCAGTTGCTTGCCGGGGCTTATAGAAAAAGTTTATCCCCGTTTCGGTCGGGTAAGTCTGTGGATAAGCTCGGGACAAACCGGCCAAGCCGCTGAACGGCAAGAGAAATCCGGGCTTGCCTAAAAAACGGGCAGGGCTTAGTGGGCTTTCTTCGCGTTGCGTTTCCGGCGTTTCGGGCCGAACAGCTGGGTCTCGATGAGTTCGGCCGGCAGCGGTTTGGAGAACAGGTAACCTTGCAGCAGGTCGCAATCCAGGCGCCCCAGGGCGTCGCGCTGGGCCTGGGTTTCGACGCCTTCGGCGACGACTTCCATGCGCAGGCTGTGGGCCAGGGCCATGATGCCGGTGACGATGGCCACCGCGTCCTCATCGTCCGGGATATCCTGGATGAAGGAGCGATCAATTTTCAGGGTGTTGGCCGGCAGGTGCTTGAGGTAGGCCAGCGACGAGTAGCCGGTGCCGAAGTCGTCGATCGACAGGCGGATGCCCAGCTGGCGCAGGTCGCGCAGGATGTCGATGCTCTCGGCGGCACGCGCCATCAGGACGCTTTCGGTGATTTCGAGGACCAGCGCCGAGGCCGGCAGGCCGCTTTCGTTGAGGGCGCTGAGGACGATATTGCGCAGGTCCGGCTGTTCCAGTTGTTTGGCCGACAGGTTGACGGCGACGTGCAGGCCGGCCATGCCGTTGTCCAGCCAGGTCTTGGCCTGGGCGCAGGCGCTGCGCAGCACGCGTTCGCCGAGCGGCAGGATCAGGCCGGTTTCCTCGGCGACCGGGATGAACTGGGCCGGCGAGACGATGCCGTGTTCCGGATGCAGCCAGCGAACGAGGGCCTCGACGCCGGTAATCTCGCCGCTGACGGTGTCGACCACTGGCTGGTAGAAGACGGTGATTTCGTCGCGCTCCAGCGCCCGCCGCAGATCATTCTCCATCTTCAGGCGGTCCGAAATGGCCGACTCCATCGCCGCCTCGTAATAGCAGAAGCCGCTGCCGCTGTGCTTGGCGCGGTACATCGCGGTATCGGCGTGGCGCAGCAGGCGGCTGATGTCCGGCCCGTCCTCGGGATAGAGCGAGATGCCGATGCTGGCGGTGACGACGATCTCCTGGCCGGCCAGCATGATCGGTGCCGATACCGTGCGGCAGATGTTCTGGGCGACGCTGGCGGCGACCCCGGGGTTGGGCAACTCGTCGAGCAACACGGTGAATTCGTCGCCGCCCAGGCGGGCCACGCAGTCGTCGGTCCGCACGCAGCCCTTGATGCGCTGGGCCATGGCGGCCAGTAGCTGGTCGCCGGCTTCGTGACCAAGCGTGTCGTTGATGAACTTGAAGCGGTCGAGGTCGAGGAAGAGTACGGCCAGCGTGCCGTTGCGGGCATTGGCGCGCTCGATGGCGCGATTGAGGAATTCCATGAACAGCAGGCGGTTGGGCAGGCCGGTCAGGGTGTCGTTGTAGGCCAGCTGGCGGACGTGGCGCTCGGCGCGGGTGGCGTCGATGACCCGGCGGACCCGCTGGTTCACCACAGACAGGTGGATGGGTTTCGGGATGAAGTCGCTGGCCCCGGCCTCGAAGGCGCGTTCGATGGAGTGGCGGTCTTCGAGGGCGGTGATCATCAGGATGGGAATGTCTTTCCAGCGCGGGTGGCGCTTGAGCGCGGCACATGCATCGAAGCCATCCATCACTGGCATCAGCGCGTCCATCAGGATGGCATCGGCGGCGTTGTTTTCCAGCCAGGCGACCACTTCGCAACCGTCGCCCGCTTCCTCGACCCGGAAGCCGCTGCGGTAGAGCGCGTGGCGCAGCGCCGAGCGGGTGCTGCGGTCGTCGTCGACCACCAGCACCACCGGGGCATCCTCGCGCAAGGCCGGCAGTTGGGGGGCGGGTTCGTCCAGCTCGCCGAGCAGGGCCGGTTCGATGATGGCAAATTCGGTGCGCAGGCGGAGCAGCAGTTCGCTGGCTTCGCCCAGCGCGCCGGCCTCGGCGTGCAGTTCCAGTTCGCGGGCGACGCCGGCCACGGCCACGGCGCCCAGGTTGCTGGCCGCCCCCTTGATGACGTGGGCCACCTGGCGCAGCGTGCCGGCTTCGTTGGCGGCGATGGCGCTATCCAGTTGGCGCAGATAGCGCGGCATGTCTTCGAGGAAGGGGCGGATGGCTTCGCTGACCGCGCTGCCGAGAATCTCCCGCAGGCGGCCGATGACGCTGATGTCGAGGGGCTGGTTGCCGGGCTCATCGCCGGGAGGGGGGCTGTTTGGTGCAGGGGAGGGCTGCCAGTTGAGCCAGTGTTCGAGGCTGGCCGACAGCGTTTCCAGGGTCAGCGGCTTGGCCAGATGCGCATCCATGCCGGCGATCTTGCAGCGCTCGATATCGGCCGGCAGGGTGTTGGCGGTCATTGCGACGATCGGCGTGTGGCGTCCGCTGCCGGCCTCCAGGCTGCGGATGGTGGCGGTGGCCTGGAAACCGTCCATTTCCGGCATGGCGCAATCCATCAGGATCAGATCCCAGTCGCCGTCTCGCCATTGGGTGACGGCTTCGACGCCGTTCTTGGCGATGCCGCTGGAGCAGCCGAGCAGGCGCAACATGCCGGCGGCGACCAGCTGGTTGGTGGTGTTGTCCTCGGCGATCAGGATGCGACCGCTCCGGCTGACTGACTGGTCGCCGGCCGGGCGCGCCGCCGGCAGGCTGCTGCCCGGGGTGCATGGGGTGGTAAACCAGAAATGGCTGCCCAGGCCCGGCGAGCCGTCGACACCGATGTCGCCGCCGAGCAGGCGGACGATCTGCTTGCAGATGGACAGGCCCAGCCCGCTGCCGCCATAGCGGCGGGTGGTCGAGGTGTCGGCCTGGGTGAAGGAATCGAAAATGACCGACTGTTGTTCCGGGGCGATGCCGATGCCGGTATCGCGCACGCCGAAACGCAACTGGCGGCCGTGGTCGATGCAGTCGACGCTCAGGGTCACCGAGCCACGCTGGGTGAACTTGAGCGCATTGCCGAGCAGATTGATCAGCACCTGGCGGATGCGTGCCGGGTCGCCGTTCAATACCTTCGGCAAGTCCGGCGCGATGCCGGCGGTGAGCAGCAGATTCTTGCCGGCGGCCTGCGCCTGGAACATGCTCATCACGCCGTCGACGAGTGCCGGCAGGGAGAAGTCGCAGGTGTCGACTTCCATGCGGCCAGCTTCCAGGCGTGAGAAGTCGAGGATGTTGTTGATCAGTTCGAGCAGGTATTGCGAGGAATCCCAGGCCAGGCCGAGCAGTTCCTGCTGGTCGCGCTTCAGTTTGCTGGCCTTGAGCATGTCCAGCGTGCCGATCACGCCATTGAGCGGCGTACGGATTTCATGGCTGACGGTGGCGGCGAAATCGGCCTTCAGCTTGGCAAAGCGCAGGGCGCTGTCGCGCGCCGTACGCAATTCCTGCTCGCGCTGCTCCAGCGCCTCCATCATGCTGTTGAACGCATGCGCCATGTCGGCCAGGTCGCGCGGGCCGGACAGGTCGGCGCGCAGCCCGCTTTCACCTTGTTCGGCGCGGGCCATGGTGGCCGACAGCTTGGCCAGCGGCTGGGTCAGGCGGCGGGCGAGCAGGCGCAGGCCAAAGCCGAAGAAGGCGGCGAAGGCGATGCCGGCGGCGAAATTGACCAGGAAGACTTCCTGCACCAGTGCCTTGAGCGTGGCCTTGCTCTGTTCGATGACGACGAAGCCGAGCAGGATGTCCTGGCGCTCGGTCGTTTCGAACTGCGAATCCGGGCCGGAAACCGACCAGACCGGCGCCACGAAGCGCCAGCCGGCAGCGGTTTCGCTGTCGAGGTAGGGATCGCGTACCTGGCGCAGATTGCTGCGGTCGACCGCGTCGATCAATGGATTTCCGTTTTCGAGCAGCACCCGGCCGTCGGCATAGCGGATTTCAACCCGGGTGACGTCGGGGAAGGCTGATGCGGCGGCCAAGGCTTCAGTGACATTCTCGCCGGAGCCGAAGGCCAGGGCCAGCCGACTCTGGGCGGCGAGGTTGCGGGTGATGCGCAGGCCGTCGTCCAACTTGCTGGCGTGCAACTGGCGGCTGCCCTGCCAGGAGGTGGCCAGAGCGGCGAGCAGCGACACGCACAGCACGCCGACCGAGAACAGGATGGCCAGTTGACGACGGAAAGTGGTTTCCCTAAACCGTTGGCGCAAATTGGGAAACCGGCTCATGTCGCGCTAGCGCTCCGGAAACAGCAGGTCGAAGCCCTGTTGCTGGGCCGACGAGAAGGCCAGGCCAAGATGGCTGGCGGTGCGGGTGTTGAAGGCGGCTAGCACGTCGCGCAGCGGCAATACACCGCGTACTGCTGGATTGCCGACGGCCAGACCGACTGCCGTGGCGGCTAGGTTGCGGCCCAGTTCCACGTTGTTGGGGTAGAGCGCGAAAAGGGCACCGCGTTTGACGTGCGACACGTTGCTGGAAAAGACGGGAATGCCCTTGGCCCACGATTCCTGAAGGACCAGTGGCAGGACCAGGGAGTCGTCGACGGTGGCGCTGTCCTGCGGCAGCCAGAGTGCATCGCGCCGGGCATCGGCGTTGGCGAAGATGCTCTGGTAGATACCGAGGGCGGTTTTCAGGTCGCCGGCTTCCTGAGCGACCAGTTCGATACCCTGCTGACGTGCCGCTTCCCGGGCCAGCTTGATCAGCCAGCCGTTCTGGCGTGGTTCGAAGACGACGAAAACGCGCTGGGTTTTCGGCGACAGTGCCTTGAGCCGGGAGAGCAGCAGGGCCGGGTCCGGTGCCAGGCTGAGAATGGCACCGCTGCGAACGTCGGCCTCGGGAACGGAGACGACGCCGCCAGCGATGACGCCGATTTCCTTGTCGAGGGCGCTGGCCGCTTTCAGGCCGTTGCGGCCGAGGGCGATGACGACCTTGATGTCCTGCCGCTTCAATTCGCCGGAAATCGCCTCGGCATTGAAATTGTTGCCGACCGCATAGCTGGTGACCCTGGCCTGGGCGTTTTCCTCGATGCCTTCAATGATCTTCGAGAAGATGCTGCGGTAAGGCTCGCCGATATCCGGATAGAGTACGGCGATCGGTCCGATATTGCCGCCGGCGGCGGCCAGTCGGACCGCTCCGCCGCGTTGGTTGCTCGCCTGCAAGATCTGGCTGAGGCGCGGCTGGTCGAGTTCCTTCAGGCTGAGCCGGATGATCTCGACGCCGGGTGTTTCTTCGATCCCGCCGAGCAGCCCGGAAAAATTGCCCTGACTGGTGTCGTCCGTTTCAGCAAAGATGACGGCGATCCGCGTCACATCGGCTTCTGCCCGAACCATGCCCAAGGCCAGAAGCAGAACCAACAGGAAACGCCTGGAACGCGATGTCATAACGGCATTATAGGCTGTAACGCCCCTGAAGCCAGAAGGTTCGGCCGGGCATCGGCAGGTCGTAGGTGATGCCGGAGCCGGTCTTGGTGGGTTCCCGGACGTCGGCATCGAACAGGTTGTAGATCGACGCCGAGAAGTCCCAGCCGCGTTTTGGCCGGTCGGTGCGCAGGGTCAGGTCCAGCGTGGTGTAGTCGGGAATGTCGGGGCGGTTGTCGCCCCAGGCCCGGTTGCGGTCGGCGACGTAATTGATCTGTCCGCTCAGCCGCCAGCCGGGGATGACTCGCCAGTCGGCACGGCTGTACAGGTGATGATGCGGCGCGTAACCGGCGTCGTGGCGGGTCTTTGCGTCGATGTTCCGTTGGTAGGCATAGTGGCCGGACAGGCGCAGAGTATGGGTGGTGTCCCAGGCGAATTCGAGTTCGCCGCCGTTGCCTTCCTGCTGGCCGCCGTTCTGGTAGGTGGCGCCGGTTTGGTTGATCAGGTCGGTGATCTTGTGCTGGAAAAGACTCAGGCTGGTTTGCAGGCTTTGCGTCGGCTGCCAGGTAATCCCGGCTTCCAGGGTGGTGATTTTTTCCGGCATCAGCGACGGGTTGCCCAGTGCGATGGGGTTGCCGGTGGCGTATTGCTCGACGAAGGACGGGGCGCGGAAAGCGGTACCGTACATCAGCTTGGCGGTCAGGTCGTGGCGTGCTTCCCAGACCAGGGCCAGGCGCGGGTTGGTGGTGCTGCCGAAATCGGAGAAATTGTCGTGGCGGACGCCGCCGGTCAGGGTCCAGTCGCGGGCGAAGCTCCATTCATCCTGAAGGTAGACGTAATCGAGTTTACGTTGGTGCGGGGCGAGGAAGAGTTCGGTGCCTGTTGCGTTGGTCATGCCTCCAGGTAATAGCTGCGGTGGACCAAAAAGAAGTGTGAAATTTTTCGATTCCCGGGTCTTGTAGATTTCCAGTTCGTCGTGCCCGATGCCGAGGCGAATCCGATGATTGGCAAAGCCCGAATAGACGCTGGTCGCCGAGAAGCGGGCCTGGCGTTCCCATTTGTCGGGTGTGCCGAGCATGCCGGCTGGAAATAGATCGCCGCCGATCCCAGTGAAGTCGGTACCCGCCGGGAAAACCCGCAGCGGTGTCGTGACTTCGTTGGCGATATGCATGTAGGCTGCTTGCAGGCTCAGGCTGAGGTCATGGCCGAAATTTTCGTCAGTCCAAGACAGATCAGTGGAAAAGCGCTCAGTGCGAACGCGCCCGAACGGGTCCAGCGCGCCAGCGATGCCGACGGCGGTGCCCATGTTTTCGCGCAGGATGTAGCCGGCCCGCCAGCGAAATTTGTCGTAGCCGATATCCAACTGACCGTCGATGTCGTCGTGCGCGATGTTGATCGGCCCGCTATTGCCGACCGCGTCGCTACGTACCTGGCGGCGTTGGCCATCGGTACCGCCGATTTTGAGATAGGCGGCGATGTCCAGTGGCCCGTGCTTGCTGCCATGCTGGAACCAGGTGTCCCAACTGTTGAAGGAACCGGCGCGCAGGCCGAATGAGGTGCCGTTGATGTCCTGAGCGGTCTTGGTGATGATGTTGATGGTGCCGGCAAAGGCGTCAGCGCCGTACACGGCCGAACCGGGCCCGCGGATGACTTCGATGCGGGCAATGTTGTCGACTGGCAATTCGACGGCTTCTTCGTCCGGGTTGCCGAGATAGACGCTGGTTCTCGGGATGCCGTTGATCATCATCAGGACATGCGGTGAACTGCTGCTCAGAATGCCGCGCATGCCGTAGGTCGGGGTGTAGTTGTTTTGCAGCGTATTGCGGGAAATGTGCAGACCGGGAACGAATTCGAGTGCCTCGCTCAGGGTACGGGCGCCCATGCTGGCGATTTCTTCGGCGGTGATGACGGTGGCCGTCGATGGAGCTTGCTTGACCAGTTGCCTTGAACCGGTGGCAATGGAGACAAACCCCTTGCCGCCGTAGGCCAGCGCCAGGTCCTCTTCATCGAGCATTGGCTGGGCCTGGCTTGCAGCAGCCCATGCCGAAAATAGGGATGCCACGAGGAACTGCCTGCGGTACATGAATTTCCCCCTGATGTGTTACATCGTTTTACTTTTCGCGAAGACTAGGCCAAATGGATGGATCAGGCAATTGGTGGAGTGAGCATCGGCAATCGCTTTCGGCACTTTTTCGGTGGCGCACACGAAACGAAGTTCACAGCCAGCCTTCTAAAAGATAAAATATATAAGACTTGATCGGGGTGTCCTCGGCCTGCCGGCTGAACCGATGTTTCCAGTCGCTGTCGTAGAATGTCCGATTACGCCAAGAATTTCCCAGAGCAACCCTTTACGAAAGGAAGTCGCCGTGCTTGAAGCCTATCGCGCCCATGTCGCCGAACGTGCAGCCCTCGGTATCCCGCCGCTGCCGTTGTCCAAGCAACAGACCACCGAGTTGGTCGCCCTGCTGAAGAACCCGCCCGCTGGCGAGGAAGCAGCCCTGGTCGAACTGATCACCTACCGCGTGCCGGCTGGCGTTGACGATGCCGCCAAGGTCAAGGCCGAGTTCCTGGCCAAGGTGGCCAAGGGCGAAGAAGCCTGTGCCCTGATCTCCAAGGTCAAGGCCACCGAACTGCTCGGCACCATGCTGGGCGGCTACAACGTCAAGCCCCTGATTGACCTGCTGGCCAGCGCCGACTGCGGCGCCGCTGCGGCCGAAGGTCTGAAGAAGACCCTGCTGGTTTTCGACTTCTTCCACGATGTGGCCGAACTGGCCAAGGCCGGCAATGCCAACGCCACTGCCGTCATGAAGTCCTGGGCCGATGGCGAGTGGTTCACCTCCCGTCCGGCTGTCCCGGCTTCGCAGAAGCTGACCGTCTTCAAGGTCACCGGCGAAACCAACACCGACGACCTGTCGCCGGCACCGGATGCCTGGTCGCGTCCCGACATCCCGCTGCACGCGCTGGCCATGCTGAAGAACCCGCGTCCGGGTATCGAAGCCGACGAGCCGGGTTCGCGTGGCCCGATCAAGCAACTCGAAGCCCTGGCCAAGAAGGGCAACCTGATCGCCTACGTCGGTGACGTGGTCGGTACCGGTTCCTCCCGCAAGTCCGCTACCAACTCCGTGCTGTGGTTCACCGGCGAAGACATCCCCTTCGTCCCGAACAAGCGTTTCGGTGGCGTCTGCCTCGGCTCCAAGATTGCCCCGATCTTCTTCAACACCATGGAAGATGCCGGCGCCCTGCCGATTGAAATCGATGCCGGCCAGATGGACATGGGCGACGAGATCGAACTCAAGGTCGACGAAGCCACCGGCAAGGTCACCGCACTGAAGAACGGTGCCGTGATCGCCGAATCCCAGCTCAAGACCCTCGTCATCCTCGACGAAGTCCGCGCTGGCGGCCGTATCCCCCTGATCATCGGTCGTGGCCTGACCACCAAGGCGCGTGAATTCCTCAAGCTGCCGCAATCCACCCTGTTCCGCCTGCCGCAAAACCCGGCCGACGACGGCAAGGGCTACTCGCTGGCCCAGAAGATGGTCGGCAAGGCCTGCGGCGTGACCGGCATCCT
>Ga0316605_10002128_pt1 | contig 11296 bp, 11 predicted proteins | sample OWC_soil_day20_n_FD_207666 | JGI IMG/M metagenome (GOLD analysis project Ga0316605, IMG submission 207666) | Wetland soil microbial communities from Old Woman Creek delta, Ohio, United States - OWC_soil_day20_noCT | ecosystem: Environmental > Terrestrial > Soil > Wetlands | place: USA: Ohio... | reverse complement strand
ATGGCCTCATCCGCGCCCCGTTGTTTGCACAGGGCCAGTTTGTCCTCGCTGGATGCGGCGGCGATAACACGGGCGCCCATAGTTTTGCCGATCTCGACGGCGGCAAGGCCTACGCCGCCAGCGGCGCCCAGAACCAGCAGGGTTTCGCCGGCCTTGAGACGGCCTCGGTCGCGGAGGGCGTGTAGAGAGGTTTCATAGGTGTAAAGGAACGCGGCCCCCGTGTCGAAGTCCATGCCTTCGGGAAGCGGTATCAGCCGGTCGGCATCGACCGCGCATTCCTCGGCGAAGCCGCCCCAGCCGGGCATGGCGATGACCCGATCCCCCGTCTTGATACCTTGTACATCGACACCTGTTTCGACCACCACGCCCGCCATTTCGGTGCCGGGCGAGAAAGGGAGCGGCGGCTTCACCTGATAGAGGCCCTGCGCCATCAATACATCGGGGAAGTTGAGCGAACTGGCCTTGACATCGAGCAGGACCTGTCCGGGGCCGATGCGCGGTTTCGGGATTTCCTGAATCGTAAGTTTTTCCAGGGGGCCGAACTCGGTGCACAGCAGGGCTTTCATGTGTCCCCTCCTCCCTAAGATTCTCCGCTAGGCCGTGCGCCTCTTCGGAATCGAAATGCCGCCATGGTTGATCTCAAGTATAAAGCAACGGAAAGTCGGCCGAACTGCGTGGAGGTGACCGCCATGGGGTTGAAATCGTTCGAAAAGCACCAGGAAGGCATTCGCGACGGCAGGGAGGTGTATTTCGAGGGGGAACGGGTAACGGATGTCACGACGCATCCGGTACTGGGCGCCGGGATGGCCTTCGCGGCGATCGACTACCGCCTGGCGGAAGAGAAGGAGCATCGGGAATTGGCGGTATGCACAGATCCGAAGACCGGCGAACTGTACAGCCGGTTCTACAGGATCCCCGAAACCGCGGATGATCTTCTGAAGCGCCGTGAACTGATTGCGGCCGGATCGCGCGTCAACGGGGGACCGCCGCTGATCAAGGAGATCGGGACGGACGCTCTCTTCGCCTTGCACATCGTCTCGGACCACATGGACAAGCGCCTCGGAACTTCCGTACTTCCGAAGGTCAGGAACTATTTCGGAACATGCCGCTCCCTGGACCTCAGCTTTGCTGTGGCGCAGACGGACGTGAAGGGGGATCGAGGTAAGAGGCCCTCAGAACAACATAACCCGGACGTTTACCTCCGCGTGGTGGAACGACGCAAGGACGGCATTGTCGTTCGGGGAGCGAAAGCGCACACCACGGCGTCCCCGTTCGCAGACGAACTGATCGTACTCCCGACCCGCGCGATGGCCGAAGCGGATGCGGACTACGCAGTCGCCTTCGCCGTACCGGTGGCCACCCCCGGGATAAAGCTCATCGCCGGGATTTCGAGCCACCCTGGGGGAAACCGCTTCGATTACCCGGTCACCACAGACCTGAAGATGGTGGATACGGTGACGGTCTTCGACGACGTCTTCGTACCGTGGGAGAGGGTTTTTCTCTGCGGGGAGTGGCAGTACGCGGGTGCCCTGGCCAATGCCTTCGTCGAATTCCATCGGTTCACCGCGGCATCGTACAAGCTTCCGATGTGCGAGCTGTTCATCGGCTCCGCCCAATTGATCGCCGAGTACAACGGCGTGGCGAACGTCACCCATGTCCGCGACAAAATCATGGAGTTGATCGCCTGGACGGAGACCACGCGCGGACTACTCGTGGCCGCCGCGATGGAACACCGGATTGTGTCACCGGGAATCGCTGTGCCCAGCGTCACGCTGACGAACATCGCCAAGCATCATTTCGCCCGGAATTACCACGCAATGGTCCAGAACCTCCAGGATATCGCGGGAGGGCTCCTGGTTACAGCTCCGTTTCGGAAGGACTGGGAGAACGAAGCCACGCGCGGTTACCTGGACCATTATCTCGGCGGCGTGGAAGGTGTGTCGGGGGTTCAGCGGGTCCGGGCCATGAAACTGATCCGGGACATCGCGGCCTCGGCATTCGGGGGGTACCAGGAAATCCTGTCGATCCACGCGGAGGGATCGTTGGCCGCCCAACGGATCACGATTCTCAGGGATTACGACGTGAAGCGGTGCGTCGACATCGTGAAATCGTATCTTAAGGATTGAAACGGAAGGTCCGCCTTTATTGAGGCCATCTGGACAAGGGAGTGTCCACCGTCATAAGAGGGGAAGTCCGAATAGACTGCAATTCTTTCCGCTTCGCCCTCTATGACAACGTCGAGAAGGCCTGGCGGATCGTGGACCACGCGCTGAAGGGAGAGATGTCCATCCACGAGTAGAAGCCGTGAAGATGGGGGCTGTGCGAGTCCGACGCGCTCATGGCACCCGGTGCGTAGCACAACCCGAAAGGAGCGCGATAGTGGCGCGGCACCAGGAAGGCGATGGACAACCGAAGACCCGACATCTGGATCGTACGGCACGGTGAGACCGATTGGAGCCGAAGGGGATTGCACACCGGGCGCACGAATGTACCCCTCACGGCCGCCGGTGGGCGTGAGGCGATCGCGCTGCGCAGGAGGTTCGGCGGTAGGCGCTTTGCCCTCGTCCTGTCGAGTCCGCTTTCCCGGGCTTGGGAGACGTGCCGCCTTGTGGGATACGGAGACGTTGCTCGGGCGGAGGATGACCTTCGGGAATGGAACTACGGCGTCTACGAGGGGAAAACCACAGCCGAGATTCAACTTGAGGCGCCCGGTTGGACGATCTGGGATGGTGAGGTTCCGGGCGGAGAAACGGCCGTGGAGGTGGGCTGCCGCGCCGACCGTGTTATCCGGCAGGCAACGGATGCCGGAGGCGATGTCGCCCTCTTCGCGCATGGCCACTTCCTGAGAGTCCTCGCCGCTCGATGGCTAGGGCTCGGGCCGACCCAGGGCCGGTTCTTCGCCTTGGAAACCTCCTCGATCGGGGTGCTTGGCTACGAGAGAGATGTCCGAGTGATTCGCGCCTGGAACCTCACCGCCGAGATAGGGCCGTGAGACTCGGGGGCTAGGAGGTGCGGAAGGTCGATGGGTCCTTACGGACTGCAAACCCCATGCAAACAACGCCATCTTTGAGGGGGTGGTGGGGAAACCCGTGGGGGTTCGAGTCCCCCCTTCGGAACCATGTTAAAAACAAAGGGGATTCCGGCTGATACCGGAGTCCCCTTTTTCATTGGAAAAAGCCACAAGCGGAAAAGCTAAGCCGGTGCGTGCCACGTCGGCTCAGAGAGTTTTCCCGATTACGCCGCAGCTTTCTTGTCCGGAAGACCAATCGCTTTTGTACTATCCACCGCGTAGTAGATGTTATGACTGCTCTCTGCAGACAAAGTTTCCAGGAAGCCCTTCAAAGCCTCTACCGATTTGGCTTCCCAAAGGCAGACCGCCCGATCTTTGTTCACACTCGGGAAAAACTGGAGTGCATTGATTCCCGAAGGTGCTTCGGCGACTCTTGAGGCAAGTCCAAAGAAAACTTCCGGATTAGTAATCCTGTGCTCGACAACAATAAACATATGAACCTCCTTCTGGAACGAGGGGCGGCACGGTTCCCCCCAGGGGTTCGGTTCCCATACCGACATGGAACCTCGTAATTAGGTTTCTTTCTAATAGAGAAGGATTCCCAAACAGAGAAAAAAGAAAAGTCTATGGGAAGATGGGAACCTCTATCGTGCGAGTGGGGAGGGTGTTGACTGGGGGGGAACCCGTGGGGTTCGAGTCCCCCCTTTGGCACCATTCAATACTTAAAGGGATTTGGCTCCACCCTCAGAATACCATGATGTATTAGGATACGAGTAGGATACCCAGAGGGTTTGGGTCAAGATCATCCGCATATCCAAAAAGGAGAAGGCGAATGAGATCACGTGAACGAGTAACGATCAGCTTGGCATTGTTCTTTCTTGTCGCTGTCGCAGCCTCTCCCGGTTCTTCCGCCGCGGCCGAGTACAAGATGAGCACGCCTACCCCGTCGGGCATCGCGTCCCCGGACAAGGTAGAGACCCACCTCGGTACATTGAATTTCTTCGACGGCTTCCCGGACAAGGCATCCGTCGAGAAACTCTACGACAACCTCGATTTCCAGCGTGGCGTGCAGGCTTACCTGCTGGCGCTCCCTCCGGTGAGCCAGGCGGCCAATCGCAACGCCATCCGGGAGTTGGGGCCGACGAACACGGTCGTACCGATCTTCGAGCAACTCATGGATTCGCGGTCGATCTTTCTGACGGCCAATACCAACACGGTCTATAGCTGGGCGTGGCTCGATCTCAGCAAAGGACCGCTGGTTCTTGAAGTGCCGCCGAAGGTGCTGGGAGCGATCAACGACATGTGGTACCGGTGGGTCATCGATCTTGGAATCACCGGCCCGGACAAGGGCGCAGGTGGGAAGTACCTGATTCTGCCGCCCGGCTACAGGGGCGATGTGCCGAAAGAGGGTTACACCACCGTAGTCCAATCCCCGACGTTCAATCTCTGGATCCCCTGGCGCAGCTTCCTCGTCAATGGCGACCCGAAACCGGGCGTGGACCTGGTGAAGAAGTTCACGAAGATCTACACGCTTTCCCAGGCGGCCAATCCACCGCAGATAAGATTCGTGGACATGTCTGGGATGCCTTTCAACACTGTCGCCCCGGCAGACTACAGGTTCTGGGAACTGCTCAATCAGGTCGTTCAGGAGGAACCGACCGAGTCGCTCGACCAGATCCGCCTCGGCTATTACGCCTCGATCGGAATCCAGAAGGGCAAGCCATTTGCGCCGGATGCGCGGATGAAGAAGATCCTGACGGAAGCGGCCGTGGTCGGCGATGCGACTGCCCGCGCGATCGCATTCCGCACCCGGGACAAGGACGCTTACTACTATCCGAACAGTGCCTGGCAACTACCGTTCATAGGGGGCTACAAGTTCCAGACGCAGCCGGGGGTCCTGAACCTCGATGGCTATATCTTTTACTACTTCATTGCCACCGGCGTTACACCGGCCATGGAAGAGAAGATGGTCGGTCGAGGCTCTCAATATGCGTGGGCCGGCGTGGATGCGAAGGGTAACCCGCTCGACGGAGGAAAGAGCTACAAGCTGCACCTGCCGCCCAACATCCCGGTCAAGGATTTCTGGTCGATAATCCTCTACAGCAACCAGACGCGCTCGCAGGTGCAGACCGATCAGCAGTTCCCGACGGTCGGCAGCCAGACCAAGGGACTGCTCGTCAACGTCGATGGGTCGGTGGATGTCTACTTCGGACCCACGGCCCCAGCCGGCAAGGAGAAGAACTGGGTGCAGACCGTACCGGGCCAAGGTTGGAACACCATCCTGCGCCTCTATGGTCCGCTCGAGCCGTGGTTCAGCAAGACATGGCGCCCGGGAGAGATCGAACTACAGTCGTAAGTTGCCAACACGGTCCATAGACGAGTGAGCCGAATCGCTGCCCGGCACGACTGGCGGCGAGAAGGGCGGGGGGCTTCCCCTCGCCCTTGCTTTTCTGGATGGTTTTATTGTGTTGGGTGTGGGAAATCCGCACGGACTGCAAACCCCGTGCAAACAACAGTCGGTAGAGTCGGTGGGATTTCCTATTGGACGCATTGGGCCGAAGGGTGCCCCGGCTGGCCAAAAACGACCTTGCGGAATAAACTGGGGGAAATCATGTTGTTCGCCTAAGGGAACCGATGACCGAGCTGTTTCTTGCACGCTCCCAGATGGCGATGCTCTTTGCCTTCCACATCCTGTAGACGGTTAGTTGACCTGCACATTCGGGGAAGCAAGATCCTGGGAACGTATACAAAACCTACCGCGGGAGAGGTTTCAGGGGAGCAGGTCACGCCTTCCAACGAGTTTTCACTTGATCGGCGGCGGAGGTCTAGGCGTGATGATGAGGATCCCCTCTACAGGCTGAAAGCTGTGGACAGTCACCATCCTGGTCTGGAAATCCGGAGAGACCTGATCGCCTATCTTGATGTTCCTGATCTGCGCCGCATTGCCGAGCCTGAATCCAAAGGTCTCCCCCGTTGCAGTATTCTTCGCCGTCAGGATGCCGGTCTTCACATCAATGGTGGTGATCCTGCAGCAAGGGGTATCGGCGCTGGCTTCAGGGGGAACGGAGGCCGCTATCGATGCTCCGAGGATAAGCGCCCATGCCAACACCCATGTTCGCATCTTTCTCGTTTTCATGACTTCCTCCTTGATAGATGGTTAATAACAGATTAACAGTTGGATCCGTCCGGACTGCAAACCCCACGCAAAAAACCGGCTATTTCGGGGTGAAAAGGGGGGGATTCCGGACGGAGGCATACCGTACCTTGACTCAGACCCCGATAAATGCCATTCGTTTTGACAATATACATTTCCCGGGCCGGGTCGAACACCGGCAGGCCCAGCTCCTTCTTGACGTGCCCGAACTCGAGGGTCAGCCGAGCGCATTCGTTGAAGATGCGCAGCAGCACGTCGTCCAGGAGTTCGATCCGTTTCCCGATCCCGTCGATGTCCATGGTCCCCTCTCTCGTACCGCCTACTGCGGGAACCGCGGAACGGCTTCCACCGGGTCGCGCTGGGGATCGCCCTGTCGGTCGGCGGGGTGGCCGCGGTGCTTCAGCCCCTAAGCGGTGACATGAGCGCCCGCTTCGTGGCCCGGAACCAGCCCGTAAAACTTGCCGCGCTGGAAGGGCAGTTCCGGACGCAACGCGGCGCACCGCTGCGGATCGGAGGGCTGCCGGACCCGGTGAAGGAAACCACCCGCTACGCCATCGAGATCCCGCGGGGATTGAGTCTTCTGGCCTTCAACGACCCGGACGCCGAGGTCGTCGGATTGTCCGCCTTCCCAAGGGACGAGCGGCCCAACCCCGTACTGGTCCACCTTGCGTTTCAGGTCATGGTCGCCTGCGGCATCGCCCTGGCCGCTGTAGGGGCGGCGGGCGCCATCCTTGGGTGGAAGCGGCGGGAGCGATTCTTTTCCCGGCCGTTTCTTCGCGCCGTTGTCGCCTGCGGCCCCTTGGGCCTCCTCGCCGTGGAGGCGGGCTGGGTCGTGACCGAGCTCGGGCGGCAGCCGTGGGTCATCCATAAAGTGATGCGGACGTCCGATGCCGTGACCCCGGTGGGTGGGCTCGCCCTTCCGTTCGTCTTCTTTACCCTCTTCTACCTCGCCCTGGGCTTCTTCGCGGGTGCGAGTCTATTCACGCCGTTCCTGCTAGGCGTGGTTCTCGGGGCGGTATCCACCCGGGGGGTCCGCGCGGATGGGCTTTCGTCCATCGCCGGCGGCACGGGTGCCTGGCTTGCACTGTTTCCCCTCTCCGCCGGGGGCATGACGCTGTCATCGTCCGCCTACCTGGCCTTGGGGGAACGCCACCGGGCGGGCGGGGGGAGTGTACTGACGCCCCCGCTGCTCGGGGGATTTCCATCAGAATCCGTACGGACTGCAAACCCCGTGCAAACAGCTCGCATTTACGAGGTGTCGAATGCAAATCCGGTGGGGGGGGGGAGACAGTTGACTTTCTCGGTGCCGAACGGGGGGCCTCGAAATGGATGGGAACCTGGGAAGGAAAAAAGCGGGAAATGGATGTCGCGTTCGAACTGTCCGGCTCGTCTGGTGCATCGTATAGTTCAGGCACACGATGCCACAAACGGGAGGTGGCGCATGAGCAGGGGAAACACCGATCGCATTGAGGAAAAGATCCTCCTTCGCGTTCCCCGCGCGCGCGTCTGGCGCGCACTTACGAACGCAGAGGAATTCGGCGCATGGTTCGGCGTGAAACTGGCCGGTGCGTTCGCACCGGGCGCTTCCGTGAAAGGGACGATCACGGAAAAGGGTTACGAAGGCATGCGGTTCGAGCTCGTCGTCGACCGAATCGAGCCCCAGCACCTGTTTTCCTGGCGCTGGCATCCTTACGCGGTGGACCCGGAGGTGGACTACTCCCACGAGCCCCCCACGCTTGTCGTGTGCGAATTGGAGGAGGTTGCCGACGGCACGGTTCTCACCCTCGTTGAATCCGGCTTCGACGGGGTTCCGGCCGCGCGCCGCGCGGAGGCCTACCGGATGCACGTGGAGGGGTGGGCTGCGCAAATGAAGGCGATCGAGCAGTATCTCGTCAAGGCGGCTTGACAAGTGATTTACCTGGCGCGGAACCGCTCACAGTCGAACGCGAATCCCACGCGGGGGAACTTCCCGTTTTCTTAGGAAAGGGATCGGAGTGATCTTCACTCGTTGGAAGGAGGTTGCACGATGACATCCGGGAAACATTTCACATTTTTCGTGATCTCATTGTTATTCCTGGGTCTCGCAAGCACGGGTCTTTCTGCAGGAATGGGGGAGGAAGTAAAGGGAACCGTCACCAAGATTGATGGCGGCAAAGTAAGCATCAAGGATCTTACGGGAGGCGAAAAAACGATCGAGCCAACAAACCCGGATGCATTAACTGGCCTCAAAGTCGGTGACCGGGTTTCGGTGAAGGACGGGATATTGAAAAAAGAGAGCGGCGCCGGACCACCCACTCCTTCCCCTCGTCCCGGGTATTAATTGTCCGAAGTCCGGAGGGTGAGACCAAGGTGTTCACCCTCCGGACAGGCACACACATACATCCGTAAATCGGTCCGGTTTGAAGTTATGAGCTGAAACCAATTGTAGGGGGGGAGGCCACAAATCCCATGCATACTACCGCCCATTGGAGGGTTATTTGACCCCCAGTTTTTTGGGGCAACAAGGATGACTCGTGAAATCCGGCTTCGACGGGGTCCCGGCCGCACGCCGCGCGGAGGCCTACCGGATGCACGTGGAGGGGTGGGCCGGGCAAATGAAGGCGATCGAGCAATATCTCGCCAAGGCGGCTTGACGTTGAAAGTCAGGATGCCGGGCTGGTGAGCCTCCATCAGGAGAAACGCCATGGACAAGGATCTTGAAACAATGACGCGGGAGCAACTTATCGAAGAAGTAAAAAAACTGCGAAATGGCATCCGCCGGCATAGGGACAGCACCCACCATGAGCTTTGCTGGCATCATCCATCCCTTTGGGGTTTATTGCCCGAAAAGACTGATCCAATTCCCGTAGTGCCTGAATGGCCGCAATTCATGCAGGGTTGTATAAAGTATCGACAATCGCTTGATGAACAGGCCCCCAGTGCACCCCGGACGAAAAAAACCTATCGAGGGTGACCTGACCCCTCAATTCGGTTCGAGGCGTGGTAATGCATTTCGGGTATCGGATGCGCACGTAGTGGGGCTGACCCACACAACTCCGTCCAAACTGTCGATGTTCGGGATTATATAGCCGGAAAGATGGAGATCGCTCACCGATGGGAATAAAGGGAGGAGAAGTCCGCACAGAACGCAAACCCCGTGCAAACAACTCGCTTTTTTTAGGGTCTGGAAGGGGCTTATAGCAAGATAGGGTTGACCGATCACAGGGGGCTGGTGAGGGCTGACCTTCGCCTTCTGGACGGTCGGTCCAGCGGGAATGCGCGTTGGCGTGGAATCCTGTCGCCGTCAACCGGGGCCGGCCGGGAGCCTCGACAGCAGTTGCGCGTACTCCTCGGGCGTGTCCATCTCCAGAACCACCCCTTCGTCCCCGACGACAATCTCCCTCACACGGGCAGGATCCTTCCGAACCACGTCCCGCAGTGTGGGGAGGACCGCGATCTCCCCGAGAATCGCCCTCGGGAACAGGGTGGGGTGCCCTTTTCGTCCTTCGTATACGGGGACGAGAATCGCGTCGGGGTGCAGGGCGTGCTCCGCGCAGAGGGCCGAAACCGTTCCGGAGGCGACGAGAGGGTGGTCGCAGAGGGCGATGAGGACCCCCGAGGCTGAAGTATTTGCGGTGGCGAGCGCCACACGGATCGACCCCGCCATGTCGCTCCCCGCGTCGGGGTTTGTCGCAATGGTCGCGCCCAGAAGCGTCACGGCCCGGGCGACCGCGTCCCCCAGCGCTCCCGCGGCGACCACGACGACGATATCGCCCACCCCGGCGTGCCGGAGGGCCTCGAGGCACCTCACGACGGAGGGCCGGTCACCGACGGGTAGGAGCGGCTTGGGCCGACCCATCCGCCGCGACGCCCCCGCTGCCAGAAGAATCGCGGAGACCCGTCGGGTCATTCCCCCTCCTGATTCGGACAAGCTGGGCCACGATGCTCACCGCGATCTCCGCTGGCGTCTCCGCACCGATGGGAAGCCCCACTGGGACGACCACGCGGCGGACCGCCTCGGGAGGAAACCCCTCCTCCGCGAGGGTCTTGAGCAAAATATCCGCCTTCCTCCGGCTCCCGACGACGCCGACGTAGTGGGCGGGGGTCCGCAGGGCCGCCCGTACCGCCGCGAAATCCCGGTTGTGGTCCGTCGTCGCGACAGCTACATACGTCCCCTCGTCCACCGGGAAGGAGGCGAGTACGGTCTCCGGGATCCCCGCGATCACCTCGTGGGCGTCGGGGACCTGCTCCCGGGACGCGTACTCAGGTCGTTCATCCGCTACGGTCACCCGGAAACCCGCGAACGCCGCCGCCGCGGCGAGCGCCCTGCCAACATGTCCGGCTCCGAACACCAGGAGACGAGGAGGGGCCGCGAGCGGTTCGACGTAGACCAGTAGCCGGCCTCCGCAGACGAAGCCGTGCTCCTCCGTCAGCGTGAACGGGACAGTCCTCGGGAGGCCGTCCCCGATGGCCGTCAGCGCCGCGGCGATCACCTCCGCCTCGACCCGCCCGCCGCCGATCGTACCGAGGATCGACCCGTCCCCCCGCACGAGCATCTTCGCCCCGGCCTTCCGGGGGGATGAGCCGGCGGTCTCCACTATGGTGGCCAGCGCCGCGGGGAGCCCTTCCCGGTTCAGGCGAAGGAGTTCCTCGTAGATTCGGAGGTCTTCCATCCCGGCTACCGCCTCACGCCCGCTTTCGGGCGGAGAGGACAACCTCGGGGGTCATCGGGAGCGTCCGCAGCCGGATCCCCTCGGCGTCGAAGACCGCGTTCGCCACCGCCGGCGCGACCGGCGGGACCCCCGGCTCCCCGACGCCTCCCGGCTTCTCCCCGCTCTCCACGATGTGAACCTCGATCTGCGGGGTCTCGTCCAGTCGAAGGAGAGGGTAGTCGTCGAAGTTCCCCTGCTCCACCCGGCCTCGCGCAAAGGTGATCTGACCGTGCAGGGCGGCGGTCAGGCCGAAGGCGATCCCCGATTCCATCTGGGCCTCGATCGTGTCCGGGTTCACGATCTTCCCGCAGTCGATCGCGCACACTACCCGACGCACCCGGATCCGGCCGTCGGCCTGCGCCTCGACCTCCGCCACCTGTGCGACGAAACTGCCGAACGACTCCGCGACGGCGATCCCCCGTCCCCGCCCCTTCGGCGGCG
>Ga0316605_10002126_pt1 | contig 11299 bp, 9 predicted proteins | sample OWC_soil_day20_n_FD_207666 | JGI IMG/M metagenome (GOLD analysis project Ga0316605, IMG submission 207666) | Wetland soil microbial communities from Old Woman Creek delta, Ohio, United States - OWC_soil_day20_noCT | ecosystem: Environmental > Terrestrial > Soil > Wetlands | place: USA: Ohio... | reverse complement strand
TTTCAAAAGGTCTGATTACACTGCTGGTGTTACTTGCAGTAGTATTTTTTATCTTCATCTGGGCCAAAGGAGCATATAACTCTATGGTTTCTCAGGATGAACAAGTTACATCTGCATGGTCGCAGGTAGAAAATGTATATCAAAGAAGAAGTGACCTTATTCCAAATTTGGTTGCAACTGTTAAAGGATATGCCGCTCACGAAAAAGAAACTCTTGAAGGAGTAATCAACGCAAGAGCAAAAGCAACTCAGACAACAATTGACCCAACCAAAATGACTGCAGAAAGTCTTAAACAATATCAGGCTGCACAGGGCGAACTAAGCAGTGCACTTGGTCGTTTGATGGTTGTAGTAGAAAGATATCCGGATCTCAAGGCAAATCAGAACTTCCTCGAACTGCAGGCGCAGCTGGAAGGAACCGAAAACAGGATTACTGTAGAGAGACAAAAATTTAACGACACAGCCAGAAGCTACAATACCTACATCAGACAGTTTCCAAGAAACATGCTTGCAGGCATTTTTGGTTTTGACAAAAAGGCATATTTCGAAGCTCAGGCTGGTGCCGAAAATGCTCCTAAAGTTGAATTTTAACCGTGAAATCGCAAGCCTTTATTTCAAAGGCAGACACGGAGCAAATTGTTAAGGCAATAGAGTCTGCCGAACTCAACACTTCCGGTGAGATAAGAGTTCATATCGAAGGGCAGTGCCCTGCAGACCCTGTAGAAAGGGCTGTCTATATCTTTAATAAAATAAAGATGTACAAAACCCGTGAGCAAAACGGAGTACTGATATACATTGCCCATAAATCCAAGAAGTTTGCAATAATCGGGGACTCCGGCATTAACGCCGTAGTTCCTCCTGATTTCTGGAATGAGGTAAAAGAGTCTCTTGGCGAATATCTCCGCAAAGGAGAGGTTGCTCAGGGGCTTTCTGTTGCCATCGGAATGGCAGGAGACAATCTGAAAAAATTCTTCCCATATAAATCTGACGATACAAATGAACAGAGCAATGAAATCTCGTTTGGTGAATAGGATTATTCTGCTTTTAGCAGCTGTCACCTTCACGGTTTCGGGGCTCATGGCTCAGATACCGCAAAGGCCTCAGCCACAAAGGCTGGTTAACGATATGGCATCTGTCTTTACTGCCGAACAGGCAGGACAGCTGGAGAGTACTTTGGTCGATTTTTCAAATAAAACCTCAAATCAGATTGTAATTCTCACGGTGAACTCTCTTGAGGGAATGGATAAATCTCAGTTTGCCTACAGTGTAGGGGAACAATGGGGCGTGGGACAGTCAAAATTTGACAATGGTCTTGTTATTCTCATCAAACCGAAAACCGGCAGTGAAAGAGGAGAAGCATTCATTGCTACAGGTTACGGACTGGAAGGTGCTCTTCCGGATGCAATTTGCAAAAGAATTGTAGAAAACGAGATGATTCCGGCCTTTACAGAAAACGATTATATAGGAGGCATAACTAAAGCCCTGAATGTAATTTTGCCCATTGCTGCCGGAGAGTATTCATCCAAGGAGTATGCGGCAAAAACCGATAAAGGAGGGTTTGTCCCGGCCATTGGTATAATTGTTTTTATAATTATCATGGTTGTCCTCTCTGCTTTGGGCAAAAAAGGAGGCGGAAGCAACAACATTGGCGGCGGAGGCAGAAGAGGCCCTGGTGCGCTTGAATTGCTTTTACTTGGTTCGCTGTTGTCCGGCGGTGGTCGCTCATCAGGAGGATTTGGTGGCGGCGGATTTGGCGGAGGTGGCGGCGGTTTCGGAGGCTTTGGCGGTGGTGGCTTCGGAGGAGGCGGTGCAGGCGGAAGCTGGTAACGTTTCTACTTGTCTGATATCAGATTAATCACAACAATTTCGGATTTTGTTCCTACTCTGTATTTTGGCCCCCACAGGCCAAGTCCGGATGTGACAAAATATTGCGTATTCCCTATTCTTAAGTACCCGTATGAATGTTTGAAAAATAACTTCACCAGTATATTTCCCGGCCAAAACTGTCCATTGTGCGTGTGACCGGAAAGCTGGAGGTCTACTCCGTTTTTTGCAGCATCTTCAAGATTTTTGGGCTGATGGTCAAGCAGTATTACCGGAAGGGATTTATCGGTATTTCTTAAAAGTGTTTCGAGGGGGATACGGCCGCTATTGGTAACATCATCTCTTCCCGCAATATAGAATGCACTGTCAACCATGGCCACAGAATCTTTTAAAAATGTAATCCCCGACGATTTAATGTAATTATAAATTTCCTCCCGCTTCCTGCCGTAGAATTCGTGATTTCCGGTTATTGCAAATACTCCGCGTGGTGCATAAAGCATGCTTAACTCCTCTTTCATGTTCTGGTTTATGAGAGGATGAGGGTCGCGGTCGGCAACGTCTCCGGCTAAAAGTACGACATCTCCCTTTTGGGAATTGATCAATTCCACATATTTTTTCAGGTCATTTTTATTTATGTAGGAACTGAGGTGTATATCACTCGCAACGACCAGTTTAAGCTTACCTCCGGGAAGAGGTTTGTGCGTTTTCAAATCAAGTGTCGTGATTTCCGGGTTATTGAACTTATAGTTGCCGTATGCAAGCACAGAGGTAACGATTAGCACTCCAAAAACGAAAAGGAGCGTTTTTACTAACTGATAATTTTCTTTAACGTAGAGCGGATATATATCAAAAATCCTGTTTATAAGGCGGACTATATCCACTCCTAGGATAAATATTGCAAAGTAAACCAGAGCAATCATCCAGGTAAACCCAACTGCCGAAAGCACTGTTCCTGCAGACTGACGCATATTGTCCCCAAGAAACATCTTAACGAAAAAGGCGGCCATTGAGCCAATAAAAATTACAGAATAGATGATTTTTAGCCATAAAAAAGGCGGAAGCGCCTGCAAACCTCTGATAAACACATAAAAACTAAGACCAAAAAAGGAAGAGAGTATAATAATAAAAGCGTAAATCATGTGAGTTGTTTATAAGTTGCAAAAATAACATATAACTTTACTTATTGTTTGAATTAGCAAATACTATTATGAGAATCTTATTAATATCCATCGCAGTACTCTTGCTCAATTCCTGCGGCAGCAAAGAAAGGTTGTATACACCTTCTTTTAACAGTTCTCTTGAATACAAAGCAGATGGTTACTCTGCCGATTATCTTGGAAAAGATTTCATTAAGAAACATATAAATCTCAGGGACGATTTCGACGGCCCGGCTATTGCCACACTTATAATGAGGGTTGTTCCCGCAAATAGTGACACAGCAGTACTCTACATTCACGGATACAGCGACTACTTCTTTCAGACAGAACTTTCGGAGAGGGTTCAGGGAGCCAACATGACATTTTATGCACTTGATCTCAGGCGATACGGCCGCTCAAAGCTTCCACATCAAATTTGGTACGATGTGAGGAGTATTTCGGATTATTTCGAAGAAATAGACTCATCAATAAATATAATAAGGCGGGATGGCTACAATAATATTGTACTTATGGCCCACTCGACCGGCGGCCTTACTGCTTCTCTTTATGCAGCTTCAAAAAAAGATGATTTGCCTGTTGTCTCGCTTGTACTCAATAGCCCATTTTTTGATTTTAACATGAATGGATTTAATGAATCTGTTGGAGTTCCAATAATATCAATGCTAGGAAAACTGTTCCCGAACATGGTTGTAAACCGGAAAGTGAGTCCCGTAAACTGTATGAGTATGCACACAAGTTACTACGGGGAGTGGAACTTTGACACGATAATGAAACCTATAAAATCTCCTCTAGTAACGGCTTCATGGGTGAGAGCAATTCACAAAGGGCAAAAACAGTTGCAAAAAGGAATTAAAATCGCCTGCCCGGTTCTGATTATGACATCCGGCTCCAGTTCAAAAGGAATGACATTTAGGAAAGAACACCTTGAGAGCGATACAGTTCTCGATGTAGAGGACATCCAGAATTTTTCTAAAAAAATTGAGGGGAAAACAGATTTGATGATTTTCCCAAATGGGCTACACGACCTTGTTCTCTCACGCAAAGAGGTGAGAGACAAGGTGTATAACTCAATATTTAAATGGATTAAAGAAGTTTCTTAAAAAAGTCGTTTCCTTTGTCGTCCACGAGAATGAATGCCGGGAAGTTTTCAACTTCTATCTTCCATATTGCCTCCATTCCAAGCTCGGGATATTCAAGAACCTCTACTTTTTTAATGCTGTCCTGTGCAAGTATTGCTGCAGGGCCTCCAATGCTGCCAAGATAGAATCCGCCATATTTTTTGCAGGCATCTGTTACCTGCTGGCTTCTGTTTCCTTTGGCAATCATAATCATGCTACCTCCCTGGCTCTGGAAAAGGTCAACGTAAGAGTCCATGCGGCCCGCAGTTGTAGGCCCAAATGAACCGCTTGGCATTCCTTTAGGTGTTTTTGCCGGTCCGGCATAATAAATCGGATGCTCTTTGAGATACTGAGGAAGTCCCAGACCTGCATCTATGCGCTCTTTAAGTTTAGCATGGGCAATGTCCCGTCCCACAATTATGGTTCCCTTGAGCAGCAGAAATGTTGAAACAGGATATTTTGAAAGGTCGGCCAAAACCTCTTTCATTGGACGGTTAAGGTCTATTTTAATACCACCTTCGTGAGCGGCATTGCCTGTGCGGAATTTATCCGGAACAAGGCGGATTGGGTTTGAATCCAATGTTTCAAGCCAGATACCGTCTTTGTTTATTTTCCCTTTTACGTTTCTGTCGGCGCTGCACGATACTCCCATTCCAACGGGGCAGGATGCTCCGTGTCGTGGAAGCCTTATTACTCTTATGTCGTGGGCAAAGTACTTGCCTCCGAACTGTGCTCCTATTCCCAAAGATTGCGCAGCTTTGAGAAGTTTCGCCTCCATCTCGAGGTCGCGGAAAGCGTGCCCCTCTTCACCTCCTGTTTTAGGGAGATTATCTAGATATTTAACAGAAGCTAGTTTTACGGTTTTCATACAGGTCTCTGCGGAAGTTCCTCCAATAACAAATGCAATATGATAAGGAGGGCATGCTGCTGTTCCAAGTGTCTTCATCTTTTCGATAAGGAACTTCTCAAGCGAAGCTGGATTAAGAAGCGCTTTTGTCTCCTGGAAGAGATAGCTTTTATTTGCCGATCCGCCGCCTTTTGCAACAAACAAAAATTTGTATTCTCCTCCTTCGGTTGCATAAATATCTATTTGAGCAGGAAGATTATTGCCCGAGTTTTTCTCGGTGTACATATCGAGTGCGATAGTCTGAGAATAACGCAGATTGTCAGTTGTGTATGTATCAAATACCCCGTGCGAAAGTGCCTCCTCGTCTCCGCCGCCTGTCCATACATTCTGACCTTTCTTTGCTACTATCGTGGCTGTTCCTGTATCCTGACAAAAAGGGAGAACACCTTTTGAAGCGATATCTGCATTAAGCAACATTGTGAGAGCAACCGCCCTGTCGTTTACGCTGGCTTCCGGGTCGCTCAGGATTTTTGCTACCTGTTCATTATGCTCCGGACGAAGCATAAACGCTATATCGTGCATTGCCTGCTTTGCAAGCAGACGCAGACCTTCCGGATTTACTTTGAGAATATCCTTCCCGTCAAACTTTTCTGTTGATACATAATCCTTGGTTAAAAGATGATACTTTGTTGTATCCTCTCCCAGAGGAAATGTTGCGTGAAATTTAAAATCCATCTCTTTATTTTTTATATTTTTTTGTTTGGGAATGCGGCAAAATCCATACCAATCGGGGTAATTATCCCTGACTTCCCATAAGAAAACTCCTCATAAATTCATTAATGTCGCCATCAAGTACCGATTGAGTGTCGGAAGTCTCGTAACCGGTTCTCATGTCCTTTACCATTTTGTACGGGTGGAGAACATAGCTCCTTATTTGTGAGCCCCATTCAATTTTCAGTTTTTTACCTTCGAGTTCGGCTTCTTTTTCTTTCCTTTTGCGAAGCTCAAGTTCGTACAGATGCGACTTTAGAATTCTCATTGCGTTTGCACGATTGTCCAGCTGAGAACGGCTTTCGGTGTTCTCAACTGTAATACCGGTAGGAAGGTGCCTTACGCGCACACCGGTCTCAACCTTGTTTACATTCTGCCCTCCTGCTCCTCCGGAACGGAAAGTATCCCATTCAAGGTCGCCGGCGTTTATTTCTATAGTTATTGTATCATCAACTGCGGGATAGACATATACCGACGAGAATGTGGTTTGTCTCTTGCCCTGGGAATTAAACGGAGATATCCTCACAAGCCTGTGCACTCCGCTCTCTGCCTTCAGGTAGCCAAAAGCATAGTCTCCTTCAAATTCAATTGTCGCAGACTTTATTCCGGCCTCGTCGCCATCTAAAAGGTCATATATATGAACCTTATAACCGTTTCTCTCACCCCAGCGCACATACATTCTCATTAACATTGAAGACCAGTCGTTGCTTTCTGTGCCGCCTGCACCTGAATTGATTTTCAGGATGGCTCCAAGGTTGTCTCCCTCGCTGCCAAGCATACTTCTCAACTCCAGATTTTCAAGTTTCTTAATTAATTCGTTATAATGTGCCGTAACCTCTTCCTCTATCGATTCATCTTCTTTTGAAAATTCAATGAGTACAATAAGATCTTCCAGATATTTTTCAATCTCTGAAAATCCTTTTACCCAAAATCTTAGAATGGAAACTTTTTTAAGAAACAGTTCGGCCTCTTTCGGGTCGTTCCAAAAATTGGAAGCCTGAGTGGCCTCCTCACTTTTTATTAGTTCTTCTTTTTTAGAACCGATGTCAAAGAGACCTCCCCAGCGAAGTAAGACGCTGCTGGATCTCTTTCGAATATTCCAGATTAATCATTTCAATAATTTTATTGGTACAAAGTTAACCAATTATTTTGTTAACCGCCGATAGCGCCTGTTCATAGTCAAAACCTCTTGAGAGCGCAAATCTTATTAGTTTTCCGGTTTTTTTTGCACTAGTCTCCTCTTTACCAATTGTTTTTGCCTTAACAGTGAGAATCTTTAATAGCCTTTCTGCCTCAGAGGTTTTGTCAAGTTCTTTAATTGCTTCGTTAATTATGTTTTGCTCTATTTTTTTTCGTCTAAGCGCAAACGAAATCTTTCTGCTTCCCCATCCGGAAAGGCGGCTTTTGTCTCTTACAAAAGCCCGTGAATACCTGTTGTCGTCAACAAATTTGTCTGCCTTAAGACTCTCCAGTATCTTCTCCGCTTCGCCGTGAGTAAGCTCGAAACGTTCCAGCTTTGACAAAATATCGCTTTCGCAATACTCACGCATAGAACAGACGCGCTGCATGGCCTGCAGAGCAGAAGAGCCCCTGGCTGGGCTCATGATTTTATGAGTGTTTTAATTAGTCTCACGATTTCTCCAATCCACAATACTACTGAAGTGGATGCTATAACAATTATCCAGTCCCTTAGGCTCAACGGCTCTGTGCGGAATGCATCGCCGCCAAACTGAACAATTAAAATCTGGCCTACAACAATGAGTAGCGAAACCAAAACGAATCCGGGGCTTTTCAGAAGTCCTTTAAACGACGACCCGCCTATTCCAAAGCTTTTTGCATTGAACATGTTCCAGAATTGCAACATCACAAAAGCAGTAAAGAAAAGAGAGAGGTTATATCTTGAAATCTCCCCTGCAGCATCTGTCAGATTGAAAAGGAGCACCAAAAGCACTACAACGAAAAGCAATCCCGTAAAAAGAATATTCCATCTCATAGGCTTTGTTATGATAAATGCCGACGAATCTCTTGGCTTGTCATGCATTACTTTTGGGTTGGGAGGAAGAGAAGCAAGCGCCCCTGCTGCAAAAGTGTCCATTATGAGGTTTACCCACAACATTTGAGTAACTGTGAGCGGAAGTTCGTGACCAAAGATAGTGCCCAGCAGAACAATAATGAGGGCAGATAAATTTATAGTAAGCTGAAAAATTATAAACTTCTGGATGTTCTGATAGAGCGAACGCCCCCACATTACTGCGGTAGCTATTGAATTAAAGGAATCGTCCAGCAGAGTTATATCGCTTGCCTCTTTTGCAACAGATGTTCCTGTACCCATTGAAAGCCCCACGTTGGCAAAGTTTAGAGCCGGAGCATCATTTGTGCCGTCACCGGTAACTGCCACAACTTCTCCTCTTTTCTGCAGAAGCTGAACAAGCCTCTGTTTGTCGGTAGGTCTTGCACGGCACATAATTTTAAGAACAGCTACTCTTTTGAATGCTTCTTCATCGGAAAGTTTTTCAAAGTCTACCCCTGTGATAATTGCATCTTCGGAATAGCCCTCTTTTAATATCCCTATCTGCCTTCCAATTTCCTTTGCCGTTCCGGGAGTATCACCGGTAACAATTTTAACATCTATACCGGCTCTCAGGCATCTTGAAACTGCATCCGGAACATCGTCCCTCACAGGGTCCGAAATTGCCACAACACCAAGATATAATAACCCTTCCGAAGCAATTGCCTCTACCGACCTGTTGTCATTCTCTTCAACCTCTTTCCATGCAAAAGCAAGCGTTCTCATCGCCTTGCCCTGATATTCCAGAAGTTTTTCTTTTATGCCTTCCGGATAATCTTTACATTTCCCTATTACTATTTCCGGAGCACCTTTCACATAAAGCACTTTTTTCCCCAGAGTTGCATTGAAAACCACTGTTCCCATATATTTTCTCTCTGTGGAGAATGTAAGCTGATCCAGAATTTTGGACTCATTGCGCACATGCAGATAGTTTATTCCTTTAGAATATAGCCACAACAAAAGGGCCGCCTCTGTTGGGTTCCCCATTGTCTTTATGTTTGCCGGATTGGAAAAATTCAGGAATGCAGTTGAGTTTACAGAGATATTCTCTACAATAAATTCACTCTCTTTTCTTTTGGCCGGATTCTCATCTTCAAGACCGGGGAATGCTGTTTCGGCAACTCTCATCTGGTTTCTTGTGAGCGTTCCTGTTTTATCTGTGCAGATAACAGTTGTTGCTCCCATAGTCTCTGTTGCATGCATCTTGCGCACAAGGTTGTTTGTTTTGAGCATTCTTCTCATGCTCATTGCAAGCGAAAGTGTTACAGACATTGGAAGTCCTTCCGGGACTGCCACAACGATGAGCGTAACGGCAACCATAAAGTAACTCAGAATTTCAGATGCAGTATCTACGGAAACCCATGATTCTGCCTCAAATGGATTTATTCCAAAGGCAAGGCCGGCAAGTGCCGGAACTGCGAATGTAATTACTCCGTATGCAAACCACTTTATCCAGCTGCCCTGAGAAATTGACTTGGGATATTCTCTCTTTTTCCCAAAGAGTTCAAGCCCGTCATATAAGATTGGCACCCATATTCTCGATATGGCAACGACAATTGCAATAATTAAGGAAATCAGAAGAACCATCTGCCCTGTTGAATATTCTGCCGGTCCAAAAAACATGTCTTTTACAAAAAGAACTGTAAAAATTGTAAAGGCAAGCAGGATTCCAATAAACCCTATAAATTTAGCAAGCGAGCCAAGCTGGCGGTTAAGAGGAGTCTCTTCTGTGGTGATTTCGGTTGATTTTTCGGCCACTTTACCAAATTCCGTAGAGTCTCCGACTTCTGTAATTTTATATATGCAGTGTCCTTCCACAACAGTGGTTCCACGCATTATGCGATTTGTTGCATATGTTGCCTCTTCATCAAAAGATTCCGGATTGGTGCTTTTTGAAATCATAGGCTCTCCGGTTAATGTCGATTCATTTACCGATAACGAGACAGCTTCCAGTAATTCTCCGTCTGCGGGAACCTCTTCTCCGGTGTCGAGTACAACTATATCGCCAACTACAATGTCGCATTTTGGCAACTCTATTATGTTCCCGTCCCTAATAATTTTTACCGGTGTTTCGTCGTTCACCTGGTTTAGAATGTCAAATTTCTTACTGGCATCCATTTCAAACCAGAATCCCACTCCCGTTGCCAGAAATATGGCAAAGAAAATACCTATGGTTTCTACAAATTCGTTATGAATGAATGATATCCCCAAAGAAAGAAATGCTGCTATGAGCAAAATGCGTATAATAGGATCCCTGAATTTTTCAAGGAAGAGCTTCCATAGCGGCTCTCTTTCGGGAGGAGTAAGGATGTTCCTGCCATACTTTGCTCTGCTTTCCTCCGCCTGGGCCGAGGTTAAGCCTGTGTAATCAATCTTGTTATTCACCTGTTGAATTTATTTGTTTTTTAAGAATTTTTCGGTTGTTCCCGCTCAACTGCCCGCAGGCAGCAAGTATATCTTCGCCCCTTGATGAGCGGATAGTTGCAATTAGACCGGCTTTGTTGAGCCTGTTCTGGAATATTTCCATCATTCCCATTTGTGACGATTTTAAAGGAAAATCCGGGATTTCGTGAAAACGGATAAGGTTAACCCGGCACTCAATCCCTCTTAATAATCTGATGAGACCGTCTGCATGTCTTTTATCGTCGTTCCATCCGTTGAACATAATGTATTCAAAACTCACTCTCCGCTGTCCGGAAAAATCATAATTTCTTATGAGATCCACAGTTTCAGATATTGGATATGCCTTTTGCATAGGCATAAGCTGAATCCTCTCTTCTTCAAATGGATTATGCAAAGAAATGGCCAGGTGGCATTTTGAATTATCCAGAAAATCTTTAAGAGCTGGATAGACGCCTATTGTAGAAAGAGTAATTCTTTTAGGGCTCCATCCAAATCCCCAATCGGCAGTTAATATTTCAATGCTTTTGAATACCTCAGCGGCATTGTCGAGAGGCTCGCCCATTCCCATGAATACAACATTTGTAAGATTTTCGCTCTCTTCAACATTTATAAACTGCGATATAATCTCCCCGGCAGTGAGATTACCATTAAAACCAAGCCTTCCTGTCATACAGAAGTGGCATCCCATTTTACATCCGGTCTGAGATGACACGCATAAAGTTGCTCTCTCCTCTTCCGGAATCATTACGCTCTCAATGGTACTTCCCTTCAATGTAGGAAAAAGATATTTTTTTGTTCCGTCGGTTGAAATAAAACTCTCAACCGGGCTAAATCCTCCAACTTCATATTCTTCCGCAAGCGCCTGTCTCGAACTCTTCGAGAGATTTGACATTTGCTCAATCTCTTTTACCCTCTTTTTATATAGCCATTCGGCCAGCTGTTTTGCAGTATATGCAGGCAGCGCAAGGGTTTCCACAATTTGTGAGAGCTCGCTGATGCTCTTTCCAATCAACCATTTTTTCATTTGGCAAAGTTAGGGAAATTTGAAAAGGATTTGTTACTTTTGTGTGAATTTAAAACATAAACATTATGGCGAAAGAGAGTGCAGAATT
>Ga0316605_10002125_pt1 | contig 11305 bp, 11 predicted proteins | sample OWC_soil_day20_n_FD_207666 | JGI IMG/M metagenome (GOLD analysis project Ga0316605, IMG submission 207666) | Wetland soil microbial communities from Old Woman Creek delta, Ohio, United States - OWC_soil_day20_noCT | ecosystem: Environmental > Terrestrial > Soil > Wetlands | place: USA: Ohio... | reverse complement strand
GTGGCATGGGAAGGCTCGAGGGCACCGCCGTCGCCGTCGTCGGCTTCAGCGTCGTGATCGGGTGAGTCCGCCGACCGTCAGAACCGGGTCGTCTTCGACAGCGTGCCGTGCGCGTCCCAGGTCTGCCACGTGCCGACCTGTCGACCCTGTGTGAACTGGCCGGTGCGCATCAGCGTGCCGTCGCGCCGGAACCATCGCCACCGCCCGTGGAGCTGCCCATCCTTCATCCGCCCGGCGGCCTTGAGCTGGCCGTCGTCGAAGTAGTCGAACCGAGGTCCGTCGGTGACCGCGGCGAGCTCCGCCAGGCGGAGCTTCACGAGGCGACGGAGGAGAGCGACCGGCAGCGGCTTGTCGATCGGGAACCGCAGCCCGCCCTTGGACACGGGATAGCGTGCGACCGCGCGGCCAGCCGCTCCGAGCACCGAGCCGCTCATCGGAAAGTAGCTGCAGTGCGCCGCGAACCCCGCGTATGCCGCCACCCCTTTGCCGTTCAGCGTCAACGTCGGCATGCCGTACTTCAGGCACTCGCTCGCGTGGGGCAGGATCCGTCGCAGCCGCTCACGCACGACGACGAGCGTGTCGCGTTGCGGCCGCCCGAGCCCTGCCAGGTACGCATCGACCAGCTTCGTCCCGGTGGAGGTCTTCGGCTTCACGCCGTCATCTTGCCAGGTCTCGGCCCGGTCGTGGTCTCGACCAATATATGTGTGGTGGTGTATATATCCCGAAGTGCAAGTGGACTTCTTCCAGGTTCTCGCCGACCCGACCCGGCGTCGCATCGTCGAGGCGCTGCGCGACGGCGAGCACCAGGTCGGCGCCCTCGTCGAGGTCACCGGAGCCCATCAGTCCGGGGTCTCTCGGCATCTCCGGGTCCTGTACGAGACGGGGTTCGTCTCGATGCGGCCGGATGGGCAACGCCGCCTCTACGGCTTGAGACCGGAGCCCTTCAGGGAGCTCGAGAAGTGGCTGACCCAGTACCGAGTGCTGTGGGACGCGCGTCTCGATCGCTTTGGAGCCGCGCTCGAGAAGAAGCAACGGCAGGCTGGTCGATCCAAGCAGAGGAGCAAACGCACATGAGCCACGACAGCAAGGCACGCGGAGGGGCGAAGATCGTCATCGAGCGCACCTACCGAGCGCGGATCGAGGACGTCTGGGACCTCTGGGTCACGAAAGACGGCTTCGAGTCCTGGTGGGGGCCGCAAGGGTTTCGCGCCGAGGTTCAGGCGATCGACGCGCGCGTAGGTGGAACGCTGCGATACGAGATGATCGCCCACTCTCCCGAAATGATCGCGGCGATGAAGCAGATGGGCCAGCCGACGTCCCATGCCACGCGCTCGCGCTTCACGGAGGTGAAGCTCCACGAGCGGTTGGTGCTCACCAACGTCATCGACTTCCTCCCAGGTGTCGAGCCCTACGAGAGCGACATCGCGGTGGAGTTCTCCACCATGGGGGACACCGTCCGCATGGTGGTCACGCTGGACCAGATGCACAGTGACGAGCTCACCAGGATGCAGGAGGAAGGCTTCACGAGCCAGCTCACCAAGCTCGACCAGCGGTTCGCGTAGTCCGCCTCGGTGATCGGCCGGCGCGATCCCCGACGCGACCGCGCTGCCGACAGCGAGGACCGCGAGGCCGAGAGAATCCGGGATAGCGGTCCGAGGAGTCACGCCTTCGAGACCTGCGGCCCGATCATTTGAACAGCTGGCTCACCGCCGCAAGCTCGCCCGCATAGTCAGGACGCACCTCGAGAAGCGCGGCCAACGCCGCGTCGAGATCGCCCACCGCCTCGACGAGTCCACCGACATCGAGGAATTCGACGAATCCCCGCAGCGTCGGGACTTCGCCTCGGCGCCCCCACGCGACGGCCATCGGCCATCCGCACGACGATGTTCGTTGCTCGCAGCGCTGCAACACGAAGCCGCCCATCGCGAGCCTCGTCTGGACAAACGCCTCGCGATCGATCAACGGAACCGGCACGAGCTCGGCGATCTCGAACGTCACCCCGTCCGGAGGCGGGGGCAACTGGACCCGCACTAGTCGACCCACGCAAAAGCGAGGGCGGGACTGATCTCGCGCGCTGGAGCGGGGATCGGACGGATCGAAGCGATGCAGGTCTCGAAGCGTAGGTCGTGTTCGCGTGACGCCGCGTCGAGCCGGAGCGGGTAGATGTAGCGATCGTCCTCGAGCACGACGAGTCGGGTCCGTAGCTCGCCGTCGATCATCAGCAGGTGTGCGGAGAGCTGGTAGTTCGACGCGGTCTCGATCGAGCTCGGCAGCGTCGACGTCGCGGCGAACTGCGCGACGAACGCCTCCGCCGAGATCACGCGTTTGGGCAGGGCTGGCCAGACCACGATCATCGCGCGGTCGTTCGGGTAGTCCGGCGGAAACCACTCGGCCATGAACGAACGCCTGCGCGCCTGCCAACCTGTCGGGGCCATGTACTCGAACCATCGCCGGCGGACCCCGAGGAAGTGACAGTCGCCCAGGGTCAGCGCGCGGACGGATGAGGAGAACCGGCTGAAGTCCTCCACGTGAAGGCAGTATCCGGCGATCAGCGCATACGCGTCGTCGAGGAACACGATCCCGAGCGAGCGCTGTGCGCTGACGCCATCGACCAGCCCGTCGATGGTGATCGTCGCCGCATGCTCACCTTCGACCGTGACCAGGCGCTCCCACGGTCCAGCCCGTTCGACGCGGAAGGCGGTCTCGCGAGTCAGCTGGTCCTCCAGGATCGCCGACGCGTTGCGCAGCGGTGCGACGCGTTCGTCGTAGCGGATCCCGCCGCGGGTGATGCCCTCGGGGGGAACAAGCACGATCCGGTTGCCGGTCGCGTGCCGGGTCCAACCAGCCGGTTGCCCGATCAATCCGTCAGCCAGTTTGCGAAGTCGACGGCCGCGCCCATGCCCTTACCGACCTGCGTCGACACGCCGCCCGTCATGGCCGCGAGCGTCTTGCTGGGAACGCCTCCGAGGAAGTTGTCCGCTCCATTGAGTGCGCTTCCCACCGCCAAGGGGACCCCCGCGAGCGACGTCAAGCCCGCCGTGGTGTAGCCGAGTGCAGTCCCAAGCCTTCCGCCGAGACGGCTTCGAGTCGAGCCTTTCTCGCCTCCGATGAAATTTGTCACACCTTCCTCGGCGTCCACGGCGAGGTCGGAGCCCCAGTCCGAGATCGACCGGTTCTTCCCCTTGTCGTCGCGGAGCCAGTCGAGGTTCTTCATGTTCGCATCCCCATACGAACCCAATCCATAGCCACCGAGCCCAGCACCGACCACAGCGGCACCGGTCGAGAGCGCCGTGCCAACGCCAGCTGCCGTCCCTGCACCCGCGCCGCCGGCCGCCGTCCCGAACCACGTGCTCGCGGCGCCCGCGCCACCTGCCATGCCGCCGCCTCCCATTCCTGCGCCGCCGAGCGACGTCATTCCGTAGAGCAGGTTCTGCGCGCCGGCGGCGAGGCCCGTTCCCGTCGCAGCGCTGACGCCGAAGCCGTTCGCGAGGCCTCCGATCGTCCCGATCAAGCCGGTGCCGGCATTGCCTCCACCCACCGCACGATCGCCGGTCGACTTGGTCGGATCGAGCATGTCCATCGCGCCGGTGACCATGCCGAACGCACTCCCCATCGTTCCGAGGATCCCGAGGGCATTCCAGCCACCGCCGTTCGGTGCGCCATGGATCATCGAGTTGTAGTTGGGGTCGGGCGAGGCCACGCCGCCGAGCATCTCGAGCGCCTCCGCGTCCATCACCGGACGGCCGTCGGGCAACAGCTCGGGATGACCGAGGCCTCCTCGCCAGAACCCTTCCAGCCCCTGTCCGATTTGTCCCGCGATGCCGAGTGCGTTGCCGGTCTCGTCCTTTAGATCGCCCACGCCCGATCATACGCGATACGCGAGCAACCCTTCCCCGTCGTTTGCGCCCGCGCAGCACGTGGACGAAAGCTACACAGGGCCTCGCATCTCGTCGAGATCGCTATCGTTTCCCTTCTGGGGGAGCCGGATTACGGAGGAGCAGGTGGACAGATCACCGCAGGCACCTCGGCGCCTCACAAGGCCGTGATGCCCGGCAGCCGGCCCGTCGCATCTCTAGAACACCAGCGGCAGGATGTTGTCGACCAGATCAGCCGCACCAGCCGCCAGCCGCCGGTGGTTGGTGCGAGCCCGCTACTTCGCGCTGCCGGCGCCGGGAGCTGCGCCGGGCGCGCCACACTTGCCGGCCATCTGATCGTACTTGGCGCAGATGTTCATCTTGAACAGGTCGGTCGTCGAGGTGTCGCCCAGCTGGACCGCCCCAAGCCCACCTCTCTTGTCAGAGCACGACGGGAACGTTCGGCCGTTGCTCTGGATTAGACGCGACTCGCGAGCTCGAGCTGATGCGCCCACCTGAGCAGCTTCGCGAGCAGAAACTCGAGTGTCTGCTCGTCGATTTCATAGAGCTGGCGGTAGATCAGTTGCCGTTCGCGGTTATCGAGAACGGCGCCAACTCCCGCTCGGCGTCCCAGGACCCACGGGGCGAGCTCCAGGTCCATCGGCGGTACGGCGTCCTCGAGCGAGTGCGCGTCGTACCACTCAATCAGCTCGTGCGTTGAAATGTGCGGGTCAACTATCGCGACGTCGCACTCGATGGAGACCGTCACAACCAGCTTCTGTAGGTCGTAGTCGGCGTCGCTCTGGACGCGAACGGCGCGACCGTCGATTCGCCCCTCGATACGATCGCCTTGGAAGTAGCCGCGATGCGGTCCCGGATGAAACGCAAGGCCAAGGCGCTCGGCGATGGATCGCCAGCATCTGCGTTTGTGCTCGACGCTGGCTGCGTCCCCGTTGCGATGGCGGAGTGCCGTAAGCCATCCTGCGACAGCATCGAGGATGTTCATCGGGGCGTTGTAGTCACCTCGCGTACGATGTCAAGCGCGGCGGGCGACGGGGGGAATCACGCTCGATGATAACAACGGCATCTGGCTACCCGCCGACGCGGCGTCGATGCGAGCGTTCTTGCCTGACGGCAAGAGGCCTTGGTGGGAGATTCCGAAGCCGCCAAGGTCAGCGTCGAGCTGGCGGACACATTCGCTGGGCAAGCGATTGATCACGATCGCCAGACCGTTCTGACCGGGGCTTGCATGACCGATTCACCGGCGCGACGATCGCAGGATGCTCAGCAGTATCTTCATCGCCGCATCCGCGGACGTCGGGGCGGATACGAACCCGCAGGACCATCCGAACGCCGACATCAAGCCGGTAGATACACTGCGGCTCGAAGCACTCGCGAAGCTCGTAAAGGCGAGCGCGGGCAGGCTCGATCCGATTGACACGAGCGGAGAGCAGTTCGTGATCCCCGTCGGCGACGAGCTCGCTGCCAAGCTGGCGACGCTGGATAGGACGACGATCGGGACGTTGGCCGCGTCGTGGGCGGAGATGGAGGCGTGGGGGGACGAGCCGCCGTCGGCGGCGGATGCCGTGGCACTTCTAACGCAGATGTGCGCGCTCGCCGCGCAGGCCAAGTGCGAGACGAAGCGCGTGTACCTCTGGCTCTCGCTCTGAGCGGAGGTGGTTTCCATGCCTGATCAGCGACAACAACTTTTTCAGAAAGGCCTCGCATCGCTGCGAGACCTTTCCGTTCCTGGTGGAGCCCAGGGGGATCGACCCCTGGCCTAGAGTGCGATCATGGCGGCGCCCAACGATCACGCGAACGTGCGGCGCCGTTTGTTCCCCAACCTGGATTCTCCGACGAGGAATCCGGGGAACGTTGTCGACCGAGGGCGTTGCGGGTCCAGGGAGCTCAACGCCTTAGCTGCTCCAGCGTTCAGTCACAGGCATCCGAGGTTCTTGAGTTTCGAAAAGCCCGTCCCCTGCGCGGAGGGGACGACGATCTCCGTCCGCCCGTCCCCATCGAAATCGCCGACCACGAGCTTGCCGTTTCCGCTCTCGTAGACCCTTGCTGGTTGGAACGTTCCATTTCCCTTGCCCCGGAGCACAACGGTACCGACGCCCACAGCAACGAGATCGAGGAATGTATCTCCGTCGACATCGATCGCGCGGACGTCTGCAGTTAGCACTCCGCCTGGGATCAGCACGTAGGGATCGAAGGTGCCATCGCCGCGCCCGAGTCGGAGTGTCAGGCTCGTCGTGATCGTGGCAATCGCCAGGTCAGCGTTTCCATCGCCGTTGAAGTCTCCCGTCGCGAACGAGGCAGCGAGACCCGAGCTCGAGAAGGAAGTCCCCGGAGAGAAGCTGCCGCTTCCATTGTTCAGAAACACCGAATGCATCGTCGAGCGACTCGAAACGACCAGGTCGCGATCTCCATCGTTGTCCAGATCGACTGACACCAGCACCTCGGGGTTCATACCCGTGGCATAGGTCGTGGCCGCATCAAACGTCCCATCACCATTCCCAAAGGCGACTCCCAGCGTGTGGTTGCCGTAGCTGGCGAGGGCGAGGTCGAGCACGCCGTCACCGTTGAGCTCGGCGGCAATCAATCGGCCATTCAATCCAACTCCCGATGTGACAGGTGGTTGCAGGGTGCCGTTCCCATTCCCTTGGAGCCAATGAGCGTTGGTTCCGGAGAACCTAAGCACGTCAAGCTTCGCATCTCCGTTGAAGTCCGCGGCGAGCGTCTCATCTGCCGGCGCGTAGACCGTCGGACCGGCAGTCAGCGCACCGTTCGCGGCTGCGAGCTGAATCCCGACCTGTTCGGTATTCGGGGTGGTGGCAACAAAATCGAGTGTGCCACTGCCATCGAAATCCCCTGCCACCGTCTCGAAGCGCACAGTGCGACCTTCAAGAGTCGGTGAAGCAAACGTTCCGGCTGGAGCACCGAGGATGACGCTCAGCTGGAAACGAGGGTTGATCGCGCCCTCGCCGATCACGACGTCGCTACGGGTATCACCGTTGAAGTCCGCGACGACCATGGCGCCGCCCGGCAGGTCATTGAGCCCGTAGTCGAGGTTTGGGTCGAAGGTGCCGTTGCCGTTTCCGTGCATGACTCGCAAGAGCATGAATGATGAATCCGCGCCGACCGCAAGCACGTCTTGATTGCCGTCGCCATCGAGATCAGAGGCAAGCACTGCGAAGGCGTTCAAGCCGCCTCCGATCTGTGTTCTCGTGCCGAAAGTGCCATCGCCGTTCCCGCGCAGAAGCGTGACTGCGCTGCTGTCCGCGACGACCACATCGCGGTGCGTGTCGCCGTCGAAGTCGACCGCCGCGAGCGTCCCTCGCGACGGGATGGACATCGTGTGGATGGGGTTCTGGAACGTTCCGTTCGCGTTGCCTAGCAGCACTGACAGCACGGAGTTCGAGCCTCCGGTGACCACGTCGGCGCGGCCATCTCCGTTCATGTCGGCCACGGTCAGCGTCGTGCTACTGAGCGACTGCGGCTGCGCGTTCAGTGGATAGGTGCCAAGGTGCTGAAACGTGCCGTCGCCAAGGCCTCGCTGAGCTACGATCTCCCACTGCGTACGAACGACGAGATCCAGCCTACCGTCGGCGTCGACATCAACCACGGCGCTCGAGCGTGGGGAATTGGCGATGCTGATGACCTGCCCAGCGACGGCGGTGCCGTCTCCGGCACCGAGAAACACTCGCACCATTCCGGCGGCATCCGTCGTCACCAGATCCGTTCGGCTGTCACCATTCAGGTCGCCGCCGGTGATGGCTCGCACGTCGGTGCCCGCGGGATACCGGACCGGGTTGCGCAGCGCACCGTTACCGGCGCCCAGCTGCAGCGACATCATCGTGGAGTCTACGAGCGCAACGTCCTGGCGCCCATCGCCATCGAGGTCTGGCGCGAACAGCGAATGGATCGCAGTGCCGTGCACTGCCACGGGAATGCCGGGCAACATCGGCACGCACGCAGGCTCCACGAACGCTACGCTGGTCGTCGCGATGTATACGCCGGCGTGGGCTGTCACCATCTTGGTTCCTGCGGTCGTCGATGCAATCTGCACGGTCCATCGACCGGCGCTGTCGGTGATACCTGCGCTGGGGATCACGTGATTGTCTGATCCGCTCACCTGAAGCGTCATCGGTTCGCCGACGATGGGATCGCCGCCGCCGGTCATCAACATTGTCGTCACCGTGGCGGAGGCGATACCGTCTGCCTCGACCGACCCAGGTTGCACGGCGATGGTGAATTGGGTCGCCAGAGCCACGTCGAACGGCTGACTGGTGACGGCTAGTGCGGTCACGTCTGACGTGGCCACAAGTATGTAGTCTTGCCCGACGGAAGCGATCGTCACATCAGCGAACGTCGCGATCCCATCGATCAGCGCAACGTCGGACGTCCCCGAGAGAGTCGCGCCGTTCGTGTTGCTCTGGAGCGCGAGGTGCACGGTACCCGTGGCATTGGTAACGAGATTGCCATCCGTATCGATCAGGCCGACGGAGACCGATGGCGTGAACATCAGACTCGCCTCGGAAGGGCCTGGCTGCTGCACGAACATCAGCGCGAGAACCGGATCCGGATCGGGATCGTTCGTCCCGTCATCTCCGCAAGAGACGAGGACCGTCAACAACGTCGCCATCGCAACCGCGCACTTCATCATTGGCTCCTATCACCCATGGTCCGAACCCCGGTCTCTCTTATTGCAGCAGGTAGACCGCGCCGCTTTCGGCGCCGGTCTCGTCGTTGGCATTGCCGCCGACACCAGGGATCCCGCCATCCTCCGAGTCCGCGCCGATCGCGAACACGCCGCCGTTTCCCGATACCGCGACGCCCCCCGTCGAGCCGAAGGCGTCATCAGCCCCGGTGTTGATCGCTTTGACGTACGCCAGCTGGCTCCATGTGGCGCTCGTGCGTTCGAAAACATACGCGGCGCCACTATCGACTTGCGCTTCACTCTGCTGATCGCCGTTGATACCGACCGCGCCGCTATCCTCGTAGAGAGCGCCGACGATAAGACGGTCGCCGCTGCTCGATAGCGCAACGCACTCACCAAAGCGGTCTTGCGTTTCGGCGTTCGAGGCCTTGATGTACGTCTGCTGCGCCCACGCCCCGGCCACCTGATGGAAGACGTAGACCGCGCCGCTGTTCCCCGCGGCCTGGCTCGCCTGGTCTCCGCCAATGCCGAGCGCTGCGCTGCTTTCGTTCCGAGCCGCGACGGCGAGGGTGAATCCGTCCGACGACAAAGACAGAGCGTTTCCGAAATGGCTCGAAGCCCGCGTGTTCGAGGCCTTGATGTACGCGGTTTGTGCCCAGCTATTTGCACTACGAACGAAGACATAGACGGCGCCACTCGCGAATGCACTGGTGTCGGCCTGATCGCCGCCAATTCCGGTTGCTGAGCTGTCCTCCTGGTAAGCAGCCACCGCGACGACGTTCCCATCCGCCGAGATCGACGCCGCATTTCCGAAGAACGATCCAGCACTCGCGTTGGAGGCCTTCAAGTACGCCTGCTGTGACCACGTGGATCCGCTCCGCACGAAGACGTATGCGGCCCCGGCTTCCGTTGCAGAATCGTCCTGGAGATCGCCGTTGATCGTCGTCGCAGCGCTGTCCTCGAAGTAGGCGCCCACGACCATCGTTTGTCCGTTCGCAGAGAGCGCCAGACTCTTGCCGAAGAGATCCATAGGGTCTGCATTCGGAGCCTTGATGAACGCTTGCTCGCTCCACGTGTCCCCCGTGCGACCAAACACGTAGACCGCGCCACTATTGCCTGCCGAGCTGTCCTCGAAAATCGCGGCGACAGCGAGAGTGTTGCCGTCAGCAGACAGCGAGACGCTCTCCCCAAAATGGTCATTGGGACGGGTGTTCAGCCCTTTGATGTACGCCTGCTGTGTCCAGGTCGAACCACCGCGTGCGAACACGTAGACCGCACCGGTGAACAGCGCGCTGGTGTCAGACTGGTCACCATTGATGCCCGTTGCGGCGCTGGGCTCTCGCGACGCTCCAACCGCGAGCGTGGTGCCGTCAAGCGAGAGCGCTACGATGCCGAAGTGTCCCGAGCCCGGTCTCGCGTTCGAGGCCTTCACGTAGGTCTGGGTCATCGGCACGCCGAGCACAGCAGCGTCGCCGCTGTCGGAGCCATCCGGTTGCGCACCGTCCGTTGCGGCATCGCCGAGCGCTGCATCGTCGCCCGTGGTCATTGCGCCGGGCCCGCCGCAGCCGATCGCGATGAGAACAACGACCAACGACGTCTTCCCTCTCGACATCCCCCCGGATAGCGCGCCGTGCCGTGCAGTGTCCACCACCAAGGTGTTGGACCCATGTCACGGACCAGAATCGAGATCGCAGGGTGGAGCAAAACGCGTCAGGGTGTGACCGCGTCGGAGACCCGCGAGGCGTGGGCCGACAACAACGAATGGGAGTTCCTCAGCGCGAACGACCTGCTCAAGTTGCTCGCGATCGCTGTCGTCGTGGGGATCGTGGGCCTGGTGGTGCTCGTCATCGTCTTGAAGAAGACGGCGAAGTTTGTTGTCGATGTTCGGCGCGAGATCAAGGACAAGCCCGAGTTCCCCGATGCTCGCGTGCATCAGGACTGCACAAGCGCGAGCACGGGTACGTCTCGGATGAGATCGCGCCTGCGAGGCCTGATCAGATCCGGACCTTCAGGATCTTCGAAAGCCTCACGTTCAGCACCTCGACTAATTCGGGATCATCTCGTTGGTACTCATCCGGGATGTCGAGCACGACGATCGACGAAGCAGGGTGGAAGTCCGGGAAACGAGAGCGCAGGATCTCCTTGTGTTTGCGCTCCATCACAAGGATGTGGTCCGCCCATTCCAGGAGGCGAGATCCCACGCGAACGCGCGCACTGTCACTGGTGCCGGCAGAACGAGCCTCGTACTCAGCGTGATCTCGGAACAAATCCTCGGCGGTGGGACTACGCCATTGATTGCGGCTACAGATGAAGAGGAGCTTGGTGCGCATGGGTGGCGGCGGGGCGGTCCGCGCGTCGCGGGAGTTCGCTCTGATTGACCTCAACCTCGCTGGCCCACCTCTAGAATACCGTTCCCCAGCCTACGCGATACGAGCCCACCGAAAACAAAAAGGCCTCGCATCGCTGCGAGACCTTTCCGTTTCCTGGTGGAGCCTAGGGGGAGATATCGAACGACTGGCGAGACCTCTAGAGTGCGATGATGGCGGCGCCCAACAATCACGCGAGTTTGCAGCGCCGCGTGCTCCCCAACCTGAAATCTCCGTCGAGGAATCTGGGGAACGGTGGCGAGTGCTCTGAGGTGCGATGCAATGCCGCGCCAACAGCGACGCGTGCCGCCTCAGCGCGCGACCGTCTGCTTGTAGACGAACGTGATGGCAGTGCAGACCGGGACGGGCTTTCCGTCGAGGTTGTAGGGCCGGTACTTCCACTGCCTCATGCCGCGTATGAG
>Ga0316605_10002120_pt1 | contig 11313 bp, 9 predicted proteins | sample OWC_soil_day20_n_FD_207666 | JGI IMG/M metagenome (GOLD analysis project Ga0316605, IMG submission 207666) | Wetland soil microbial communities from Old Woman Creek delta, Ohio, United States - OWC_soil_day20_noCT | ecosystem: Environmental > Terrestrial > Soil > Wetlands | place: USA: Ohio... | reverse complement strand
CTAATTTTGCCATACTTTATATTGTTATATTAATCTTTATTTTGTATATTTATTCAAGATAAAAGAATCTATAAATTTGCACAAAAACCTTGCCGTAAAATTAAGCAAAAAATGGGAAAACCTCACGAGGTATTAAACAAATACTGGGGATATGATTCTTTCCGGCCTATGCAGGAGGAGATTATCACTTCCGTTCTTGAGGGAAAAGATACACTGGCACTCTTGCCTACGGGCGGAGGGAAATCCCTCACATTTCAGATTCCTTCGATGATGACTGATGGCATTACATTAGTTGTTACGCCTCTCATTGCACTGATGAAAGACCAGGTTGAAAATCTAAAATCAAGAGGCATACAGGCACTGGCCGTATATTCGGGAATGAGCAGCGATGAAATTGATATCACTATTGAAAACGCCATTAATGGGGATTATAAGTTTCTTTATCTGTCTCCCGAAAGACTTCAAAGCGATATATTCAAGAGCAGGGTGGGCAGAATGAATATTAATTTTCTGGTAGTTGATGAAGCTCATTGCATTTCTCAGTGGGGGCATGACTTTCGTCCTGATTATCTTAAAATAAAGGAAATCAGATATCTTGCCGGTATTAAAACAACTATCGCTTTAACTGCTACTGCAACAGACAAAGTGGTATACGAGATTGTAAAGGAGCTTGAACTCGATAATCCCAATATTATTAAATCCAGTTTTAAAAGGGATAATCTATCATATGTCGTAAGGGAAAGTGAAGACAAAAATGGCCAGCTCATTAGGATAGCCAGAGGAATTAACGGATCAGGTATAGTATACGTAAGAGAGCGAAAAAGAGCAGAAGAACTGGCTCAGTTTCTCGAAGCTCAGGGACTTAATGCCCAGGCATATCATGCAGGCATGTCAGCTTCAGTTCGTTCGGCAAAGCAAGATGACTGGAAAAACGGCAATTGCAGGATAATTGTTGCTACAAATGCTTTTGGTATGGGTATCGATAAATCTGATGTGAGGTTTGTATGTCATTTTGACCCACCGGAGTCTGTCGAAGCCTATTTTCAGGAAGCAGGCAGGGCAGGCAGGGATGGAAACAGATCTTTCGCAGTACTGCTTTGGAACAAATCTGATATAGGAAGACTCAGAAAAATTCTGGCAACAACATTTCCATCCCCCGATTATATAAGGGATGTATACCAGAAGTTATTCATTTATTACGGTATCGCTTATGGTGCAGGAAAAGATCAGGTAATGAAGTTTAACCTTATGGATTTTGCCATGAAAAGTAAACTTCATGCACTATCTGCATATTACGCACTTAAATATATTGAGAAAGAGGGCTATTTTGAGATTACCGACGAAATAGATAACCCGTCCAAAGTAAAGTTTATTGTCAATAGGGATGAATTGTATCACATTCAGCTCAAAAACACATCAATGGATGCCTTTATCAAAACACTTCTAAGGCTATATACAGGAATGTTTTCAAATCTGGTCCCAATTGACGAGGAATATATAGCAAGACTTACACGAAACAGCAAGGCTGCAATCACTTCAAGTTTAATCCGTCTTTCAGGGATGGGGATTGCAACTTATATGCCTTCCGTCCGTTCTCCTTTGCTGATTCTCAAAACAGAAAGGCTGGATGATAAAAACCTTTATATTTCACCTGTAAGGTATCAAAAACACAGAGGCAGTTTCGAGGATAAAATAGAATCAATTATAGGTTATTTCAGCAGAAATTTAATTTGCCGTTCACAGTTTTTGCTGAGTTATTTTGGGGAAAAAGATTCGGAAGGATGCGGAGTATGCGACGTTTGCATTGAAAAGAAGCGGGATAGTGCGCGGACAGTATATGACAACAAAATTGAGAAAAGACTCATTGAAATTCTGCTTGACGGGCCTAAAACGCTTTCAGAAATATCTCTTGACATTGAGGACGAAACCAGATCGTATATTGAACTGCTTAGAGAGATGATTGACAGGGGAGGTGTGGAACAAAAAGGCGAGCTGTATCACATTGTTACGAGGTAGATTAGCCTTTGTCAGCGATAAATTCATTAAGTTCCTGATATAGCCTTTGAACAGGCAAACCCATTACGTTGAAAAAGGATCCTTCAATTTTCTCTATTGCCACATAGCCTATCCATTCCTGGGCACCATATGCACCTGCTTTGTCGTAGGGAGCATATTCGTCGATATAATATGTAATCTCCTCGACAGTTAAATTGCGAAAATATACTTTTGTGACACTGGTAAAAGATTTCGTCAACCTGTTGCTTCTTAATGTTACTCCTGTTATTACTTCGTGCATGTTTCCGGATAACATCTTAAGAATATCAATAGCATTATCCCTCCCGGAAGGTTTACCCAGTATAGATCCGTTGCAGAAAACAAGAGTATCTGCAGTTATCAATATTTCAGAATCGTCCAGTTTCCTTAAGAATCCAGCTGATTTTAGCTCAGAAAGATGTAACGGGACCAGATAGGGGTCAGTTTCGGGATGGTAGTCTTCCGATATATTGTCGTTATATTCAATCGAAAAAGGTAAATCAAGACCCTCAAGCAATTGCTTGCGGCGTGGAGATGCCGATGCAAGAATCAGCGCTCTCCCTCTTAGTTTTAAAAGAAGATTTTTCATTTCAGATGTTTAGCCGGAATACGCTTCGGGACTATCGGCCCAGTTTCCCTGTATCTTAAGGGTTTGTTCAATTACATCTCTTGCACATCCTCTTCCTCCGGGATAAATTGATATATAGTCACATATCTCTTTTACTTCAGTAACAGCATCAGCCGGACAAGTGGCTATTCCGCATGCTTTAAGAATTCCAATATCAGGAATGTCATCACCCATAAATAGTACTTCATCGGGCTGCAAATTATGTCGTGTGCAAAAATCGGTAAAATCCGGCATCTTATAGTGGGACCGGAGGTATATATCACTTGTACTCACTCCAATTTGAACAAAACGTTTAACAATGCTTTCGGATGACCCTCCGGTAATTATTGCCACAGGATATTTTTGAGTTACGGCAACTCTTACTGCATAACCATCTTTAGCATTATGGGATCTCAACAAATCCCCGGTTTCGGTCGCTATAACAAGACCATCGGTAAAGACTCCGTCGACATCAAATGCGAATGCTTTTATTTTATGCAGGTTAACTTTAAAGTTTGACATTATTTTTTATTTTTTTGGAAGACTCTCCGATATATTTTGTCATTAACTCATATACCTCTTTGTGCTCTTCCATCTCATTAAGAATTTCAAGATGTTTGTTAATAGTAGAGATGTCTTCTCGTATTGCAGGACCTGTCTGAACATGAGCCGGGTGACCATATAAAAAGGCTTTTCTGACTGTTTCTGTGGCAAGTGGCATCAGGAATATATGATTGGGAGCAGAGATGTCATATGCAAGTCCAAGAATGTAGTTGACAAAGTTGCTTACAAATACAGCAGCTAGGTGCATCCTCAACCTCTCTTCGGAATCACACTCCTTGTATTCAGACCCAAGATAATCACATAATTTCACTAAAATGTCATGAGTTGTTTTGTCGGATGACTCAATAAGAAAAGGCACTAACTTCATGTCAACAGGTTTCGTCTTACTAAGCGTCATCAAAGGGTAAAAGACACCAAAATGCGGAATTTTATTTAATACCGCCAATGGAGTTGCTCCACTTGTATGGCAAACGATGGTTTTCCCGGACTTAACAAATTCAAAAGCAGAGATAGTTTTAAATACCTGTTCAATAGAATCATCGGAAAGAGTAAGAAGAATAATATCAGATTGCGATAGAAGGTTAATATCTTCAGTAGCTTCTGTATTTCCAAGATTATGCAAATTATTTTCAGGCTTGTTTAATATTTTAGCCAGAGTTTGGGATGCATGGTGACTTCTGTTCCATATATACGACACATTGCATCCCGAAGCCTTTAAAGACATTGAAAGCCTGTATGCTGCATTACCCGCCCCTGCAAATGATATATTCAACATAGATACTTATTTATTGCTGCCGCCTGATGCAAATACAGCAAGACTCTCATGCCCTTCGCTATCTACAGACTGAACCGCAAAGAGATAATTGTCTTTACTCAGCGGGAGTTCTATTTTGTTGCCGTTAAATTTAACTTTTCTTTCCCAGTTGGATTTATCGGTCTCACGTATTAAAACATAGTATGCCGATGGTTTTTTACCCTCTTTCGGGCTTTCCCAGCTTATTATGGTGTTATTGGAAAGATTGGTTATGTCTATTTTAACATTCTGAGGTAAAGACGGAGCATATGAGAGATTCAATAAAGAGGAGAGGTTAACTCCACAATTTTTTCTTACATATTCAAAATCTACACCATTTGGCATATCTCCAAGTTCAATCCCATTTTTAACAGTCACCGGCTGATGAGTTCTGTCATAATTTTCATGATATTCGCATATTCTGACGGCTGTAAATCCCTCTTTGCAGAAAGGAGTGTGATCGCCTCCTCTGCCAAACCTGTCATTCCGGTAAATCAACTTAACTTCCATATTATCAACATATCTCTCACCTGTTTCTTTTATATATCTGGCAAGTTGACGCGATTTACTGTCGTTTTCAGAAGAGTTGAAAACTCTGGATTTTTTCATGTCATCACTCTCGAAATATGGAATGTTTTCAGAAAAGATCCGAAGTTTAGTATTATTTGAAACATCCGTTGAGCTTGAACGGGAATTTCCTATCATGTCATTGTTTAAAACGCCAATAATATTCCAGTTCTCTTTTTTTGCTAAAGATGCCATACAGGCAGCCCCAAGAAGCCCGTGTTCCTCACCGCTGAGAAACATCAGCTTTATCGTAACCGGAGTATCCATTCCGGAAAGGATTTTTGCAATCTCCATCAAGGCAGCAACTCCACTGCCATTATCATTTGCTCCTGGAGCAAAAGCCGTAGAATCACTGTTATTTTCTGCGCGACTGTCGTAGTGAGCGAGTAAAACAATTATCCTGTTATCTTCCTTATTACTGCCCTTAAACGTTGTAATAACATTCGTCAGAGTTATCTCTCTTCCAAGTCTTGTATCTTTTCCGCCAGCTCTGTACTCAACTTTCTCAATAATTGCTCTTTCGCCAGCCTGTTTGATATAACCATTAAGTTTATTTGAAAGATATTGTGTCGCGGCCCCGATTCCTTTAGCAGGGTCATTCTTTGTGCTTAAATTATGTCTTGTGTGAATAGCGACAAGCTCATTTACTGTGGCTTTTATATTAGAAGCCGAAATTTGCGAAACAGCTTTCTCAATTACAGAATCTCTTACTGTAATTTGCTGAGCAGTTGTTACTCCGGAGAACAATACTATTGAAATAACAAATATTGCAAGTGTTTTCATTATTAATACAGTTCAAAAAACCGGCTAATCTCTTTTTTGTGCTTTCCCTGAATAAGAATTACATGATTTCCAAGATGTGAGTTAAGGAATTCATCCATATCATCGCTGGATTTAAACCTGAATTTAACTTGGGTACGGCATCGTTCAACAACATCTGTGTTTTGGATTATTTCACCATGTATTGCAATATACTTATCAAGGTTTACTCCGCCACATTTAAAAATTGTGTACTTTCCAAGAGTCAGTTTTGCAGAGATTCCTATACCTGACTGCGATTCATAATGAGAAGGAAGGGCAAAACTTTCCGACATTGAAAGGGGAGCTGTGCAATGAGAAAAGTCAACTGTATTGTCGCTTCGGTCTATCGAAGAAGGATTCGCCATAAAAGATGTTTTGTTTAAAAGAGCCCTTGCAATTATCATTGACCAAAGCGTTGGCACGTCACCCTCACATCCGGATACCAGCCCCCGGTCATTAAATATTGAAAGAGCCAGACAAGCCGTTGTCTTGCAGGTATTAATTATATCAAAACATTTTATGGACAGAGCATTAAGCTCGTTTTTCTGAATTAAATCTTTAAGTGAATTGTATAATTTTACAGCTTCAAAAAGATCATTTTCATTCCTGCTTTTCTCAATATGTGAAGTCAGATTATTTAAAAGCATTGTAGACTCGGTGGAGTTCATTGCATACTTTCCCTGATATTTACTAAATGCATTGAAGTTTTCTTCAAGAAGTGAGATGGGAATGTCAATGAATTTCGCACCAAACCTCTGAGTGATCATCTCTTTGTTAACATCTGAAGATATGAGCCATGGCGAAGGGTCGCCAAACAAGCCAATCCTTGTATTGGAAATCTCCTTGAATGCTCTTTGGATATTATAAAGCAAAGCGATTTCATCATGAAGTTCCTCAAGAAATTTTTTGCTTGGAGAAATAGGGAAGTTGATATGCCTGTGCTTTATTCCATTATTGTTCATCCAACTTGATATTTCAAGTGAAGCTGCCAAAGAGTTATGAAATGAGTCACTTAAGATGACCAAAGGACGGGTGAATTTTTGCCAGTCATTAAGAAATGTCTGTTCTGTACCTCCGGTTGCAATAAATGCAATAGCAAGTTCTTCTTGTCCTTTAATTGGTTCGTATTCCTGAGAGCTAACTACTTTTAGCGCATATCTGGATTTAAATTCGGAATATATATTTTCTCGGGATGCCGCTACGGTCAGACCATCGTGAATCGATGATGCAAAAACAACAAGTGTTAGATTAAGTTCCATAAATAAGGATTAATTTCGCAAATATAGTAAAAATGTAAAACTATTTTTTTTCAAAATCGTTATTACTTAATATTGGATAATTTATGAACAGAGATAATAATGAAGCAGCCCCTCGAAACTCTTCGGTAAGAAACATTATAACAGCGTTTGCCCTTAATCTTTCTTTTGCAGTAATAGAGCTGATTGGCGGATTACTTACAAATTCAGTAGCAATTTTATCTGATGCCCTTCATGATTTCGGAGACTCACTTTCCCTGGGGGTCGCCTATTATCTTCAAAAGAAATCAGAAAAGAAAGGGGATAAGTTTTATTCGTACGGATATAAAAGATTTTCCCTTCTTGGCTCGGTATTTATTTCGGTTGTATTGCTGGTTAGTTCCGTTTTCATTATGGAAGAGAGTGTAAAGAGAATAATTTCACCTCAGGAGACAAATGCTCAGGGAATGTTTATACTTGCTATTTTGGGGATAATAGTGAACGGGGCTGCGGTCCTGAGGATGAAAAAAGGGAGGTCTCATAATGAACGGGCAGTTACTCTTCACATGATGGAAGATTTACTTGGTTGGCTTGCTGTTTTAGCGGCAAGCATTATAATGATTTTCATAGATATTCCCGTAATTGACCCTATTCTCTCTGTCGCAATAACGGTTTGGGTCTTGTATAATGTTTACAGGAATCTAAAAGAAACATTCCGGATAATGTTGCAGGAAGTTCCAAAAGATGTCGATCTAAATATAATTGAGAATGAATTACTGAAAATAGATGGCGTAAAATCTATCCATGATTTGCATATATGGACCATGGACGGAGAAAAACACATTATGACTGTTCATATTGTTACCGGTTTGACCTTAGACAGTGACAATGTCAAAAGGCTAAAGTATGAAGCCCGTAAACTGATACATAATCTTAACATAAGCCATATAACAATTGAAATTGAAGGCGAGAATGAATCCGGAGACTGTTTGTATAACGGGACTTGTTAATAAAAAGGCCGGCAAAATCTTTTGCCGGCCCACTTAAGCAAATTGATATTAAACTATGCTTCACCTACATTCTCTCCCTTTATTGAAAGGAAAGGGTTAAGCTGGCATGCTGAGAAATCTTTAATATAAGAATACCTCTCATCATTCCATGATTTTGACTTTCCGATAAAAATTTCGGCAGACATTGCATAACTGTCGTCGGACTGTGCATCTGAAAGAAGCAGATACGACATAATAATGTGTGCAGCCATTTCAACAAGCCTTCTAGCGTGAAAATCAATAAATTCATTATCTCCTTCAATAACTTTTTCGACAGCTTTCTGATACTGTTCTCCCATTTCTGAAAGAATCTTTTTCAATTGTTCGTATTCTGGCTTTACCTCGATTTTTTCATATTCTCTAATTTGAGCAAGGTAAGAGCCATTTGTTACATATCTTTGTGCCGCTACAACCTGAAGTTGAGATGTTCCTTCATAAATAGTTGTAATTCTTGCATCTCTGAAAATTCTTTCAATAGGATAATCTTTCATAAAACCAGAACCTCCATGAATCTGAAGTGAATCATATGCATTCTGATTTGAATATTCAGAAGACATTAGCTTCAAAATTGGAGTGAACATATCTGCCAGTTTCTGATATTGTTTTGCCTCTGCGCGCTCTTCAGGTGTGAGTTTTCTTCCTTCAGCTATAAAACCATAGGCTTTATAAACATCTACAAAACGAGTCGTTTCATATAACAATGCTCTTGAAGACTGTAGTTTAGCTTTGATTACGGCAAGCATTTCATAAACTGCCGGAAATTGAATTATCGGCTTACCAAACTGAGCTCTTTCATGAGCATATTTTAAAGCCTCTCTGTATGCAGCTTCTGAAATACCTACAGACTGGGCACCCACGCCAAGTCTTGCCCCATTCATCAGTGACATCACATATTTAATAAGCCCCAGTTTTCTTTCACCTACCAATTTAGCGGGAGCGTTATTAAAGACGAGTTCACATGTAGGAGAGCCTTTAATTCCGAGTTTATTCTCAATCCTTCTTACTTGTACCCCTCCCCAGGCTTTGTCATATACAAAATAGGAGAGTCCGCGGCCATCAGTTGTTCCCTCTTCCGATCGGGCAAGAACAAGCTTTATTTCTGCATCTCCATTTGTAATGAATCTTTTTACACCATTAAGAAACCACTTCCCCTCTTTTTCGTTATACGAAGCTTTAAGCATTACTGCCTGTAAATCACTACCTGCATCCGGCTCTGTAAGGTCCATAGAACATGTGGCGCCATAGTTGATTCTTGGCAAAAACTCATTTTTTATTTCTTCGCTTGCATATTCGTGAATTGTTTCTGCGCAATCCTGCAGTCCCCAGATGTTTGCAAATCCGGCATCGGCCCTTGCAACAAGCTCCGCTGCCATAACATATGGAACCATTGAGAAATTAAGTCCGCCATACTGTCTGGGAAGAGACATGCCATATAGACCTGCCTGAATTAAAACATCCTGATTTTGCTGAGTTCCCGGGGCATAAGTAACCCTCCCGTTTTCATGATGAGGGCCTTTTTTGTCGACTTCTTCGGCATTTACAGCAATTACATCTGCGCAAATCTCGCCAAGAATTTCCATTACTTTTTCATAGGAATCTATGGCATCGTATGCAACACAAGGTGCATAATCGAATTTTCCGGCATCTTTATAATTCTGTTCCTTTAAATCAACAATTTTATTCATTAAAGGATGCTTAAACTGAAATTTAAGGTCTTTATTATCGTTGTAAAAATTTGCCATATTATTTACTGTTTTTTTTGTACGATTTTATCATCCTTGGCACAACCTCGTTGAGGTCGCCAATAATTGCATAATCCGCCAATTGATGAATAGGGGCGAGGGGATCGCTGTTTATTGAAATAACCATTGCAGATTGTTCCATACCTGCTGTATGCTGAATTTGCCCCGAAATACCAGCGGCTATATACAGTTTTGGCCTTACGGTTACACCTGTTTGTCCTATTTGTCTTGCGTGGTCTGCAAAACCGGCATCAACGGCAGCTCTTGAAGCGCCAACCTCTCCTCCAAGAACATGTGCAAGCTCAAATAAAAGATTGAAATTTTCCTTAGACCCAACGCCAAAGCCTCCAGCTACAATAATTGAAGAGCCTTTAATGTCAATTTTCCTCTCTTCCATGTGACGTTCAATGATTTCTACAATGAAGTCGGTATTTGAAAGAACTGCATTTACATCTATTATGTTTAATTTACAATCAACCGCCTTACTTAACGGCTCCCTTTTCATTACACCTTCTCTCACTGTCGCCATTTGAGGTCTGTGATCGGGATTGATGATAGTTGCAATAATATTTCCTCCGAAGGCAGGGCGGATTTGATATAATAAATTTTGGTATTCTTTGCCTGCTTTGTTGTCTGTATGGCTGCCTATTTCAAGAGAAGTGCAATCCGCAGTCAATCCACTATTTAAAGCACTTGATACTCTTGGCGCAAGGTCTCTTCCATTACTGGTTGCTCCAAAAAGCGCTATTTGAGGCTTTTCGTCTCTGAAAAGTGAAATTGTTATGGATGAGTGGGGCAGGGTAAGGTAATTTACAAGTCTCTTGTCGTCTGCAATGTGTATTTTGCTTGCGCCATAAAGCGCAATTTCATCTTTAAGTTTTGTTACATCATGCCCAATGAGAAGCGCTTCAACATTGCAGGCAAGTTCTTTAGCAAGACCGCGGGCTTTTGTAAGCAGCTCAAGGCTCACATCGCATATTTTTCCGTTTTCGGTCTCAATATATACTATTATGTTATTCATTGCTAAAATTATTAATATTAACCAATTGTATGTGAAGAAATAAGTTCTTTAATCAAAGTATCAACATCTTCACCGGAAGAGGTAATTCTCTTTGATTCCTTAGCCTGAAATACAATATTCTCGATTTTTTTAACCTTTGTTGGCGAACCTGAGAGGCCGTAATTTGCTTCATCACCGCCAATGTCATTTACACCCCATTCCGGAATAACAAGATAGTCCAGAGTGTAAGTTGGTAGGTATGAATTATGTTCATTATCCTGCTCTTCACTCTTAGTTCTGGCATGCTTGAATCTCATAAGTTGTTTTGCGTTTCTTGGGCGGCACGCTGGTGCTGTTGCATGAACAGTGATAACAACAGGCATTGATGTTTTTACAACTTCTATTCCTCTCTCAAGTCTTCTTTTGATAACTATTTTTCCGTCTTTTACTTCAACAATGTCTTCGGCATATGTTACCTGCGGATAGTTTAGCTTTTCTGCAACCTGAGGACCAACTTGTGCAGTGTCTCCATCAATCGCCTGCCTTCCCGCAATAATAATATCCGGCTGGATCTTTTTTACAGCCATTGATAGTGCATAAGAAGTAGCTAGTGTGTCTGCGCCTGCAAATTTTCTATCGGTCAGGAGAATACCTCCGTCTGCACCCCTAAAAAGACCTTCTCTGATAATTTCTGCTGCTCTTCCCGGACCCATTGTCAGTAACAATACTTCACTTCCCGGATATGCATCCTTTAATCTTAAAGCCTGTTCCAGAGCATTCATATCCTCCGGATTAAAAATAGCAGGCAGGGCGGCACGATTAACAGTTCCATCCTCCTTCATAGCATTTTTGCCAACATTTCTAGTATCCGGCACTTGTTTTGCCAGAACAACAATTTTAAATGTCTTAGTCATACTGTTT